>Ga0181526_10000122_pt1 | contig 77816 bp, 64 predicted proteins | sample PEATcosm2014_Bin_35_FD_119750 | JGI IMG/M metagenome (GOLD analysis project Ga0181526, IMG submission 119750) | Peatland microbial communities from MTU Mesocosm Facility, Houghton, MI, USA - PEATcosm2014_Bin06_30_metaG | ecosystem: Environmental > Terrestrial > Soil > Wetlands > Peat | place... | reverse complement strand
TGAGCCTGTATTACACGCAAAGCAATCCGTACGGGAATTATATCATTCTGGGTTCCATGCTCTTTTGGGTGCCGCGCACCGTGGCGGGGGGGGCGGATATGGGGAACTGGTGGCCGTGGTGGCCATTGTCGTCGGGCAACGAGTACAATGACGTGTACAATCCCATTGACATCACCAACGGCGGTTGGCCGCTGAAAACGAGCGACCGGGCGGCCTCCAAAGAACCGGTTGCCAGCGACGTATGCACCGCCTATGGCAACACCCAAACCAACGCCATCAACGCCAACCCGGCCATAAGCGTCAGCGGAACCGATCCCACAGGCCACCCCTTTAATGGCAAGCTGATCAATATGAATGTCGCCTTTGCCGACGGGCACGTCGAGACACGCTCCAAGGCGGTCTTGAACTGGCACATGGTTGGAGACAACTACAATGAGACTTACTTTTATTGAAAATGTGGAGACAGCAAAATTATGGCACGCAAAAACCAGTAGTGCCCGGCAAGGTGAATGCCTGGGCCGGGAAGATGCATCCCCATCAGCCAGAGGATGAACCAACGCGGTGTTCGACGGCGCCGGAGCATCCATAAAATACAAGCCGCCTCCGCCAAAATGGCCAGGGTGATTTTGGAAATGATTTCTGGTTGGAAGATGGGGCCTTCGCCTATGACAATCGGGTCGGCTTTCAACGAAACCGCCGAAAGCAACAGCCCGGCCACAACTCCCAGGCGGGAGGCGGCACCGTGACGAATGAGGCCGTTCATGTTTACAAAGCCTGAATCTTCCCGGCGGAATGGAGAAGCAAAATTCATTATAAAAGGCTCGCCAACAACTTCAACAAGGAGCAAAAGTTGATGCGATAACAACAGAAGAAGCGGCCCGTGAAAACTCGTCTGGCAAATCTGCACTGGAAAATCGTGTGGATTCCCACAGTCGTTGGCGTCATCAGCGCCGCGCCCGTTTCGCGCGCGGACGACGCCGGTCAAAAGGCCGTGGAGGAAACCCGGCAATCTTTGCGCAAGCAGGGGTTCAAGACTGATCTGGCCGACTTTGATTTTTCGACTTCGCCTGACTTGCGCGCCCGCGAAGCCATTCTGAAAGCGACCGTCCCGGATCAGCGTTCCACGCCATTTCACAACCATCCGAACCTTATGGAAGCGGTGGGAACCAACACCGCGGTTGTCGTTTGGAAACTGCACTCCCTGAGAAAAGAATCCCGATCGTCATGGCGGGACAGAAGCGACGAACTCACCTGGAAGGAATTTCGTGAAGCCATCAACGCCAACCAGCCGCAGATTGAGAACGCCTGTGACGCAATTCTGTCCGGCCCGATCCGTTTCAACCTGAATGGCAGTAGTGGCCGCGCCATGTTGATGCCGCATCTCGCCCTGCTGAAAAATCTGACGCAGACGTTGGGAAGCCGGACCGTTCTGGACATCAATGACGGCAATTTGGGCGCGGCGTGGACAAATCTAATGGCCGCAACGCGCCTGGTCACGGCTTGGGAACCGGAGCCGGCCGAGATTTCGCATCTGGTCCGGTTCGCCGACACCTCGCTTGCGTTCAATGCCATCTGGCAGGCGCTGCAAATGAACGGCTGGCCGGACGAGCAACTCGCGCGGCTGCAAACGGAATGGGAGTCGGTGGAGTTTTTCGCCCGTTTGCCGGAGACGGCCGCCTTCAATCGCGCCAGTGACGCAGCTTCGTGCGGGCAAGATCGGCAGGCAGGGCTGAGCCCACTCCCGCCGTTCAGCCAATTCCTCAGAGAAGCATTGCAATCCCCTTCTCTCCTCTGGTCTGAACTCAATCAGCGCCGGAATCAGATTAATTATCTCGAACACGGAAGCTACGAAGATGAAAAAGCCCTGTTGCTTTTTTATCGCGACCGAGAACTGGAACTCCGCAAGGCCGTGCAAGCTCCAACCTGGTCAGCCATGCGGCAGCTTCCGGGTGTGACGAACAGGCCTGTCTTCCAGTCTAAGTATCGTTCCCGAATGCAATCCATGTTGCATCTGCGCACAATGCAGTTGCAGTTCCAAAATGAAGATTCCAGCTTGCTCGGCCGGGCGGCCAAGGCCGAGGCGCAGCGCGGACTGATCATCGCCGCCCTTGCGCTCGAACGGTATCGCGGAAAGCATGGTTCGTATCCGAACACCTTGTCAGAACTCGCGCCGGAGTTTCTGAAAAACCCGCCTGTGGATTTCATGGACGGCCAGCCGTTGCGCTATCGTTCCACGGACGACGGGCATTTCATCCTTTATTCAGTCGGTTTGGATTGTGTGGATCATGGCGGGCAGATGCCATTGGGGGAGCGGCGAGGACGGTTTGCCTACGGGTCCGGCGGTTTCGGCACTCCACCGAAAGGAGACATCGTTTGGCCGCTTGCGGCCTCAACTGCAGTGGTGGAAGCTCTCCGTGCGGCGGAAGCAAAGGCGCAAGCTCAAAGAGCGGACCAAGGTGAAGACATGGCGGCTGCCGTCCAGTGGAATCAAAGCGCCCGCCATCAGGCCGACGTTGAAAAACTTCTGGCCGCGCCCGCGTCGCAAAATCCGCCGGACCTGAAATATCATGGCCGCCATTTAAGCGAAGTGCTTCGCAACCGGGCCGCTTCCGGCACAAATCAACTGACTCTGGGCGAAATGCTCACGCTCAAGCAAATCATCACCGGCGCAGAACCGGAGACCGTCACCTTTGAAATGCCGGTGAGCCATGACGTGGTGACCAAACTCGGCGGCCTCTTTTTGTTCATAGACCCCGCCCACAATGAGGAGTCTGACGAGGGTTGCAACGTTCAGCAGATGGAATGCAACCGCGCAGACAACGGGGATTGTCTGTTGGTCTGGAGCACGATTTACGAGTCACCCGGAAAACATGCGCTGCAAGCGGGACTGATGGTGAATGAATTGCCGCCCAACAGCCCGGACATCAGCGGTCCCTTGATGCCCTTTACCATCACCAACCTTTGCCAGATCAGCCTGTCTTCCGCCTATTTCGATCCCGGAACCGGCTGTACGATTCACGCAAAATTGCCGGAAAGAAACGGCAATTACACCATCGAACTCAACACCACCAACGGCGCGTTGCTGAAAACCATCACCGGCAGCACGTCCAACGGCGTCATCAAAGAGCATTGGGATTTGATTGACGACCACGGCCGGCATTTTACCAACCACGTTTTCAATTCCGTTTTCCACATTACGCTGCCGGACTCAGGCCGCTCGCAAACGCTGAAAGGCCCGTGAAATTGGCGAAAGATTTGCCTCGATTTTTGCGGAGGGGTTGTTACGCTGCTTCCAGAAACAGCACGAAAGCGACCTAATTTATGGACATCACCTTCAATTGTCCCAATTGTGACCAGGAGCTGGCTGTCGATGCCAGCGGGGCCGGCTCGGAAATCGAATGTCCCGCCTGTTCCCAAACGATCACCGTCCCTGCTCCTGAACCAGAAATGGCCCACGCCGCGGGTGGGGGGCCGGCTGAGGCAGCTCCGCCAGCCCCGCCCAAGGAGGACAAGCACTATTCCGTGCCCGTTCACGAGCACGCCGCGGAGACGCTCATCAAAAAGCCCAGCGTCCGCCCGTTGGAGGTCGTGGCCAAGGAGGGCGACAAAACGCTGCGGATAAGAACCATTCGAAGAACCGATTGCCAGGAAGTGAACAAGGACCGTTTTGATGAGATCGTTTCGGCTTTTTTGGAAAAGGTCGGGCAGGCGAACATTGTCAGTGTCAATACGATCAATTACAGCTACATGGAATTGAGCACGCGCCATCTTTTGCAGGATTATGGCGTGATGATAGTCTTTAAGGGTTAGGCCGCTTTCTCCGAGCGCGGGTCCCAGGCGTCGCGCAGGCCGTCGCCGACAAAGTTGAGGGCAAGCAGTGTCAGGGCGAGGGTCGCTGCCGGATAGACGATCAGCCACCAGTAAATGCGAATGGAGTTGATCTGTTCCGCCCCGCTGGCGATGAGCGAACCCAAACTGGCCTGCGGCGGTTGTATGCCAAGTCCCAGATAGCTGAGAAAAGATTCGTATAGAATAATGGAGGGAATGGTCAGGGTCAGATAAACGATAATCACGCCATAGACGTTGGGCAGGATGTGGCGCAGGACGATTCGGGCGTGGCTCGCGCCCAGCACCCGGCTGGCGTCGATGAATGCCCGATGGCGCAGCGTGAGCACCTGCCCGCGCACGATCCGCGCCATGGTCAGCCATGACACCGCCCCCAGTCCGGCGAACAGGCCGGCGAATTGCAGGAACCGCGCGCCCGCCGTGGAAAGGCCCGACGATTGCATTTTTTCCAGGACAGCGTTCAGGGCGGTGATGAGCACGATGACAAAAATGATCGACGGCATGGCGTAGAGCACATCGACAAAACGCATCATCACACCGTCCCAGCGTCCGCCGCAATAACCGGCGGTCGCGCCCCACAAGACGCCGATGACCAGGCTGACCGCCGCGCCGACCAGGCCGACGAGCAACGAAATGCGCGCGCCGTAGCAAACCCGGCTCAACAGATCGCGCCCGTGGACGTCGGTGCCGAACCAATGCCCGGAGCCAGGCGGTTGGAATTGGGCGTCGGAAATCGCGTCGGGCGGATGGGTCAGGGCCGCGGGCAGGCGCGGGGCAATGCCGGGCCGGCTGAAGAGCGGCCACAGCAAAACGGCCAAAACCAGGAAGGCCAAAAGCACGGAAGCCACGGCGGCGGGCCGATTGCGGCGAAAACGACGCCAGGCTTTTTGATTGGGGCTGAGAGTTTCGGGCCTATTCATAGCGCACCCTCGGGTCGAGCAGGGTGAAGACGAAATCGGCCGCCAGATTGAGGGCCAGCAGCAGAATCGCATAGAGCAAGACCAGGCCGGCCACCAGGGTGTAATCACGGTTGAGCGAGCTGTTGACCATGAAAACGCCGAGGCCCGGAATTTGAAAAAGGTTCTCGACGATGAAGGAGCCGGTCAACAAATCGGCCAGCATCGGGCCTGAATAGGACACCACGGGCAGGACGGCGATGGGGAAGGCGTGCTTGATGAGCACCGCCATTTCGCCGAGACCCTTGGAGCGGGCGGTGGTGATGAATTCGGACGGCAGGGTGGCGAGCATTCCTTCGTGCATCAAGCGGGCGACGCGGCCGGTGAAGTAGAGGCCGAGGGTGAGCGTGGGCAAAATGGCCTGCGAGGGGGAGCCCCACAACGCGACCGGGAACCAGCGCCAGTGAATGGCAAAGAGCATGATGAGCACCGGCCCGATGACCAATCCCGGAATGCAGATGACGAGCAAGGCGATAAAACTCCCCAAATAATCGCCCCAAGCCCCCTTGTGGACGGCGGTGAAAAAGCCCAGCGGAATGCCCGTGCCCAGGGCAAAGCAAAAAGCCATCGCCCCCAGGCTTAGTGAAACCGGCAGGCCCTGCACGATGATGTCCATTACCGAACGATTGCGGTATTTGAGCGACGCCCCGAAATCGCCATGAACGATGCCATCAAGATAGCGCAGGTATTGGCGGAGGACTGGCTCATCGAGGTGATACTTGGCGCGGAGGTTGCGTTCGATTTCCGGCGAAGCCGGTTTGCGCTCGCGATCAAACGGCCCGCCCGGCACGACGCGCACCATGACAAAGGCCAGGAAGCTGATGAGCAACAGCAACGGCGCCATGAAAAGAATGCGTTTCAGGAAATACATCCGGTTTATTTAACCACAAAGTTGTATCAGAGCACAGAGAGGAATGGGCCGGGGGGTTGCATATCGCAAGAGAGCCGGGAATACGCAATATACCCCATTTGCAATTTCGATCTGCGCGTCTATGTTGAAAAATGAAAATGAAACTTCAAATCGCATGGGTCGCTCTGCCGATGCTGGCGGCTGCCGGCGTCGCGCTGGCGGCTGAGCCAACGGCCTTTGCCCTGGTGAAGGCGGGGAATCGGTACGTCGGCGAGCAGAGCAAAGACAAAGTGGTGCAGATTCGATCCGAACGATCCGCCGGGACGCTGACCCCGAATATATGGTACGTGGTCTATTATGATCCCGACGCGACATTGAAAGCCGTCGAGGTAAAATTTGGGGCGGGACAAAAGATGGACGTCTCGCGGCCATTCCGGCTGTTGGAACCGATCACCGGCGCGGACAAAGTGTTGGATCCGTCCAGATTGAAAGTGGATTCCGACAAGGCGCTGGAGACAGCCAGGTCCCAGCCGCTTTTGGGCAATCTCACCCTGGTCGCTTCGCAATTCTGGCTGCAACACGGTGACGCAGGTCCACGATGGAAGATCAAACTCTGGGCTGCCAAGCCCAACAGTCCCGGCCACGATGCCGACGTGGGTGATGTTTATATTTCAACCGCCGACGGCTCGGTTGTCCGGGCTGACCTGCATCCCGGCAGCGTGAATTGAGATGGACAATTATCAAATGTCCATCGTCAATTGACGGCGGCCGGGCCGATTATTCACTTTGACTCAACTGAACTGGCGCTGTTTGTTGGCAATGTGGTGTTAAGCAGGCGCAGCAGCGGGCGCGGTTTTTTTTGAATGGCCGGAAGTGGGCCGTAGCCGGTTGTCCCCCGCACCGGGCCGCTTGCGAACATTCGCTGGATCCTTTCCTGGAGTATTTGAAGTCTCATGGAAAAGGTCCAGGTTCCGTCCCGGCTTGGGTCTCTGCCCCATGTCCAGAGAGTGCCGTCCGCAGTCAAGCCGCAGGCTGTGTTGCCGCCGCCCCAGATGGCTTGCCAGTCCGACCGTTTTCCGACCTGACGCCACTTTTCATCCGGCGCCACAATGAACTGCTGGCCTATTGAGAAAGGTTTTTCCCAAAGCGTGCCGTCGCCGCGCAATTCGAAAAGCTCCGGTTTGCCGACATCCGCGGCAACGAGGTGACCGGGGAGGGAATTGGATGCCAGGAGTTGGCCGGTTGCGGAGGCCACGGCCAGCGGATCGGCGAAGGCCGGGGTCAATTGCCAGACTTCGCCGGATGCAGTCCGCGCCCACGGCCAGAAGCCGAATCCCTCGCCAAGGGCAGTCCAATTGGTTTCGCGGCAAAACAGTGTTGGCATTGGAAAATTTTTGGAGCCGGTCTGCTGGCTCCGAGTCTGGCCCCAGATCCAAAGGGTTCCATCAGTCCTCAAGCCTAGCGTGTATTGTTGCTGGCACAGCACACCCATCCAACCGGCTTCGCTGCCTATCTGGATGGGGCTGTCGGAATTCGTTCCCGGGCCGTTGCCCAATTCATTGAAGTGGTTTTGACCCCATGCCCAAATCGTGCCGTCTTTCTTGAGCGCAACAGAGTGTCCATAGCCCGCGCTGACACTGATCCAGTTGTGCGCGGAATCCACTGGCGTGACCACACTCAGCCTCCGCTCCCATTCCCAAAGAGTTCCGTCCTTGTGAAGCCCGACACATTTATTAAAACCGGAGTCGGAGATTTGAAGCCAATCGTCATTGGCGCCGACCCGCTCCGGCAGCATAACCGGCGGTTGCTTTTGTCCAATGTTTCCGGTCCCGCCCCAGCGCCAGAGCGAGCCGTCCGGCAGAATCATGAAGGTGGTCCAGCCGGGAAATACACGGAGCGGCGCGTTGCTCCGAGTAATTGACACAACGAGCGGCGGTGGAAAAACCGGCTCCGGCTTCCGCAGGGCGAAAAATGCACAGACGATGAGAAGGCCCAGGGCGGTCCCGGCCAGAAGCGCCTTTTTTCCGGTGGCGAACCGGGGCGCGGATTGCGCCTGGCGGCGGGCCAGCCTCCGGGCCGCGCGTGAGGGCGGAGGCGCAAACCGCTGGGTGGCCAGTTCGCGCAAATGCCCGTGCAACTGCCGCCAGGCGCTGAGGCCGAAGACAAGATCAACAACGATCCCGGTCCAAAACCACAAGCCCAGATAGGTTGCGCGCCCGGGGAAATCAAGCGCCTGGTTGAAGGGGGAAAAAAGCTCGACCCACAGATTGGCAATTCCCGCGCCCAGCCAAAAAAGAATCCACGGCAGGACCAGCAGGCGCGAGACGGTGCCGAGGGTGGCCCGGCCCGGGTTTTTGGCGGTCAGCGCAATTCGCATGGCAACCACCGGCAGCGTCAACACGTCGGCCACGAGCACGATGATGCCAGCCAGCCAGAGATGCAGCTCCCATTTTTGGTTGCCGTGGTGGCGGAGGTCCGCCATCATAAGGATCAATTCAACGGCAATGGTCACAAGCAACGGCATTAGAAACTGGCGGCGCAAGGCCAGGAGTTGACCGCGCAGGATGTCGCGCTCCGTCAGTGGAGTGGGCAGCAACAATTCCAGCGCGCCGGCTTTCTGGTCCTCGGACAGTTGCTGGCCGGCTTCGAGGGCAATCCAAGCTTTGAAGGTGCAGTTGAGAATGAGAGCCAGGGTGATGGCGGTCACTGGATCGAACCAGAGTATGCCGGCATCCATCCAGCCCCGCACCCACCAAAAGGCCATCAGGCCGAGAAAGGTCCAGACGTGCAGCGGCTTGAGGCGGGGGCGGGCGGCCAGCCAGTAGAAGGCGTTGACATCGAGCAACTGCTTCCGATATTGAGCCAGTTTTGCGTGCCTGCCATAACTCCAGGCGTGCCAGAGACCGCGCCATGAGATTTTTGCGCCGCGGAAAGGCGCGAGCGGCTTGTCCTGCCAGGTCCGCGGAATGATCCAACTGGCCAAGGCGAGGAGAAGAAAGGTCAGGGCGGCAATAATGCATGCGGACAACCAGAACTGGTCCGGATGCGCATTGTAACGGATGTCTTCACAACAGTAGAAGGAATAGAACGGGCAGGAGATGAGAGCGCCGGGCTGGGCCGCGCCTTCGATGAGATAGCTGAGACCGAGGAAGCCGAGGGGCAGCGCCGCCATGAGAAACAAGAGCAAGGCGAAGTTCGCCGCCATGGCGCGGCGGGCATCGCGGCTGATGGCGGAACCGAAAATGCCGATGGCCAGCGAGAACAAAAAGGTGTTCACCAGCACCAGAACGATGCGCCAGAATTCCCCATTGGTGACGCCGCCCAGAAGCAGCGGCAAGGCCAGCACCGGCATGACCGCCAGCAAACCATACAGGGCACCCAGCGAAGTCGAGACCAGTTTGCCCAGCACGATGTCGTAGCCCTTCAAATCGGTCAGGAAGAGCAAACCGAGTGTTCCTTCACGCTTTTCTTCGCTGAGGCAATCCGCCGTCGAAATCCTGCCGGAGAGAACGCAGTAGATCAGGCAAAGGATGGAAAGGCCCAGGAAGATGTTTTGCCCCAGTATCCTCGGTGGCCCGCCGAAATTGACGAGAAAGATAACGATGACGGTAAGCATCGCAAACAAAGCGACGAGGAGGCGGACCCAATGGGTGCCACGCCGCCGCGCCGCCACGCGGAGTTCGCGGTCAACAATAGGCAGGAAGGTCATGCGCCTTTAAAGGACAATTGCCCATCGTCAATTATCCATTATCAGCGCTTTGTCCGTGAGGGCAATTGGGCCAGGTTCGGCCTGCTTCCGGCGCACACATTCAGGGCAATCCACAGCCGGTGGCGGCGCACGGTGGAAGGGCCGCGCGGCCCCTCGCGGGGGATGGCGGGATGAGCCGCGCCGGGATTCTCAATTTTCAACTTTCGTGCCATGACAAGAGGCTGCCACAAAACCGCGGTCGTCGTCAATCGGGCGTTCATACTAGCGGTGTCTTAATTTGATCGTTGTAGTGTCGGCGCTGCGCGCCGATTTCGAGCCACAGGCTCGACACTACACCAAATTAAGGCATTGCGTTCATCCCGCTTTTATTGGGTGGCGGTTTCTGGTGGCCAATCTTAATCATTTCGAGTCTTGCAAAACCCCCGCTAATTTTGGAAAGTTCTTCCGAAGATCGTCACAACCGCCACGAACGTGAAAGGAAAAGACAAGACCATGAAACTTGAAGCACTGGAAAAGGCCGCAGCCACCGCTCGCGGGCAGGCGCGGCGTCTTGAACAGGAAGCCCGAAAGGCGGGCGGAGCCGCTCGCGCCGCCAAGGTCAAAGCCCGCCAAGCCAAAGCCAGGCTCAAGCTGGCCAAACGCGAAGCCAGGCAGTCCCGGCAGGCCGCCAAAGAAGCCAAATGCGCCTTTGCCGACGCCCAGTTTGCGGCCGAGAAGGCGGATGCCAAAGCCGGCTCCCTCGAAAAGAAAAGGCTGAAGTTGCGCAAAAAAAGCCTCCAGGCCCGCGCCAGCGCGCGGAAGTCCAGCCACGCCCCCGCTCACAAAAAGAAAATGGAGAAGTTGCGCAGAAAAAGCCCCCAAGCCCGCGCCAGCACGCGGAAGCCCAGCCACACCCCCGCTCACAAACGCTTTGTCGCCAGGCCGCCTGTCGTTGCACCCAAATCGGTCGCCGCCAAGCCTCGACCAAGGCCTGATTCCCGCGTCAAGCCTGCGGGCGTCCTTGCGCCCGCGCCGGCTCAGCCGGCCGCATCGGGTTCGGATGCCAACATCCAGGTGCCGCGCGACATTACGCCTACGCCCGCCGCCGACCCATCCGAGGGCCATGATCCCGCACCGCCGGGCGATGACGAGAGCAGTTAAAGGCCAGTTCCTCTTAACCGCACGGCAGGGTCATCCGGGAAGCTGAATACAGTATTAAATTAAGATTAGGATTAAGATTAGGAACTGTTGAAATATACCCTTCGCCATCTCGTCCTGCGCAGCCTGCGGTTTTACGCGATGAGCCATCTTGGCACGCTGCTGGGTGTCATCGTGGCGAGCGCGGTGCTCGTCGGCGCTCTGGCCGTCGGCGATTCCGTGCGCGAGAGCTTGCGCGACATGGCCCTGGCCCGCATTGGCCGGGTCAGCTTCGCCCTCGCGGCCACGGACCATTTTTTTCGCGCGGCGCTGGCGGATGACATGCGTTCGGGAATTTCCAACGGCTTGGCCGCCGCCGTCCTGCAATTGCCCGGCACCGCCGCCAGGCCCGATGAATCGGCCCGCGCCAACCAAGTGCAGGTCCTTGGCATTGACGAACATTTCAGCGCCCTGGCGCAACGGCCGTTCCCTCCCGCCTTCTTCCCGCCTGGTGTTATTGATGTTGTCGTCCTCAATGCGCCGCTGGCCGGGCAGCTCCGGGTCAAGGCGGGCGACGCCATTGTGCTGCGTGTGCAAAAGCCCTCGCTGCTTTCCCAGGAAGCGCCCCTGTCGCCGCAGGAGGATGTCTCGACGGGTTTTCGGCTGACCGTGGCCGGGATTGTTTCCGACGCGCAGTTCGGCAGGTTCAGCTTGCAGGCCGGCCAGATACCGCCATTGAACGCGTTTGTGCCTCTGGCCTTTCTGCAAAGCAAAACCGGGCTGGAAGGAAGGGCGAACTTATTATTGACTGGAGCGCCGGCGGCGGGCGTTGCGCCGGCCGAACTGCTGCTGCGGCGCTGGACCCTGGCCGACGCCGGCCTGGAATTGCGCGCGACGCCCGGGGGATTGGAAATACGCACCGGGCGGATTTTCATCGATCCGGCCATCGTCCGCGCGGCGCAATCCTTCACGCCCCCCCCGGGGCCGCAATTGTTCCTGACCTACTTCGTCAATGAACTTCGGGACGGCCAAAGATCGACGCCCTACTCGATGGTCACGGCGGCCGGCGCCTCCCTTCTGCCCGCGGGCATGCGCGACGATGAAATAATGATTGACCAATGGCTGGCCGATGATTTGCAGGCCCGGCCGGGGGATCCGCTGCGCCTGACTTATTATGTTCCCGGCGCGACCCGTCGGCTCGAAGAAAAGCAGGAGCAGTTTCGGATTCACTCGATTGTTCCCATGGAAGGCATGGCGGCGGACCGCGCCCTGCTGCCGGATTTTCCGGGCATCGCCCAGGCGGAGAAAACGGAAAACTGGGACGCCGGCTTTGCCATCGACCTGCAAAAAATCCGGCCCAAGGACGAACAATACTGGAAAGAATATCGCGGCACGCCCAAAGCCTTTGTCACCCTGCCCGCCGGCCAGCACATGTGGGGCAATCGCTTTGGCGACGTCACGGCCCTGCGCTTCGCAGCGGGCCAGGCCTCGGAACGATCCATCCAAGAAGGGATGGCCGCGGCGCTGGACCCGGCGGCGATTGGCTTTGTTTTTCAGCCGTTGCGCGAACGGGCGCTGGCCGCCAGCGGCCAGGCGGAGGATTTTGGCGGTCTCTTTCTTGGCTTCAGCTTCTTCCTCATCGCCGCCGCCCTCATTCTTCTGGCGCTTCTGTTCCAATTCGGACTGGAAAAGCGGGCGGCGGAAACCGGCATCCTGCTGGCCGTGGGCTGGCCTCCGCGGCGGGTGCGGCGTTTGTTCCTTTTGGAAGGACTGGCCATCGCGGTGCTGGGGGGATTGCTCGGCGCGGCGGGCGGCGTTCTTTACGCGAAGGGGATTTTGTGGGGGCTGGCCACGCTGTGGCGGTCCGCCGTGGCCGGTTCGCCCTTGCGCTTCCACGTCACCGCCGGGAGTCTGGCCGCCGGGGCGGCCGCCGGCGTTATTGTCAGTACTATTGTCATCCGCCTGGCCTTGCGCGCCCAGGCCAGGCGGCCCGCCCGCGAACTGCTCGAACGAGGCTGTGAGCTGGAAGGCCGGGGTGCAAAGCCCGCGCACAGTTGGGCCGGATGGGTGGCCGCCGTCAGCGGCATTGCCGCCCTGGCCACAGTGGGCCGGGCGCTGGCCAGGGGCGACAACGCGGACGTCGAAGCCTTCTTTGGCGGCGGCGCGCTGCTTTTGATCGCTGGAATCGCCTTGGCGTCTGTTTTATTTCGTGCGGTGGCCGGGCGCGCCGCCTCACGGCCGCTCACCCTCACCAGCCTCGGCTGGCGCGGTTGCGCGCGCCGGCCCAACCGCAGCCTGGCCACGGTGGCACTGCTGGCCGCAGGAAGCTTTTTGATCGTGGCCGTCGCGGCCAACAAATTGGATGCCACGCGCGACAGCCATCAGCGCGCGTCCGGCACAGGCGGCTTTGCTTTTATCGGCCAATCGGCCCTGCCGATTGTGCAAGACCTCAACAGCAAAGCCGGCCGCGACTTCTTTGCGCTGGGTGAGAAAAGCCTGCAAGGCGCGCAGGTCGTCCCGTTCCGCGTGCATGACGGGGACGACGCCAGTTGCCTCAATTTGAATCGCGCCCAGACACCGCGCTTGCTGGGAGTGGACCCGGAGGCGTTGCAAAGCCGGGGGGCCTTCACCTTTTCCAAAGTGCCGGATCCATCGCAGGCCGGGAAACCGTGGAAATTGCTGGAGAGTTTCAACGCCGATGCGGATGAAATTCCGGCGGTGGGCGACGAGGCCTCGATCGAGTGGGCCTTGCACAAAAAGGTCGGGGACACCATCGAATACACCGACGGGCGCGGACGGCCCTTCAAAGTGCGGCTGGCCGGGGCGCTGGCCAATTCCATTTTACAGGGCAATTTGATTATTGACAATGCGGCCTTCACGCGGCGGTTCCCGGACGAAACCGGCTGGCGCCTGTTTCTAATTGACGCCCCGGCCGGCGATGCCGCCCGCGTCTCGGCCGTCCTGACGCGGGCGTTGCGGGATCGCGGCCTGGAACTGACGCCGGCGGCGGACCGTCTCAATGCGTTCAACGCCGTGCAAAACACGTATTTGGACACGTTTCAAGTGCTGGGCGGCCTTGGCCTGCTGCTGGGCAGCGCCGGCTTGGGGGTGGTTGTTTTGCGCAACGTCCTCGAGCGCCGCGGCGAACTGGCCGTGCTGCTGGCCGTGGGCTTCCGTCCGCGCGCCCTGCGCTGGCTGGTTTTGAGCGAACACGCCGCGCTGGAATGTTTGGGGTTGCTGATCGGGATTGTCGCTGCGCTGGCCGCGGTCCTGCCCGCCTTGCTTTCATTGGCCGCGCCCGTATCTTATCTTTCGCTGGCCGCGACATTGGGCCTGGTGTTTGTCAGCGGGCTTTTGTGGACCTGGGCCGCCGCCCGATTGGCCCTGCGCGGAGAATTGTTACCGGCCCTCAGAAATGAATGAATGGAGCGTGATGAAGAATAATCCTTCAACCATCCGGCGACTGTCATCGGTTCTGTTGGTCTTGTTGGTCGCATCGGTCCCATGGCCGGCGCTGGCCGGGCCAAAAGTCCTTTATCAAAGCGATTTTGCAAAAGCGGATCTGAACAAGGTCCCGGGCGGTTTTCTGGTGCTGGACGGCGATTTTGCGGTCAGGGAGAGCGACGGCGGGAAATTTCTCGAATTACCCGGCTCTCCGCTGGACACATTTGGCGTGCTATTTGGCTCTTCGACCAATGCCGGCGTCTGCGTCAGCGCCCGCATTTACGGCACGAGCAAGGGACGCCGCGCGCCCAGCTTCGGCGTCGGCCTCAACGGCGCGGGCGGTTATAAATTAAAAGTTTCGCCGGGGAAAAATTCGCTGGAGATTTACAAGGGTGACGTTTCCGCGGCCAGTGTGCCCTTCGATTGGAAGTCGGGGGCCTGGACAATGTTCCGGCTGCGGGTGCGGCAGCTTGGCGGCGACGCCTGGAAGGTCGAAGGCAAGGCCTGGGTTCAAACCGGGACTGAGCCAAAAGAATGGATGATTTTCCTGGACGAAAAGTCGGCGCCGCACGATGGCCGCCCCTCGATTTGGGGCAGCCCGTATTCCGGCACTCCCATACGATTCGACGATCTCCTGGTTACGACCGAATGAAGGTTCAGCCCTGCTTCCGCAACAGGCGCACATCGACTGCTTCCATGCCGGCGGCGCGGATGGCTTCCAATCCCAGATCGGTGTCCTCGTAAGCGCGGCAGAATTGAGGGGCCACGCCCAGGCGGCGGGCCGCTTCCAGGAAAATATCCGGCGCGGGTTTTTGCCGGGTGACATCTTCGCTGGTCACGACCGCCTGGAACAAATGCCGGATGCCCAGATGCGTCAATACTTCGTTAATGTGCGATTGAATGCCGCCGGAGGCGACGGCCATCGGAATGATGCCATAATGTTCCCGCGCAATGTTCACCACGACCTCCACCTCCTGCACTTGCGGCAAAAAGGGAATGTAGGCCGCCTCCTTTTCCTTCGAGGCGGCGAGGGGATCGAGTTCCCGCCCTTGTTCCCGGCTCAACATTTTCAAAATGTCCCGCGACGGCACGCCGCCCAGCGCATAAAAGCGGTCTTCCGGAAAATCGAGCCGGTAGCGCTCCGCCACCACCTGCCAGGCGCGCCAATGCAGCGGCATGGTGTCGGCCAGCGTGCCATCGCAATCAAAAATCAGCGCCTGTGGAAACATGGCTGGACTCATAATGTTAAAGCGGCCAGCCGCTTTTCCAGATCATCGGCCATCAACGGCTCAATCAGGCTGTCGATGTTGCCCTCGATCAATGCCGGCAGATTGTAAAGGGTCAATTCGATGCGGTGATCGGTCACGCGGTTTTGCGGAAAATTATAAGTGCGGATGCGTTCGTTGCGTTCGCCGGTGCCGACCTGCTCTTTTCTGTGCGCCGCATAGCGGGCATTTTCCGCGGCGATTTTGGCCTCCAGCAAACGCGAGCGCAACACGGTCAGCGCCCGGGCCTTGTTTTTTTGCTGCGACCGTTCGTCGGCGCAGCGCACGATCATGCCCGTCGGCTTGTAAATGATTTGCACGGCCGAATCCGTGGTATTGACGCCCTGGCCGCCCTTGCCGGAAGCGCGGCAGACGTTGATCTCCAAATCTTCCGGCTTGATCTCGATGTCCACCTCCTCCGCCTCGGGCAGCACCGCCACCGTGGCCGTGCTGGTGTGAATCCGCCCTTGCGCCTCGGTCGCCGGCACGCGCTGCACGCGATGGACGCCGCTCTCATATTTCAGGCGCTTGAAGACATCCACGCCGGTCACGCCAAAAATCACTTCCTTGAAGCCGCCGAGGTCCGAAGGGCTGCTGTCCATGCTCTGGACCTTCCAGCCGCGGCCTTCGGCGTAGCGCGTGTACATGCGATAGAGATCGGCGGCGAACAAGGCGGATTCCGAACCGCCGGCTCCGGCGCGAATCTCGATGATGGTGTTGCGCGAATCCGCCGGATCGGGCGGAGCCAGGCCCAATTGCAATTGCCGGGCCAGCCGTTGTTCTTCGATTTGAAGCTGGGCGATTTCGTCCCTGGCCAACTGCGCCAACTCGCTGGCGGCGGGTTCGGTTTTCAACAATTCGGCATGCTGCGCCAGATCATCCACCACCTTGAGATAGCGCCCGCCCGCCGCATGCAGCTCCTTGAGGCGGGCGTATTCCCGCGAAAGCTCCTGCAATTTGGCCGTGTTGGCCGGCAACTTCGGGTCGCTCAGAGCGGCTTCGACCTCGCTGTAACGGCGCGAGAATTTCTCAATGTAGGGGCGCAGGTTCATTTTTGGTCTCCACCGGCAAAAAAGCAATCCGCCCGTGGAAGGTGGGGCTTCCACGGGCGGGTTGCAGGGAAAGGGAGCTACTTCTTTTTCTTTTTGCTGGCGGCGGCGGCCTGGGCGGCCTGCGTCTTGACCATGCGCTGCTGGAATTTATCCACGCGCCCGGCGGTATCGACAAATTTCTGGGTGCCGGTGTAAAAAGGATGACAAACGTTGCAAATACCGACCATGATCGACGCCTTGGTCGAGCGCGTCTTGATCACGTTGCCGCAGGCGCACCGTATTTCCGCTTCCACATATTTTGGATGAATTTTGTCCTTCATAAGAGCAAGGCCGGACAACTTACCAGCCCGGCGACTTTTGACAAGTTTTAATTTAAAGGGAAAGGAAGTTCCTGAGAATCTGCCGCCCGTTCTCCGTCAAAATGCTTTCCGGATGAAACTGCACACCCCAAATCGGATGGCTTTTGTGGCGCACCCCCATGATTTCGCCCTCCTCGGTTTCCGCCGTGATTTCCAGGCAATCCGGCAGCGTGTCCCGCTGGATGACCAGCGAATGATAGCGGGTGGCGGCGAAAGGATTGGCCATGCCCTTGAAAAGGTCCCGGCCATTGTGTTTGATGGGCGAAGTTTTGCCGTGCATGATGCGGTAATTCACCACCACCCGCGCCCCAAAAGAAAAACCGATGCATTGATGGCCGAGGCAGACCCCAAACAGCGGCACGGTGGGGCCAAAGGTCCGGATGATGTCATTGGACAATCCCGATTCGCGCGGCGAACACGGACCGGGTGACACCAGGATGCGGTCAGGATTCAACTCCCGAATTTGATCCAGGGAAATCTGATCATTGCGCCGCACCTCGAGCTCCGCCTTCAGCTCGCCGAGGTATTGCACCAGGTTGTAGGTAAACGAATCGTAATTGTCGATGACCAGGATCATTCAATAATCCCGAAACAGTAACCCACCACCCTCGAATTGGAAAATGCTTTGTTGAAACCGGGCAGCGCTTCCCCCGGAACCGGCCAACTTCAATGCAGCCGGGTCATTTCTTTTCGTCCGGCGGGGCCGCGGAACCGGTTTTTTCATCCGGCGGAGTCGCGCAACACTTCCGGCAACGATCCAGGCTCAATGGGCCGCCGCCCGCCGCGGACAGATAAAGGAACACAAAGCAATAAATGACGGCCAGTTCCCCGTGATTGTGGATGGGCCACCATGCCGCGCGCGCATGCACCATGAAATAGGCGAACGCCATCTCCCCGGAAAGAATGAAGGCCGCGGGCCGGGTGAAAAGGCCCAGCAGGAGGAGCAGCCCGCCAACCAACTCCAGAATCCCCGCAACGCCGATCAATGAGAAAAGGGGAGGGGTTTCCGCATGACCGGTCGCCGGATACCCGAAAACTTTTTGCCCGCCATGACACATGATCAACGCAGCAATGACGACGCGCAACAAGGTCAGGAACCAGGGAGACCACTTCTCACAACAGTTACACAATTTGCACATGAGGTTCTCATACATTGTCAACCACCGGAGCGCAATGAATATCCGCCTTGCAAATTGTAATGCACAAGCAACCCCGAGCCCGGGAGCTTTTTGGACGGAGATTTGAATTTCTCAGGTTCCTCGCTGTTTTGAGTGGAATCCACCGTTCCGCTGACGGATCACCGTTGAGGATGAAAATGCATTTTCGGGGTAATAGAGTATCATTAAAAGCCTTCTTTGGCACCAAATTGGAGCAACCAGCCGGAACGAAGCAGCGTAGCGCACGGCTGAAGTGACTGGGATTCTGTACCCCCCGCTACAGTGCTACAAACGTTGATTATCAATGAGTTAGGGTGCTACAAGGGTGCTACAATTGGGCTTATTTGTAGCATCTGTAGCACCCCGGCATCACACCCACAGCGTCTGCTCATGGCAGCCGAGGTCCGTAACCTCCGTAAACGGTTCGACCATCATCCGATTCATCTTTATAACGCGACAAGTAATAAGAAATGAATTGCACACTGTTCGTCTTGGCCAAGTACCACAGAAGTTCGCCGAGGCAGCTGAACAGTCGGCCTTTTGTCTCTGATCGGCTCAGGCGTGCTCTTGGATTGGTTAGTTCGATCAAGACAGCCCTGGACTCTGTCGCCGGGCCACGGGTCGGCCGAATGTGGTTTTTGCTCTTGAGAAGCATCACAAACACCTTGTGCAATAGGTCATCGAGTGTTTTTGCGGTTATTTGCATTGAGCACTTTGCTCCCAATAATTTTACAACGAGTTCGCAAGCGCCCCGAGCACCCCGATATGCAGTGGCATGTTCATCATGGGCACACAATACCTTGTATCAAATCCAGGATGCAAGTATTTTTATTATAAAATAGTGCAAATATGATTCATTTGTGGGCATATTATACCTGATGAAGAGGTGGATCCTTAAGGTTGAGCGGCAACATCGGTTGCGGCTTTCGCAGGAAATCGTCGAGTGTGTCTCATGGCTCTTGACAGCCGAGGGCGCGATTACGGCGGCGGCCCACATTGGGGAGCATGGTCAAATCTGCGTACCGCCTCCAAAGTCTCGAATCCAAAAGCGGTTCGTCAGCCTAGAAAAGAATCTTGCGGCAGTGGGTGACAGCGAAGGCCTCTCCAAGGAACTGCTCGCCTTGGGGCGGTATATCGCAGATGCTGTCAACCTGACATTTTCGAAAGAGAGAAACCGCGTGACCGTTGTCCTCCCTGAGGAATTGCGATCTCTCAAATACGCCCCCGAAGCAGGGCAAATGGCGGTGGTGTTCGTCTTCAAAAACATTGTAGAAATCTGGAGCGGAGAGATCTGGCGGGACCATCTTCGGTCGATTCATGCCGACCTGGATAAACTTATTGAAGACTCGTCGGAAGATCTCGGGATAACGAACGATTAGCCTAGCGACATACTCGCAGCTTTTTCAACAGCGTCAGGCGGGATTTAGCGTAAAACCTTCTTGAGTTGGGTCAGATCCGAGGAACACGACACCCCGTTCAGAGTTGGTACACGGCTGTCTCGCGGATAAAAATTCTGATTGGCCCTCCTCATTCAAAACCTGCGTTGCGCACCGCAGGGAGATTAGATTCAGGATTCAGATTAAGACTTGGAAGGGAAAAGCAGGGCGATTTTTTTTTGCACGGCCTCGTCCATTTTAATCAGCGGCGGCCACTCGCGTTTGAATCCTTCGCCGGGCAGCTTTTTGGTGGCGTCTATTCCCATTTTGGTGCCGATGGCGAATTCACTGGTGGCATGGTCCAGCACGTCCGCCGGGCCACGGGTGAAAATGGCGTCGCGCTGCGGATCGGTCGTGGCGCAGAGACGGAACAACACCTCGCTGGTGTCATGCACATCCACGTCCTCATCCACCACCACGATGTATTTGGTGAACATCATCTGGCCCATGCCCCACAGGCCGTGCATGATTTTGTAAGCCTGCATGGGATAGGTTTTTTTGATGCTGACAAACACCAGGTTGTGAAAGACCCCTTCAGCGGGCAGCGCCAGATCGACCAACTCCGGAAAATTCATTTTCAGGACCGGCAGGAACAACCGCACACTGGCCGTGCCAATGTAAAAATCCTCCATCGGCGGCCGTCCGACAATCGTCGCCGGATAAACGGCGTCCTTGCGATGGGTGAGGGCGGTGATGTGAAAGGCTGGATACAAATCCGGCAGGGAATAATAGCCGGTGTGATCGCCAAAAGGCCCTTCCGTGCGCAAGGGCTCCTTCGGGTCCACATAGCCTTCGATGACAAAATCGGCGCCGGCGGGGACCTCCAGATCGTTGGTCAGACATTTGACCAATTCGACGGATTTTTTGCGCAAATAGCCGGCCAGCAAAAACTCGTCCATTCCATCCGGCAGCGGGGCCGAGGCGCAGAAGGTCAGCACCGGGTCGCCGCCCAGGAAAACGCTGACCGGCATGGGCTGGCCGCTTTCGCAGTAGCGTTTGCCGTGGCGCGCGGCGACTTTTTGGAGTTGCCAGTGCATCCCCGCGGTTTGGCCGTCGTAGATTTGCATGCGGTACATTCCCACATTGCGTTCGCCGGTGTCGGGATCCCGGGTCACCACGCAGGGCAGGGTGATGAAGCGTCCCGCATCCAGCGGCCAGCATTTGAGAATGGGCAGGGCGGCCAGAGTGGGAAAGGCTGAAGGCTGAAGGCTGAAGGCTGAAGGCGGACAGGCGTCGCCGGCCAATTCCGCCGCGCGAAGCGCCACCTCCTGGCACGCGCCCTGGGCAACGAGCTTCGGTTTGGCATGGCGCAAATCCAAAGCCAGGCCAAGCAGTTTAATCGCCTCCCCAAAACTGACGGGCGGTTTGGCCTTGAGCAACGCGCCCAACTCCCGTGCCGCCTCTTCGACCGACCCGGCCCCCATGCTCAGGGCCATGCGTCGGTGCGATCCGAGCGTGTTGATGGCCACCGGAAAGGGCGACACCCGCCCGTTGACCGTCGGTTGTTCGATGAGCAGCGCCTTGCCGCCGCCCGGCGATTTCATTTCGCGATCGGCCAGTTCGGTGATTTCCAATTCAGTGGCAATGGGCTGGGCGACGCGTTTGAGTTCGCCGGCCTTATCCAACGCCTGCACAAACTGGCCAAAGGAATCGTGGGCCATATTATGATTTGGGACTCGTCATGGGGCGAACATTAGGTGTTTCCGGCGCAAAGTTCAAAGTTTTTGGATGCCGAATATTGGGCGGACGCTGATGGCGGGGCCGGGAGGAACACAGTGAGAATCGGCAGTGCCGCTTTTTCAATGTCCGGCGCACACTTTTAGGAGGTAATCTGATTGATTTTGCTTCGGGAAAAGCCGATAAGTTATTAATAAATAAAGAACCCTAATTAAAAGCAAATCGCGATGGATGGCCGTCATGCCATCCCTGAATTCACCATCAAATCGTATGAACAACTTCACATTACATCCCCGAAATATTGTCTCACTGCTCATGTCGCTCGCCTGTTTCGCGCTGGCGGCGCCGTCGCGCGCCGGCACGGCGTATTGGACGCCTGGCGGCACGGATACCAACTGGTCAACGGGCGGCAACTGGATCGGCGGCAGCGGATCAGCCGGGGTGCCCGGCGCAACCGACAGCGTGATTTTTGGGCCGGCCGGAACGATTGCGACCGCTTTCGTCATCAATAATTATGTGGACAGTGTCGCCGGCAACTTTGGCGGCACGATCGGCTCGCTGGTATATTCGAACGGGGCGAACTATCATAATACATTGATTGCGCCCGGAGTGACGCTGTTGGTCGATGGCGCGACCGCCTCAATCGCCTCGTTGCAGGCGGCGGGCGACGTGTTCATGGTGGGGGGAGCCGCCGCCGGCACGTCGGGCGGAGCCACCATTTCCGGTCCCGGAGCGAGCCTGGTGGCAAGCAATACGGCCGGGCAATTTATTGTCTCCCAGGCCGGGACGGCCGCATCGCTGAATCTGTCGAACCTGGACACATTTGTGACCTACGCCAGCCGGTTCGGGGTGGGCGTTCCGCCGAATTACGGCTGGGGCGTCATCCCACAGGCGGAAGGGGGAGCGTTGATCCTGGCCAAGACCAACTACATCTCGACTGTTTTCAGCATGGCGCCGGGCGTCACCACCAGCTACACCAACTGGACGGGATGGGTATATGTCTCAGGCCATGAAATTGAGGAAGCCATCGAGGTGGGCAACGGGGCGGACAACAGCATCGGCGGGGCCAGCTCCATTCTGCTGGGCCTGACCAACGGATTTTATATTGACAGCATGGGCGTGGGCAAATCCAAATCCGCCAACGCCGCGGCGGTGGTCAAGTTCAACCCCGCCTTCACCAACCAAAGCCCGGCTCCGACGGCCTGGTTTCGCGGCACCAACGGCAGCCCCACCGGGCGCTTGGCCTTCCTGGCCATCGGTGACAACGCGACCGGGGGCAGTTCCTCCACCGCCGGCAACGGCACAATGGACTTCACCGGAGGATCGGTGGACGCGATGGTGGATTTGATGTATCTGGGCATCGACAAGAACGGCAACAGCGGCACCGGCGCCAACACTGGCACGCTGACGTTCACCGCGGGGAATATTAACATCAACATGCTGACGGCCGGAGCCCAGGAATCCGCCACCGCCGGCAACACAAATCCCTGCGTCGGCATTGTCAACGTCAGTGGCGCCGGCGCGGCCCTCACTGTCAACAACTTCCTGGAATTGGGCCACACCACCGTTACGTCGCCAACCGGCGCCGGGGCCCGCACCACTGGAGCGCTCAACATCACCAACGGCGCCGCCTATGTAAGTAACATCATTGTGGGCGTTTCGAGCACCAACAACAGCGTGCTGGTCAACGGCGGCACGCTGGTCGTTTCCAACACCCTGGCGACCAACGCCAGTGGACTGGCCAGATTTTCGCTCACCAACTCCACCCTGGGTTTGAACATTCCGGCCAGCGGCCTGCCGGTCAGTTTGACCAAAGCCCTGGTCACCGGCGGCTCGACCAACGTCATTCAAGTCTTGTCGGTGCCCGTTTTTTCCTCCTATCCGCAGCAGATCAAGCTGATCCAATACACGACCCTTTCGGGCGCGGGCTACAATTTCGGGTTTGGCGCGACCACTTTGCCGGCTACGGCCCCCAATGCTTACTTGACGAATTCCGGCAGTTCAATCGATCTTGTTCTGCCGAATGATCCGCGGCCGGTCATCGTCCTCCCCGAGCCTGCGAGCTACAGCGGCAATCTGGGCGACAGTGTGAGCTTCACCGTTCTGATCAACCCGGCGAGCGTGACGCCGCTCTCTTATCAGTGGTATTTTTACACCAATGGGGGCCCGACTAATCCGGTGGCCAACGGGGTGACGGCTGACAATGCCACCAACTCTGGCGCGACCAACGCCACCCTCTCCATCGCCAACGGCCAGGCGGACGAAAACGGCAATTACTTTGTGGTGGTGACCAATATTTACGGCTCGGCCACCAGCAGTATCGCCGTGCTCAACCTGAGCCAGCATTGCGTGCCGCCGAGCATCACCGGGCCTGCGAACCAGACTGTCATCATGGGCAACAACGCCACTTTCTCCGCGAGCGTTTCGGCCAATCCCGCCGCCACCATTTGGTGGACGCGGAACGGGGTCACGGTCGGCGGCGCCACTTCGAGCAGCTTGACGGTTTCCAATGCCCAATATCCAGGGGACGACCAGGCGAATTACTGCATCATCGCCAGCAATGCCTGCGGCGTACAGACCAACTGCGCCACGCTTTCGGTGATTTGGGGGCCGGTGATCAGCAATCAACCGGTCAGCCTCGTGGTCACCAGCGGCCAGCCGGCATTCTTCTCGGTGGTCGCCGGCGGCGTGCCGCCTCCGGCCTATCAATGGATGTTCAGCAACGCTCCCATATCCGGCGTGTCCAATCCGACTGCGCTGACCTCCAATCTGGTCATCGCCAGCGCGTCGCCCGCGAACATGGGGACCTATTCTGTGACGGTCACCAACGCGGCGGGCTCAGTGGTCAGTTCCAATGCGACGCTGACCGTCAATTCGGCGAGCCTTGCCATCGCCTCCACGTCCCCGGCCAACACTCAAACCGGCGTCCGCTATGACACGCCGCTGGCGATTACGTTTAATCAACCTCCCTCGGTCGGAACGGCGGGCCTGATTCGAATTTACAACGCCGCCAGCCCCGCCACGCCGGTGGACACGGTGGACGTGCATCCGGGTGCCCTGCAAACGCGGTCGGTCGGCGGGGTCGCACTCAATTCGTACGCGGTGCTGATCAATGGGAATGTCGCCACAGTCTATCCGCATGCCAACGTGATGACGTTCAACCAGACCTATTACGTGACGATTGACAACGGCGCATTCACCGACTCCACCGGGGCCAATTTCGCCGGCTTGACCAACACGAATGGCTGGAGCTTCAGCACCAAGTTGACGGGCCCGGCCAACAGCACCAACCTGATCGTGGCGGCCGACGGCAGCGGGGATTTCCTCACCGTGCAAGGGGCGGTCGATTTTGTGCCCGTCAGCAACACGACGCCGACCGCGATCAACGTGGGCATCGGCACCTTTATGGAAATCGTCCGCGTGAACACGAAGAACAATATTTCGATCATCGGCCAGGACCGGCAACAAACAATCGTAGCCTATCCGAATAACAACAATATCAATCCCAGCAGCTCGACGCGCCCGTCCTTTGGCTTCGTTTCGGCCAATGATTGTTCGGTGCAGAACCTGACCATTACCAACAGCACGCCTCACGGCGGATCGCAGGCTGAAGCGCTCTACATCAACTCCTGCAAGCGGTTCATCTGCCTGGACGCGAATGTGGACAGCTACCAGGACACGATCCTCTGCAACGCGCCGGGCGACCAGGAGTACATCCAGGACAGCCATGTGCAGGGCGACACGGACTTCATCTGGGGCGAAGGGACGCTCTATGCGACTAATTGTGAACTAATGTCGATGACTTCGGGCGGGCACTTGACGCAGCCGAGAACGCCGCAAGGCAGTAATGGTCTGGCGTTTGTGAATTGCCTGATTGACGGCGCCAGCGGCGTGACCAACAGCGACCTGGGCCGCGACGCCGCCAACAGCGGCAACGGCAATTGGTTCTATGGGCAGGATGCCTATGTCAACTGCGTGATTGACACCAACGTCATCACTCCTGCCGGCTGGGTTCTGGGCAGCGGAACGGTGGTCGGAAACACGACGTTCCTGCGTTTTTGGGAATATGACAGCGTGGACACCAACGGCAATCCGGTGAATACCAGCGCCCGCGTGGCCTGGGCCACTGAGATTGACGGCAACACGGCGACCAACGGAGTGCAAAATGTCTCCAACTGGTTCTCCGGCTGGACTCCGGCCCTGGCCCCGAACATCATCGGCCAGCCGCAAAGTCTGTCCGTCGCGGGCGGAGCGTCCGCGCAATTCTCCGTCAGCGCCACCGGCATTCCAGCGGCGACCTATCAATGGATGTTCAACGGCAATCCCGTTGGCAGCAACAGCCCGACTTACGCCATCGCCGCCGCCAATGCCAACAATGCCGGAACTTACACGGTGGTTGTTTCCAACCCGTCCAGCACGATCACGAGCCGTCCCGCCACTCTTGCTGTCGGCAACACCGCGCCCACCGCTGGCTCCATCCCGGACCAGACGGTTAATGTCGGAGTGACGGTGAGCCTCAGCGACGCGGCCACTGATCCGGATGTGCCCGCGCAAACGCTGGCTTACAGCCTGTTGAGCGGCCCGTCCGATGCGTCGCTTGACCCTGCCACCGGCGCATTTGCGTGGCGTCCGACGGTCAGCGCGGCGAACACGACCAATCTCGTCCAAGTCGTGGTCACAGACGACGGCTCCCCCAATCTGAGCGCGACCAACAGCTTCAATGTCATCGTGAACCCGCTCACGCAGCCGAACATCCTCACGCCCTCGTATTCGGCGGGCCAGTTCAGCGTGTCGGTGTCCGGAGAGGTCGGGCCTGACTACGCTCTGCAAGTTTCGACGAATTTGTCGGGCGGCGTGTGGGTCACGTTGCTCCAGAGCAACTCTCCGCCGTCGCCGTTCACATTCATTGATACCAACGCGATTGGCGCGGCGCAGTTCTATCGGATCATCGTCGGTCCGCCGCTGCCGTAGCGGCGGGAATTGAGCAAAAATTTCTCGCTTCGCGCGCCGGAATTCCCAATTCTGGCGCGTGCCCAAATGGGTCAAAATGTTGCTGGGAATTCTGCTGCTGCCCGTTTGCCTGGGCACCGCCCAGGCCTTGTGGATGGTGCTTTTCGCCTCCGCCGCGATGAACCGGGTGTGGCTGCCCCTGTTGGCGGGAGCGGTTTGTTGGGTGGTGATTTTTTTGCTCCTGCCCAAACCGATGTGGGTTTACGTCTTCGGGCACGAATTGACCCACGCGGTCTGGACCTGGATTTTTGGCGGCCGGGTCAAACGGTTCCAAGCCGCTTCGCACGGCGGGCAGGTCATCATCACCAAAACCAATTTTATCATTGCGCTGGCGCCGTATTTTTTCCCGCTCTACGCCGTGCTGCTGGTGGCGGTCTTTTTCATCGGCGATCTGTTCTGGCAATGGCGTCGCGGCTACCTGGCCTGGTTTCATCTGCTGCTGGGAGCGGCCTACGCCTTTCACGTCACGCTGACGTGGGAGATATTGAAGACCCGCCAGACGGACATCACCAGCCAGGGCCGTCTTTTCTCGGGGGTCATCATCTTTCTCGGCAATGCGATGGTGCTGGTCATCGCCATTCCGCTCTTGACGGGGCAAAGTCTGTTCCATGCGCTTAACGTGTGGTTCAACTGCAACCGCACCATCGTGGAGCGCGTGCTAAATATGCTCTAAGATTTGTTCGTTCAGCGCCGCGGTTGATCCAGCTTCTCCTGCAACTCGCGGAGATGGAGGAGGGAAAGACGGTTGGTTGGATTGAGGCGCAAGGCGGTTTCCAAGGCGGCGCGCGCCTGCGGCCAGTTACTTTCCAACCTGTAAGCGGTGCCAAGATCAATCCAGCACTCGGCGTCATTGGTTTTTTGCCGCGTGGCCAATTCCAGCAAGGGGATGGCGTTGCTCATCTGGCCGCGCAGCGCATAGGTGAGGCCCAGGGCGGCGGTGAAGCGGTGTTCATCGGGGAAAAGGCCGCGGGCCTGGGTCAATGTGCGCAGCATCGCCGCCGCATCCGCGGTCCGGGGTGGAGGGGCGGCGAACACCTGGCGCGTCCCGGGGTCCAGGGTGAAAAAGGGCAGTATTTGCGGCAGATTGAAAATGGCAACAACCGCATTTTCACGCGCCCGCCAGCTTTCCGGGTTGGCCAGGCTGGTCTCGGCAAACAATTTCACCTCGTCATGCCAGATGTCGAGCCGTTCGCGGCTGGAAGCCGCCCAGACTAAAATCAGCAATCCCGCCCCCGCGCCGGCCAGGCCGCGGCGGCGCAAATGCAAGCACAACGCTCCCAGCGCCAGCAAAAAGCCCATCAACGGCAGGTAAAGAAATCGTTCGGCCATGTATTGCATCATCGGCACGAGGTTGGAAACCGGCAGGAGGAAAAGGCCGGCCCAAAGGATGCCAAAAGCCGCCAGGCGCCAAGTCTCGCGCCGCCACAACCAGGCGGCCAGCGCGACGAAGAACAACACCAACAACACTCCGCCAAGCACGGCGCCTGAAAGAAACGAATGCGGCGGCGCCCCCACCATGAAATTGTAGTCAATTATAAATGGCGGGATGCCCCACAGCAGCCGCAGATATTTGGGAAGGACCGGGAACATATCGAGCAAAGTTTGTCCATAGCTGCCGGAGAGCGGCGCGCACTGCGCGGATTGGCCGAGAACCAGATGGCGAACGACCACATAGAACCCCGCCACCAACAGAAACGGAACCGTCAGCACCGCGCTCCGCCGCCAGGGCAGTTTATGGTACCCGGCAAAAACGAAAAACACGAGCATGGCCAGCGGCAGGGCTGATTCTTTGGAGAACGCCGCGAATAAATAGAACACCAGCGCAGCCGCATAGCCGCGCATTCCCTCATTCCACTTGAGCAGGGACCGCATGGCCGCGAGCACGAACACTGCCGCCATCAAGTCATCGAGGCACTTGACCCAGCAGACCGCCTCCGAAACCACCGGATGCGCGGCGAAACCGAGAGCGATGAACAATGCCGTCATTCGGACGGCGGCGGGCGGCGCGGCACCAGCCAGGCGCTGGCAGAGCAACAGCGCCACCGCAAACAGCAGCATGGCGGCCAGGCCGTGCCACAGCACATTGGCCAGGTGAAAAATCCACGCCTGCGGCTCCGGCTGGCCGCCGATGGCATACAGCAGCGCATAAAAGGCAGTCCGTGTCGGGCGATAACTCGGCGCCACTTCGGCTGACTGCGCTTTGACGGAGGTGAAAATCTCCGGGATGTTCTTGAGGGAGCGGAGGCTGGTGTTTTGCACCACCAGCAATGAATCATCCCAGACAAAGCCGAACCCAACCGTGGTTCCCCAAACCAGGAGCGTAAAAAGCCCGATCAGCGCGCAACAGAACCACGTTTTGGCCAGATATTTTTCCATGCGAAGCGTGGCGCACTATAATAATCCTGTTTCCGGAAGTCGTGATAAAAAGCAGGATTACTCTTGCGCATGGGCCGGAGTTAAGGCGAAATGCAGGAGCGTTTTATGAACCTTGGCGATATTTTAAGCTTGGAAACGATAGTGCCGGACCTGCACGCCACCAACCGTTGGGAGGCCATTGATCAATTGATCGATAATTTGGTGACCACCCACAAAATCCAGTCCGAAAGCCGCGATGCCATCGTCGCCGTGGTCAAAAAGCGCGAGTCCTCCATGAGCACCGGCATCGGCTTCGGCATCGGCATTCCCCACGCCTCGACGGACCTGATCCATGAAGTCGTCGGCGCGCTGGGCCGTTCGACCACGGGAATCGACTTTGACGCCCTGGACAATCAGCCGGTCAATCTGGTCATGCTCTTTTTGGTGCCACAAGGCCAATTTCAAAAACATCTCCATACCCTGGCCAACATCGCCAAGCTGCTTCACATCAAGGAATTTCGGCAGGAACTCGAACAAGCCCCCGATGCCGCGGCCATGTATGCCATCATCAAGAAGTATTCGGAGCCGTCCTAGTCCGCCCGCTTTGCCGGCCCGACAGGCGTTTGGCGGCATTTGACTTTTGGGTGGCGGTTCCCGGCTCCTGATCCTAATCTCAACCAGGCGTTTTCGTGCTCCACAAAATCCTCGAACAAAAATTGCAACAAGCCGTCGCGGCGGTCCTGCCCGGGGCCGGCTTGGACAGCGTGCGGGTGCGGCCTTGTCCCGATCCAAAGTTTGGCGATTACCAGAGCAACGCATTGATGGCGCTGGCCCGGGCGCGAAAACTAAATCCGCGCCAGTTGGCCGCCGACGTGGCCGCCAAACTGGACATCGCCCATTGGTGCGAACCGGTGCAAGTGGCCGGAGCCGGCTTCCTGAATTTCCGGCTCAAGCTCTCCGCCGTGGCGGAGGCCTTGCAAAGCGCCGCCCGGGGCGGCCCTTTGTTCTTCCAGAAAACGGACCGGCCGCGTTGCGTTGTTATTGACTTCAGCTCCCCCAACGTGGCCAAGCCGATGCATGTCGGGCACATTCGTTCCACCATTTTGGGGGATTCGCTGGCCCGCCTTCTGCGGCTGTTGGGGCACCGCGTCGTCACGGACAATCACATCGGCGATTGGGGGACGCAGTTCGGAAAACTGATTGTCGGCTGGAAGTCGGGCCTCAACGGGGAGGCGTTGCGCGCGGACGCCATTGGCGAAATGGAACGGCTTTACCAGATGATCAACCGCGCCTGCGAGCAGGACCCAAAAGTCCTGGAAGCCGCCCGCCAGGAATTGGTCAAATTGCAGAGTGGCGACGGGGAAAACCTGCGCATCTGGCGGGAGATGATTGCCCTCTCTGAATCGCAGTTCCAACGCATTTATGCCCGGCTCGGCATCACCTTCGATTATCAGTTCGGCGAAAGTTATTATAATCCACGCCTCCAGAAAGTGGTGCGCGAGCTGGAGGAACGCGGATTGGCCCGGTCGAGTGAAGGCGCAATGGCGGTTTTCTTTGAGGACATTCCAGAGCTGAAGGACCATCCGGCCCTTGTGCAAAAAAGCGACGGCGGCTTCAACTACACCACCACGGACCTGGCCACGCTGCAATTTCGCCTCGAAGGCGGAACCTGGGGCGCAAAACCCGACGACATCATTTATGTGACAGGCGCACCGCAGCAGCTTCATTTCCAGCAACTGTTCGCCATCTTCCGCCTCTGGCATCCCGATGCGACCGTGAAACTGGCGCACGTCTGGTTCGGTTCCATCCTGGGCGAAGACGGCAGGCCTTTCAAGACGCGCGCCGGCGACACGGTCCGGTTGGAAGATTTGCTGGATGAAGCCGGGGAACGGGCGTTCAAGGTCGTCTCCGAAAAGAATCCGGAGTTGAGCCGGGCGGAGCAACAGGAAATCGCGCGGGTGGTGGGTTTGGGCGCGATCAAATATGCCGATCTGTCGCAGAACCGGCAAAGCGATTACATCTTCAGTTGGGACAAAATGCTTTCGCTGCAAGGCAACACCGCCCCCTATCTGCTTTATGCCTACACGCGGGTGCGCAGCATCTTCCGCAAAGGCGGTGCAACTGTCCCCGGCGGGGCCGGGACGCCATTCATCCTGGAAGCCGCGGAGGAAATGACCCTGGCGCGGCATCTCCTGAATTTTGGATTGGCCCTGGAAGCGGCGGCCGAGGACTATCGCCCCAATTTTTTATGCTCGTATCTTCACGAACTGGCCGGACACTTCGCGCGATTTTATGAAAACTGTCCCGTGCTTAAAGCCGAAGGCCCCTCGCGCCTCTCCCGCCTGGGCTTGTGCGATCTGACCGCGCGCGTGCTCAAGCAGGGCCTCGATGCGCTGGGCATCGAGACGACCGAGCAGATGTGAGGCGGGCCAATTACTGCCCGGCTTTGCCCGTCAAGCCGGCCTTCTGCAACGCCGCAAAAACATCCGCGTCATTAAAATCGCCGGTGACAATGAAGAATTTGGCGTTCTTCACCGCGTTGTTGGTCGTCACGCCCGGCACGTCCGCCAGGGCATGATTGACAGCCTTGACGCACTTGGGGCAGCAGAGATGGACGCCCTCGACTTTCAATGATGGGACCTTGACGCCTTTGGCCCCCGTGGACGAGTCGATTTTGATCCCGGGGTCCGAGGACTCGCCGAAATAGCCGGCCTTGATCAGCGCGTCGGCGGCCTTTTGCACCGCAGCCTTGTCCGGCCCCGTGATCTCGACGACGTCCGTATCCATGTCTGCCGTGGCCTTGACGCCGTCGATGCCGGCGACAGCCTTGGCCACCCCCTTGACGCAACTCTGGCAACACAGATGGACATTGCTGATCTTGACGGTGACATCCTCCGCCTGCGTCAAATGGGCGAAGGCCAGGACCGTGACAATGGAAAGCAGAATGGATTTCATAAGCGCGCTCTTTTTATATGTTGTTGTTCAATTAATTGCCTAATGATTGAAATAACCGAACCGAACATAAGCGGCTTCACTCTGGACGGTCAAGCGCAAAAGACCGTCCCAGGTTTTGTGGCCGCTCAGGCAAAGAGAAGGCGTCCCCTGGCCTCCGGGATTGGCCGCCCGATGGTTTTGGCTGTTTCGATCCACTCCTGAATCACAGTTTGCGCGTTGGCCACGGCTTCTTCATACGTCGTGCCATCGGCCATGCAGCCAGGCAATTCGGGCACGTCAACAACGAAAGCGTTGTCATCTTTGCTCCAATAGATAATCAATTCGTATTTGCTCATTTCATTCTCCAGTCAGCCCGTACTTTGGCATAATTTGGCGAATTTGCTTCATTTGATATGGTTTCCCTTCGCGGCCGCGTGGTTGCAGGTTGATGATTTCAATTATTCCGTCTTTGTAGAAGATGCGATGACTTCCCCTGCTCTGCCGTTCGGAAAAACCAAGATGTCGCAACACCGTGCAGACGCTCTCAAAATCAAGGTTTGCATCGGATGCGCCGAGCAGCAGTTTTTCCCGTGTTGTCTTCCAACTACTCATGTCAGTTCCAATATCTTCAAACTCTTAAAGTCGTAAGAGCGTATTCTCGTACGAGTCGAATGCCAACCTGGACTTTTCTGTCATGCTGGCTTTACGCCGCCTCCATCCCGCGGCGCGGCATTCTGCAGGAGCCGGTCGCGCACGAACTGAATGTTGCCGCGCAAATCGTAGAACTGCCCGGCAAAGGAGGTGGGCACTTTCATCTTATTGACTTCATTCTCGATGCGCCCGAGTTGGGCCATCAGCTTTTCCCGGTTGGCCGGCGTCCCTTCGCCCGGCAGACTCCGTTCCAGCGCCAGCAATGCGCGATACCAGCGGTTGATGCGCATTTGCATCCGCCATTTAAAGGCCGCCGGAATGATGCGCAGCCCGGGAATCAACAGCACTATCAGGGGCACAAAGACGACCACAATGCGGCTCACCAGACTGGCCAGCCCGAAAGGCAGGAGACTATAGAAGAACCTTTTGCCCGATTTATAGTAGCGGCTGGCGTCGGCGCTGATGGGAAAGTCGTGCTGGGTCAGGACCGGGAATTCGCCGCGGCGCTTGAACAAACCCGGGGTGCCGTGCGCCTCCTGCGTCGTCTCGATCAACATGTCCGACAGGGCTGGATTCAAATCCGGCCGCGCCAGAAGCTCGACGGTGGGGCCAATGAGGGTCACGTCATGCGCCGGAATGTTCCTGCCGAAGTCGATTGATCCTTGCGGCAGGTCCAGCTTGTTCACGTAGCTGATGCGCCGCGAATAGCCGTCGGCTTGTGTAAAGTCGAAAAGCTGGATGTCGGGCGTCTGCTCGAGCTGGCGCATGACCGCGCCCGAGGTGGTGTCCCCCATCAGGAACACCGCGTCCACGCTGCCCGCGAGCAACGCCCTGGCCGCGTCACTGCCGTCCAAATCGACCAGCGTGGTCGCGCCGCCGGGGGTGATGCCGTTGAGCGCGAGCAGTTGCAAAGCCAAAGCCCGCGTGCCGCTGCCCACTGAGCCGATGGCCACGCGCTTGCCGGAAAACCCGGAGAGCAGGTTTATAAGCCTGGCGCTGCGATAAAAAATCAGGAGCGGCTCGTAAGCAATGCTTCCGAGGGAAACCAGTTTGTTGCTGCCGGGAATATTAGTGATGCCGCCCTGCACGAATCCGATGTCAACATGAAACTTTGGATCATCCAGGCGCTGCAGATTCTCCAGCGAACCTTGCGAGGGAATAATCTCCAGCTTCACGCCTTTGCGCGCCAGGATGACGCGGTATTTTTCGGCATTCGCCTCGAATGAACTTCCGGGCGCGCCGCTGGTAAGGATGATGGTGTGCGGCGGGGCGGAATGAAAGAACCAGAAAACCGCAAATAAGAGAACCAAACCGGTGACAAGCACCATGGCCAGCGCCAATCCCCGGCTCAGGCCGAAAATTTCCATGATCGGCGCGGTCAGCCGGCTAAAGCGGGTCTTCGAAGGCGGGTTCACCTCACCGTTTCCAATCGAACGCCCCCTTCTTCAACGCATAGACGTAACCGATAAAAAGGATGAACATGAAACAGGCCATCGAACCCAGGATCAATCCCGCGTTGTGCGCCAGCATCCCCCGGTAAATCACCGCCCACGGATAGAGAAAAACAACCTCGATATCGAACAGAATAAACAACATGGCGACCAGATAAAACTTCACCGACAGCCGGGTGTTGCCGTCCCCGACCGGCAACATGCCGCATTCGTAGGCCGTGTCCTTGATGCGCGAATCCTTGCCGCGTTTCCCGACCAGGACCGAGGCCAGCAAAGTGCCGCCGGCAAACGCCACCGCGACGATTCCCAGGATCACCACCGGGATGTACTGCATGAGCTGATTATCCGCCGTTTCCATGACCAGACTTTAAAAAATCGCCCCGCCCTTGGCAAGAGCGAACTCCAACCGAAAACTACTTGTTTTCAAGCACCCTTTCACTTGTTTTCACTTCCGGGTTGTTTCGTTGCCATTCGCCGCTTCACAATCCATTTGTTGCAAAAACGTTTGATACACCACAAGAGTCCCGCCCAAAGGATGAGACCGCCAATCGTTTGGCAATCCCGTTCAAGGTCATTGTCGTTTCCTCAATCCACAGTCTCCAGCGACATCCGCACCGCCGACTTGGGTTCAGTCAGCGCAGCAATACGCTTGTCCAGCGTGGCCAGCACGCCACCCCGGCTGCTCGCCAGGCCGAGCAGGCAGGCGTCGGTCACTTGCTGATGGCCCATCAACCGCCCTCCGGCAAAAGCGACCGTTCCGGCCACAGGCAGTTCATCCGGCCAGAACTGGTGGTCTTTGGCGGCGGTGTTCGCCGAGAGAACTTGAATCGCTTCCCGGGGCTGGACGGCATCCCGGGAAAAGGCGGGATTGGACACGATACGGACGAAACCAGCCTGTGTGATCGGGCACGTGGCCCAGCCTTTGCCACGGTGGCGCGTGAACCACTTTACGGCCAGGTCGTGATGCTCGTGGCTTGGCCACAACAGCGCAATCAGCAGGTTGGTGTCAAGCAGGTAGCCCTTCATGCGCCCTCGGCTTCGATTCGACGCACGTCCCCGGTCGTCACAGGGGGTGAATCAGCGGGCAATTGGAAAACCACGATCCCGCCCTTGTCCTGGGAAGGGGTGGGGGCGCTCAGACCCCGGCGCAAAAGGTCCGACACGGTCTTGCTGAGCGAAACGCCCCGCAGCTTCGCCTGGCGGGCGGCACGTTCGAGAATGTCATCATCCAAAGTCAGCGTCGTTCTCATGGTGAAATGATGCCCTATTTTCTGTTTGATGTCAATAGACGGAATTCGCATCAGTTCACATCTATGGTGCTGTCCCGACCCATGCCATGCCTCCTTCCAACAAATCATGCATGCCGTCTCAGTCCCGACACCTGTGTCCGGCGTTGATCTGTCAAGTGCGGTTTGCAGTCGGGCTGATTTATTTTGCGGCGGCGGCGGGACCGAACGAATCGTGGTCAAGGGCAAGGTTTTGAATTTTGTCCTGGTCCAGCGTCTGGCCGTAAATGCTGTTCTTCGGCATGTCCCAGACGACCCGCGTATGACACAAGGTCAACCCGTTTACTTCCCGCGCAAAAATTCCGGCGATGGCGTTGGTGTAAACGCCGGTAAACTGTCCGCCGGATGAAGCCGGCCCGATCGGACGGTCATCATAAAATCCGCCCGGCACGTCGCTGGTCTTGCCCACTTCCACGCGCACGTTGTCGAACACGATGTCTTCCAGCGGTTGCGCGGCGCAGCCCCGGAGATAGATGCCGCTCTCGCCCTTGCAAAGGATGTTGCTGAAACGAATCCGCCGGACGTGGCCGAGTTTCGTGTCCGGGTGGCGCGGCAAATGGCTGACGTGAATCGGCTCGCCCGCCCCCCACCATTTGCCTGGCTGCAACTGCGTCTCAATCGTCATGTTCGAAAACAGAATATTTTCAATGTCCCCCTCGTCGCGGCTTTGGATGCACAGCCCGCGATTGCTGCGGTGGATGACGCACGCGTCAAAGACAACGTTGCGAACCCCCGGCGAAGTGTAAATCTCGTCCAGCTTCAGCGCGCAGCTCCGTGACGCGATGACGCAGCCGGTGACGGTGATGTTTTCGCTGCGACCGTAGCTGGCGAAGTTTGGCGTGTTCTTGAGCACGATGCCGTCGTCTGCCGTGTCAATGTGGCAGTTGGCCACGCTCACGTTGCGGCAGTGATCGAGATCGATGCCGTCGTTGTTCGGCACGTTCCAGTCGTTGAGAATGCTGATGGATTCAATCACCATGTCTTCGCACCCGACCGGATGAAACGTCCAGCTTGGCGCGTTGCGGATCGTGATGTCGCGTACGCGGACCTGTTTGCAGCCGATCAAAAGGATCACCGTGGGCCGCCCCGCAGCGAGCGTCTTGTCTGTTGCGCTCCGGCCAAATGGCCACCGAACGCCGCAGAATGCCTGCGGCCACCAACCCGGCTTGTTCACGTCGCCGCCCTCCTGTTCGTCGGCCAGTTTTTGCCACACGGCATGGTCATTGCCATCGAGCACGCCGTCGCCGGAAATGGAAATATTGTTTGCGTCCCTGGCAAACAACAACGCGCCCGCTTCGCCATAATCCCGCCAGCGCGCGCTGCCTTTCAAAACCGCGCCGCGCGCCAGATGAAAATCAACCCCGCTGTGCAGTATGATTGCGCCCGTGAGAAAGGTTTTTCCGCCGGGTAGGATCACCTGTCCGCCGCCGTCCGCCGCGCAGGCGTCCACTGCCTTTTGAACGGCGGCGGTGTCATCGTTCGTGCCGTCGCCCTTCGCGCCAAAGTCCAGCACATTGTAATAGCCGCGACGGTCAGCGGCCAAAGCAGCCAGGGCGTTGAACATCAGGACGGCGAGGGTGAGCGTCACAATGGACCGGGTTGGTTTGGAACTGAAGGTGGTTTTCATTTTTCGAAGTTGGCTTTTGGTTGGCGCAGGGTCGCGTCGGCAGCCACCAAGGCCAGGAAGACATAAACTGAAACACAGAATAATTTGAGCCGCATAATCAAGTCCAGAGTGGCATAATTAACGAGGCAATGCCTTGGAAATCAACAGGATAAAGTAAAAAGATTAGGTGTGGTTTGGGCTAAAGAGAATGATACAGCCTGCCGATAACATGTTGAGACCGCAACCGGCTGCATGAAATTAGTAACGATCATCGCCAGGCACCGGGGAGCGCCAACTGGATCGTTCGCCAGATCGCGGGGGCTGCTGCCACGACAGGCACCCCCATGTCCCTAAGCCATCCAATGCGCGACAATTTCAACCGGCGAATCCTGGTGATTGACGACAATCGGGCGATCCACGAGGACTTTCGAAAGATTCTCTCGCCCAAGGCCGACGAGAGCGCCTATGGAGTGATGAGTGCCGAGCTTTTTGGCGAAAGCCCTGAGAAAAACACCTACGCCGGCTTCGAACTCGACTCGGCCTTTCAGGGCCAGGAAGGCCTGGAGATGGTCAAACAAGCTCTCGCCGTCGGCAGACCCTATGGCGTGGCCTTCATCGATGTGCGGATGCCGCCCGGTTGGGACGGAATTGAAACCACGAGCAGGATCTGGGAAGTTTGTCCCGACTTGCAGGTCGTCATCTGCACCGCTTACTCCGATTATAGCTGGGACGACATGACCCGCAAATTCGGCCAGAGTGACGGTTTGCTCATCCTCAAGAAACCTTTCGACACGGTGGAGGTACTGCAACTGGCCGAAACCCTTGCCAAGAAATGGACTTTGGCCGGACAGGCCAGGCTGCGGCTGGCGGATTTGGATGGGATGGTGAACCAACGCACGGCGGAACTGCGGGCCTCCAATGAACAACTGGCGCAAGAAATCGCCGAGCGCTGCCAGACGCAAGTTCTCCTTTCCGCGTTTTCGACCTTGGGCTCGCTCCTGAGCTCGGCACGGACGGTCCGGGAGGCCGGCCAAATCATTGTCGGCACGGCCGAACGGTTGCTCGGCTGGGACGCCTGCCTGGTGGAACTCTACTCGCCGGACACGGACATGCTCACGCATGTTCTGAATGCAGATTCGATAAACGGCCAGCACAAAGACCGCGTTCCCAATCGCCTGGTCCGCGCGCCTTCGCCACTGGCACGGAAGGCGCTTCAGGAGGGCGGTCAATTGATGCTGAAAAGCAGCCCGAACGAGATGCAACCCGACGGGGAGCCTTTCGGAGATGCCACGCGCCCGTCCGCGTCGCTCCTGTGCGTGCCGATTCGCAATGGCACAGCCGTGACCGGCCTTATTTCGCTGCAAAGCTATGCCGTCAAGGCCTACAACCCGCAAAGCCTTGAGACGTTGCAAGCCCTGGCCGATCATTGCAGCGGCGCGCTGGACCGTATTCGGACCGAGGAAGCCTTGCGAAAAGCGCAGGAAGATCTCAGACAATCCCAGAAGCTGGAGGCCATAGGTCAGCTCGCCGGCGGGATTGCCCATGACTTTAACAATCTGCTGGCTGTCATTCGTGGCAACGCCGACTTGGGGCGCATGGAAGCCCAGGGATTCTCCGCCGAGGTCACCGAATGCCTCGATGAAATCAGCGCCGCCAGTGAACGGGCCGCCAACCTGACCCGGCAGTTGCTCGCCTTCAGTCGGAAACAGATGATGCATTCGGAGCCGGTTGATCTGGATAAGGTCATCACGAATCTGAGCAAAATGCTCGAGCGAATCATTGGCGAAGATATTGCCCTGCGTTGCCATCATACGGCGGGGCTGCCGCTGGTGCGGGCCGACATCGGCATGTTGGAACAGGTGCTCGTCAACCTGGTCGTGAACGCCCGCGATGCCATGCCGGAAGGAGGGCAACTGCATATCACCACCGAACAGCAAACTTTCGAAGCGGGATGCGATCCCTCTCATCCGGAAGCCCGCCCCGGGGTGTTTGTCTGCGTCACTGTGAAGGACACCGGCACCGGCATTTCCCCTGAAAACATGCCCCGCATCTTCGAACCCTTTTTCACCACAAAAGGAGTCGGCAAAGGCACCGGGCTGGGCCTCGCCACCGTTTACGGCATTGTCAAGCAGCACCAGGGTTGGCTCGAGGTGTCCAGCCAGGTTGGCGTCGGCACCACATTCAGAATCTACCTCGCGGCCCTGGAATGTGCCCGCCCCGCCTCGAACAACCCGACGCCGGAGGCCGAGCCGGCCCGCGGAAACGAAACCATCCTGCTGGTCGAAGATGAAGAAGCCTTGCGCTCGATCACCCGTCTCCTCCTCGAACGCTTTGGCTATCGTGTCTTGGAGGCGGGTTCCGGTCCTGAAGCCCTGAAAATCTGGGAGTCTGCCGCTCCGGAAGTGGATTTGCTTTTGACGGACGTTATCATGCCGGCGGGAATCAGCGGCCGCATGTTGGCGGAGGACCTGCGCGGGAAGAAGACATCTCTCAAAGTCATCTTCCTGAGCGGATACGGCGGAGAGGTCCTGGGCGAGAGCACTGAGTTTCTCCGCAAGACCAACAGTTACTTCTTGCAAAAGCCCTGCGCTCCGCGCGATTTGCTCCGCGCCGTTCGGTGCTGCCTGAATGGACTGCCCCCCCAGCGAGAGCAGTTTGCATCGCTCCCGTCAAATGTTACGGGCGCGTTTCAAGGTTTGGACGCGCACGGATCAAGTCGTGCGCATTGCAATTGACTGCCCGTTTCCAAGCTTGGAAGCCAAAGGGAAGGGTCATTATGACTCTCCAGTGATCGGGAATGTGTCAGGATGAGGTCATGCTTGCCCGTTATGCGGATCCCTCAACAAAACGCAACAAGTTGATAAACAGCATCTTATAAAAACAGCGGACTCCTGGCATCCCGGATGCTTTTTTGTTCCCTGGCGGGGAATTTCCGTTCAGGTGGACGGTTGCTTCCTTTCGCCGCCTCAACTGGACATGCAGGCAGACCCGGTTGGGATGCTTTGAAGATGAACAGATCTGCATTTGAAAGGATTATTGTTATGAATAATTTGACTCGTTGGAATCCACTGCGAGAGATGGATGATATTCAACGGCGAATGTCTTCCATATTTGACTGGAGTCCAGCTCTCTTCCGCCGCGGCAATCTGGTTCCGGAAGACGAAAACATCGCCGTCTCGGAATGGGCGCCACTGGTGGACATCGCCGAGGATGACAAGGAATACCTGATCAAGGCTGAACTTCCCGAAGTCCAAAAGGACGATGTCAAGGTGACTGTGGAAAACGGCACCTTGACCATAAGCGGCGAACGCAAAGCCGAGAAGGAGGAGAAGGGGCGCAAATTCCACCGGTTGGAACGTTACTATGGCCGGTTTGAGCGCAGCTTCAGCGTACCGGACGACGCCGACGGGAACAACGTGAAGGCCGAGTTCAAGGATGGCGTTCTGCGAGTGCATCTGGCCAAGAGTGAGAAGGCCCGTCCGAAACAAATCGAAGTGAAGGTCACTTAAGCAGGAGGAGGTCAGGAACGCGTCCATGTGACGCGTTCCTGTAAAGGTCAGCCCCACACTTCCGCCTGCCGCAGTTGCTTCAACAACAGTTGCTCCAATGAAGTGTCCGAACTGACGCTGAAGAAACGGATGCCCCGGCCCTGGCAGAATTCGCGCAAACGCTGGCAAAAATTTTGCACCGATTGCTGATAGGCCTTGAGCCGGTACTTGCCAAAGGTGACTTCCTGCATTCCGCCGGTTTCGGAATCGATCAGGCGCAGATCGCCGCAAGTCGCCGGATTTAATTCCTCGGACGCGAGTATTTGCACGGCGTTGACGTGAAATCCGCGCCCGATCAAGGCGTCCAAACCGCTTTCATAGCCCGCCGCATCCAGAAAATCGCTCAGCACAACCGCCACCCCCGGCCGCCGCGCCACCATCGCGCCACGGCGCAGCGCCTCGTTGAACTCCACCGGCCCGCGCGCGGTCAATTGCGACAGGTTTTGAAAATATTCCATGGACGACTTGCGTCCACGCACCGCCCGCAACGCGCCGCGCGCGGCCATTTCAGCGCTCAGCGCCGCGGGGCCGGGACCGGCCGCGTTCGGGTCAATGTCTGGAAAAGCGTGGACGGTCACGCGGTCAAAGCCGCACAGGGCCACGTAACCGACGGCGGCGGCGACCTGGCGGGCAAAATCGAATTTCGGCGGAACACCGAACGTCATGGACTCGCTGGCGTCGAGAAAAATGCGCACGGGCAGTTCCCTTTCCTCCTCGTAGAGTTTGAGAAAAAGTTTGTCCAGCCGGCCAAAAAGATTCCAATCGAGGTGGCGGAAATCATCCCCTGCCACGTAATTGCGATAATCGGCAAATTCGACGGACTGGCCGCGCGCCTTGCTGCGGCGTTCCCCGCGCGCGGCACTTTTCGCGCGTCGCGCGGCGAGCAGTTGGAATTGCTCCAAGCGGCGCAGAAGTTCGGGGGTGAGGAGCGGCATTATGCCTCGACCGCGACCGCGTCCCGCGGCACGTCCTGGAGAATTTGGGTGATGATGTGGTCGGTGGTGATGCCTTCGGCCTCGGCTTCGAAATTCAAGATGAGCCGGTGGCGCAAGGCGGCGGGCGCGACCGCCTGGATGTCGTCGAAACTCACGTTGAAGCGCCCCTGGATCAGCGCGCGGACTTTGCCGGCGAGCATGAGGGTTTGACCGCCGCGCGGACTGCTGCCAAAGCGCAAATATTGATTACTAATCACTGCCGCCGATTCTGATTTTGGATGCGTGGCCAGGACCAGGCGCACGGCGTAATCCTTGACATGCCCGGCCACGGGCACCTGCCGCACCAGCTTCTGCAATTCGAGGATCTGTTCCTTGACCAGGATGCGCGCGATGTCCGGTTTGCCGCCTTCGGTCGTCCGGGTCAGGACTTCCGTCAGTTCCGCGCCGCTGGGGTAGCCGACGAGCAGTTTGAAGAAGAAGCGGTCCAACTGCGCTTCGGGTAGCGGATACGTGCCCTCCTGGTCGATGGGATTCTGCGTGGCAAGCACAAAGAAAGGTTCGGCCAATTTGCGGATTTCGCCTCCGGCCGTGACGCTCTTCTCCTGCATCGCTTCGAGCATGGCCGATTGTGTTTTTGGCGTGGCGCGGTTGATTTCATCGGCCAGGACGAGATGGGCAAAAATGGGTCCGCGCTGGAATTGGAATTCGCGCCGGCCGCCGGGGACTTCCATGACGATGTTGGTTCCCAGGATGTCGGCCGGCATGAGGTCCGGTGTGAATTGGATGCGGTTGAAGCTCATATCCAGCACCTCGCTCAAAGTGCGGACCAGCAGTGTCTTGCCCAAACCCGGCACGCCTTCCAGCAAAACATGGCCGCCGCCGAATATGGCGATGAGCGTTCCTTCGACGATGGCGTCATGGCCGACGATGACTTTGCCGATTTCGGCGCGGAGCGATTCGTAAGCCTGGCGAAACGATTGAATTTGCTCTTCGGTACTCATGCGCAATCAGTCCGGCGATACTACCGCAGGAATGGCTGATGTCCAAGCACGAATGCCGAATAGTCCGTGGGTTCAGGGGAGGGCCGGACCCGGCGGGCGGGCGGGCTGCACCGGAACGGAACTGTATTTGGCAACCGCCTGGGACCTGGAACGCACATGCAGCTTCTCGTAAATGTGCCGGATATGGGTGGCCACCGTCGGCAGGCTGACGCCGAGTGTCTCCGCGATTTCCTTGTAAAGGTGACCGTGGGCCAGCAAATTCAAAATCTCCAGCTCCCGCGGCGTCAGGTCAACCAGATCGGCAGGGGACGGACGCGAAAACTTTTCGAACGACTCCACCACTTTCCGCGCGATGGTGCTGGTCATCGGCGATCCGCCTCCATGCACTTGTTTCAGGGCGGCAATCAATTCTCTGCGCGGCGTTTGCTTGAGCAAATAACCGGTCGCGCCCGCTGACAACGCGTCGAAAATATGGTCTTCATCCCTGTAAACCGTCAGCATCACAAACTGCGCCCGGGGCAGCAATGTCTTCAAGCGGCGCACGCACTCGATGCCGGTCATCCCCGGCAGGTTGATGTCAGTCAACACCACTTGGGGATTCTCCCCAGGCAGCCCGGCCAGGGCGCTTTCCGCGCTGCCGTGCTCGCCCACAACACTGAAACCTTCCGCGGCACTGATCCACTCCGCCAGAATATGCCGCGTTGGGGCGTCGTCCTCGACAATGGAAACAGGGATGTTCACGTCAGCAATATTGTAGCTCCAGGCGGGCACTCTGTATATCATCAGTTCTTATGATACGGAAGCCTGGTTGGGCACGACCAACCGGACGACGGTCCCCCCGTCCGGCGCGCTGCGAATGTCGCACCGCCCGCCAATGTCGATCAACCGCTGGCGCATGTTCCCCAGCCCGTGGCCGGAAGCAGGATGATCGGGGTTTGGCGGCAGGGTTGACTCCACTGTTTCGATCGGGAAGCCGCGCCCTTTGTCTTCGATTTGAAGGGCGAAGCCGCCCTGCTCGATCAGGAGAGAGATGCGCACCTCGGCTGAACCTGCATGTTTGACAGCATTATTGAGCGCCTCCTTGAATGCCAGGAAGAGGTCGTGCCTCGTTTCGGAGGTCAACGGCCAGGACGGCAAATGCAAGGGTATATCCAGGCGGCAGCGAATGCGGGCTGAGGCCAGAAAATCCTGCGCATAGGTGCCGAGGTAGGCGGCCAGGCTGTCAAGCGTGTCATGTTTCGGATTCACGGCCCAGACAACTTCATCCATGGCCCGGGTCAATTCGAGCGCTGTGTCGTGAATCCGATCCAGGTCGGCGGCGGCTTTGGGATGAACCTGTTCCGTTCCGGCGGACTGGCTGAGCATGGCAATGCGCGTCAGGCTGGCGCCGAGTTCGTCATGAATGTCCCTGGCAATGCGGGCGCGCTCGCGCTCGACGGCGCGTTCACGCTCTATCCACGCCAGTTTACGCCGCATGCGGCGTTGCGCTTCGATCAGCACGCCGCCGCCCACGGCCGCCGCCATGCACAGGATGGCAAGGAGACGAAACCACAAGGTCTGCCAGAAATACGGCAAAACAATTATGGCCAATGTCTTCCCCGCCTCGTTCCAAACCCCGTCATTATTACAGGCGCTGACATGGAATGCGTAGTGGCCCGGCGGAATATAGCTGTAGTTTGCCATGCGTATTGTCCCGGCATCCACCCATTGCGATTCCAATCCTTCGAGGCGGAATTTGAATTTGACTTTTTCAGGAGCGGTCAGGCTCAATCCGGTGTAGCGCAATTCAAGGCGATTCCGGCCGGGAGGGATGCGCATGACCGCACCGTCGAGGTCTCCCTTCACGACCGATTGCCCATTGACAAGCAAGTCTTCGATGATGACCGGTGGAGGCAACTGGTTGAGATGGCGTTCCTTGGTCTCCACCGCCACGAGACCTTCACTTGTCGGGAACCACATCCGCCCGTCGGTCGTCATGCACCCCGCGGGTTGAGACCCACCCGAACACTCGAGAGTTGGAAGCCCGTCGCTTTTATCGTAAATGATGGCCTGCACCGAATTCGTCAGCCCGTCCGCGCACGCGTTAAGCAGGTTCTTGCTCACACAAAAAATGCCGCCGTGCGAACTGAACCAAAAGTTTCCGTGCTCATCGTCTTCGATATCGCAGATCACGTTGTTCGGCAGCCCTTGACTGGCGCTGATCACCGCAAATTGTCCCTTTTTCAGCCGGTTCAGGCCGCCCCCGGCAGTGCCGATCCACAGGGAGCCGTCGTTATCCAGACGCAGACATTGGACGAAATCGCTGACAAGACCGCTGGCTTTCCGAAACTGGCGTAAGGAACCAGACTCAATGACACCCAGGCCGCCACCCGCCATGCCGAACCAGATGGCTCCCTTGCGGTCTTGCGCGATGGCTCGGACATCGGGATAGGCCAAACCTTTGTTGGTGCCAAACCATTCCACTTTATCGTGGTCCCAGTGCGCCAGGCCGGTTTTGGCGCCGACCCATGTGCTGCCATCCGTCACCTGAAGCAAGGCGAACACGGGTGTCATGTTGTTGCCAAACGCAGGGACGCGCTCAAAGCGATCATGATTCTGGACCAATAATCCACCGCCCCATGTGCCGGCCCAGGCATGCCCTTGCGCATCTTCGGACACAGTCCAGACGAACAAATTGGAAATACCTTGCGCCGTGTCAAAGTGCGTCCAGTCCTCCTGTTTCATGTGATACAAGCCGGCGCCCTCGGTCCCTATCCATAGCGTGTCGTCCTGCGCCTTGCCAACGGATAGTATTGTCCGGCCCTGCCACCGGTCCGGAGAATTAACCGTGGTGGCCATGCCTGCGTGGAGCATGACCAGCCCGTTGCCAGTCCCCACCCACAGATTACCCTCACGATCTTCGCACAAGCAGCGGACCCAGTCGCTTGGCAGGCCATTGGTGCGGTTGATATACAACAACGAGCAGTCAGGGAGCATAAAACACAGCCCATGATTGACAATGCCCGCAGCCCATGAGCCCGTGCGCGTTTCAACAAGGGCGCTCATCGTTGGTTCGGTTCCCCAGGCCGCCATCCCCAGATCCCTGCCCCATCTGCTTCCCTGCCATTGGCGCACGCGTCCGTCATCGGCAAGCCACAAATCGCCGCCCCGGCTCAGGCTCATGCCCTGCACGTAGATATAATCAGCGGCAAAAGGCGCCGGGCTGAGATGACCGTCTTTAAGCAGCGAGATTTTGCCGTTCCACCGCACCCAAGTATTGCCGTGGCGATCCGTTATCAACGATCCGATTTCCGACTCGGCGCCAGTTTGTGATCGCAGGATCTGCCCGTCGCGCAAGCGCAACAACGCGCCATCAACACCCAGCGCCCATACTTCACCCGCGCGGTCCTCCCCAATCGCAAGAATCTTTCGTCCATTCCAGGCGGGAATTTGCACATTCTGAAAAACCCCGTTTTTGTGGCGAACCAACTCGCCTGTCTCATAACCAATCCACAAGACCCCCTTAGAGTCTTCAAATAAACTGGTGACGCGGCTGGAAAACATTCCCGGCGTATTATTGTCATCGAAGACGGCGAATCGCACTCCATCAAACCGGGCCAGCCCGCCATAAGTGCCGACCCACAAGTATCCGTCCCTGGTCTGCACGATGGCGCTTACCCCGTTTTGGGGCAATCCATCATCCGTCTGCCATACATGCATGACATAATGCGGTGTCGCCGTCCCGCACCACGCTGGAGCGCAATAAAAAAGGATCAAGAACCAACCCGACAGTCGAAACATCCACAAAACGCCCCGATGGCGGGCTGAGGTATGGGCACAGCGCAACACATCATGATTTTGCCCGTGGTGGAGAGCACACGCAACACCTATCCCATCAGGCCGAATCATCAGTTTTGATGACTATGCGCGGGCACGATTTGGTGCTGTAATGGCAACATCAGTCCAAGCCAGGCGGTCAGAAGTTGATTGTCGGGCTTTGGATAAGAATCGGCAGAACGAATTAAAACTTAAGCTTAACGACAGAAACAATAACCGGAGAACAACCATGAACACCATCCTTGGAAAAACACAGTATCTTATCGCCGCCATGCTGTTTGCCGCCGCCCCGGCTTGCCTCGCGCAGGGCGTGCTCGCGCAATACTCTGGCGCCACCCTGGCTCCATCAACGGTTAATGTCACCAGCGCGACCAGCATCACTTTCGGCGGATTTGCCGGGGCGTGGAGCGAACCTTCTGCGGGCGTGCTTAAGGAAGGTCCGGGCGCTGTCACCACCCCCGCCTTGGCGGTTGCAGGCGGTGACTATGCCACCTTTACACTGACCTCCACAACACCCATGGATTTGACCAGCCTGACCTTCGGTGGAGCCTATGGCCAGTTTGCAAATCCGGCCGGTTATGCTGAGGAAACGAGCGTGGATGGATTTGGGTCATATGTGACGGGGGCCTTCACCACGCAAGTCCCGACGTTCACGGCCCAAACCGTTGATTTGACCGGAGCGTCTTTTCAAGGGTTGTCCAGCATCACCTTCCGTGTTTTCGGCTATGTCCAAAACTCTGGAAATCTCGAATTTAGCAACTTCACGGTCAATGGCTCTCTGGCCGCCTCCGTTCCTGAGCCGAACACGTTGGCATTGGCGGGCATGAGCCTTATGAGCATGTTCGGACTCAAGACTTGGCGTTGCCGGAAATAATCGGCAGGTTGTCGAAGAAAACACATTCTGCCTCCGCTCAAGTATTTGCAAGCTGGTTATTCTTCAAGGCCACGTTCCGTGATGTTTGCGGAACGTGGCTTTTTTTCGACTCTGCCTGTGCCGGAATTCATGCGCAAGAACCAGGCGTGTTTGGAAGTGTCGCCGAGGTTGCCGCATTCATGCCGGCTCCCTGCCCCAATCGCCCCGCCAAAAACTGAATTGCGCCCGCCACCAGTTGCAAGTTATTGCAGATGAACGTGCTGCCAAATCGGCATGTTCAAAAAATCGAGCTTCATCAATTTTGATGACTATACCCGGACGCAATTTTGTGTTGATATATCAACATCAGTCACAGCCATTGCAGTCAGAAGTTGATGGTCCGGCTCTGGATAATGGTCAGCAGGACAAATCAGAACTTAAATGTAACGATGGAAACAACAACCGGAGGTTAGTCATGAGCCGTATATTTTGGAAAAAACAATATCTCTTTGCCGCCTTGCTGATTGCCGCCGCCCCGGCCTGCTTCGCCCAGAGTGTGCTGGTGCAATACAATCTGACCGGCGCCACACCCCTGGCGCCTTCGACGGTCGCATCCGGTGTCACCGCGGGCAACGTGGTTTTGGGCTACTCATGGTTCTGGAGCGAGGCGACGAACGGGCTGCAAACCAACCCGGGCACCACGACTAATGCAGCCCAAGCCGCCGCGCAGGGATCGGGCTTTTACTCTTATTTCACGATTTCTTCAACAACGCCCATGGATTTAACCAACCTGACGTTCAATGCAGGGTATGGCAACTTCTCAAGTCCGGCCGGTTTTGACGTAAAAACGAGCGTGGATGGATATGCGTCATATCTGACGAGCTCCGTCAGCACGGCGCTGCCGTCGTTTGGGGCCAACAGCATTAGTTTGACCGGTGCGCAGTTTCAAGGGCTGACCAACATCACCTTCCAGCTTTACCCATACACGGCCGCCTATGGGTATGAGATATTGAAAAACCTTACGGTCAATGGCTCCCTGGGTGGCACCCCATTAAGCGCCTCCAATACCACGATCAGCGCCAATCCAGCCTCCATCGCTGCCAATGGCACCAGCACCTCGACGCTCACGGTACAGGCCAAGAACGGCAACGGCAACAATCTTACCTCGAGTCAAGGCACGGTGACGTTGAGCACTTCGGCTGGATCGGTGGGCAGTGTGACGGACAATGGCAACGGGACTTATACGGCGACGTTGACGTCTTCGACCACCCCTGGCATGGCCAACATCACCGGAACGATAGCCGGTTCGACGATTGGGAACCCGACTTCTGTGATTTTCACCGGGCCGGTGAGCGCGGCCAATACGACGATCAGCGCCAATCCAGCCTCAATTGTGGCCAATGGGACCAGCACATCGACGGTGACGGTGCAGGCCAGGGACGCCAACGGCAACAACCTCACCGTGAGTGCGGGAACGGTGACGTTGAGCACTTCGGCGGGATCGCTGGGCAGCGTGACGGACAACGGCAACGGGACCTACACGGCCACATTGACCTCTCCGGCCACGGTCGGCACGGCCAGCATCACTGGAACCATTGCCGGCGGTACGATTGGGAACCCGGCTTCTGTGGTCTTTACTGCGGCGCCGTTGAGCGCGGCCAATACGACGATCAGCGCCAATCCGGCCTCAATTGTGGCCAATGGGACCAGCACCTCGACGGTGACGGTGCAGGCCAAGGACGCGAACAACAACAACTACGTCACGAGTGGCGGCACCGTGACGTTGAGCACTTCGGCAGGATCGTTGGGCAGTGTAACGGACAATCAGAACGGAACTTACACGGCCACTTTGACCTCTTCGACCACGGCGGGCACGGCGAACATCACCGGAACGATAGCGGGGACAGCGATTGGGCATTCGACCCCGGTGACTTTTGCGCCCGGACCGGTGAGCGCGGCCAAGACGACGATCAGCGCCAATCCGACCTCGATCACAGCCAACGGGACCAGCACCTCGACGCTGACGGTGCAGGCCATGGATGCCAACAGCAATAATCTGACATCGAGCGCCGGGATAGTGGCGTTGAGCACCTCGGCGGGATCGCTGAGCAACGTGACAGACAATGGCAACGGGACCTACAAGGCCACGTTGACTTCCTCGACCAATGCGGGCACAGCCAGCATTACCGGGACCATCGCCGGCACAGCGATTGGAAATCCGACCTCCGTAATATTTACGGCGCCACTGGCCGCCAATGTGATTGTGGAATATCTATTTAGTAACAGCACGAACTCTTTGGCTCCGACCGCGTTCAATCCGGGGATTGGCAGCGCGAGCAGCATCACGCTGGTGCCGCCGTATAATTGGGATTGGTCCACCGCGACCGTGGGTCAGCTTCAGGAAGGTGCGGGATCTTTCATCAGCCCTGCTGAAGCTGCCGCAGGCGGTCAGTACGCCTCCTTTACGCTGATTTCCACCAACCCGATGATCTTGTCCAGCATGACGTTGGGTGGAGCTTACGGTCAATTTGGAAATCCGGCCGGATGGGTCGTACAAACCAGCGTGGATAACTTTGGGTCGATTCTCGCCACGGAAGTCTTTCCCACGCAATATTCGACCTTCACGAACCAGAGCATTGATTTGAGCGCGGCTGCTTTCCAAGGGGTGACCAACATCACCTTCCGGGTGTGCGGGTATGTCAATAATGCCGCTGCGGCAATCTTTTTTAACAACTTCACGATCAATGGTGTTCTTGGCCAGCCGGTGGCCGCTTCCAACACCACGATCAGCGCCAGCCCCGCCTCGATTACCGCCGATGGCGTCAGCACCTCGACCGTGACCGTGCAGGCCAGGGATGCGAACAACAATATCATATCCTCCAGCCGCGGGATTGTGACGTTAAGCACCTCTGATGGTTCCTTGGGCAGTGTGACGGACAATCAGAATGGGACTTACACAGCAATATTGACTTCCTCGACGACGGTGGGCACGGCGTATATCACCGGAACCATTGCCGGCGCAGCCATTGGAGTCCCAACCTCGGTGGCCTTTGTGCCGGGACCGGTGAGCGCTGCCAATACCGTCCTCAGCGCCAACCCCGCCAGCATCGCGGCCAACGGCGTAAGCACCTTGACGGTGACCGTGCAGGCCCGGGATGCCAACAACAACAACCTGACCTCAAGCGGCGGCGCCGTGGTTCTGAACACCACCTCCGGATCGCTGGGCAGTGTGACAGACAATGGTAACGGGACATACACCGCCACGTTGACCTCCTCGACCGTAATAGGAACCGTGAACGTTACCGGCACCATTGCGGGCACAACGATTGGGAACCCGGCTATCGTGTTATTCACCGGGGCATTGAGCGCCGCCAATACGACGATCAGTGTGGATCCGTCCTCAATCCAAGCCGACGGCGTCAGTACCTCGTCCGTGACCGTGCAGGCCAGAGATGTGGATGACAACAATATAGGTTTTAGCATAGGGACCGTGACACTGAACACTTCGGCTGGGTCGCTGAGCAGTGTGACCGACAATGGCAACGGGACTTATACGGCAATCCTGACCGCCTCGACCACGGCGGGCACGGCCAGCATTACTGGAACCATTGCCGGTGGCACGATTGGACAGCCGTCCAGCGTGACTTTTGTGCCGCCGTTGAGCGCCGTCAATACGACGATCAGCGGCAATCCGTCCTCAATCGTAGCCAACGGTACAAGCACCTCGACCATCACAGTGCAAGCCAGGGACGTGAACAACAACGCTTTTGGTTTGAATGGGGGAACAGTAACGCTGGGCGCCTCGGCAGGAACTTTGAGCAGCGTGACCAACAACGGGAACGGGACTTATGCGGCCACATTGACCGCCCCGATTTCCACCGAGACTACGCCCGCATCGGCCATCATCACCGGAACCATCGCCGGCATGGCGATTGGACACCCCGGCATTGTGGATCTGACGCTCAATCCCGTGTTCCTCATCATAACCAATATCGAATCCGCGGCGGAAAGTGCCCGGGTCTCATGGAATTGGTTCCCTGGCCAGTACTACAGCACGCTCTCCAGCACGGACTTGTTCGATTGGTTGCAGACCGAGGTCGGTGTGACCAACCAGTTTGTTGATACGAGCACCACGGAGAACCCGCGCAAGTTTTACATGGTGAAGGAAGATATTAATCCGAACCCGCTCATTTCCATGGGAAAGCCGACTTTCGGATACAGCCCCGACGCGAATCAATCAACGAGCGGCATCTTCAACAACTACTATTCATCCTGGAACGCGGGCTATCCCACCCCGGCTAATCCGGCATGGATCGCCATCAATATCGGTCAGGGCCCCGGCAGGGTCATGTTCCAATGGAACGCCGGCGGCAACTATAATTATGTCGAAACCGATTACGGCGGCCCGGGCAATTACGCCGTTTACACCTCGTCCAATTCGACCACCGGGGCGGACGGGACGTGGACACAGGTTGCCAGTGTGACGAATAATCAATATCGGACACGGGCGCACAGTTTTGCCTTTGCCGGCATGAGCTGGATCAAGATGGTGATCACGGCCGCCCCGACGACTAACAGCGTCAACAGCGAGTTAAACAGCCTTAACGGCGCCGCCTTTTCGAGGATGGAGGTTTATAATGTTTCAGCGGCCTATTCCCGCGGGCGAATTCCGGAAGACACCTGGTTCTTCATGGGAGACAGTATCACGGCATTCTGGGTTAACCGCGCCGACACCTCAGGCACCCCTCCATTATTTACCAACGACACCACGTGCAGCTTGCCTTGTTTTGCAAATTGGATTAGCTATGGCGATACTAATTACTTCCCTTCGATAGTTGACGCCGGCATCGGCGGAACAACATCGGATGGCGGGCTGGTCTCGTTGCCGCAATACCTGATAGACAACCCGGATTATTATTATTGGGCTCTCGACTACGGAGCCAATGATGCCGCCGGCAACACTACCAACACGGCAACTTACCAATACAATATGCAGCAGATGATCAACATGCTGCTGGCCAATGGGCGCATGCCGGTGATACCGCACATTAACTATGCGTGTGACGGCGGCCATAACGGGGTTCCATACTTCAACGCCGTGATTGACGAATTAGTCGCTACAAACCACATCCTGGCCGGCCCGGACGTTTACAGCTACTTCATAAACCATACCAATGAGTACGTGGACTGTCTGCATCCCAATGCTCTCGGCATGCGAGACTATAATCTGCTCTGGGCCCAGGCCATGTTCCACCTGTATCCTGGCACCAATGACGCTTCCACCGTCGCACCGCCGCCCGCTTTGGCCACTTTGCCATTTTAGCCTGAGGCACGCAAACTGGACAATGTCACTTCAGGAGCGACGGGCTGCATCCCAATGACGCTGGCATGCGCGTCTACAACCTGCTTTGGGCCAACGCCATGCGCAATCTGTATCCGTAGCTGCCGAAGTTTGACGCATCGACGCCTCACGCCAGCATAATGGATTGTTGCAATGTGCGTTGTGACCCACTTCGAATAACCGCGCCAAGCCGTGTGAAGCTGGGAGAGTCAAACCGCTGCCGCCAAAGTTTTCCGGTCCAACATGGAAGCGGAATTCGTGTCCAGATAAAATGTCGCGTCCGGATGGATCCGCAGAATGGAAGCCGGCGCAGCCGGACTGATTTCACCTTCCAGACAGGCTTTGACTGCCTGCGCTTTTCGCCGGTCAGGAGCAATGCACAGAATCTTGCGCGCCTTCAGAATCTGACGGATCGACATGGAAATCGCCTGTTGGGGCACTTCTGACAGGTCCCTGAACCATCCTTCGCCCACCTGCTGGCGCCGGCAAACCTCATCCAGATGAACGACCAGATAAGGTTGTTCAGTGTCAAAATCCGCCGGAGGGTCGTTGAAAGCCAGGTGTCCATTTTCGCCAATTCCCACAAAGGCCACATCAATCGGGGCGGCGTTCAATTCGGCCCCAACCTTCCGGCAAACCGCCGCCACATCGCCCTCCCCATCCAGCAAATGATAACGGGCCATCCCGGTGGGGTTGATCAGGCGCTCCAGCAGGTATTTGCGGAAACTGGCTCCATGTGTGATGGGCAGGCCCACATACTCATCAAGGTGAAACATCTCCACCCGCCGCCAGTTTATGTTGGGGGACGCCGTCAATTCCTGGAGAAAGCAGAACTGGGATGTCCCGGTCGCCGCGATGATGCGCGCCCGGCCCCGCCTCGCAATGGCCTCTCGAAGCGCCACCCCTGCCGCGACCGCCGCCTCCCGGCCAAGTTCTGAAACATTATGAAACACCTTTGTCAACATTTTGCAAGGGGTTGGTCCTTGTCGTGAGGAAAGGCGATCAATGTTGGCTTGGGTCTGCCCGACTGGCCGGAACCCCCGTTCCGGGGAAGACGAGGGCGTTATGGCTGTCACGAAAGGCGCGGGTGGCAGGCCCCAATTTGATCAGATCGCCGTTGGCATCCACCCCATTCGAAGTCCAACCCATGGCGCCTTGCCAGCCGTTCTGATAAGCGTTTTCATAGTCCTCCGCCGTGGTATGGCGGGCGGTGCCTTTCGACGGAAACTCGCCGAGGAGGGCGGGCGGAGTCTCGGGCAGGCCGTAGGCGGAGGGGCGGATGTAAAGGGAGTTTTCATGGTTGAGCCTCCTCATCCAGTCGTAATAATGCGGCGAATAGAAGTCCACGTGCGCGTGTGGATCGCCGCCGGCCATGGCCCGCAACCTGGGATCGCTGAGCACGTTGGAGCCGCAGGTATCGGAAAGGTACCGGGAACCCATGCAAACCCCCACTGTCACAAGGATCCCGCTGTTGGTGTGAATGGCCGCCGCCGCCCTGCCAAAATAGGCTTGAAGCGGTTCCCAACCCAGCTTGCCACACGCCGCATTTTCATGAATCCAGTCTGGTTCATTGCAGAGATCGATGCTCCACAGCCAGGGGTTGCTCTTGTAGCGGTTGACGAACGGAACGACGTAATTCGCCACCAGCGCATCAATGTTGTTGGTGTCCGTGATCATGTTCCGCCAACGCTCGTGGTTGGCGTGTGCCTTCGAAAAATGATCGAATGAAATCAACGTTGCCATGACGTAAACCTGCCGGTCCCGGGCGATTCGGAAAAGTCTGTCGAGATCGTTCCAGAAGGTGCGGGTGCAACCCGACACGTGACCGCTGGCGGAAATGTTGATCCCCACGTCGCCGTTGCAGGAAATCCAGACCCGGGTGGCGTTGATGCCGTTTTCGTGCAGTTTTTGGAAGTGTTTGTCCCACCAGGCCGCGTCCATGCCGGCGCCGAATTCATTCCAGTCGTGCCAAGGGGTGTTTGCGCCGTTGATCCAAATCCGGTCGGCCCCGGCGCGAAACTCAGAGCCGGAGATCGTGATGCGGTCGCCAAAACCGGCACGGGCGGACAGGACGCTGGCGATGGCGATGAACGTGCCGACAATCCAAGCCCCCGGCAGCACCCTTCGCAGATCAGACATAATGAGGATAGCTAACCGTATTCAACGGCATTGTCAATTCGCGGCCGGGCCTGGTCCGCATCCGTCCGGGACGGTCATGCCGGCAATCCATCCCTCCGCAAGAGATGGACAAAACCGGAACCATGGACCAACATCAGCCCAGTCTTTGAAAAACTCATCATAATGGCATGATACGACGCAAATATCTTCTCGCCTCCGTTTTCACCTCAGTTGCCTTGATCGCCGCGAGCGGCTGCCTTGCGCAGATGGTTGTCGCGCCGGACCGGCCCAACGGCGTCTATCAAGTCGGCGACACCGTTCATTGGACGGTCAACTGGAAAGGCGGGTCAAATGCGCCTGTCGCGCGCTGCATCCTCAAAAGCGGCGGGCTGACAGTTGCGGGACAGAACGGCCTGACTTTTAGCAACAACGTCGCCGAAACCGAATCCAAGTTTGATGCCCCCGGCACGATGCTGATTGAAGTGAAATGGCAGCCGGAGAACAAGGCCAATCGTGCCGTCGCCGGCGCCGTCGCCGCGCCAGACCGGATCACACCTGCCGCGCCGGCTCCGGATGATTTCCATGCGTTTTGGAAGGCCAAGTTGAAGGAGTTGAAAAAGATTCCAGCCAATCCCATTCTCGAAAAGGAAGAAAGCGGAAAAAGCGGCGTGGCATGTTGGAAAATCACCATGGACAATATCCGGGGCACGCACATTCGAGGCCGGATCGCCCGTCCGGAAAAGGGTGAAAAATTTCCGGTTTTGCTGATCGTGCAATGGGCGGGCGTTTATGGGTTGCAAAAAAGTTGGGTGACCGAACGCGCCGCGGAGGGCTGGCTGGCGCTCAACATCGAGGCGCACGACGTGCCGATTGATGAGTCCGCCGGTTTCTACAAAGACCAAGCCGCCGGGCCGCTGAAAAATTATTGGTCAGCCGGCAACGACGACCGGGACAAGAGTTATTATCTGCGAATGTATCTGTCGTGCTACCGCGCCGTCGAGTATCTGAAAACACGCCCTGACTGGAACGGCAAAACGCTGGTCGTCATGGGCACGAGTCAGGGTGGCCAGCAAACGCTGATGACCGCCGGGCTGCATCCGGATGATATCACCGCCGCGCTCGCGCTTGTGCCGGCGGGTGGCGACATGCTGGCTCCCGAGGCCGGGCGCGCGCCCGGCTGGCCGGAATGGTATTTCAACACCCAGGGAAAAGACCCCGCCAAAGTTCATCAGGCCAGCCGGTATTATGACGTTGCGAACTTTGCGCGGCACATCAAATGTCCCGTGCTGGTTGGACTCGGATTGCGCGATGAAGTTGTTCCCCCATCCAGCGTGCTCGCCGTTGTGAATCAAATCACTTCACCAAAAGAAGTGGTTATTCTCCCGCAATCCGGCCATCAGGACGAACACGGCACGCAAAGCGCCTATAATCAGCGTTGCTATGGCGCCTGGCTGCCCGCGTTGCGACAAGGCAATCCGCCGCCAGTGCAGTGATGGGACTATGCAAACACCTGATTGACAACGATTATGACGGTTTCATTGATCAGTATGCACTCCCCACTTGCCACTTTATTGATGGTATCGGTCCAAAAAATCGGTAACACGGTAACAAGTGTTGATAGTCAACGACTTAGCCGGTAACACGATCAGCTACAAATAGGTAACATGTTACTGCTTTTCTCCGCCATAGCGAAGCGACGGCGGATCTCTGCCCTAATCAGGCGATGGCGGATCACCACCCCGTCACGTTTGCAGGGTTCGAGTGACTCGGCCTTGTTGGACGGTCACACTTTCAACCCACGAAGCCGCAGCGCTTCGGCCCAGAGCCACATCGCTTCGGGATTGGCCTTCAGTTTACTGACGGCGGAAAATGCGCGGTCAAATTTCATGTCTTTCAAGCTGGCGAGCTTCGTTTTGTCATAACGCATCGCGTCGAAGCCCAGCGGCGCGTCGGCGCGGAGCGCGCTTGTGAGTAGCGCGGCTTTGCCCGCGGCGATTTTCATTTCATCCCGGCGAAACTTCACGCCGACGAGGTGGCTTCCGATTTGTTTGCGACCGGCTTCGAGAAGTTCGTCGCGTCCGTCTTTCGGTGCAATGGCGAAGCCGACTTGGGCGATGCGATGTGCCGTGTCGAAGGTGTCCTGCAACGCCAGTTCCGTCGTGAACTTTCCTCCGCGAAAACTGTTCTCAGCGGCGAAGACCTGATCATAGGCAGCACGCACGGCAGCGAGGTCGCCGGCGGCATTGAATAGCTCACCGATGTCGAACACCTGCTTCATGAAGTGCATGGCGCGTTGTTCGTTCAACGGCACACCGGTTGTGTTCGGGCTGAAGGCCGTCAGTTTGTCGCCGAGGAGACCTTCCACAGTCGGGACGAGTAGCCCACCGTCGCTCTCCACAAAAGCAGTCCGCAAAGGCACGCGGTCTACGCGAGGATACACGTTCTGCTCATGCACGACGTCGAGCAGAACGAACGGCCCTGGATTCTTCCGGTCGAGCGGTGTGTAGAAAAACTTGAAGTGTCGCCGGGCGGGCACGCGATGCTCACCCCGGTCATCCTCGGTCATGCCGGTGAACGGCCGCGTCCGGCTGATCTCGGCCAGCAGCGTATCGAGTTTCGACGCCGGTTCCTGGCAAAGAATGTCCGCATCAATGGAGAGGCGGCGGATGTGAGGAAGACGGAGCAACAAGCTCGTGCCGCCCTTGAAAACAAACTCCAAACCCCGCCCCGCCAGCGCATCCAAGAGCGCAAAAACGTGGATGGTCTTTTCCAGGAGCACGGGATCGCAGCCGCCGATTGCCTCGCGCTTGCGCACCTGCCACTCAATCGTAAAGCATTGGTCTGCAATCATTTGCTTTCAGTTAATCAATCAATCCCGCCTATTTCAAAAAGGCGGGGTTAATTGATTCTTGTCTCCAAAAAGTTCCAAAAGAGGCAACTTCCGATCAGTGGCATAGCCGATGAGCGTGCCCATGTGGATACGGTTCGTTCCCGCCAGATTCGCCAGCATCGTGTGAAACTCGGACAAGGCCATGAGTTGGAGGTCGCGCGCTTCGAAGCACAACTCGACCAGCAACTTCTCGATGGACGCGAAGGGTTGCTTGGACGGGCTTTTACGGCTCTCACGGCGCACGACAACCGTGCGCTCGCGCACAGCGAAGCGTGCCGCCTCCGCACCGCGCGGGTTCAGCCAGGCGTCCCAGCCCGTATCGCGCAAATGTTCCGACACACTTTCCATTGCATCGGCTTCGACGTTGACAAAAGTGACGAACCGGCTCAACAGGTGGTGCATTGCACCTTTGATCTGCTCGGTGGACCAACACGAAAACTCAACCAATGGAAAAGTCTTGTTCAATTCTTGAACCAGACTGGAAACCGGCTCTTGGTTCAGTGTGAACGCCGTGGCCAGACTGGAATACCAGCCGCGACCGGCGTCGAAGACCAATCCGCCACGGGTGAATTCATGGAGATAGCTGTTAAGCGTCGCTGCCGGGCAGCGGAGTTTGCGTCGCTGCAACCATAATTTTACAACGCCTATATTGTAATATTTCGACTGGCCACCCAAGGCAGGGAGGCACTCATCCCGCAGAACTTGCTTTAGATTGGTCTTGTCGCCAGTTGGCATATTAGTGCCGGGTTGTTGCACTTTCCACAATTTTGATTTCGTCCGGGGTCAGGCCGCCTGCCCGCCGAAGCCTCGGTAAAGGCGGGTAGAGGGCGTATATCTGTTGGTCGATCTCAGGCTTCCGCCTTCGCCTGGCTTCGGCGCGACAATCATTAATGCACCTTTTCGTGGATCGCATGCTCAATTGCCTGAAACCAATCAATATAATCGCCAACTGAGCCTTGAATCGAAGCAATTACCGGAAAGCTCCTTCAAAAACAGGCCTTTCGCCGTTTCGACGGCGGAATAGGGCACTGATGACCTTGCGGCTTTTTGTCTCATGCGTAATCAAACGGTGCGTTAACCCGTTCGCAATTCAATCATCAACTCTGTGAACTGGCAATGCTGGAGTTCGGGTCATAAACGGGTTCCGCGCAATCGCAGGTTTTTCTTTTCGGGGATGATGATTTAGCCGCTGCGGAATATTAACCCCAAACGAAGGGAGTTTTGACGAGAGGCCAAAACGGACCGGCGGGACGCCGGCGCCACCTTGGCCTCTTTCCGCTTTCGTTTAAACTGTGGCGTGACAAATCGTATGCAAGCACCTTAAAATGAATGACTTGCAATAAAAAGTCCGCCATGTCGCCTTGGGAACCGAGATTTACGAGTTTCCCGCTTGATTTAGGCGGTATTTGGCTTATTCTCAATGGTCTGCGCAAGTTTTGTAAATTCTTGTTGCAGCAGAGCAAATGATTTAGTATATTCCGCGCTCCGTTTCCCTTGGGGGATTCGGTGATGATAGGTTACGCTCAAATGCCGACGATTAATCAACTCGTCCGAAAAGGACGTCATAAATTGCGCAGCAAGTCCAAAGCACCGGCCTTGCAGAACTCGCCCTATCGGCGCGGTGTCTGCATCCAAGTGATGACGCGCACGCCTAAAAAGCCCAACTCGGCCATGCGCAAAGTGGCCAAGGTCCGCCTGACCAACGGCTTTGAGGTCATCGCCTATATCCCGGATGAGGGCCATAACCTCCAGGAACATTCGATTGTCCTGGTCCGGGGCGGCCGCGTGAAGGATTTGCCCGGGGTGCGGTATCACATTGTCCGTGGCACCTTGGATGCGGCGGGGGTCGAGAAGCGCCGGGTCAGCCGGTCCAAATACGGGGTCAAACGTCCCAAGGAAGGAAAAGCGCCGCCCAAACCCGCCGCCGCTGAAGCCGCCCCGGCAGCCGCAGCAGCACCCGCATAATTTTTATGTCACGACGTCGTCAAGCATCGAAGAGGCCGCTGTTGGAAGACAGCAAGTATCACAGCACACTGGTGTCGCGCCTGGTCAACACCGTCATGGTTTGCGGCAAGAAAAACACCGCGCAACGGATTGTTTATGGCGCGTTCGACCAGATTGCGGCCAAGAATCCGAGCACCAATCCGCTGGAGATTTTGCAGCGGGCGGTGGATAACGCCAAACCGCGCCTGGAAGTTAAACCGCGCCGGGTGGGCGGAGCGACCTACCAGGTCCCGGTGGAAGTGCCGTCGGACCGGCAATTTTCGCTGGCCATGCGCTGGCTGGTGGATTTGGCCGATGCCCGGAAAGGCATCGCCATGAGAGAGGCGCTGGCGTTGGAAATCCTGGACGCCTATCAAGGCCAGGGCAATGCGATACGCAAACGAGATGAGGTGCATAAGATGGCACAGGCCAACAAGGCCTTCGCGCATTTTCGTTGGTAATCAGTCAGGCAAAGAACAACGCCCCGAAGGCTTGAGCAAATCGGGGCATTTTTATGATTAAATCAGATGGTTGATACAACTGAAGAAACTTTGGAAAGGAAACCGGCGAATTCGCCCAAACGGCAATTCACCATGGAACGGACGCGCAATATTGGCATTGCCGCGCACATTGATGCGGGCAAAACCACGACGACCGAGCGCATTCTCTTTTATACCGGCTTGATCCACAGGATCGGCGACGTGGATGACGGCAACACCGTGACCGACTGGATGGAACAGGAGCGCGAACGCGGCATCACCATCACCTCGGCCGCCGTGACGTGCTTGTGGACGCAGAAGAAGGAGGAGGGGCTGCAGAAGCTTTTCACCGGAACCGGCCACCGCATAAATATTATTGACACCCCGGGACACGTCGATTTCACCGCCGAAGTGGAGCGTTCCATGCGGGTGCTGGACGGCGCGGTGGCGGTGTTCTGCGGCGTGGCGGGCGTGCAGCCGCAATCCGAAACGGTCTGGCGCCAGGCCACCAAATACAGCGTCCCGCGCATCGCCTTCGTCAACAAGATGGACCGCACGGGGGCGAATTTTGAAAACGCCCTGGACGACATGCGCAAGAAACTTGGCGCCAACGCCCACGCCATTTTCCTGCCCATCGGGGCGGAGGAAAATTTCGAAGGCGTCATTGACGTCGTCAATCAAAAAGCCATCACCTGGGGCAGGGGCGAAGTGGTCAAGGAAGGCTTGAGCTATGTCATCACCGAAATCCCGGATGAACTGAAGGAAAAGGCCGCGCAGGCGTTGCGCGACTTGATCGCCGCGGTCTCGGACAAGGATGACGAGGTGGCGCACCTGGTCATCGAAGACAAGCCGGTCCCGACGCTGGTCCTCAAGGCGGCCATCCGCCGTCTGACCTGCAAGATCGAATTGATTCCGGTCCTGTGCGGATCGGCCTTCAAAAAGAAGGGCGTGCAAACGCTGGTTGACGCGGTGGTGGATTATCTGCCCAGCCCGCTGGACGTTCCGCCGGCCGAAGGCATCGAACCCGGCACGGACAACCCGGTGACGGTCGAGCCGGACGACAATAATAAATTTTGCTCGCTTGCTTTCAAGCTGTGGACGGATGTCTATGCCGGGAAACTGGTTTTTTTCCGCGTTTACAGCGGCCGTCTCAAAAAAGGCGACGTCATTTACAATCCCCGCACGCGCCGCCGCGACCGGGTCAGCCGCCTCATGGTCATTCAAGGCAGCGAACGCAAGGACGTGGATCAGGTGTTTTCCGGCGACATTGCGGCCCTGGTCGGGCTGCGCAACATCACCACGGGCGACACGTTGTGCGACGAGGATTTCGAGGTGATGCTCGAACCGCCCACTTTCCCCGAGCCGGTCATCAGCATGGCGGTCGAGCCGAAAACCAAGGCGGACCAGGAGAAATTAGGCGAAGGCCTGGCGCGACTTTCAGAAGAAGACCCCACTTTCAAGTGTTTCACAAACCAGGATACCGGCCAGCTTATCATTGCCGGCATGGGCGAACTGCATTTGGAAATCATCGTGGACCGTCTCAAGCGCGAATTTAAAGTGGATGCCAGCACGGGCGCGCCGCAGATCGCCTATCGTGAAACGATCCTGGGCAAGGCCGAGGGCGAAGGCAAATTCATCAAACAGTCTGGCGGTCGCGGCCAGTACGGCCACGCCTGCATTACACTCCAGCCGAACGAAAAAGGCAAAGGCAACGAGATCCTCAACAAGATCGTCGGCGGCGCCATTCCCCGGGAATACATTCCCGCGGTCATCAACGGCATCGAGGAAGCCTGCAAGAGCGGCGTCTATGCCGGCTATCAGGTCATTGATGTCAAAGTGGAAATTGTCGATGGCACATTCCACGAAGTGGACTCGAACGAGATGGCTTTCCGCATGGCGGGCATTTTCGCCATGAAAGACGCCTTCAAGAAAGCGCATCCGATTTTGCTGGAGCCGATCATGAAAGTGGAAGTGACGACGCCGGACGAGTATCAGGGCGATTTGCTGGGGGACGTCAACCGCCGGCGGGGCAAAATAATAAGCATTGACGCCAAGAACGGACAGACCATACTCAACGCGAACGTTCCGCTGGCCGAGATGTTCGGTTATGCCACGGCGATACGGTCCCTCTCGAAGGGACGCGCTTCCTATTCCATGGAACCGTTGACATTCGAGCAGGTGCCGTCCAGTATTCTGAACGTTATTTTGGAAGCCGCCGGCAAGAAACCGGCGGCTCGAAGTTAGGCTCGAAGTTAAAGTTGATTTGTTAAACAGTTAAATTGTTCTTTTTATGGCGGGACAACGCATTCGCATCAGATTGAAGGCCTATGACCACCGGGTCATTGACCAATCGGCCCACGAAATTGTGGAGACGGTCAAACGCACCGGCGCCCGGGTGGCGGGGCCGATTCCACTTCCCACGCGCATCGAACGCTTCACCGTTTTGCGTTCACCGCACTCCGACAAGAAGTCGCAGGAAACATTCGAACAACGCACCCACAAACGCCTGCTCGACATCATCGAACCGACTGCCAAGACGGTGGACGAACTCAAGAAATTGAATCTTCCGGCGGGCGTGGACATCACCATCAAAATTTGACTTATGCTCGGACTTTTAGGAAAAAAGCTGGGCCAGACCAGCGTCTATAACGCCCAAGGGGTCATAGTCCCTGTGACCATTGTCCTGGTCGGCCCCAATCGTGTTCTGCAAACCAAAACCCAGGCGTCCGACGGCTATAACGCGGTGCAACTGGGTTTTGACGACCAGAAGGAACATCGCATGACCAAAGGGTTGCTGGGCCATTTCAAAAAATACGGCGCCACACCGACCAAACGCGTCCGCGAATTTCGTGATTTCACCCTGCCGGTCAAGCCGGGCGATGTCATCGGCGCGAATATTTTCGCGCAGGGCGATTTTGTCGATGCCATTGGCATCACCAAGGGGCGCGGGTTCGAAGGGGTGATGAAACGGCACGGGTTTCGGGGCGGCGACGCCTCGCACGGCGCCAAGGGCTTCCGGCGGCGTTCCGGGGCCATCGGGCAGCGCCTGTTTCCCGGCACCGTCATGCGCGGCATGAAGATGCCCGGCCACATGGGCCAGGTGCGCCGCACCGCGCAAAATCTCCAAATCATCCAAGTGCGCGAGGCGGATAATTTATTGCTGATCAAGGGAGCCATTCCCGGTTCCAACAACGATTACGTCATCATTCGCGAGGCCAAGAAACTGCCCAAAGGCTCCGAGCGGGCCAAACGAAAGCTCGCCAGCCGGACGGCCGCGACCGAAGCGCCCGCTCCCAGGACAAAAGGGGCCGCCGCTGCCGCCAAACCCGCCGCCGCTGCCGCCGCCAAACCCGCCCCCGCCAAAGCCGAAGCCAGGAAACCATAATTTATGAAGCTGACAGTCAAAGACATGACAGGCAAGGACCAGGGGGAACTGGAAGTGAAATTTCCGCTGATCGAAAACGGCATCGGCACCGAAGCCGTCCAACAGACGGTGGTGGCCTACCGGGCCGCGCAGCGCATGGGGACGGCCTGCACCAAAAACGCCGGCGAAGTGGCTGGCACGAACAAGAAGCCCTGGCGTCAAAAGGGCACCGGGCGCGCCCGCGCCGGTTCTTTCCAATCGCCTTTGTGGCGCGGGGGCGGCGTTGTCTTCGGCCCGAAGCCGCGCGATTTTACCAAGAAAATCAGCCGTTCCACCCGCCAACTGGCCCTGCGCAAGGCCCTGAGCGAACGCCTCAAAGCCGGCGATGTCCTGGTGGTGGACGATTTGAAATTAACTTCGCCGAAAACCAGGGAATTCATCGGCGTGCTCAATGCCCTGCAACTGCAAGGCACCACCCTTGTCGTCTCGCACGGCGTCGATAAAAACCTGCTGCTGGCCTCGCGCAATGTGCCGGGTGTGGAATTGACCACGGGCGATTCGCTCAACACCTACCAGGTGTTGCGCAGCGACAAGCTGGTCTTCACCCGCGGCGCGTTTGAGAACATCGAGCAACGCTTGAGCAAGGAATAAAATGAACTCTTTTGAAATCATCAAAACGGTTCGCCTGACCGAAAAGGGGACCCGGCAATCGGAGAAATACAATCAATACACCGTGGTGGCCGATCCGCGCGCCAACAAATCGGAAATCCGCCACGCCGTCCAGGAACTTTTCAAAGTCAAGGTGCTGCGGGTCAACACCCTGAATGTCCGCGGCAAAGCGCGCCGCAAGCGGACCCCCGCCGTCGGCCGCGCCCCCCATTGGAAAAAGGCCATCGTCACCTTGAAGGCCGAGGACAAAATCACGCTGACTTGACAGGGCGCGGGCGCAAGTCAGTGGTTGATACCTTGCATATTGTAATGTATCACGATGCCAGCATGACCGACGCCGATTTTCTTCACGAAGAGCCACCCGCATACGGCGGTGGCGGCAAACCCGCGCCGCTCACGGAATACCTGCGCATACTGGAACGCGCCCTCAATCTCCTGATTGGTTTTCTTTCGCAAAAGCCGGTGGACATCGCCTCTTGGCGAAGTAGTTGAACCATTCAGTGGCCGACGTGTTCTCCAAAGCGAAGCGCTCGCAAGTGATGGCGGCAATCCGTTCGTCTGGCAATCAGGCTACGGAATTGAAACTCGTCGCCTTGTTGAGATCTCGACGCATCACGGGCTGGCGACGCAACCAACGCCTGCCGGGAAAACCAGATTTCATTTTTCGCAAGCAGCGGCTCGCAGTGTTTGTGGATGGCTGTTTTTGGCACGGTTGTCCCTGGCATTGCCGGATGCCGAAGTCACGTCGCGGCTTTTGGACACGCAAGATTATGAGAAACAGGGAGCGTGATCGGGCAGTTGGGCGTCTGCTGAAACGGCTGGGCTGGCGCGTCGTCAGAATTTGGGAACACGCGCTGTTGAATCCAGTGCGGATTTTTGCCCGGCTACAGTCGGCGCTTGCAAGCAGAGCCCGATACAGGTAAATCATTGTTGCGTGGATACGATTGAACTATTTGCTGGGGGTGGCGGGCTTGCGCTTGGATTGCACCAAGCCGGATTCGAACCAGTTGCCGTAGTCGAACGGGACAAAGATTGCTGCGATACCCTTGCGGAAAACTGGCATCGTGCGACGGGCCGTGACCTCCAGCTTTTCAACGAGGATATTCGATGCGTGCAATTTCAGGAATGGGAAGATCGCGTTGATTTGGTTTCTGGCGGGCCGCCTTGTCAGCCGTTTTCCATTGGCGGCAAACACAAAGGCTACAGGGACGAGCGGGATATGTTTCCTCACGCGGTTCATGTGGTCCGAACCGTTCGTCCAAAGGCGTTTATTTTCGAGAATGTTCGAGGCTTGCTTCGTAAATCATTTGCGAAGTATTTCGGGTACGTGCTGCTTCAGTTGCAGTACCCAGAACTTGTTAGCCACAAAGGCGAGTCTTGGGTAGAACACTTGTTGCGTCTTGAAGAACACCATACAGGGGGAGTGGAGTTCGGTCTTCGCTACCGCGTGGTTTTTCAGAAGGTAAATGCCGCAGATTTTGGAGTGCCTCAACATCGTGAGCGCGTTGTTATCGTCGGATTCCGCTGGGATATTCACGAGCCATGGGGTTTCCCGCTGGGCACTCACTCCGGCGACGCTTTAGAGTCTGCAAAGTGGATTCACGGCACATATTGGGAAGAACACCAAATTCCGCGCGCTCAGCGCCCTCGCAGATCTGACAGAATAGAAAACCGCCTTGAGCGAATCGCAACACTCCCATTTGCCGATCGTTGGCGAACGGTTCGTGATGCTCTGGCCGGATTGCCAAATCCACAATCGCCAGACGCGTCTCGAATCCCCAACCACAGATTTCAACAGGGGGCTCGGAGTTATCCAGGTCACACCGGCAGCGTTTTGGACGCACCAGCAAAGACTTTGAAGGCGGGCGACCACGGAGTTCCGGGTGGCGAGAACATGCTGGCGCATCCGAATGGATCAGTTCGGTACTTTACCGTGCGTGAGAGCGCGCGACTCCAGACATTTCCTGACTGGTATCATTTTCCAAGTTCATGGACGGAGAGCATGCGCCAAATCGGCAATGCTGTTCCGGTTACATTGGCGCGTGTGATTGGTGCGAGCGTCGCTGCAACTTTGCGGGACTATCAGCGCCGAATTAACCTGCATCAGTAATGGAAGACGCCAGCCCATATAATCCGTTAAGCAAACGCAATCTTGCGGCAAGTATTGTCGCGAAATTGCTGCGCCAGGACGCGGAAAGTTTGCCATGTCCAGGTTTCCCTGGCGCGGGGCTCTATGTTCTCTACTACAAGGGCTCGTTTCCAGCCTATCGGAGAATCTCCGAGCCAAATCAGAAGGGCAAATTTAATCAGCCCATTTACGTCGGCAGGGCGACTCCGAAAGGAGGGCGAAAGGGTTTGGAAGGCTTTGACGTCCCGCACGGTCAAGCCCTTACACGCCGTTTGAAGGAGCATTCAGATTCAATTAAGGCTGTTGAGAATTTGGAGTTGGAGGATTTTCGATGCAGATGGCTCGTGGTTGATGAAGTTTTCATCCCTCTCGGCGAGAGTCTGCTAATCAGCCATTACAAACCACTGTGGAACGCTGTGGTGGACGGATTTGGAAACCATGCGCCTGGTAGTGGAAGATCTGAAGGAAAGAAACCCATGTGGGACGTATTGCATCCTGGTCGGCCTTGGGCTGAGGGATTGAAAGCCGCCTGCACCGCCGAAGAGGTTCAGATTGCTATCGCACTGTTTCTCGAATCATTCTCACTTCCGACTGCCGACATGGCGTTGTGATCCTGGTTAGCCGGACGAAAATTAAATACTGTACTGAGTCAACAGAACGGAGCGCGATCAACGTAGACAATGAAATTAAATTGGAATAAACTGCACCTCCAATCCCGCAAGGAAATTTGTTCAGGTGCCTGTGTCTCTGAGAAATTAGCCGGCAAATCCTGGAAAGAATTGGACAAGTGGCTTCAAAAGCTGCTGGCTTTTTCGATCGAGTTGCGCTCAAAAGGAAAACTCCAATTGTGCGCTTGACTCAAGCCTTCCGTGAAAGGCGACAATGTGATCGAGGAAGTCCGCTATCAACCGCCGCAAGACAAAGAGCGGGCCGGGCCTGGATCAATGACAGGCAGTATTTTGAGCCTGTGCCAGAGTTGGCTTGGACGTTTCCCATCGGCGGCTACATGCCCGCCCAACGCTGGCTCAAAGACTGCATCGGTCGGACCCTCGGCTACGAGGAGCAGGCGGAATATCAACGCATCATCTGGGCCTTGATCGAGACCAGGCGTTTGATGTGTGAGATAGATGCCAGCATTAAGCAACACAGCGGATGGCCGATAAGTTAAATATAAGGACGCGGTTTTCCTTGCGTTTTTGCCCAAGTCCTTGCCGCGCAAGGCCTTAAACCTGTTTTTGCAAAAATCACATATTTTTAAAAATTCTTTCAAAAATCTGTTGACAAAAAATTACATTAACTGTAGTGTTCGTTTAATGAATGACCCATTGGGGCCATGAAGGAAAGGCAGAATTATGAAGGATGAATTAAAAAGTGAATCGCGGGCGGAAATGTGGAGGGGCGGCAAAATCAGCCCCGAAAGTTTTCGGGGTTCTGCCCGATTTTTATTTCTGCCATTCTTCCGCTGGGCCGCAAACCGTGAGGCTCAGTCAAGCTCAGTCAAACCGGGTCAAACCAGTTCGGTTGGTCAAGCTGGCCGTCACAATCCATGCAAGTCTTTAATAATGAATATCTTGCAAATAGACGGCTCCAGCCCAGTCAAACCATGTTAAACTTAGTTAAGCCCGGTCAAAATAAGCCAATCCGCTTCTATCGCGGCCCGCCTTATGTTAAATTTGGACTGTTTGAAATTTGATCCGGCAACAAAAACGTTCGATGTTTCGGTCCGGGAACTGGCCGAGGACGAGGGCGTTTCCCGCATCGGTTTCGGGCGCGGCGAAGGATGGCATCGCCTGGGCCTGGGCGCGGAGTTGCACGCCCGCGTCTTGCGCGACCGCTGCCTGGCCCAACCCACCTATCGCCGGGAGGTCCATTTGCAAATTCGCTGCCCGGTGGAAGATTGGACGGCCCTGATCACCGGCCGGCTCGACGGCTGCGTGCCGGACGACCACGGCGGCTGGCTGATCGAGGAATTCAAGTCCGCCTGGTTTCCGGCACAGGAAAGCCGCCGCTCCGGCGCGGCCTTCGAGCGTCATCAACGGCAGCTTTTGTTCTACTGCCATTTGTGGCGTCAGTTGGGCCACTCCCCCGTTTCGGCCGCGCTGGTCTATGTGGACCTGGCCGGCGGCGGGGAAACGCCCGTCGCCGTCGCCTATGATGAAGCCGGCCTGGAACGCGAGCTGCAACAGCGTCTGCGCCGTCTGCTGGCCATTTGGAAGGCCGGGGAAAAAGCGCGCGGGCAAAAGGCCGCGGCGGCCCTGTCCCTGCCGTTTCCCCATGAAGCCCGGCGCCCCGGCCAGGAAATAATGATTGACGCCGTCCGGCAAACGCTCGCCGCCGGCGACAATTTGCTGGCCGAGGCCCCGACCGGCTCGGGCAAAACCGCGGCCAGCCTGCACCCGGCGCTGGCGCACGGGCTGTCCACCGGGCGCCAGGTGGTCTTCCTGACCGCCAAAACGCTGCAACAAAAGATGGCCGTGTCCGCCCTGCGCGCCATGAACCCGGACGGCGCCTTTCGCACCCTGCAAATTCGCGCGAAGGAAAAGATGTGCGCCAACGACCGCGTCATCTGTCATGAAGATTTTTGTCCTTACGCGAAGGATTACCCGGGGAAAATGGAGCGGTCGAAAATCCTCGAGCGCCTGCGCGAGAGCCACTGGCATTTTGATCCCGACACCGTTTTTGCCGAAGCCAAACGGGAACAGGTCTGTCCTTTTGAGGCGCAGTTGGAACTGGCCCGGCGGGCCGACGCCATCGTGGCCGATTACAATTATGTCTTCGAGCCGGGCGCGGCCTTGCGCCACCTGGAGCGCGAGGAGTTGGGCAACGCCATTTTGCTGGTGGACGAAGCGCACAATTTGCCGGACCGCGCCCGCCAGATATTTTCCCCCGAGTTGTTGGAGGAAATGTTGCGTTCAGCCGGGGGACGGCTCTTGCTGCAACCGGGGGAATTGTTCGAATCCATCTCCGAAAGCATTGACAGCCTGGGGGCGCTCCTGCGCGAGACGGCGGAGGGGCTGGCCGAAGGCTCCGCCATCGCCGAGATCGAGCCGCCGGCCGATGCCTTGCGGGTGTTGTGGAAGGAATGGGAGCCGAAATTCATCCGTTACCTGGCGTGGAAACGCGAGCTGAAACTCGCCGCCCCGCAGGATCCGATTCTCGATTTGCATTTCGCCTGGCAACGGTTCATCGCCATTTTGAACCTGTTCGGCCCGGGTTTTACTTGCGTGATCGAAAGGCGGAACCGGTCCCTTCGTCTGGCCCTCGTCTGCCTTGACCCGGCGCGGGCCTTGGCCCCCATTTTTCGCGCGGCCTCCTCGACCGTTTTATTTTCGGCCACCCTTTCGCCCGTGGAAATGACGCGCCGCATGCTGGGCCTGGAAAAGGAACGCACCCGCTCGATCATCCTGCCGCCGCCCTTTCCGCGGGAACATCGCAAGGTGATGATCCTGCCCCAGGTGCGGACCACTTTTGCGGCGCGGGACAAAAATTTTGGCGCGATTGCCGGGCTGGTGGCCCAAATGTCCGACGCCCGGAACGGCAACGGATTGGTTTTGTTTCCGAGCTACCAGTTCCTCGAAAAAGTCGCGGAAAGGCTGCCGCCGATCCGCGCCCGGCTGCTGGTGCAGCGTCCGAACATCACCGAGTCCGAACGGCACGAAATTCTCAACGCCCTGGCCGCGCCGCCGCCCGGCGGCGCTTTGTTGCTCGCCGTCCTGGGCGGGATGTACGCCGAGGGCATTGATTATCCGGGCGAGCTTTTGACCTCCGTGTACATCGTTTCACCGGCGTTGCCCCAGGTTTCATTCGAGCGCGAACTGTTGCGCCGCTATTTTGAGGAGACCGAACAAGCCGGGTTCGAGTATGCCTATCTCCAACCCGGCATGACGCGCGTCATTCAGGCTGCGGGCCGGTTGATCCGCAACGAAACGGACCGCGGCGTCATTGCCCTGCTTTGCCAGAGATTCCTCCAGGAACCTTACGTCAGCCGCCTGCCCCGGGATTGGTACGACGAGTGGCCGGCGCAGTTGATTGCCCGCCATCCGGCGGAGGAGATTCGAAAATTTTTCGGCGACGAAGCTGGCCAAAAAATTCCCCTGCTACAATGAAGCCCAGGCGCCTACCGTGGATCAACAATCGCGCCAAGAAAAAGCATTGCCCCGCTTGGATTCTCCCGGATGGCCAGGAAAAATGGCCGGTCCACCACCATCCGGAAGGGCGGTTCCCCCCGCCGGGCCACCGAAGCCCTGAACCCAAGGCCAGTGACCGCGGCGGCTTCAGTCCCTTCTTCATTGACGTCCACGTAAGTTTTTTGCTTGACCCAATCGATATACAACGATTCATCCGATATGCCGTGGAAGTTTGCCCGGCGTGTGAATGCCACGGGCATGCCCAGCGCCTCCAGCACATGCTTCAGATCATACTCGTTTTCCAGTTTAAATCGCGGCAACTCCACCGCGCCTTTTCTGGAGCGGAGTTGATTGATCCATCGCTCCCAATTCGCCATGGTCAGATTTTGCAGAAATTCCGCCAGGCTCTTCTTCGGCAGGAAAACATACATGCTCACGGCCCGGCCCTCATAAGGAAGCCGGACGGCTTGAAAGGCGTCGTCCTCGTAATACTCAAAATCTCCCGTCCGGCTCATCCTCGGATGTGTCACCGTCTGGCCGTTGCCCAGCGTGAAAGGCAAATCGCGCGTCAGCTTTTTGTCGAACGGCACGGTCCAATCGCCCTTGAAATAAATCGCGTCCAGCAGAATCAGCCGATTTGCGTCCAGCGGCGGTTGGACCATTTTTGGAACTTTGCCGTGGGTATGATCGCTGCACCAGTCATTGATTTTTTGCGCCGTCGCCGGATCTTTAAAATCCACGCTGGCGACTTCCGCCTGGTAGAACTGCCGGCTGACGTCCAGGAATGCAGGCTTGATTTTGGCGTCCCGGGCCGTCCACAAGCTGTTGGCAATTTCCAATTTGATCTTCGCATTCAGCTTGGACAAATGTCCGAGCAGCGCCTGGTTCGCCTCGTTCAAATCCGGCGCGCCGGCCTCCTGTTGCAAAGCAGCCATCATTTGCCGCAACGTTTCGCCTTGCGCTCCGTTGGCGGCCATGGACAAGGCAAAAGCCAGTCCGGCGGGGCTGAGGAACACATTCTTGCCGGGCACGGATTGGCGGGTCTGCGCCAGCAACTTCAAGCCGAATGCATTGTAAGAACCCGCCACCTTTTCAATGGCGCTGTTGGTCTGGGCGGGTGCGCTTGGAAGAATGAGGAATGCGGTTGTGAAAATGACGAATGACGAAATCCTAATGACGAAATAATGTCCAAATGACGAATGACCAAAAAAGGCCGCCGCCATCTCACGATCTTTGGCAAATTTCGTCATTGGAACTTCGTCATTCATTGGTCATTCGGATTTCGTCATTCGTCATTCTCCCCGCACCTTAATTCGTCATTTGGAGAAGTCTAGTACAAGTCGAGGTTGAAAACCAGCCGGCCTGCTGGCACTCTGCCCCACATGGATCATCTGAAGCGGGCACGGCAAGTGTTCGATATCGAAGGGGCGGCGTTGAAAGCTGTCCGGCAACAACTCGACGGCAATTTCGACGCGGCGGTCAACGTCATTGTCGAGACGCTGGGGCAACGCGGCAAAATCGTGGTCGTCGGCATCGGCAAATCGGGCAACGTCGGCCAAAAAATCGCCGCGACCCTGACCAGCACCGGTTCGACCAGTGTCTTTCTGCACGGTGTCGATGCGTTGCATGGCGATCTGGGCATCGTGAGCGATGGCGATGCCATTCTCGCGCTGAGCTACTCGGGCGAATCGGAAGAATTGCTCAATTTGATCCCGGCGCTCAAGCGATTCCCGGTCAAAATCATCTGCATCACCGGCGCGGTCAAATCCGCCCTGGCGCGCTACAGCGATGTCGTGTTGAACGTGCGGGTGCCCAAGGAAGCGTGCCCGTTTAACCTGGCCCCGACCGCCAGCACCACCGCCATGATGGTCATGGGCGACGCCCTGGCCATGGCCGTTTTGCAGGCGCGCGGCTTCAAGGAAAAGGATTACGCCCGGCATCATCCTTCCGGCGCGATAGGCCGCGCGCTGCTCCTCAAGGTCTGCAACATCATGCGCACCGGGGAACGCAATGCCGTGGCCGGCGAAGCGGTGACCGTCAAGGAAGCCTTGCTCGTCATGACCCGCGCCAAATCCGGCAGCGTCAGCGTCGTCAACCGCCGCGGCAAATTGACCGGCGTTTTTACCGACGGCGACCTTCGCCGACACATGTCCGACGACGCTGAAGTGCTGTCCAGACCGCTGGCCGCGGTCATGACGCGCAAACCCGTTTGTATTCGCGATGACGCGCTGGCGGTCGAGGCGCTGAAAGTTTTCAACCAGCGCAACATTGATGATTTGATCGTCATCAATGCCCGCCGCGAACCGGTCGGCTTGATTGATTTGCAGGATTTGCCCAAAGTGAAGTTGATGTGATGTCACCTACAGCCACTTCCTGCCAATGAGCCACATCTTGACCAGTTGGGTCAGCACCACGTAACAGAGCAGGGTCAGAAACAGGATCGGCCAGAAGAATCCCGGCAACGGCACAAAACCCAGCATGAGCGACAAGGGCGAGTAGGGCAGCCACCCGGCGATGGCCATGATGACCACCGTGGTGATCGTCAAAGGCACGCTGGCCCGCGCCTCGACGAAGGGTATCTTTCTGGTGCGGATGACGTGGATGATCAGCGTTTGCGTCATGAGCGACTCGACAAACCAGCCCGTCTGAAACAGCGACGCTTGGTAGGTGTGCTCGACATCGGCATGGGCGAAATGCGCCGCCAGTTCCGGCGGCGGAACCAATCCCGCCTGGCGGCACTTGAAGACAAACCACATCACCCCGTAGGTGGTGTAGTCGAAGATCGAACTGATCGGGCCGATGAAAAGAATGAAGCGCGTTATCTCTCCTATGTCCCACGGATGCGGTTTGGCGATCAGCTCGGAATCGACGTTGTCGGTGGGGATGGGCACCTGGGAAAAATCATACAAAAGGTTGTTGCTCAGGATTTGAATCGGCAGCATGGGAGCGAACGGAAACAGCGCGCTGGCTCCCAGCCAACTGAACATGTTGCCAAAGCTGGAGCTGGCGCCCATCCGAATGTACTTGAGTATGTTGACAAACACCTTGCGCCCTTCCAGCACTCCCTCCTCCAGCACCATCAGGCTTTTTTCCAGCAGAATCATGTCGGCCGATTCCCGCGCGATGTCCACCGCCGTGTCCACCGATATGCCCACGTCCGCCGCGCGCAGGGCGGGGGCGTCGTTGATGCCGTCGCCCATGAAGCCAACGACGTGCCCGTTGCGGCGCAAGGCTTCGACCACGCGCTGCTTGTGGCCGGGTGAAAGCCGGGCGAAAACCTGGGTCGTCTCCACCGCTTGGGATAGTTGCTGGTCGGTCATGTTTTCGACCGCGCTGCCGAGCAGAATCTGGCCCGTTGGCAAGCCCACTTCGGTGCAGACTTTGCGGGTGACGAGATCATTGTCGCCCGTCAATACTTTCACGACCACGCCGTGTTGTTGCAGGGCGGCAATGGCCTTGGTGGCGGTTTCCTTCGGCGGATCCAAAAAGGCGATGTACCCTTTGAGGATTAAATCCGCTTCGTCCGCCTTGGAGTAGGCGGCGCGCTTGTCCATCTTCTTGGAGGCGACGGCCAGGACCCGGAAACCGTCGGCGCTCAAGTCATTGTATTCCTGCACCAGATCGCCCATCAGAATCGGTTCCATCGGAAAACATTCCCCTTCGGATTCGAATTGGCTGCAACGGCTGAACACCGCTTCGGGCGCGCCCTTGGTCAGTATCTGGTAATCGTTTCCTGGCGTTTCGACGATGACGGACATCATCCGGCGCGAGAAATCGAACGGGATTTCATCCACCTTCCGGTAATTTTCAATCGAGAGCTTTTTGTCGATGGCCGGGTGCTCCAACACGGCGCGGTCCAGCACATTTTTCAGTCCGGTTTGGAAATGGCTGATGAGATAGGCATCCAGCAGGACGGGATCGCTGTCGTTCTTGAAGACGTCGCAATGGATTTCCAGGATGACATGGTCGCGGGTGAGGGTGCCGGTTTTGTCCGTGCAGAGGACATCCATGGCGCCGAAGTTCTGGATGGAATTGAGGCGCTTGACGATGACTTTCTTGCGCGCCATCAGCAAGGCTCCCTTGGAGAGGCAGACCGAGACGATCATGGGCAGCATTTCCGGCGTCAACCCCACCGCCACGGACAAGGCCAGTAAAAACGCCACCTTCCAATCGTGTTTGCAGAGGCCGTTGATGAGAAAGACCGTTGGCACCATGACCGCCATGAAACGCAACATCAGCCAGGTGAATCTCTTGATCCCCTTGTCGAAGCTCGTCTCGATGGCTTGGGTTGTGATGCTTTTGGCGATATTGCCCAAGTAAGTCTGCGGCCCGGTTTCCACCACCAAACCCGTCGCCGCGCCGCTCTCCACGCTCGTGCCCAGAAAACAAAGATCGGAGGACTCCAAAGGCGAAATGCCCTCGCGCGTTTCACGGGCGTCGAATTTCTCCACCGGCAGGCTCTCCCCCGTCAACGTGGCTTGGATGATGAATAGGTCCTTGCAGGAGAGCAGGCGCACATCGCCGGGAATCATGTCGCCCGCGGAAAGCTTGACGATGTCGCCCGGCACCAATTCCCGCAACGGGACTTCCCGCGTTTTGCCTTCGCGCACAACCGTGGCCGTCACGTTGATCATGGCCTTCAGTTTGGCCGCGGCGGCGTCGGCCTTGGACTCCTGGATGTAACGCAACGCCACGCCCAGGATGACCATGACCACCATGATCCAGCCGCCCGCCACGTCGCTCGGTTCTTCGGCGGTGGCAAACGTGATGATGGCCAAAACCGACAACAAAATGACCAGCGGATTGCGGATGGCATGCCAGAATCGAACCAGCCAGTCATGGCGTTTCTCCCGGGAAACTTCGTTCGGCCCGACTTCTGCCAATCGCTCGCCGGCCACGGCCTCCGTCAACCCGTCCGCGGACGTTTGCAAAAGCCGCAAGGCATCCGCGGCCTCCATTCGGGCGGCATCAGTCAGGCGGGTGGAAAGCCGGACATTGGGCGCTTTGCGCTTGGGCGGCGCGGCGGCAGCCGGGGTGGCCGGAGCGGCCGGAGCGACCGGGCTGGGTTTTTCACTGTCAACCATGCTATAATTTTAGATTGGCGCGGGCCGGATGCCTGCAAGCCGGCGCCCGGAAAATCGTAAATGGCGGGGCGGAAATCGCCAAGCAAATCCTCAGGTTTTTTTGCCGGCCATTTTTGATTTTCTCAAGAGGAATCCGGCCTGCCAAAAAACAGTGAAATTTTCGACATTTTGCCATTCCACAACATATTGTCAGAGAGGCACTTGCGCAACATGCCGCCGTCCAGACGGACCGGAATGCAATATTCGGCCTGGCCACCCGTATTTATGAATGAGCGCCGACTTGTAATCTTATGATATACACAACAAGATTGCTTTGCTTTACAACAAGTAAATGGCATAAAGGTCTCCGAAAGACTTTAAATGCGGGGATAAAGAAAGGATCGGTCAATAAAATGAAGACAATGATAATGTCCAAAGTATGTTTCTGTGCGGTGATAACGGCCTTGGTGTCAGGTTGCCAGGTCACGGTGGGACCGGGGCCGGCGGCGGTCGTGGTGACGGAACCGGTTGTGGAGGTCGTCCCTGATACTTACGTCTGGGACGGGGTCGAGTACGTTGGCGTGTACAATGGCCAGTATATGTACTTTGGTCCCGCAGGCGTTTGGGTGGTGTGCGACCCCTTTATACTGGAGAGGTTTCACGGATGGGAAAGGGGCCATGCGGACTGGCGCGAACATGCGATTCGCAACGACCGGGAACATCGCCTCGACCGGGAACATCGCTCTGGCGCCCCGAACAGAATGGCTGCCCCCGAGAGAAAGACGGCTGCTCCTGAGCACAGGGCGGTCGCTCCCGAGAGAAAGACGGCCGCACCCGAGAACAGGGCAGTTGCACCTGAGAGAAAGACGGCTGCGCCTGAGAACAGGGCAGTTGCTCCCGAGAAAAGGACGGCTGCTCCCGTGAGCAAGACGGTTGCGCCTGAGAGAAAGACGGCTGCTCCTGAGAACAGGGCGGTTGCTCCGGCGCAAAAGACGGCTGCTCCCGCGAAAAAGGCGGCTGCGCCTGAGAAAAAGAAGGAAGATAAGAAGGACGAGAAGTAGCCAGCCCGTCACAGAGCAAAGGCTGAAGGCTGAAGGCTGAATGCTAAAGGCAAAGGGGAAAGGCTGATCCGCCGTCGCTCCGAAGCTTTGGCGGGACAAGAGGCTTCCGCCGTCGCTCCGCCAAGCGGAGCTATGGCGGACTGGCGAAAGTTGAAACCAGCGGACAAAAGGCCGAACCGATTGTGCGGGACAAAGCCTCTCCCATCGACGGAAGATGCTCCCTGTGGTTTAAGAATTTGACCACCCCGAACCCCGAAGGCTTTCGGCGGAACGGGTTTCGCGGATTTCACGAATGCCCTGAAAGATTTTTGTCACGGCGGGAGAAACGCGCGCGAGGAACTCAAACGGCGAGGCTGGAACTGGACTTGCCGGGGCTGGGGAAAAGCGATAAAGGTAAAGTCGCATGAACAACAACGGCGCTAAATTTGCGTCAAAATTGAGCACACCTGGACGTAAACAAATTGGGCTTGAGATTTGTGGAAACATTCCGTGACATTGAGTTTTACAAAACAGAGAATGGTCGATCCCCGGTTTTAGATTTCATCGAATCTAAAACGCGACGCGACGAGCGCGCCAAAATCATGTGCGTGTTCGAAAATGTGGAGCAAATGAAGGTGGTTCCTGTCAACTTTCTCAAAAAGCTTCAAGGTCCAGAGAAGCTTTGGGAAATCAGAGTTCAAAGATTCCGCTTCCTCGGCTTTTACGCTGATTCGCGGTGCCTTGTTCTGGTTTGTGGCTTTGTCAAACAGACCCAGAAGACGCCGTTGCAGGCGATTGACGTGGCGGTTAAGCGGAAAAGGATGTATCTTTATGGACGCGAGTTGGATTTATGAACCTCAAGCAAGCACAACAGCATTTTTCGCGGGACGCCAAATATCGGAAACATTATGATAATCAGAAGGATGGCGTTAAGCTTGCCATGCATGCACTGGCGATTCGGAAGGAACTTCGGATTAGTCTTCCCGATCTTGCGAGAGAGCTTGGCATCAGCAAGTATGACATTTCCAAGTTCGAGCAGTTAAAGGGCCGGGTGCAGCCTTGGGTAATCTCTGTCATCGTCACGCGATTCCAGAATGAACTTCGCGAACGTGGCATCCAGGTTGAGAAGTGGTTTGTTGCCGGGCCTCCACCAACAGAAATTCCGATCAAGCCTGGACCAAACGTAGATGCATCCAGAAGGTCAAACCCCAACGTTCAGGCTTCCAGGCACGCCGACGGCACTCCTTTGCCGATTGACCGGCAGGGACTAAAGTCCCAAAAAGGAGAGGAAAAGGAGAGCGAGGTTTAGAAAAATTCTCAACGAAAATCCTTGACGGAGGACGCCAGAGCCCTTAAGCATTCCTCATGTTAATTCCAGCGCCCAGCTTCCCAGGCGTTCAGGAGCGAGTGCCGTTATTCATGCTCGATCATAAGCGGCATCGCGACAACGTGCATGATTTCGTTTATCTCAACGACATCGAACGCGGAGTGATCGACACCCCTGAAATGCAGCGGCTGCGGCATATCAAGCAACTCGGGTTCGCGTATCTTATTGCCCGAGTAATGTTGGTGCCGCCCAAGTACCTCCAACAGCGATTTTCTTCCCAAAGTTGTGTCACTTTTTCCGCGATTGTCGATTTGGCGAAAGAATTTGATGTGCCAATTTCAGTGGCTTTTGAAAGGCTGACAGAGGACGGATATATTCCTAAATACCCGGGGCATGTATTATTGCGCTACGGAGTTAATGAAGCCACAAGAAAGGAACCCAAATGGCGGGTTGCCGCCCGCTCTGTACCCTTTTCTGAATTTGCGAAGATTTTTCCTGTCCGAAATCAAAGTCTTGATGACTTAAAAATCCAATTGCCGCTGCCCGGCGAAATGGCAATCTCCCACAGCACTCATGAATTCAGTTTTAACATTCAAGCCTCGAATTGGATAATGCGAATACAGCATTTCGAGCTTGCCCCTTCTCCTTGGCTTCTTGTCTCCATCGAATTGCGGAACGGCGCCGGGCGTCGCCAGCCCACTTTTGCCCAGGGAATTTAATTGTGCGTGAACCAGTCCAGGCAATCGCATGTTTTTATTTCCGTCCATCTCCGCTACGCTTCGACGCGACAAGTCCGCCTTCGAAGGAATGGAAGGACCATTTTCGCGTATCAAGAGGATTTCGTCGTGAAGCATTCGTAAGCGGTAAAGGAGCGTCCCCCTGTTGAGGCGGGCGGATTGTGATAGAATGAGCGGTTGGCTTGGTGCTGAGTCAAAATCAAGCGGCTATTTTGACTTGCGACGGATGGTCTTTCT
>Ga0181526_10000121_pt1 | contig 77824 bp, 66 predicted proteins | sample PEATcosm2014_Bin_35_FD_119750 | JGI IMG/M metagenome (GOLD analysis project Ga0181526, IMG submission 119750) | Peatland microbial communities from MTU Mesocosm Facility, Houghton, MI, USA - PEATcosm2014_Bin06_30_metaG | ecosystem: Environmental > Terrestrial > Soil > Wetlands > Peat | place... | reverse complement strand
CGCTCGCCTCCACAGGCTAAAGCCTATGCCACCAAGCCCTGCAAAAAGCCAGCCAGAGCTTCGAGGCAGGCGGCCTACGAGGCCGCCGCAGGCTGCGAGCCTGCCCCACAAAAAGGCCAATCTCCAGAGGCGAGCGTAGCTCGGCCTAGCTGGCTTTCAGCCGGCTGCGGCCAAGATTGGCCGCCATCGCCGCCGCGAACGCCTCAAACAACTTCCGCTGCTCTGCATACCGCCGCACCTGATCCTCCGGGTGCCACTGCACCGCCAGCGCGAACCGGCGATCGTCCCGCTCCAGCGCCTCGATCACTCCATCGGGCGTAGATCTAGCCGTCACGCGCAAGCCGGCGCCGACCCGCCCGGCCGCCTGATGGTGGCGCGAATTGACCGCGTGCACGCCCTCTCCCAAAATCGCCGCCAGCCGCGTGCCCGGCTCGACCAGAATCCGGTGTGCCGCCAGCGCCGGATCGTCGCCGCGCACCACGTGCACCGCGGAGTTCGCCAGATGCTGGATCAGCGTGCCCCCGAGTGCCACGTTGAACAATTGCAGCCCGCGGCAGATCGCCAGCACCGGCAAATCCGCCGCCAGCGCCTCGGCGAGCAAACCGGTTTCCATGTCATCGCGTGCGTCGTCCGGCGTTTCGTCCTCCGGACGCGCCGTTGCGCCGTAACGGGCAGGATTCAGATCCGTCCCGCCGCTGAGCAGCAAACCCTGCAATCCGGCCAGCGCGCACGGTTCGCCGGGCGAAATCAAAACCGGCTCGATACCCGCCTGCCGCAGCGCTTCGGCATAGGGCTCAGCCTTGTGCGGCTCGCGAAACGTCAGTCCGGCCTTCAACGGCGCACTCATCCGATCCATTTCCTAAGGATAACAACATGGTTAACAAGTAGTGCACAAAAGCCGTTTTGAAAGTATAATCGAAGAGGATAATCGGGCGCATGTAACCGTACATAGAGCGGTAAGATTCAACGTTTTGCGAGTATAAGCTGGAGATTCTTCTTTATATCTTGAAACATTCCATGGTAAGTATGTTTTATGGAGAAGTCCAGTCAGTCCTCGTTCCTCAAGAGTCTCGCGCTGGCATTTGGCGACGGGCTCTTGTTCGGCGTAGCGATGAAACTCGCGCAAGGACCCTCTAAATCCCGGGAGGATACTATGACCGACCTTGGTCCCCTGGCGGAAAGGCTTAGAAACGTGGAAGACCACACACAAACGATCGACAAGAACGGCCTCATGAAGTTCGGTGAAGGCCTGGACGGACGCGTACTCGAGAAGGTGATTGTGGCGCTGGAAGCCCGCCTCACCGAGCATGTGGGACAAGTGGACCGGCGCCTGGCGGAGATCGACGCCCAAGTCGCCCTGGATTTGAAGGCTGTGGACACCCACACGTCCGCGCAGACCAACGCCGTCGAAAAGGCGATTCAACAGATCGAAACCCAGGTTCGCGATTACGTCGCGGCGGCCCAGCAATCCAGCGCCGAGCAGATCTCCGGTGTCGATCAAAAGCTCTCCGCGCTGCAGGAAGCCCTGCCGGCCAAGTTCCGCGAGATCATCGAGGCCGTGCGCCAATCCATGGAGGCGCGCGTCACGTTGGAATTGACGGAGATGGAGAACCGCGTGTCGTCGCGCGGCGTCACGCCCGAGCGCCTGGAAGAAATTCAGGCGCATCTGCGCGGCGCAGTGGAAGCGCTATCGGGCAGGCTCTCCGCGGAGATGCGCGGCTTGGCGGAACACCAGCAGAGCCAGACCGCGCCGCTACAGCAGGCGCTGCAACAGCTCGAAACCAAACTGACCACGTTGCGCGAGGAACTGCCGCCGAAGATCCGGCAGATCGTGGAGGCCGTGGAAGCTTCCATGGATGCGCGCATCTCCGCCGGCGACCAACAATCCGCCGAACGGGCGGCCAGTCTGGAGCAGGCCCTGGCGGCGTTGCGCGCGGAGATGCCCAGCGCCGGCGGCTTCCAACAGGCGGTCGACGAAAATCTGCGCCGCCACGCCGAACAGGTCGGCGCGCTGGACCGGAAGCTGACCGTATTGCAGGAAGAGCTGCCGCCCAAGATCAAGGCCATCGTGGATGCCGTGAGGGAGTCCTTCGATGCCAGCATCGCCGTGGAGTTGCGCGGTATTCAGGAACGCCACAGCGCGCAGATCCAACAGACCGAAGCTCGCTTCACCGAGGCGCAGGAGCAATTCCGCCGGCAACTGGCCGCGGAATCCAAATCGCCGGAGTTGGAACAGAACGTAGCGAAGCTGCAGGCCGACTTCGCCGCCATGGACGCCCGTCTCCAAACCAGCATAGTGGAGCGTCTGGCCGGAGTCGAACAGCATGCCGCCCAGGCCTTCGCCAGTGTGTCCGTGGAACTGGAGTCCTTTGCGCGGCACCGCGTCGATATCGAACAACTGGAAACCCGCTTGCGGGCTGAGCGGGCGGCGGAGAATGTTCCGGCCCAGATCGAGTCGGCGGTCGCTGGCTTGCGGCAGTCCCTGGAGGCGAAACTCGCCACGGAAATCCACGATCTGGAAGCCCGTACACCGGACCACTCTCCCGAACTGGAAAAAGCCCTGCAGTATGCGTCTCTTTTGGAAGCCCGCGTCCAAGCGCTGGAACAGAAGCTGCAGCGCAGCGCGGAGGAGACCGTCGACCGGGCTGTGGAGCGGGTCTGGCAGGCCCTCGAGAGCCGCTTGCAACAGCGCGAAGCGCAAGCGCCGCCGATGGCTGTGCAGCCCCTTGAAACCATCACCGGGTTGCGGCAGAAATCGACCAGCGCCGAGCAGAGCGTGCTCGACCTGATCGCCGGCATCGGGCAACTCTTTGAGAAGCCCGCGCCGCGAGCCGCGCGGGAGACGCCGGCGCCCGCGATGCCATCGCCCGAACCCGAGCCGCCTGCCGCCCAAATGCCCGCCGAGCCTGAGCCGGTTGCGGCCGCGCATGTCGAACCGGAGCCTGTTGCGGTCCATGTCGAGCCGGAGCCGGTTGTGGAAGCGCATGTCGAGCCGGAACCCGTCGCGGTGCATGTGGAGCCGGAGCCGGTTGCGGAGGCGCACGTGGAACCTGCACCCATCGCGGCAGCGCACACACCGCCCGCGCCGGTACCCGAGCCTGAAGCCAAAGCGGAACCCGCACCCGAGCCCGAACCGGAAGCGCAGGTCATTGTCATACACAAGCCTGAGGCGAAAGCGCCGCAGGCCGCCCCCCCACCGCCACCGCAACAGGAGCCTGCTGGGGCGCCCGTGGCTGCGGCGATGGCTGTAGATCATGCCCTGGAAAATGGCGTGGAAAAAACTGTCGGGGAAATCGCCGAACCAAAGCTCGAAGAAAAGCCGCCGGTCATCCTTTTCAAGCCCAAGGAATCCGGCCGCAAGTGGCGTATCCCGTTCGTCTCGTCGTTCCTGCTGATGGCCGTAGCCATCGCCTGGCTGCAGTTCACGTAAACGGCCCGCACACCCCGTTAGGTGTATACTGAAGGCCGTCCGGGGGGCAAGGATGGCTTTGCGGAACTGGGCTGGCAACCTTACATACAGCACCGGGCGGGTGTATGCGCCCGACCGCCTCGACCGCGTCCCGAGTATCGTCAAAGCGGAACCGAAACTGAGGGTCTTGGGGACACGCCACTGCTTCAATCCAATTGCAGATAGCTCCGACGCCCTTCTTTGGCTGCGGGCGGCGGACGACGATCCGGTAAAGGTGGATCGGCAGAAACGCACCGCGACTTTCCATGCCGGCATGACCTATAGCCAGTTGTGCCGCACCCTCAATGGCCAGGGCTTTGCCCTGCACAATCTGGCATCGCTACCGCATATTTCCGTCGCGGGGGCGTGCAGCACCGCGACGCATGGTTCGGGCCAGAAGAACGGCAACCTCGCTACCGCCGTTGCCGCGTTCGAGATCGCTACAGCTTCGGGCAAACTGGTGAAACTGTCCCGCCAAAAGGATGGTGAGACGTTTCGCGGCGCCGTGGTTGGCCTGGGCGCCCTGGGGGCGATCACCCGCATCACGCTGGCTGTGCAGCCTGCGTTTGAGATGCGGCAGTACGTCTATGAGAACCTGCCGTTCCAGCACGTGGAAAAGAACTTTGACGCAATCGAGGCCAGCGCCTACAGCGTAAGCCTGTTTACCGACTGGCGGCATCGTTACGCCAATCAGGTCTGGGTCAAGGCCCGCCGCGAAGATGGCGATCTGTTTGATGGTCCGCCGGAATTCTTCGGCGCCAAACGCGCCATTCGCAAACTTCACCCCGTTCCCGGCATCCCCTCCGAGAAATGCACGGAGCAAATGGGTATGCTGGGTCCCTGGCACGAACGGTTGCCGCATTTCCGCCCGGAATGCGAGCCCAGCGCCGGCGAAGAATTGCAATCGGAGTATTTTGTGCCGCGCCAGCATGCGGTGGAGGCCATTCTTGCGATCGATCGGCTGGCCCGCCGGTTGGGTGACCGGATGGCCAAACATTTGATGATCTCGGAAATTCGCACCATTGCCGAGGACAGCCTATGGTTAAGTCCTTGTTATGGGCGCGCGAGCGTGGCGATTCACTTTACGTGGCAGCCGCATTTAGCCGCCGTCGAGGAGCTCATGCCGCCGATCGAAAAAGCGCTTGCTCCTTTCAACCCGCGGCCACACTTGGGAAAGTTGTTTGCCATGCGCCCGCCAGAGCTGCGAGCCGCATACGAAAAGCTACCGGACTTCATTCGGCTCTGCGACAGGTTCGATCCCGAGCGCAAATTCCGGAACCCGTTCCTGGAGCGGTATATCTTCGGTTCGTAAGAGTGCGTGCGATCCCCGTACGCCACCAATCGTACTTTGTTATCCTTATGTGCTGGATTCGATGATCATCTCCAGCGTGCGTTCCTTCCTATTGTCTTATCCGTTCCCCGAACCGGTGCGGCTGCCCTTCCATGGGGGCGAACGCACCATCCTCAAACGCGACGCCATGCTGATCCGCATCGAATCCGACGGCGGCCTGGTGGGATACGCGCCGGGACCCGGCAGCCAGCGCGCCCAAGACGTCATCGAAACCCTGGTGCGGCCGTTTCTCGAAGGCCGCACATTGGCCGACCCGGACGCGTTGCGCATCCAGTTCCTGGAACGGCCCGAAGTGGATGCCGCCGCGGCGAAAACCTACTGCGCCGTGGAAGTGGGCCTGTTCGACCTCTGCGCCAAGGCCAGGGGAGTGCCGCTTTCCGAGGTGCTGGGCGGCCGTGTGCGCGGCGCCATCCGCCTCTATGGCAGCGCCGGGATGTATATGCCGCCCGAACGCTACGCCGCCGAAGCGGCCGCTATCGCGGACCTCGGTTTTCGCGCGTATAAGATGCGTCCGGCAGGAGGTCCCGAGGCGGATTTGGAGACCGTCCGGCAAATGCGCCGCGCCGTCGGCCCGGATTTCGACCTGATGGTGGATGCCCACACCTGGTGGCGCATGGGCGACCGCAGCTACAGCTTCGAAACCGTCGAGCAATTGGCCCGTGAGATGGCGGAATACCATGTCGCGTGGCTGGAAGAGCCTCTGCCCCCCGACGATCACGAAGCTTATTTGCGCTTGAAAGAGCGTCTTGGAGAAACGGACTATCTGCCCTTGGCCAGCGGCGAGCACGAGCCCAGCGAGGAGCGTTATCACGATCTGATCCTGCGGCAAGCCGTCGACTACGTGCAGATGGACGTCTTCTGCCAGGGCGGCTTCGCCATGGGCCGGCGCCTGCTGGGCGAAATCGCGCGCGCCGGGCTGGGGTTCGCTTTTCATAGTTGGGGAACGGCGCTGGAAGTCGTCGCCGCCGCGCACCTGGGCATTTGCTGGCCTGAGACTGTGGCCGAATGGCTCGAGTATCCGTGTTATTCCGCGCCGGCGCGCGAAGGGATGTACCCGTTTCCGCTGGCGGCCGAAATCCTGAAAGATCCGCTCGAAATCGATCATGGCGACTTGTTGGTGCCGCGCGCGCCGGGGCTGGGCGTCACGGTGGATGAGTCCGTAATCGACCGCTATCCGTGGATTCCCGGCCCGTGGTCGTACTTCCGCACGGATTCGCCGGCCGAAACCCGCGCCGTCACGTCGGATCACTCCGTCCAATGGGAACGGCGGGAGTCCGGATGAGCCGCGAATGAATCGGGACCGGTTCCGCTACTACGACCTCTTGGTTCACACGTTCGTCGTGATCCTGCTGATCTCCAACCTGGTGGGACAGAAGATCACCGCCGTGGGTCCATTCCGCTTCAGCGGCGCCATGTTGTTCTTCCCGATCACCTATATCTTCGGAGACGTGTTTACCGAGGTCTACGGATATGGCGCTTCCCGCCGCGCCATCTGGATCGGCTTCTTCGCGTCGGCGTTGTTGGCGGTCATGGGGATCGTCACGGTGTGGCTACCGCCCGCGCCGGGATGGGAGGGCCAGGCGGCGTTCGCCAAGGTCTTCAACTTCGTGCCGCGGATCGTCGCTTCCAGCCTGGTGGCCTTCTGGTGCGGCGAGTTCGCCAACTCCTTCGTGATGGCGAAAATGAAGCTGGTGACAAAAGGCCGCTACCTGTGGACCCGCACGGTCGGCTCCACGGTGGCCGGCCAGGCGGTGGATACGCTGGTGGTCACCGTGCTCACGTTCGGAGGCAGCCTCAGCGCCGGGCTGATTGCCAATCTGATCCTCTCCGGCTATCTGGCCAAGGTGCTGTATGAAGTGGCCGCCACGCCGGTAACGTATTGGATCGTGAATTCGCTGAAGCGGAGCGAAGGAGTGGACGTGTTCGACACCAACACGGATTTCAACCCGTTCCATCGGGAGGGGTGACGTGGCGGGCTTGACTCGGCTTTACGCTGTCTTTACTGTGTAATTGAGGATGCATAACAACTGGGCGCGCGGGTCTCGAACAACCAAGTAACCCGCGGAGACCGGCCATTTTCCGCTCCGATCCCTCGCCGCTTTCGCGTCATTCCGCGCGATCCTTCACTGGCTGCACATCACGCCCCGCCGCGCCGCCCGCAGGCGCCCGTTCTGAAACGGCACGACAGAACTGTGCAAGTATTCCTCAAAAACCTTGAGAAGAGTTGAAACGTTAGGCACCCGAGATTCACTATCACACATAGGTGAAGTTTCGCCGCGATCCGAGAAAGGATGCTGCATGAGTCTCTTGAGCCGTCTGACCATCGTTCTTCTCATCTTTACCGCCGTGCTGCCTGGGCAGCGCCGCGTTGACCCGAGGAACTCGTACTACCGCGTCATTGCCGTTGTCCCGCTCGTCGCTAGCACAAACGGCGCCGCCGCTTGGCCCAAATATATCCCAACCGAACCGTCGGCCGGATCTTCCGCCCCGGCGATTATCGCCTTTGCCAGCGAACTGAGCGACGATGGCCTGCATGCCGTCGTCGAACTGGTGGGCATCAATCGCGCCGCGCTGGCGGACATTCTGGCGGACAAATCGGTGCTGGCGTTCGAGAAAAGCAAGGTCCCGCAGCAGGAAATCGAGGCGGCCGTGCGCGCGTTTCGCAAGGATTTCTCGCTCTCGCGGTTTGGGGTGAACGTCCAATGACTGCAACTCGGATCGCAATCCTCTGCCTCGCCGCTGGCGGGAAGCTCTTGGGACAGAGCTATTACGGCTCGGTCACTTCGGCTGGTTGCGGCAGCGTCAACGGTTGGGCGTGGAATTCGACATCGCCCCAGACTTCTCCGGTCAATCCCATCGATGTCGCCCTCTACGCCGACACGGTCTATCTTGGGTCATGGCCGGCCAGTGGATACTCGGGGTCCAACGGAAACAGCTATAGCGAGTTCTCGATCCCTATACCCGCCGCCCTACAGGATAACCGGGTGCATGCCGTCTCGGTCAGCTACGGCACAACCAACTCAAGCGGGAATCAGATCGACATACCCATCGGCGGCAGCACCACCCAGTTCACTACTACCATCCAATGCACGCCGTCATCCTCCGGCTACCAGTATTACTTCACCGACTCGTTCCAGAGCATCGGCGCCACCAACTGGATTCAAAACGGCTCGCCCTCCGTCGCTACCGGCGAGGGCCTGATCGCACAAACACGGGAGGCGGCAGCGTCATCTCAAATGTTAACAACGTCCCCGTGCAGGGGCCAAACGCCGAAAACTATGAGGTGAGCAGCGATCTTGTGCTTCAGGCCGGCGGCGGGGACTACGTTCAATATCTGCGGGCTTCGACCAACGCATTGTCAAAGGGATCGACAGGGCAGGGGTCCTACCTTGCCGTCGAGCTGCAGAGCCCCACCTTTAACTCCACTACCGGCAATTGCTCCGGATACCTCGCCGTCTACCAGGCGTCCAGTGGATCCGTCACGCAACTCACGAGTACTCCAATAAAGTGCCAAGCCCGCATGAATATCCGCTCCGTTGTATTCGGGACCTCACTCAATGTCTTGGTCAACGGCGTGGTGTACTCGTTCTACAACGTCGGCCCCACCACCGGCGCGCCTGGCGTGGGTGGACGTTCGATGCCAAACGGCAACTCCATCGCTCTCGCGAAGCTCGGACCGTGGGACAATGTGGCGCCGGCGCAAATCAACGCAAACACATTTACCACCTCCGTCTACTTCAGCAGCACGCCGGGGCAGCCGGGCAGCGTTATGGCGCAGTGGCAGGGCGCGGTGGATAACCCGGCGGGGGGAAACAACGCGGGAGACGGCGTGGGAGTGGCGTACTATACGATCACCCGCGGAACCGTCAGCGGCACGGATACGAACACGCCGACGTTTCAAAGCTTCGATGCCTCGGTCTACGACGGCACGGTGCTGCAATCGAATACGTACAGCTACTCGATCACCCCGTGCGATTTCCACGGCAACTGCGGCAGCACGCTGAGCAGCCTGTTCGTCAGCACCGGGCAGGGCACTGTCGATGGACACCGTATCGGCATACATCCTACCGGAAGCTACTGGGGTGGCGCGGGCGAGCAGCTCGACCTGCTCAGCGGCAACCTCAACTACTCACTGCCGCTTATGACGGCGGTGGGGCGCTCCGGGCTAAAGGCAAATTTCGCGCTGGTGTACAACTCCCAAAACTGGCGCGTGGTCGTCAACCAGCTTGGTACCGTGCCCCGCATCCTGGGCGCCGACACCGGCTTCGGATTCGGTTGGCAACTGATGCTGGGCTCGGTAATGCCCGTTTACACAAATGGCGGCGTGGTGGCCTTTTATCTCTTTACGGACTCCACCGGGGCGCAATACCACCTTACCCAAAACAACAGCGGCATTTGGACCTCCTCGGAACGCGTTTACGTCTGGTACGACTCCAACCAGAATCGCCTGTATTTCCGCAATGGGACCTACTGGGTGATGGGATGCGTTTCGGCGGGCGGCGAGCAGGACGCCGGGACGCTTTACCCAACCGTCGTGGAGGACACCAACGGAAACCAGATTATCGTTACCTACATGGCCGGCGTCGGCGTAAGCTGGAACAACTCCAGCTCTCGCATTACCATCGTCGAGGACGCCCGGGCCACCAACCAGTTGGTGTGGGGCAGCGCCGCGCCGGCCTCGTATTCGCTCTCGTATACAAACACCACCCCGCCCTACCTCTCCGGCATTCAGAACTACGTCGGACCGGCGAAACCTACACGGTCAACGTGAACCAGGGGGAAGCGCTGAATTCGCCAAACGGAACCAGTTTCGGAACCGCGGGCTTCCTGGCCAACGTGGCCTCCCCGCTTGGCTACTCCTGGACGTTCGGCTACGAAAACACGGGCGACGGAGACCTCACTGAAGTGCAGTTCCCGCAGGGCGGATCGCTGAGTTGGGCCTACGCCCCCTTCGAGTACTTGGGCGAGCGCGAACTGTGGCAGGTATCCAACCGCTACTTGGCGACCAGCGCCCAACAGTCGTCCCCCTATGCATATTCCCTCACCTGGCCGGACGCCTCCAATGCCGTCGCGTTGCACACCGGGGTGGCGCTCGACGACGCCACGGCCGGCACCGAGAAATATTGGAGCTTCAATACCGGCGGACTAGTGTCCGAACTGCAATACCGCACGGCTCCCGGCGTGACATCGCCCCTGCCGCGCGACGAGACCTACGCCTGGTCACAGGACCCCAGTGGCAATAACTTCCTGAGCTCGGACACAACCACGCTCGACAAGGGGCAAACCTACCAGCAATCCACGCAGACCCAACAGACCCAGGACGGCTATGGCAACGTGCTGATCACGACCGTTTCCGATTACGGCAACCTGACTACCCGCAGTTACGCTAACACGTACCAGTATCAGAACTCGACCAACGGCAGCACCTACGCGTCGCTGCACATCTACGACCGGCTGGCGACCACCAACCTGACCAGCGTGACGCCGTCGCTGCCGCTCGTTTCAAACGTCTACGACGCCGGTACCCTCCAGTCCACCGCGCCCACGCTGCCGTTCGAATGGGACTCGGCCAACTACAGCACCAGCTTCATATACCGGGGCAACTTGTCGCAATCGAATACGCCCGGCAGGACCATCAACACGACCTACGACATAACCGGAACCGTGGTCACGCAAAACGACAACAACGGCCACTCCGTCAGCGTCGCCACCTCGACAGCTACGAACTACACTCTACCGGACGTACTCAGCCCCAACGGGTCGGCCATCCTGCAAACCCTGGCGTCCTACAATCCCAGCTTCGCCCCGGCGTCGGTGGCCGGGCCCAGCCAGACGCTCTACGACCCAACCAACGCTCCGAGCGGCACAGCGGCCTACACCTCCTACGATACCTACGGGCGGGTGGCCTATACGCAGGCGCCTTCCCAGAGTTGGTCGAGCGCCACCGGCGCGCAGACGAATTACACATACACCTACGCGTCAACCGGGTGGACCATCACCGCCACAACCGCCAACACCGGCGGCAACAGCCATTGGACCACTACTACCCTCGACGGCTTGGGCCGCACCGCCCGCGTACAGTCGGGCTATGGAAGCGGCGCGGGCGCCACGACGGTTTCCACGGTGGACACGCTCTACGCCCCTTGCGCCTGCTCCCCGCTGGGCAAGATGTATCAGCAGTCGCAGCCATACGGTCCCACGGATACCGAGGTCTACACGACCTACACCTACGACGCCTTGGGCCGCACCATCAATGTACTGCTGCCGGACTGCGCGAGCCACACGACGTACGCCTACCAGGGCAACTTCACCACCATCACCGATCCGGCAGGCAATTGGAAGCAGTACACCAGCGACGCATTCGGAAACCTGGCCACGGTCCTGGAGCCGGACCCCACCGTCAACCCTGTCGTGGGGCCGCCCAGCCCCCCGCCGGCCTATCCGGTCACGAGCGGGCCTTCCGGCATGCTGTTGACCAGCTACGCCTACGATCCGCTCAACCACCTGACGCAAGTGGCCATGCCGCGCAGCACCGCCTACGGCATGAAAACTCAAACCCGCACGTTCGGCTACGCCTCCACTAGCTACACGACGCTGACCCTGCCCGCCCTCTGGCTCACGTCCGCCACCAACCCGGAAAGCGGTACGGTAAGCTATACTTATAACGCGGACGGCACCTTGGCCAGCAAGAAAGACGCCAACGGCAATACGGAAACCTACCAGTACGACGCATACCAGCGCCTTACATCCATCCCCGACCGCCAGCAGACGTTTACCTACGACACCTGCCCGACGCCCACCAACAGCGTAGTGGTGGGATGCGTCAGCGCGGCCGGCAAACTAATGCAGGCGACCTTCGGCAACATGATCGGCGCCCAGGACCTGAGCTTCGAGTACAACTATAGCTACACGCCCGCTGGGAAGGTGTCCAGCAAGACGCTGGAAGTGCAATCGGCGGCGCATATTTCCATGGGAGGCATCTACGCGTACGGCGCGCTAACGGCCAGCTACACCTACGACAATCAAGGCGCCCTGACCTCAATCATTTACCCGACGGAAGAAACCTGGGCCGTCAGCCCAACCCAGGCCCTCTCCTACGCCTTGGACGCGATGGAACGGCCCACCGCCCTTACAGCCACCTGGTCGGACGGGCGGCAGCCCACCCTCTGGGCGTCCGGCGCCACCTATAACGCAGCCAATCAGCCTCTCTACGGCGCCACGGCGAACCGCACTTACAACAGCCTGCAACAGATGACGAGTATCGCCGCGCCGGGGATGAGTATGACGTACAACTACTCGCCGACAAAAAACAACGGCCAGATTACGTCGAGTAAGGATAATGTCAGCGGCGAAACCGTCAGTTATCAGTATGACGCGCTGAAGCGGCTGCTATCGGCGTCGGGGACGGGCTGGAGCGAAAGCTATACCTACGATGGGTACGGCAATCTGACCCAGATGAGTCCCACCGGCAGCGCGCCCATGCTCAGTTTGACCGTGGCGGTGGACGCTAACAATGTGCCCACGAACCAGATCAACGCGTTGGGAGTGATATATGACAGTAATGGGAATCAGACGAAGGGGTTTGGCGGACTGCTGCTGACCTATGACGCGGCGAATCGGATATCCGCCGTGGGGGGAACCCAGAGCGCGGCCTACGCATAAGACCCGGACAATCGGCGGATCTACAGCCGGAGCGTCGGTGTGGTCGGAGATTGTTACTACGCACAGGGCGTCGATATAAGCCCCGGCATCTATACCAGAGCAATTACTTATCAGGTACTCGACCAGTTCGGCTTGCCTATGGCTGGCGCTGGCCTGCTAGGGAGCAACGTCGGCACCATCAGCGAAGCTGTGTTTACGATTAGCGGCCCAAAGATAAGGGAATTCCGGCATTAGAGTGGCTGTAAGGACTTGCGAGCGGGACGCGCGGTGCAAGCGATTGCCTGCGGCAGCGAGGAACTTGGACGCCCCCTTTCCCGTTTCCCCCTCCGGGGGAAAGCCGGGGCGGGAGGGTTCCCCCCACGCCGCCAGAAGCGGGCGGCTCCCCCCACAAGAGGGGTTTCAAGGCGCTCCGCTGAAACCCCCCTTGTGCATCCCCCCGCCGTGCAGGGCGCGTGCACCCGGGCGGGCCGGTATCCATCGAATAAGCATGGAAGATCGAGAGCTTTACCGTCGCATCCTGGGCATCGAAAGCCCCTGGAGCGTGGCCGCTGTAGACTTGCAGTTAACGCCCAAGGAAGTGCACATTCATCTGACGCATGAAGACCTGCCCAGTTGGCCCTGTGCGGAATGCGGGGCACCCAGCAAGCTGTACGACCATCAGCCGGAACGCCAATGGCGCCACCTGGACACCTGCCAGTACCGCACCATCCTGCACGCCGACCCTCCGCGCAGCCAATGCCCCACCCACGGCGTGCGCGTAGTGAAACTGCCCTGGGCGGAGCCGTCCTGCCGGTTTACGGCACTGTTTGAAGCGCTCGCCATTGCCTGGCTAAAGGCTGCCAGCCAGAAGGCCGTGGGGGAGCAGTTGGGACTGAGCTGGGACGAGATCCACGGCATCATGGAGCGGGCCGTCAAGCGCGGGTTGGCCCGGCGGCAAGCCGAGCCCATCCGCCATCTGGGAGTGGACGAGAAGGCTTTCCGTAAGGGGCACAAATACATGACGGTGGTCAACGACCTGACGCGCGGGCGGGTGCTGTACGTGGCCGAAGACCGCAAGCGGGAGAGTCTGGACGGTTTCTGGGGCACGCTGACGGACGCGCAGCGGGCAGGCATCGAGGCTGTCGCCATGGATATGTGGGACCCGTACGTGACGTCGGTGCGCGAGCATGTGACCGACGCCGACAACAAGATCGTCTTCGACAAGTTCCACGTCGCGCAGCATCTGGGCAAAGCGGTGGACGATGTGCGCCGCAAGGAGAACAAAGCCCTGCGGGCCGAAGGCGATGACCGGCTCAAGGGAACGCGCTACGACTGGCTGCGCAACCCGGCCACGATCGATCCCGAAGACCGCCGGGCCTTTACCGCTTTACGCCACAGCGAACTGAAGACGGCGCGCGCCTGGGCCTTGAAGGAGACCGCTATGAACCTCTACACCTACATCTACGAAGGTCCGGCGCGGAAGCACTTTCAGTGGTGGTACGGCTGGGCGGTGCGCAGCCGTCTGGCTCCGATCAAGGAAGTGGCCGGCATGCTCAAACGCCGCTTCGAAAACATCATCACCTACCTCAAGCACCGCATCACCAACGCCACCAGTGAGTCCATCAACGCCAAGATCCAATGGGTAAAGTATACGGCACGCGGCTTCCGCAACAAACAGAACTTCATCAACGCGATCTACTTCCACTGCGGCGGCCTGGATCTCGCCCCGGCAGCCACTAAATAGCCGGAAGCGCCAAAGATAACGGGCGTCGGAACGTGGAGCATTAGAGCAGGGCTTCACGCGAACGGACAGTTTTGGGATTACCTACACGGCTCGTACGCGATGAAGGGTACAAGCGAGGCGGCTCGGATTTTCCTCGATAATGGACTGCCACTACAAATCCTCGGTTTCGGCGGCTCGGGGGGCATACTCTTGAACACCTACAGCGCAAGCCGCGTAACGCTAAACGGCACGACGTACCCTACCGGCTTGGTAACTATAGACGGAACAATTTCGCCGAGGCCATGCGGACTTAGTGGTGACCCCCCATGGAACGGGAGTTAGACATGCGAACCCACTACGCCGGCCTGCTCGTTATGGCGGTATCAATGGCGCACTGTGACGCTCAAGAGGTGCGACGCTTTCCGGAATGGAAGCCGGCGCCGCTCGACTGGGAGGAATTATGGGAGAGGTCGCCCAATATTGTGATCGGCGACCTGCGGAACATCCGCCCGCTTGGCGTCCGGAAAGTTCACAACCTACCCTGGCCCGCCGAATCTGTCAGGCGGATCTATTGGTGCGAGGCGCAGTTCATCGCGCACTCGATTGTCCGAGGCGAGAACCCATCGCCGGGGAAGATGTTTTTATGGGGGTCGGGCTTTCCCGGCTGCGCGCTACGGTCCTTCGCGGAGGCCTCCGCCCACTATGGGCCGGCCACCCAACTGTGGTTCATAAGCGAGGACAAGGAATACGTCCGCCCGGTCTCCGACATGGTTTTGCGATACGTTTTCCACGGAACGTGGGACGCACGGTCGAGTCTTGATCCTCGCGCCAGATTTGCGTTGCTGCTTCTCAGCCCGCGAGCGAATGGAACGAGCGAGAAGGAGTTTGCGGCGAGTTTTTTCAGCATGGCAAGCGAGGCGTGCACGCTGCTCCCAAAGGACGATTGCGCGAAAGAGGTCAGACGCGTCGCAGCGATGGGTGATCCCGACCTCAAGGCGGCTGCGTGTCATTTCCTTGCCTACGAGTTCCGGGAGAAATGCGGCCCATAAGCCGCAACGCGAAATCCAGCGGGAGGCGCACACCTGGAGGTTCCACCCGTGGGATCGACGTAGAGCTCCGCACCCTCAATCGCAGCGCGCCGCAATCACCCCATGCCCGATGCAATTCCGCACAACGCTCCTCCCCCGCCCCAACCCCGCTCCGGTTGTCGCCACTCCACTCATTCTGTTATGCTTCAGTTGTCGAATTCATACAAGTTAGCTACCCGGCCCCGCGGGCCGGGCCCCACGAAGAGGTTTTGCCATGTCAGGTCATTCAAAGTGGGCGACCATCAAACACAAGAAGGCCGCACTCGACGCCAAGCGCGGAAAAACGTTTACGCGCATCATTAAGGAAATCATGATCGCCGCCCGCAACGGGGGCGACCCGGACGCCAATCCCCGCCTGCGCACCGCCATCCTGGCCGCCAAGGGCGTCAGCATGCCCGCCGATAACATCAAGAAAGCGATCATGCGCGGCACCGGCGAGCTGGAGGGCGGCCAGATCGACGAAGTCATGTTCGAAGGCTATGGGCCGGGCGGCGCCGCCGTGCTGGTGAAAGTCGCCACGGATAATCGCAACCGCACGGTGAGCGAAATCCGCCATTGCTTTTCGAAGAACGGAGGGAATCTCGGAGAGGTAGGCAGCGTGGCCTGGATGTTCGAGCGCAAGAGCCACGTCTACGTGCCGCGCGACCAGGCCAGCGAAGAGCAGCTTATGACCATCGTGCTGGACGCCGGCGCGGACGACCTGCGCGACGAAGGCGACCAGTGGGAAGTGGTTTCGCCGCCCGAAGCGCACGAAGCGGTGGTGGCGGCCCTGGAGAAGGCCAAACTCACCACGGAATCCGCCGAAGTGGCCATGCTGCCGAAAAACCTGGTGCGCCTGGAAGGCAAGAACGCCGGCGCCATGCTGCGTCTGAGCGAGGCGCTGGAAGAGCAGGACGACGTGCAGAACGTGTATTCCAACTTCGATATCGACGAGAAGGAGTTGGAGGCGCTGGCCCAATAAAGTGCTGGTGCTGGGTGTCGATTGCGGTTCGCAGCGGACCGGCTATGGTGTGATTGAGTCCGACGGCGGCTGTCACCGGCTGATCGCCTTCGGGGTGATCGCGACCAGGGTCGGCGATCCGTTCGAGGCGCGCCTGCACGTAATCGCGCGGGGGTTGCGCGAGGTCATCCGGCAGCATGCGCCCGCGGCCGCCGCCGTCGAGCAGGTATTTTATGCGGCCAACGTGCGGACAGCCTTGAAATTGGCGCATGTGCGCGGCGTAGCGCTGTTGGCGATCGCGGAGGCCGGGTTGGAATTGGGCGAGTATTCGCCGCTCGAAATCAAGACCAGCGTGGTGGGCTATGGGCAAGCTGGCAAGCGGCAGGTCCAGGTGATGGTGCAGTCTCTGCTGGGATTGGATACCATGATCGCATCCGAAGACGCCTGCGACGCCCTGGCGGTGGCCATCTGCCACGCCACCCGCACCCGGTTCACCTTGCTGAGCCGCGACCGTAAGGGAGCGGTGGGAACGATCTCAAAATGAAATGGTGCTTGGCATTGCTCCTGTGCGTGTGCCTCAACGCTGCGGACGCCCCGCGTCTCTACTTCTCCAAATCGTTCCCCGGCAGCGCGCCGGCTTACGTGGCCATCAATCTGGACAAGACCGGCGTCGGCGACTATCGCGAAGACGAGCATGACGACAACCCCGTGCGCTTTCAGTTGAGCGAGCCGGAGGCCGGCGCCATGTTCGACTTGGCCGCCAAGCTGGGCTATTTCGACCACCCGCTGGAATCGTCCTTGAAAGTGGCGTTCATGGGCAAAAAGACGTTCCGCTTCGTGGATGGCGCGCGGCGGAACGAGGTCAAATTCAATTTCTCCGAGGACCCCGCCGCGCAGGCCCTGGCCGACTGCTTCGAGCGTATCAGCGAGTCCGAACAGCTTCTCACCAACTTGGAAGTGTCCGCCAAATACGACCATCTGGGCGTGATGAAGGCGCTGCTGCTGCTCGAATCGGCCTACGACCATAAGCGCCTGTTGGCCACCCCGCAGTACCTGCCGCTGCTCGACCGCATCGCGAAGAGCGAAACTTATATGCACGAAGCCCGCGTGCGCGCGGCCGGCTTGGCGGACCAGTTCAGATGTGGAGCGGCGCCGTGCGCCGCCATCCAGCCCAAATGAAATTCCCGCTGGCAGCTCTCTTCTTCGCCATGCTGGTTTGGGGGCAGAATGCCCCGCCCAAAGCGTCCGCCCCGCCCCCTCCCGACGAAGGCCAGCAGTTAAGCCAGGCGGTGTCGGAAGCCGGCAACAGTCCGGTCGACTTTATCCGCGCGCTGGAAAAACATCTCGCGATATATCCGAATACCACGCGCCGCAACGACATCGAGCGGGCACTGGTCAAAGCCGCCATCGAAGCCAAGGACGACAAGCGCGTCGTCGAGTACGGCGAGCGGGTGCTCGCGCGCGAACCGTCCGACGCCCAGATTTTGGATAAAGTCATCCGCGCCCTGCTCGATACCGACGCTCGCGACACGTCGGAGAAGGCCCTGAAATACGCCAAAACGTATGAAGCGTTGTTGCGCCAGACGCGCAGCCAGACTCCTCCGGGACATCTCAGCGAAGCCCAATGGGATGAAGAAGTGGACAAAGGCCTGGCGCGCGTGCTGTCCTGCGAAGCGCGCGCCACGGGCAATCTGGGCAAGATCGACGAGGCCATCGCACTGGCCCGCCAGGGTTACGAAATTTATCCGTCGGCCGAGTCCGCGCGCGAAATCGGCCGCTGGCTGCTCCTCTCCGGCAAGTACCAGGATGCCCTGACCCCCTATGCCGATGCCTTCGCCATTCCCGATATCCGCAACACCGACACCGACCGTGCCAAAGACCGCGCGCAACTGGGCGACGTCTATCGGAAAGTCTATGGTTCGGAAAAAGGCTTGGGCGACATGATTCTGGAAGCTTATGACCGCACCACCGGGCTGCTGGCCGCGCGCCGCCTGCGCTTGCGCCAGAACGATCCGAACGCGCAGGCCAGCAACGTCCTGGAGTTTACGATTTCGGGCGTGACGGGCGCGAAGCTGCCCATCGCTTCGTTAAAGGGCAAGGCCGTGGTGTTCGATTTTTGGGCGACCTGGTGCGGCCCGTGCCGCATGCAGCACCCGCTGTATGAACAGGTAAAGCAGCGCTTCCACGATTCGCCCGACGTGGTGTTTCTCTCCATCGCCACGGACGACGAGCGCGAGCTGGTGGCGCCCTTCCTGAAGGAGAACCATTGGGACGAACAGCATGTTTATTTTGAAGACGGGCTTTCGCGCGTGCTGGCCATCACGTCCATGCCCACCACCATCGTGCTCGACCGCCGCGGCGAAGTGACCAGCCGCATGAACGGCTTCGTGCCCGGCCGGTTCGTGGATATGTTGACCGACCGTATCAAGGATGCGCTGAAGAATTGAAGATGCTATAATCCGCCGGAGATCCGATTCTTATGACACCTGAACCCTCTACCGATAATGCCGCTCCGCGGTTGGGCGAAGTAGGCCGTATCACGGGCGTGTTCCTCGACCCCAAGAAGGCTTTCGCCGATATCGCCGCCAAACCCGGTTTTGTCGTGCCGCTCATTCTTGTAATCGTGGGGTACCTGGCCTTTATGTATTGCTTCACCACGCATGTGGGGTGGGAGCATTCGATGCGCCAGGCTATGGAAACCAACTCGCGCATGCAGCAGATGGACGCGCAGCAGCGCGAGAACGCTCTGCAACTGCAGCTCAAGTTCGCCCCCATTGGAGCTTACGTGGCCGGCCCGATCGTCATCATAGTGATCGCGCTGGCTACCGCCGGCGTGTTGCTGATGGTTTGCAAAATGATGGGAGCGTCGGTCGGCTTCAAGCAGATGTTCGGCATCGCCTCCTACGCCATGCTGCCCGGACTCATATCCAGCATCCTGACGGTTATCGTCATTTTCATCAAGAACCCCGACGACTTTAACCTGCAGAACCCGCTGGCATTCAATCTGGGTGCGTTTCTGGAGCCACCTCCGAATTCCTCCAAGGCTCTTTACAGCATGGCGACTTCGATCGATTTGTTCAGCTTCTGGACGATCCTGCTGTTGGCCGTGGGCATATCCGTGGCCGCGCGCAAGTTTTCTTTCTCGAAGGCTCTGATGGCGGTGGTGGTGCCGTGGGTCGTGCTAGTGCTGGTGAAGGTTGGCTGGGCTGCCATGTTCAGTTAGCGCTGCATGACGGTGCTTTGGCGGAACATCCGTTACGGCGCGCGCACCTTCCTGCGCAGCCCCGGATTCGCCGCCGTCACCGCCATCGGCCTGGCGCTCGGCATCGGCGCCAACACCGCTATCTTCAGTATCCTTGACGCCGTCTTGTTCCGCGAGTTGCCCGTGCCGCACCGGCGGCCATGTGCCGTTTTCGTTTCCGATGTTTCAGGCGTACGCGAGGTCACCGGCAATTACTACTCCGGCTTGGGAGCCGCGCCGCTGCTCGGCCGGCTGATCGCGTCCGCCGATTCCGCCGGCGATCAAGGGTGGAAGGAAACGGTTTCACTCTCGCGAACGGACGACAACCCGGCAAGTCGGTGTAATAGCCACCATGGCAGCCGTCTCTCCGGGCTCCTTCGGAACACTCGCGATGCCGGCCAGCACGTCATCCACGTGCCCCGCTTGCAGCAGCCGGAGCAGAGCGGGCCTACGAGGCCCGCGCAGGATGCGAGCCTGCCCCACTGGACTAATCGATGCGGACTGAACCGGAGCCCGTGCGCACGTCCACCAGCGCGCCGCCGCCTTTCACCTGGCCTTGAATCTGGTGGCCGCCGAGGTTGCCGTGGACGGTGATGGGGTGATCCACATAGACGTGGCCGGAGCCGGTATGCGCGTAGAGATCGAACGCGGCATCGGCGGGCAGCCGCACATTGACGGCGCCGGAGCCGGTATGCGCTTCGAGCGGCCCCGCCGCGGTTTGCTCCAGGCGCACGCTGCCGCTGCCGGTGTGCGCGTTGATGGGGCCGCGAATGCCGGAACCCTCGATCGAACCGCTGCCGGTGTGCGCATCGACTTTGGCCTTTATGGCGTCGAGCTGGATACGCCCGGAACCGGTTTGGATGCGGACTTCGTCGTCCACGCGGGCGACCGTGACGGATCCCGAACCGGTTTCCAGTTCGACGGGACCATGGATGCCCTCCACGCTCTCGCTGCCCGATCCGGTGTGGGCGCGCAGACGGGTCTGTTGTGGCACCACCAGTTCGTAGCTGATGGCGACGTGGCGGCGGAGCCGGTCGTCCTGCGGCAGGCTGATGCGGATGCTGTTGCCGGCCTGCGAAATGGGGGGATGCGTCTCGATCTCGTGAATGCGGGCTTCGTCGCCGCCGAAGAATTCGTCGTGCGCGCGGATGACGCCGTGGATGCGCACGCTGGAGGTATCGCCGGGGCGCACCTCGATGCGGCCGGAGGCGGTCTCGACATTCAGATCGACTGCGCCGTTAACGGTGAGGGTGCGGTCGAAGGAGCCTTCGCGCTCGGCAGCGGACGATTGCAAGACCAGCCCGGCGAAGGCCAGGGCGGCGATGGCATGCGTAAATCTCATAAGCCTCCGGTGAGAGAGAGATAGACGGTGCGGCGAGGGGAAGGTTAGCTTTCGCGGTAGAGTGAGTCTGATGCGATATCTTCTTCCTTTGGCATTTCTGGCGTGCCTGCGCGCCACTCCGGCCGACGAACCGGCGGGCTGGGGACCGGTCGAGTACCTGGTGGGCGATTGGACCGGGGAAGGCGGCGGCGGGCCGGGACAGGGCAGCGGATCGTTTTCGTTCAAGCCCGGCCTGCAGGGCAAGATCCTGGTGCGCAAGAACCGCGCTGAATATCCGGCTACCAAGGAGCGCGCCGCGGTGGTGCACGAAGATTTGATGGTTGTATACAGGGGCGCGCCGGGGGCCGGACTGCACGCGATCTACTTCGATAGCGAAGGGCATACCATCCGGTATGAAGTGCAAGCGGCGGCGGATGGCAGCGCGGTGATTTTTGTGAGCGCGGCGGAACCGCCTGGGCCGCGCTACCGGCTCACTTATACGCGGGTTGAGCGGGACCGGTTGAAGATCAAGTTCGAGATTGCCGCGCCGGGGAAGCCCGAGCGGTTCACGACTTACATCGAGGCCGGCGCGCGCCGCGCGGCACAGTGATTCTCCCCAAACCCTTGCCCGCCTGCGCCGCCCTGCTGGTAATCGACTTGCAGAAGGCCATCGATCACCCAAGTTGGGGCCGGCGCAATAACCCCGAAGCTGAGAAAAACGTGGCGGCGCTGCTGGACGCTTGGCGGCGGAGTGGGCGGCCGGTTTATCATGTCAGGCACGATTCGAGCGAACCCGGATCGCATTACCGGCCGGGCCAGCCGGGACACGATTTCAAGCCGGAGACTCAGCCGGTGGATGGAGAGACCGTGATTGCGAAGAAAACGAACAGCGCTTTCATCGGGACGGACCTGGAAGCGAGCTTGCGCACGGCCGGCCAGGCTGTGTTGGTAGTTGCCGGCGCCATCACTAACAACTCAGTGGAAGCTACGGTCAGGATGGCGGGGAATCTGGGCTTCGACACGTATCTGGTGGAAGATGCCACATTCACATTCGGCCGGAAGGATTGGCACGCAGCGTGGCGCACGGCGGATGAAGTACACGCCATGAGTTTGGCGAATCTGGAAGGGGAGTATTGCACGGTGACAAAAACGCGAGAGATCCTGGCCGCTGTTTAGGAATGGCTCTCCCATTCGTTTTATGCAGGCCGAACGCTCCAATTTCAGTAGTGGGTCAGTTTGGATTTGGAGGGCGGCCAATCTTGGCCGCAGCCGCCTTTAAGGCGGCCAGAGCCGGCTGAAAGCCGGCTGCGGGCAGAATTGCCCGCCCTCCAAAACCAAAATGACCCACTACCCCAATTTCCATCAACGCCGCCAACGCTCCGGGCGGCCACTCGCCGCGATGCGTGCCCGTCATGGCGATGCAAGTTTTTGGTCGCCCACGGTGACATGCAAGTCCGGATACGTGGCGCGCACCGCCAGGATGTGTGCACGGCAGTATTCCTGGATGTGGAAATTATGGCTATGCGGGGAAGCCCGTATGGTTGCGCACCCGCCGCGCCTGCCACAAATGCCGCCGCTGGTGCGCGGCGATCCAAGCGAAGGTCAGGTGCAGGTTGAACCGGAACGGCCGCATTTCCAGCGCGGGCGCCTTCACGCGCGCCAGATCCAATCCGTCGGCTTGTTCCAGCCGCAGCGCCAGTTGATCCTGCAGATGCCTGAACGTCGGCAGCACCGCGGTGATGGGCTGGCCGTACGCCGGCGTGAGCGAACGGGGAGCCTTGTACTTGTATCTGTGGGGCGGCTCGGTGTTGGCAAGTATCCATTTTCCCAGCCGGCCGTGTGCAAAGGGCCCCTGCCCCACCAGCCCGCGCTGCCGCGCCTCCGCGAGAGTCTTTTCGAGGATGTGCACATAGCGGTCGCCAACTATGTTCAGGTGCAGCAGGCACTCCGCGATCGACCAATTGCGCGGGTCCGGCCGCCAGTTGAATTGCGACTCGTCCAGGCCGCCTACGAGGTCGGACGCTTCCGCTTTCACGGCGGCGAATTGGCGGACGAGTTCGGCAAGTTCGGGAGTCAACGTGGACGTGGTCAACCTAGCAGCTCCCCATCACATCGCCTTCGACTTGCGTTCGCGCTTCTTGGCCACCGGTTGCGCGGGCGCCTCTTCCTCCGCCTCGCCCACCGCCGCCGTGGCCACCTGCACCGGCTTCTTCTTCTCGGCCAGACTGCGCTTCAGCGCTTCCATGATATCGATCACCGGCGCGATATGCGTCTCCGGCGTCTCCACCACATTTTGCCCTTCCTGCTTGGCTTTGATCATCGCCATCAGGTTGTCGCGATAGGTGTCGTGGTATTTCTCCGGCTCGAAATCCGCCTTCAGCGTCTCGATCAGCATGTTGGCCATGGCCAATTCGTTGGGCTTCACCAGGTCGGTGTTGGTGCGGAATTCGTCCACCTGCCGGATTTCGTCCGCGTAATACATGGTGTGCAGCAGGATGCCCTTCTTGCCCGGCCGCAGGATCACGATATGCTCGCGATTGTGCATGGCGATCTTCGCCAGCGCGTAATAATTCGACTGCCCCATGGCCGCGAACAGCAGCGCGTAAGGTTTCTCGCCGCCTTCATCCGGCGCCATGTAATACGAGCTCTCCATATAGATGGCGTCTACCGTGTCGCCCTTGACGAATTCGAGAATCTCCATGACCTTGGCGGTCTTGGGGGCGACTTTCTTGATGTCCTCCTCCTCGATGACCACGTAATGGTCCTTCTCGTACTCGTAGCCCTTCACCAGCTCGCTGCGCGGCACCGGCTGGTCCTCCGCCTGGCAATACGTGATCTGCTTGATGCGCGAATTATCCTTGGCGTGCAGCAGATTGAAACCGACAGTTTCGCCGCGCGCGGCGCTATACAAACGCACCGGCAGCGAAACCAGTCCGAACGTCAAATGTCCCTTCCAAACGGTGCTGGCCATAACGGATCGCCTCCCTTTGGCAATCGACCTTTCCGAAGATATCATGTAAATGGAGGAGGGGCAAGGCTTTATGGCACTGGAGGAGTACGTCCGCAAACGCAAGTTCGAGAAAACGCCCGAGCCGCCTCCGAAAACCAAAGTGGACCAGGCGGCTTCGGCTGCCGCGGCGCCGCGTTTCTACGTGCAGCGCCACGACGCCACGCGGCTGCACTACGATTTCCGCCTGGAGATCGGCGGCGTGCTGGTTTCCTGGGCGGTTCCCAAAGGCCCGTCGCTCAAGCCGCTCTCCAAATTCCTGGCCGCTAAAGTGGAAGACCATCCGCTCGAATACGGCGAATTCGAAGGCAACATTCCGGCCGGGAATTACGGCGCGGGCAGCGTGATGCTGTGGGATCGCGGCACTTGGGAATTGCTGGGCGACAAGCCCGTGGAGGAGCAACTCGCGCGCGGCGACCTGAAGTTCCGCTTGCACGGCGAAAAGCTGAAGGGCGAGTTCGCCATGGTGCACATGAAGAATCGCGGCAAGGGCAACGAGTGGCTGCTGATCAAGAAGCGCGATGCCGATGCGGTGCCCGGCTGGGACATCGAGCAGTACGCCTGGAGCGTGCTTTCCGGCCGCACCCAGCAAGAAATCGCACAGGGCTTGCCGGCGCGCAAGACCAAGGAGAAGACGGCGGGAGATCCGCAGCGCGAGTGGAAGAGCCGGCCCGCGAGCCGGGCGGCAGCAGTTGCGGCGAAAGCTGCCCCGCCAAAAGGGGGGCGGGCTTTAGCCCGCGCCGGACTTCAATCCGGCTCCTCCCTCCCCGGCGCCGTGAAGGCCGCCATACCCACCTCCATTACGCCCATGAAAGCGGCCCTGGCCAAGACTCCGCCGCGTGGCGGCGAGTGGCTCATCGAAGTCAAGTGGGACGGCGTGCGCGCCATCTGCTTCATCGACCAGGAGTCCCTCCGCCTGGTCTCCCGCACCGGCCATTCCTGCGAAAAGCAATATCCCGAGCTCAGCGTGATCCCGCACTATATCGCCGCCACCCAGGCCATCCTCGATGGCGAAATCGCCGCGCTCGACGAAAAAGGCGTGGCCCGCTTCGAGCTGATTCAGCCGCGCATCGCGCAGTCCGATCCGAACGCCGTGTCGCATATGGCGCGTTCGCGGCCGGTGGTCTATTTCGCTTTCGACCTGCTGTATCTGAATGGCTACGATCTGCGGCAGGCGCCCCTGATCGAGCGCAAGCGGCTGCTGGAATCCATCCTCACGCCCACCGGCGTGCTGCGCTATTCCGAGCATTTTCCCGGCGCGGGCGACGCCATGCTGCAAGCCGCGCAGGAGACCGGCATTGAGGGCCTGATGGCCAAGCGCGCCGGCAGCCGCTACGAATCCCGGCGCTCGAGCGATTGGATCAAGATCAAAATCGTGGAGCGGCAGGAGTTCATCGTCTGTGGATTTACCGCCGGCGAGCGCGACCACTTCGGCGCGTTGGTGCTGGGCCTGTACGATAACGGCAAGCTGACGTGGACAGGCAACGTGGGCACGGGCTTCGACCAGAAAACCATGGCCCTGCTGCGCCAGAAACTCGACCCGCTCACGGCTCCGCATTCGCCCTTCCCGGATGCCCCCAAGGTGGGCAAAGATGTTACCTGGGTGAAGCCGGAGCTGGTGGTGGAAGTGAAGTTCGCCAACTGGACCGGCGAAGGCCGGCTGCGCGCGCCCGTGTATCTCGGCCTGCGGCCGGACGTGAATCCCAGCGACTGTGTGCGGGAGACAGTAGGGCAGGCCCATGGCCTGTCCAAACCCTCCCTCCTCCCAGACTCGACTAACGAGGTCACCCTCACCGTCGATCGCCATCCGCTCAAATTCACCAATCTGAACAAAGTCTTCTATCCCGCCGAAGGCATCGTCAAACGGGATCTGCTCAACTATTACGACGCGGTGGCCGGCCTGATCCTGCCGCACCTCAAAGACCGGCCGCTCTCGCTGAAGCGCTATCCCAACGGCATCGAACAGCAATTCTTTTTCCAGAAAGATGCGCCGCTCACCTTCGCGCCCTGGCTGCGCGCGGAGGAAATCGATTCCGATCACAAAGGCGCGCCAATTCGCTACGTCTTCGCCGAAGACCGCGCCAGCCTGCTGTACCTGGTGAACCTGGGGTGCATCGACCAAAACCCCTGGATGAGCCACTCGCCCTCGCTCGACAATCCGGATTTCGTGCTGATCGACCTGGACCCGCAGGACTGCCCATATGACACGATCGTGGAGGCCGCCCTGCTGGTGCGCGAAAAACTGGACGCCATCGGGCTGCTCGGGTATCCCAAGACTACCGGCGGCGATGGCATGCACATTTATATCCCACTAGAGCCTGTTTACAGCTACGACGAGAGCCGCACATTTGCCGAGATCCTGGCGCACCTGGTGCAGCGCGACCGTCCGGAGTTATTCACCGTGCCGCGCGCCGTGGCCAAGCGGCAGAAAGGCCGCGTCTATTTCGACTGGATGCAGAACGGGAAGTCGAAGACCATCGCCGCGCCGTATGTGTTGCGCGCCTATGCGGGCGCGCCGGTGGCCACCCCCCTGGCCTGGAGCGAAGTGCAGCCGGGCCTGACGCCGGGCCAGTTCAATATCTACAATGCGCCGGAGCGTTTCGCCAAGACAGGCGATCTGTTCGCCGGTGTACTGAAGAAGCCGCAGAGGATAGAGGAACCGTTGCAGAAGCTAGAAAAATTATTGAAGAGTGTTAAATAGGTTGGAGATCGGAAACCAGGTTGTTCTTTCGATCGCGCAAATTGGGCCAAATGGAGCACATCATATGAATAGACCTACACTTGTTGGGCGAGGCCCATTGATCGCGTTTGCACTGTTCGCCACCACGCTGAGTGTGCCGTCATCGGAGGCGCAGACCACCTTCCGAGTCATCGCATGCATGCACCAACTCGGCCCGGCTGTCGGACTAACCGAGGCGTCTCCGGGCCTCTTTCTTTCGGTTGGAGGGTATGGTTATCAGGGCGCCTTTTCCATTACTCCCCAAGGAGCGATAACCGACCTCGGCAGGTTCCCGAACGGCTATAACGTGCAGTCCCAGCTAGTGGGCGGAGCCGATGGCAGATTCTACTCTGCTACGGAACTCGGTGTTAGTCCGGCGACCGTATTCTCCGTAACTTCGACGCCGGGCAGCAAGCTTGTCTACCAGCCACAGCAGTTCGTTCCTTGCTTAACGGCCAATATGCCGGACGGTACGTTCTTAGCTCGCGGAGTCGGGCCCGCCAACGGGCTCCCAGACCTGTTCAAGGTCGACGCGGACGGAGTCGTGACGCCGCTCCATCAGTTTCCTTCCGGCGCGCGGCTCCCAAACACCGCCATTTACGGAAGTGATAGGAACTACTATGGGGTAGACAACCTGCACGATGACTCCGGATCGGTCTACCGAGTTACTCCGACAGGCTCGTTCACCAAGATTCTGACTTTTCCGGTCGGCAGCTTCCTCACATCGAATTACGTCGCCCTGCTGCAATCCATCGACGGCAATCTATACGGAGCTACCACCCCCGGCGGCGCCAACGGCACCGGAACGATCTATAGACTGACGCTCGCTGGCCAGTATACGCCGCTCTATGAATTTCCAAAGGGATCCGTCGCCAACCCCACGGACCTGATTGAAGGCAGCGACGGAAACCTCTACGGCGCGACTCTAGGCGCCAACAGCGTGCTCTTCCGTGTCACCAAGACCGGCCAGTATACGCTGCTGCACGCTATGAACGCGTACCTGGACGGCCAGTGCCAATGCCTCCTGACCCAGGGCAGCGATGGCACAATCTATGGAACGACGCTGCTTGGCGGCACACCGGGCGTCGGCGATGTGTTCGCTCTGGACGCCGGGCTCCCCAAGCCCGCGCCGTGGCCGCGAGCCTGCGAGCCGCAATCGGGGCCCGCCGGTACACGGGTGCGTCTCTGGGGAGCGAACCTGCTGGCGGCTTCCGTTCAGTTCGGCGGCGCGGCGGCGACCGGCGTTTCGAGCAGCGGATCCAGCTACATCTGGGCAACCGTTCCGCAGGGCGCGGTGACAGGACCCATCACGGTAACCACGCCTGGCGGAGCGTATACGACGCAGTCCGTATTTACCGTGCAGTAAGTGCGGTACGGCTATTGCCAGTTGATGGGGCATGCACGCTCGCCGAGATCCTGGCGCGCCGGTGGCCATTGGAGCGAGATGCAGCCGGGCCTGACGCCGGGCCAGTTCAATATCTACAATGCTCCGGAACGTTTCGCGAAGACGGCGATCTGTTCGCGGGCGTGCCGAAAAGCCGGAGAGGCTGGAAGAACCGTTGCGGAAACTCGAAAAGCTGCTGCGCGCGCCGTTCCGGAGGCCGTGAAGTATGCGAGAATGCCTTTGGCAAATCGTGTCCACAGCCCCATTGGCGATCGCCTATCTGTTCTGGGAATTGGCTGTAACCGCAATCTCGCTGGCGGCGGTAGCGCGCATCCGTCCCGCGGCGCTGAAATTGTCGTTGTTGATTTGCTGCAACATCACGCTGAGCGCGCTGTGCGCCACGGTGTTCTGCTTCCTGAAACTCAACCGGCCAAGCGCATACATTGTGTCGGCGGCCGTGTTCGCGGGGGTCGCGATTCTTTGGACTTGGAAGGGCCGCGCCCCAACAACCTCGCCGGACGCGCCGGCCGTGGCCCACATGCCCGATGCCATGGCGATCTGTTTCGCGCTAGGGGTGATGCTGGCGCTCTCCATCCGGCCCATTGAAGAGGTGGATTCGCTTTATAACCTTCACTACATGATGGCCTGGGTGCGAAACCTGACGACGCCCTACGTGTTCGCCTACAACTTCGTGCCGTTCTGGGAGTTGAGCTTCGTGCCCGGGATCGTACTTACCAGCAGCGATCTGTTTTTCTGGTACAACTGCTTGAAGCCGATCCTGCTGCTGGCGCTCGCGCTGTTCCTGATCGCGCGCGAACTGGACCTGCCCGGCCGCTTCGCGATTTGGACTGTTCCTTTCCTCATGTTGTTCCCGCACCTCTGGCTGGGGCCATCCGGATTTTCCACGCTCAAGAACGATATGATCCATGCCGCCGGCTACGCCATGTTCGCTCTGGTGGCCGTGCGCGTGGCGCGGGGCAAGGCCGTGGCAGTGGATGTGGCTGTGACCGCGTTTGCGGCGGCTTTCGTTTCGACGAAATTCAGCGGGCCAATGTTCCTGCTCTTCGGGTGCCTGGTGGCCGTCGCCCTCGCGTGGCGCTGGATCTTCCGGCATCCGAAGACTGCCGCGCTCGCGGGTGGCGCCGTGGCGAGCTTTTGGTTCGTGACGGCCGGCCACTACTACCTGCATAACTTCCTGCTATACGGGAATCCCGTGTATGCCTACCAAATCAATTTCGGGCCCATTCACCTGCCCGGCCGCGCCGACATCGGCGACACATCGATCTTGTATAACCTGCGCGATCCGCAATTATGGCGATTCTTCTTCCTGCCGGAGCGCGGCCTGTCTCCCGCGGGCATCCTCTTTCCCATCGCCTTGGCCGCCATTCTCATCGGGAGCGTTGTGCTGGTAGCCGCCTCCATCCGGCAGAGGCGTGTCACCGCCTTGACCGCGCTCGCCGTCTTTGAGCTGATCGCCTGGTTCGTGTACATCCGTTCCTTTTGCAGCGCCAGCGGCTGGGGAGGAGACTTGGCCTATGTAAGGAACGAGCTGAACAGCCTGCGCTTCGTGGAAGGCGCGCTGCTGGTGGGTGAACTTTGTCTGGTCTGGGGGCTTTACCGGCTCCGGCTGCCTCGCGCCCTGATCTTTCTCCTGTTGGCGGCTCAGGGCGCTACTTCGTTCATGGAAATCCTGCGCCGCGCGCCGGATCGGCCGTGGCTTCCGGCCGTGCTATGCGGCTGCGCGCTGTCGCTGTGTGCGCTGTCGATGTTTGCCCCGTCCCACGCTCGGCCCATGAGAATTCCAGTCATGGCGGCTCTGCTGCTGGCCGGACTCTCGGCTGGGACCTGGCTTGTGGAGCGCCGCCGGCCGCTCTGGCTGCCCCAGTTGCAGCCACTCTACCGGCCGTTGTATGAAGCCGGCGCGCAGGATCTTTTCTATCTCATCGACGACGAGTTTAACCAGCAGCCCTGCTGGCACTTCCCGCTGCTCGGACACCGCTTGCAGCACACCGTGGATTCGGGCTCTCTCGGCAAGCTGTTGCACCGCCCGAAGCCTCCGCGTTATGTCGCTTGGACTCGCCTGACACGCGATGCCGCCGCTATCGCCCTGCCGGGCTATGACGCGATCGTCGAGGCCCCGGCGGGAATCCTGTTTGAACGCCGTCATGGGCGATGACCGGCGGCCACCCGCCTAGCTCTGGTAAGATGAGTGGGAAGTGTTTCCGGAACCGACTGGCTTGCCAGGACCTTATCAAATAGCGGCATCTGACGAAGCGCGAGCGGACGCTTGGCGGCGTGTGCAACTGGCGCGGCACCCCAAGCGCCCCCATGCGCTCGACTACATCGAGCGGGTCTTCACGGATTTCCGGGAATTGCACGGCGACCGGCTGTTCGGCGACGACGCCGCCATCGTTTGCGGCGCGGCCTTCCTGGGCGGCCGCCCGGTGATGGTGGTGGGCGAACAAAAGGGCCGGGACACCAAGCAGAAGCTCTATCGCAATTTCGGCATGCCCAAGCCGGAAGGCTACCGCAAGGCTCTGCGGATCATGCAGATGGCTTCCAAGTTCGGCCGGGCCATCGTCACTTTGATGGATACGCCCGGAGCGTATCCTGGGATCGACGCCGAGGAGCGCGGCCAAGCCGAAGCCGTCGCGCGCAATCTACGGGAAATGGCGCGCCTGTCGGTACCGGTGATTTCGGTGGTGATCGGCGAGGGCGGCAGCGGCGGCGCCCTGGCGCTGGGCGTCGGCAATCGCGTGCTGATGCTCGAAAACGCCATTTACAGCGTGATTTCGCCGGAAAGCTGCGCGGCCATCATCTGGCGCGATTCGACCAAGGCGGAGCTGGCGGCCGCGGCCCTCAAGCTGACCGCCGAAGAGCTGCTGAAACTCGGGCTGATCGACACCGTGGTAGGCGAGCCGGCCGGCGGCGCGCACGAGGATGCCGACGCCGCGGCGCGTTTTCTGAGCGACAGCCTGCACCAGGCGCTCGACGGCCTCTCCAATCTGGCCCCGGACCAACTCGTAGAGCAGCGGTACGCCAAGTTCCGCCAGATGGGCAATTTCTTCGCGTGAAAAAGAGCGTCTGGCTGGGCATTCTGTTCGTTCTGCTGGTGGTGGGATTCGTCGTTTATTCGACCCTTACCACCAGGGCCGGCCGTATCCGCTGCGAAGTCTGCATTACGTTTCGCGGCCAACAATCCTGCCGCACGGCTGCGGGGCGCACGCGGGAACTGGCGCTGCGGACGGCTACGGAGAACGCCTGCGCCGAGCTCGCCTCGGGTATAACCGATTCCAACCAGTGCCACGAAACTCCGCCGGATAGCGTCCGCTGGCCGTGAACTGCGGCGGCAGCACGGTCGAAAACCCACTGTAGCCGATAGAAGCCGCCACTGCGGCGGGGCAAAAGCCCCGCGCTAGAGATTGGCCTTTTGGTGGGGCAGGCGGTTTCGCCTGTCGCGGGGCTTAAGCCCCGCGCGGGATAAATCCCGCCCCCCACAGCGCTTGCACCGCTATTTGTGGGCCGCAGGCCCATCCTGACAGGTCCGGAGATCCGCCGCACGGAGGAAAACCTCTTGTAGGGCGGCCAATCCTGGCCGCAGCCGCCCTCCAGTACAGGCGTAGACGCCTGCCCCACCACGCAGATGCTAATATGTTTATTGAACTCTCCCGTTAAGAACTACGTCTAATAATCGTCGGCAAAGTAGGAGTCTCGATTCGTGAAGACCAAATGGAAAACCATCATCATCATCCTGGTTGTGCTTACGCTGGGCATCGGCGTTTATGCCAGCACCGTTTACAGTAAGCGCGGCGTGGTGGCCGTCCAGACCGGTAAGGTGGTCCGCCAGGACCTGACCAGCCTGGTCACCGCGTCTGGTGAGGTTAAGCCCAAGAATTACATCAATATAGGCGCTAACGCCCTGGGCATCCTCACCGAGATCCTGGTCAAGGAAGGCGACCATGTGCGGAAGGGGCAGTTGGTGGCGCGCATTGAAAATATTCAGCCGGAGGCGCAGGTGGCTTCCCAACAAGCCCAGGTGAGCTCCGCCGAGGCGGATTCCAACGCGGCCGAAGCCGGGCTGAAGGTCTCGGACGAAAATCTGCGCACCCAGCAGGCGCTGATCGACCATTCGCAGGCCGATTTGGACCACGCCAAGCTGGACTACGGCCGCGCGCAGGAGTTGTTCAAGGGGCAGCTCCTAGCCAAGCAGGATTTCGATGCCAAGAAGGCCACGTATGACGCGGCGGCCGCTTCGTTGAACGAACAGCAGACCCGTCTGGCGCAAGCCCGCTCGCAGCGCGAGCAGCAGGCGGCGCAACTATCCGCCACGCAGCGCCGGGTGGCGCAGGCCAAGGCGGTGCTGGCCCAGTACTCCGACATGCTGCACAAGTACGATTCGTACTCGCCGATCGACGGAGTGGTCACCAACCTGCCCGTGCGCGCCGGCGAAACCGTGGTGCCCGGCGTCACGAATCTGGCGGGCAGCAACATCATGACTATCGCCGATATGTCCCTGATCACCGCCGAAGTCAAGGTGGACGAAACCGACATCGTGAGCGTGGCGCTCGGTCAAAAAGCGGATATCGCCATCGACGCGATCCCCAATAAGACTTTCAAAGGGCACGTGATCGAGATTGGCGATACCGCCATTTTGCGCTCTACCGGCCTGGCTGCCTCGCAGAGCGCGGTCTCCAGCCAGGAAGCCAAGGATTTCAAGGTGGTGGTGGCCATGGACGACCCGCCCGACGAGATCCGTCCGGGCCTTTCCTGCACGGCCAAAGTCACCACCGCCACGCGCAAGAATGCCGTAACCATTCCGATTCAGGCGCTGACCATCCGGCAGAAGGGCGACCTGGAAGTGAAACCCAAGACCGGCGGCGGCGCGCTGGCCGCCACCAAGCTGACTCCGGCCGAGGAGAAGGCCAAAAAGGAAGAAGTCCAGGGCGTGTTCGTGATCGCCGGCGGCAAGGCTGAATTCCGTAACGTGGAAACCGGCATCACCGGCGCCACCGATATCGAAGTCCTCAGCGGCCTCAAAGAGGGCGACGAGATCGTGACCGGCAGCTATCAGGTGATCCGCACGCTGCGCAATGAAGCCCAGGTGAAGGTGGACAACAAGTCGCCCATGCCGCAGAAGGCTTAACCCCAATGGCACAAGCACTCGCAGAGAAGGAGTTGATCGAGCGCGGCGAGCAACTCAAGCGCGACGGTATCGTCATTCGCACGTACGATCTTTGGAAGACGTACCTCATGGGCGACCAGGAAATCCACGCGGTTTCGGGCGTCGACATCACCATCAAGCGCGGCGAGTATGTGGCCATCATGGGTCCGTCGGGCTCGGGCAAATCCACGCTGATGAATCTGATCGGCTGCCTGGACACGCCCACCAAGGGGCAGTATTACATCAACGGCCGGCTGGTCAGCGAGATGACCGACGACGAGCTGGCGCGCATCCGCAACAAAGAGATCGGCTTCGTTTTCCAGACCTTCAACCTGCTGCCGCGCGCCACCTCGCTGCACAACGTGGAACTGCCGCTGATCTATAGCGGCACACCGGCGGATAAGCGCACCGAGCGCGCCAAGGCCGCTTTGCGCAACGTGGATCTTGAAGCGCGCATGTTGCACAAGCCCAACGAGCTATCCGGCGGCCAGCGCCAGCGCGTGGCGGTGGCGCGCGCGCTGGTAAACGACCCTTCTATACTTCTCGCCGACGAGCCCACCGGAAACCTGGACAGCGTCACCGGCAACGACATCATGGCGTTGTTCGCGCGTCTGCACGAACAGGGCAACACGATCGTGCTGGTGACTCACGAGCACGATATCGCCTTGCACGCGCATCGGGTGATTCATATCCGCGACGGTAAGGTGGAGAAGGACGAGCAGGTCCGGTAACCGTCTTGAGGGGGCAGCCAATCCTGGCTGTAGGGCGGGCCGCTGCGCTTCTTCTTTCCACAGTGGGCGCGAAGCGCGCCCCAGGCGCTAAGATAAAACAGAATGCTCCCACGCCTGAAATTCCTCTACCGCAAGCTGGGGCGCATCGAAAAAACGTTCATCCTCCTGGTGCTTCTCGACGCCGTGCTGGCCTACGCGCTGCCAGCCTCGTTCGTCGGGTTACTGATCACGTTCGCCACCTGGATCGCCGGCTTCCTGGTGGCCATCCGCCTGGCCCGGGCGGGCGTCAAGAAGCTGATCTGGCGCCTGCGCAACCGCCTCATCGTGGCCTATGCGTTCATCGCCATGGTGCCCATCGTCCTCATTCTGGCCTTGGTCCTTGTGAGCGCTTACGGGCTTACCGGCCAGATCGCGATTTATCTCATTAACTCGGAATTGGACCGGCGCACCAGCATTCTGAAGGGTTCCGCCGTCGCCATCCTCGAAGCGCCTCCCGAACACCGGCCGGAAGTGATCCTGCGCACGCAGGATTTCACCCAGCGATTCTTCCCCACCACCGAGATTCTGGTGCGCGATGGCGGCGAATACCGTTATCCCGCGTCGTCCACCATGGCCGCCCCGCCCGCCGGATGGAAGGACGCCAACGGCATCATCGTCCACGAGGCGCGGCTGCATAGCTGGGCCAACATCCACTCCGGCCGCACCGGGGTCACCATCATGGCCCCGCTCAGCCAGGAGTTTCTTTCGAATCTGTTGCCCGGCCTCGGCCAGGTGGATTTCCGCGACTTCTCCGAGTCCGGCGGCGGCCTGCAGCGCGCGCCCGCCGGGTCCACACCCGCCGCGCCCATTCCGCCCAAGAACAACTTCCTCGACATACAGGTCGATTGGGGATCCCTGGTGCCCGTCACGTTCTGGAATTCGCCGGGCAGCAAGAACAACCGCGGCCTGCTGCTGGTGCACACGCGCATGTCCGCAGTGCTCAGCACCCTGTTCGGAAACAATATCTCTCTCGGCGACATGGAATACGGCCAGGTGATCTGGGTTGCATTCCTGGTTACCGTCACCCTCCTGTTGATCGTGGAACTGGTCTCGCTGGTGATCGGGGTGTCCATTTCGCGCACCATTACGAGCGCCGTGCACGAGCTGTACGTCGGCACGCGCCGCATCAAGGAAGGCGATTTTTCGCATCGCATCCCGGTGCGCGGCAAAGACCAACTGGCCGAGTTGGGAGCTTCGTTCAACACCATGACCGAGAACCTGGAGCGGCTCATCGTGGTGGCCAAGGAGAAGGAGCGCCTGCAGTCCGAACTGGAAATCGCGCGCGAGGTGCAAAGCCAGCTTTTCCCCAAGAACTTGCCGAGTCCCAAAACCTTGATGCTGACGGGCGTGTGCAACCCGGCGCGCGTGGTTTCCGGCGACTATTACGATTTCATGCGCTTCGACTCCAGCGTGGCGTTCGCCATCGGCGACGTGGCCGGAAAGGGCATTTCGGCGGCGCTGTTGATGGCTTCCATCCAGTCCACCATGCGCATGCAGCTTACCGCGGGTGTCCCTGGCGCGGCCGGCAATGGCGGCGCTCCGCCCGCGCTCTCCACCGCCATGATGGTGTCGCGTCTGAATAAGTTGTTGTACGCCAATACCTCGGCCGAAAAGTATGCGACTTTCTATTTCGCGGTGTACGACGAAGTGACTCATACTTTGACTTATACGAATGCCGGCCATCTGCAGCCGATCCTGCTGCGCAAGGGCGTGCCCGAGTTATTGGAAGTGACCGGCACCGTGGTGGGCGCGTTCCCCTTCTCGTTGTACGAGGAAAGAACCATCCAGATCGCCAGCGGCGACATACTGGTGGCCTACACCGACGGCATGATAGAGCCCGAGAACGAGTACGGCGAAATGTTCGGCGAGCAGCGGCTCACCGACTTGCTGTCTAAGAACGTGGACCGCGATTCGCCCGAAATCATCGCGCGCGTGATGGAGGCCGTCTTGCAATGGTCGGGCGACGCCGCGGAATTGTCGGACGATATGACCATGCTGGTGGCGAGGCGCTCGTGAAAGTTCTGACCGCGGCGCAGATGCGCGAGGTCGACCGGCGCACCGGCGAACTGGGCATCCCGGGCGTGGTGTTGATGGAAAACGCCGGGCATCGGGTGGTGGAACTGCTGGCCGAAAAGTTCGCGCCTCTGGCCGCGCAGCGCATCGCTATTTTGTGCGGCAAAGGCAATAATGGGGGCGATGGCATGGTGGTGGCCCGCCAGCTTTTCACCCGCATCCAGCCGCTCGCCCTGCACGCGGTGCTGTTGGCCGCGCCCGAAGATCTGAAAGGCGACGCCGCGCAAAACTACCGCATGCTGCAGGCCTGCGGCTGTCCGGTGGCGCACGAAATACCCGCCGCGGCCCGCCTCGCGACCATCGTGGTGGACGCGTTGCTCGGCACCGGAATCAACGGCGCGGCCACTGGCACCGTGCTGGACGCGATTCGCGAGATCAACCGCGGCTTTCCGCTCGCCAAGGTGGTGGCCGTCGATATCCCCTCCGGCATGCCCAGCGATTCCGGCCAGGCGTGGGGCGAGCAGGCGCGCGCGGATTATACGGTCACCTTCACCGCGCCCAAACCGGCCCACGCGTTGGCGCCGAATGGCGATGCCGTGGGCGAACTGCGCGTGGCAGCCATCGGCAGCCCGCCGCAACTGTACGATGCAGACGATTCCATCTGGTTGTCGCTCGTCCAGCCGGCCATGTTCGCGCATTTGCTCGCGCCGCGCCCCCGCGATGGCCACAAGGGCACCTTCGGCCATGTGCTGGCCATCGCCGGATCGCACGGCAAGAGCGGCGCCGCGGCGATGTGCGGAATGGCCGCCCTGCGCGCAGGCGCGGGCTTGGTCACAGTGGCGTCGGAGGAGTCCGCCATCCCGGTCGTCTCCGGCCACGCCGCGGAGCTGATGACCGAGCCCCTGACGCCCGCCCGCCTCTCCCAGATCGCGGCGCACAAGGATGTAATCGCCATCGGGCCGGGGCTGGGAACCGATCCCGAAACCGTGGCCATGGTGCGGCGCGCATTCGCCGAATTCGCGCAGCCCATGGTGGTGGATGCCGATGCGCTGAATGCGCTGGCCGGCACGGAATGGGCGGGCGCCGGCAAGCTGCGCGTGCTCACGCCGCACCCTGGCGAAATGGCTCGGCTCCGCGGCCAGACTACCGATCGGATCTCAGCGGATCGCCTGTCCGCCGCGCGCGGCTTGGCCACCGAGCGGAACGCGATCGTAATCTTGAAGGGCGAGCGCACGCTGATCGCCTTTCCCGATGGGCGCGTTTGGATCAATCCTACCGGTACGCCCGCCATGGGCACCGGCGGCACCGGCGATATTCTCACGGGTATGATCGCCGGCTTCCTGGGCCAGTTTCCTGGAGACCCGGACCACGCTATCGCCGCCGCCGTCTATCTCCACGGCCTGGCCGGCGAATTGGGCGCCGCCGCACTTACCGAAAAATGCCTGACGGCCACCGATCTGCTCCGCTATCTTCCGGCGGCCCTGGAGGAGTGTGCCCGTTTTCCGCACCGCCTCTGAAGAGGAGACCATCGCCCTCGGCGAGCGCTTGGCGCACACGCTGCCGCCAGGCGCGACCGTCCTGCTGATCGGCAATCTCGGCGCGGGCAAAACGACGCTGACGAAGGGAATTGTTCAGGGATTGGGCGCGGCTCCGGCCGACGAAGTCTCCAGTCCCACGTTTACCCTCATCCATGAATACGGCGCGCCGCCCGCCGTCTACCACGTGGATCTCTATCGTCTCGAAAGTGCGTGCGAAGTCGCCACGCTGGGCCTCGACGAGTTGTTCGACAGCCCCGCCTTGGTGATTATCGAATGGGGCGAGCGCTTCCCGGAATTGATGCCGCCGGACCATATCGAAATCCGGCTGCGGACGCTCGCGGGCGACGAACGCGAGATCGAGCTCACATGAGGGCTAACTCCGTTTTGCTTGCGGCGCTCGCCGCAGCGGCCATGGCCGGATGCCACGGCTCCGCGGCGCATGGCCGTCAAGTCATCGTGCTGGGCGTCGATGGCATGGATCCGGGCTTCCTGGAGCGCCATTGGAGCGACTTGCCCAACGTCGCCCGGCTGCGCGATCAAGGCGGATTCCGGCGGCTCGCCACCACCATGCCTCCGCAGAGTCCGGTCGCCTGGTCCACTTTCATCACCGGTCTGGATCCGGCCGAGCACGGCATCTTCGACTTCGTCCACCGCGACCCGCGGACCATGCAGCCCTTCTCCTCCATGGGCCGCACCGTGGAGCCGCGCTTCAAGATCCCGCTCGGTCCGTACGTGCTGCCGCTATCGTCGGCGCGTGTGGAAACCTTGCGCAAGGGCGAGCCGTTCTGGCGGATTCTGTGGGACCGCCACATCCCGGTCGCGATCGTGCACATGCCCACCAACTTTCCGCCGGAGCGTGCCGGCGAGGCGATCGCGGGCATGGGCGTGCCCGACCTGCGCGGCACCGAGGGAACTTTCACCTTCTATACCGACGACCCGGAGGAAAGTGCGCGCGACGTGCCGGGCGGACGGATCGTGCAGGTGCGCGCGGAGAGCGGCCGCTACATATTGCCGGTGGAAGGGCCGCCGAACCCGTTGCGCAAGGACCGGCGCTTTGCCGCCCAGGGTCTGATCGTGGAAGCCGATCCCGAGCGGGATGCCGCGCGGCTGACCATGGGTGGCGCGGCGGTCATCGTGCAGCGGGGCGAATGGTCGGAATGGCTGCGCGCGGATTTCCCGCTGCTGGGCTGGCTGGCCGGCGCGCGCGGCATGTTCCGGGTCTACGCCAGGCAGTTTCATCCGCGGCTGGCGCTGTATGTGACGCCGGTCAACATCGATCCGCGCGCGCCCGAGTTGCCGATCTCCGCGCCCGCATCCTACAGCCGCGCGGTAGCGGGCGCCGTCGGTCCCTTCTACACGCAAGGCATCGCGGAAGACACGTCGGCGTACCGCCAGGGTGTGCTGGACTTGGCCGAGTTCCTGCGGCAGGCCGCCCTGGTGAGGGACGACGAAATGAAGTTGCTGCACTACTCGCTCGACCACTTCCAGGAAGGCCTGCTCTTCTTCTACTTCTCCTCAGTCGATCAGGGATCGCACATGCTGTGGGGCAAGCACGAGCCGGAGTTGCTGGAAATCTATCGCGCGGTGGACGCCGCCATCGGCGAGGCCGCGCGGCGCTTTCCGCGGGCGGACATTCTGGTGATGTCGGATCACGGGTTCAACTCCTTCGACCGCAGCGTCAATCTGAACACCTGGCTGTGGGAAAAAGGATTTCTGGCGCTGCATGGGCCGCCGCGCGGCGGTGACGAGGGCTTCGCGGACGTGGACTGGACGAAGACGCAGGCCTACGCGCTGGGCCTGAACGGCCTGTATTTGAACATCGCCGGGCGGGAGAAGAACGGCATTCTGCGGCCGGGTGCGGAGACCGCGGCGGCGATCGAGCGTCTGACACGCGAACTGACGGAATTCCGCGATCCGTTGAATGGCCGCCAAGTGGTGGAGACGGCGCCCGCCACGCATGCGCCGCTAGGACCGGACATGATCGTGGGTTATAGCCGCGGCTACCGCGGATCGTGGGAGACAGCGCTGGGAGCGGCGCCGCGCGCGATTTTGGAAGACAATAGGGACGTGTGGATCGGCGACCATTGTATCAATGCGGAAGATGTGCCAGGCGTGCTGTTGAGTAATCGCCCGCTGCGCGCGGAGGGGCCTTCGTTAAAAGATCTGCCCGTGACAATACTGCGGCTGTTCGGCGTTGGGCCAGGTCCGGGAATGGCGGGAAAGACCGTTTATTGACTAGAGTTTCTACATTTTGTCCGCCGCAGTGGGGCAGGCTCGCAGCCAGGCTCGCAGCCTGCGCGGGCCTCGCAGGCCCGCTGGTAGCACAGGCTTCAGCCTGTGGTAGGCGAGCTTCGCTCGCCTGTGCCGGCAGAGTGCCGGCACGGCACGCCGGGGGCGTGCGCCACGAGGGCTACTCAACTCTTAGCGCTGTTCGGCCGCTGAAAGCGCTTACCGGCGGAAGCCCGTCTCCGCCTTAAACGCCTCCAGCCCGTTATACACGATCGGGCAATAACACGCCCGGTCGATGAACTGCCACATGCGGCTGGCGATCGACCCGTTGCCGCGGACCAAATGCGGAAAGCGCTGGCAGATGTCGGGGCGCGCATCGTACACCGTGCATGCCGTGCCGTCCAGAAACACACAGCCGGCCTCCTCGGTGCGACGCAGGATCGTGCCCTCGTCGCCGCCATCCATGGTGTGCTCGGCCAGGAATGCGGCGGGCGCCATGCTCAGATGCTTCGCCAGCCGCTCCACATCGCGCGCGGACACTTTCACCGTCGCCACGCGGCAGCAGTTCGCGCACACCGTGCAATCGATCTGTTCCTCGATGCCTTCGGCTATGCGCCGCAGGATGCGGTCGGAATGGTCGTGCGTCTTCATGTGCCGGCGGAAGCGCTCGTTCTCGGTCCGCTTCTTCTCGCCCAGCAGGCGGATCTGCACCAGATCGGTGATCAGGCCGGCCGTCATAGCCATTGAATCCCGCGTGCCGCCAGATCCCGCTCCAGTTGCGCGCACGATTCAAACCGCACCGCGTCGATGCCCTCGCGCCGGGCGCCCTCCACATAAGCGGGAATGTCGTCGGTGTAGAAGCACTCCTCCGGCCGGCACTCGGCGCGCGCGATGGCCTCGCGGTAAATGGCCGGCGACGGCTTCATGGCTTTCACTTCGTAGGAAAGCACCAGGTCGTCAAAGTGCCGGAGCATAGGATAATTCTGGCGCACCATGTCGAAGTGGATGGCGTTGGTGTTCGAGAGCACCAGCAGGCGGTAGCGCGCGCCGATGCCCGCCAACAGGCTTTCCGGAACCAACGTGTCTGGCAGGAAGATGCTGCTCCAGATCTCGCAGAACTGTTCGTAAGTGACGCGCAGATCGAGCATGCGGCTGAGTTGTTCCACGAAATCCCGCGGTTCCACCAGGCCGGTCTCGAAGCGGTGCACCAGATCCGTGGCGCCGATGCGTTTCGGAATCTCCGCCGCGGGATAGTCGCAGTACTTCTCCATGGCGCGGTAGCCGCGGGAAAAATCGAAGGGGATCAGCACCTTGCCCAGATCGAAAATGACGGTCTTGATCACGTGGCGATCGCCGCTCAGCGGGTAGCGCCCGCCGCGGCGGAAGCCGACTTCTTGGCGGGACTGGCGGGATGCTTCAGCTCGGCGTCCAGGATCGGTTTCAGCGCCTCCAGTTTGATCGCGCCGTTGTAGTGTTGGCCATCGATGAACAGCGTCGGCGTGGCCATCACCCCCACGTTGCCGCCGTCTTCCAAATCGTGCGCCACGGCCTTCTTCACGTCCGGTGAATCGATGTCGGCCTCGAAACGCTTCATATCCAGCCCGAGGGCCGAAGCCAGCGCGAAAATCGTGGGACGGCTAAGGTCGTTGTGGCTGGCGAACAGGGCGTCATGCATCTCCCAGAACTTGCCCTGCTTTTGCGCGGCGACGGCGGCGGCGGCGGCCCCGGCGGCCTGCGAATGCATGTCCAACGGGAACTCCTTGAAGAACAGCCTGACTTGCGTCGGGTAAGTCTTCAATATTAACTGGATTTGGGGCGTGGCCAGAGTGCAGTAGGGGCACTGGAAATCGGAGAATTCGACCAATGTGATCGGCGCGTTATTGGGTCCGGTCTCCGGTGCGCCGGCCGTGGGGATCTCGATAGGATCTTCCAGGAGCTTGTGCTCGGGCGGGTGCGCGAAACGGGAGGCTTCCACGTCGGCCAGGATCTCTTTCTCGCTCTTGCCGGCCTTGACGGATGCCACAATTACGTTCGACAGGCCTTTGCTGTAATAGCAAGTCGGGTCCTTCACCCGGCATTCCGCTACTTTCATGCCGCAACCGCACGAGCAGTCGCGGGCGCGCAGCAGTTTCAGGGCGGTGGCCTTTTGCGCCGGCGTGAGGCCGCTGAGGTCGACGGAGGGCAAGTTTTCGAGCGTATTCCAGTCCTGAGCGCAAACCAGCGCAACTCCCAAAACGTACAGCGCGGCGATGGCCAGTGCGCGCAGACAGCGGGTGGTCATTCCTCTATTGTAAACGAAGTGGGGCAGGCGTCTACGCCTGCGGCGGGTCTCGAGACCCGCCCCCTTCCCCGCGGCTCGCAGTGGATTTTCGACCGCGCGGCCGTCCGCAGGGCCACGAATCTGCGACAATCAGCCTTATGCCCTGCCTCGCTGTAATTGTCGTTCTGGCGTTCCCGCGAGTAGCGCTCGTGGTGCTCTGGCTATTCACCAACTTCCTGCAGCGCGCCTATCACGGACTGCTGATTCCGCTGCTTGGTTTCTTCTTCCTGCCGATTACCACGCTGGCCTACGCCTGGATGGTCAATGCGCACCGGCCCATGGAAGGCGTCAACCTGATTATCCTGATCCTGGCCGTGGTCATCGACCTCGGTGGCTTGGGCGGCGGCGAGTACCACCGCCGGGGCCGCGACTAGCCTATGCGCCCAAACTTCGCTTGCGTGGCGGCCTGCCTTCTGGCGGGCGCGCTCTCCGCCGGCGCGCAAGTCCAGCCGCCCGCCACGCGCCAGGACAACGTGCCCGAGACCTTCCACGGAGTCGAAATCATAGACCCCTACCATTGGCTGGAAGATCAGTCGAGCGCCGCCACCCGCGACTGGATCGACCGGCAGAACGCCTATGCGCACGCCTTATTGGACCGCCCGCCGGCGCGCGCCGCGATTTCGCAGCGTCTCACCGAAATGCTACGGCACGATCGGATCGGCGGTCCCGCGTTGCGCGGCGGCTACTACTTCTTCGAAAAGCGCGGAGCCGGGCAAGAGCTATGGTCGATTTACAGGCGCACGGCTACCGGCGGCCCCGACGAACTTCTGATCGATCCCGCGCCGCTGAGCGCGGACCACCGCACCAGCGTCGGCCTGGAGGGCGCTTCGGAGGACGGCAACCTGCTCGCCTATTCCGTGCGCCAGGGCGGCGAAGACGAAACCGAAATCCACATCTTCGACGTGCGTAAGCGTCAGGACGTGGGCACGCCTTTCCCGCGAGCGCTCTATGTGGGATTTGCATGGAAGGTGGACGCCAGCGGCTTCTATTACACGGTCGGCAAGCGCGACGCGGGCAAGCGCCTCTACTATCACGCGCTGACCCCCGGCGCGGCGAACGGAACCGCCGGCGATAAAGCCATATTCGGCGAGGGCTTCGGACCGGACACTTGGATCGCGCCCGTCACCTCGGAAAATGGGCACTACCTGCTGATTGTCGTACAGCACGGTTGGGCCCAGGGCGAGCTGCATTTTCAGGACCTCTCCGGTAGCGATCCGCCGCGGCCTTTAGTCACCGGCATCGACGCCAGATTCGATCCCCAATTCGCGGGCGATTTCCTGCTGGTACAAACCAACTGGAAGGCTCCCAAGGGGCGCATCTTGAAGATCGACCTGCGCGATCCGGCGCGGGAGAAATGGCGCGAGGTGGTGCCGGCCGGCGATGATGCGATCGATAGCTTTGCCGTGGCCGGCGGCAAACTGTTCGTCAATCGTCTGCATAACGTCGCTTCGCGAATCGGCGTCTATGCGCTGGATGGCGCGCCGCTGGGCGAGGTGGCCCTTCCCGGGCCGGGCTCGGGCGGGATCTGGGGACGCGCCGACCAGGATGAGGGCTTACTCTTTTTCTCCTCGTACACCACACCGTATTCGCTCTTCCGCTACAGCGCCGCCAGCGGCGCGCGAACCTTGTGGTATCGCGACGCTGTGCCTTTCGAACCGGATCGCTTCGAAGCCGAGCAGGTCTGGTATCCGTCCAAGGACGGCACGCGCATACCCATGTTCCTGATCCATCGGAAAGGGCTGCGGCCGGATGGCCGGACGCCCACGATCTTGTACGGTTACGGCGGCTTCAACGTCAGTATCACGCCGTATTTCAACCCGCAAGCCGCATGGTGGATCGAGCACGGCGGAATTTATGCGGTGGCCAACATTCGCGGCGGCGGCGAGTTCGGCGAGGCGTGGCATCGCGCCGGAATGCTGGACAAGAAGCAGAACGTGTTCGACGACTTCATCGCCGCGGCTGAGTGGTTGGTTCAGAAGCGGTACACCAACCCGCGCAAACTGGCCATCTGGGGCGGCAGCAATGGCGGCCTGCTGGTGGGCGCGGCTTTGACGCAGCGCCCGGATTTGTTTCAGGCCGTGGTGTGCTGGCACCCGGACCTGGACATGGTGCGGTATTACAAATACACCAAGAACAACAACCCGCCGGCATTGCTCGAATACGGCAATGCCGCCGAGCCGGACCAGTTCAAGTATCTCTACGCCTACTCGCCCTACGAGCGCGTGCGGCCCGGCACGAAGTATCCCGCGGTGCTCTTCACCAGCGGCGACGCCGATACGCGCGTGCCTCCGGAACAAGCCCGCAAAATGACCGCGCGCCTGCAGGCGGCCACCACTTCGGACCGGCCAGTGATGATCTTGTATGACACCAAGGCAGGCCATTCCGGCGGCACACCGCTAAGTAAGGTTATCGAGGACTCCACCCTGGAACTGACCTTCGTGGCGTGGCAGCTAGGATTGCAGTAAGAAGGGTGGGGCAGGCGTCCACGCCTGCGGCGGGTCTCCAGACCCGCCCGCTTTAGAACCACACGGGCGGGCCTGCGGCCAGATTGGCCGCCTTCCTCCTCCAGACCCGCCCGCTGGGTCCTAGACTATGTGCCGAGCGGACCCACCCTGAGCGCACTGAATTTCATCAGTCAATGCCGTACGGTGAGAAGTGACTCCTCGCGGACCCGGTGGCGCGGATCGGCAAGCGGCAAAAGGTTAGGCGGTAATTATGGACGTGCGCAATTTAAACGCTCGTATCGACCGGCGGACGAGGCTCGGCAGGGAACTGGAGCAAAGTGCGAAGGAGATTCCGGCACACGTAAAGGGCGAGGCGAGGCTGCCTACGGGCCTTATAGTGTTGCCGGACGAGATCGACGTGAAGCGCATCCGGACCAAGGGGGTATGTCGCAAACAGAGTTCGCGCGGGCGTTTTGCATAAATCAGACAACGTTTCACGAATGGGAGCAAGGCAGGGGAAGGCCCGGCGCCACGACGCGCGCGTACCTCGCGGCGATCGCCAAGACCGAGACGCGGTCTTGGAAGCACTGGCATCATGAAGTCATAGAAGCGGGTGCGTTTGGACGCCGGAGGTGAGATTGATCGGCGGGCGGCATGCCGACGTTGCGTCCAAGCGGTCAAGAGCCTGTTCCCGCCAACTGCTGTGACCGGCGTTTACCAGGACCTGGCTCTTTCAGAGTGGCGCGTATTCCGCCCGAAGCCAACATATCGGTAAACACTGCGCGACAGATCGCGAGTTAACCGGAAAATGAGGCAACAAAGGCGCTCACAAGGGGTGGAATCTCACCACGAAGCGCCCTCCGTTCAGGCTGGAACAGAGTTGCCACAAAGAAAGGGTGGGAAGACAACTCGACTGCGCGAACTTCGCCAGAGAGGCTGTGAGCAGTCGGGCGAAGACCGTTCCGAAAAAGCAAGGTTTCATACTCGCGATTGAGCCCATAGCTACAGCGATATCCCTCTGTGATCCGATCTACGCCATATGCGCTCTTCAGTTTTCCCCCGTCTTGAAGAACGATTTCTTCGCTCTGCTCCACCAGCCGACATGAGAGTGATGAAACCACGAGTATCGGCGCGGTGGGGTGTGTCTCAGCATGACTGGCATCCTGAAGGCCGCAAACATTCCTAGCGTATTCTATGACGGCGTGCTGGAAACCGCCACACGTTCCCAAGAAGGGGCGTCTCGATTCACGGGCATATCGAATAGCGTCCAGCGCGCCTTCCATGCTGGTGTAGGGACTTGCCGGGACGCACCAAACCCCGCTGAAACCCGCGAGGTCTGCCGCGGCATCGCAGATAGACGCAGTGTGAATCCAGACACATTCGATTGATTGTTCAGTGCCGGCAGACACTCGAAGCGCCTCCGGAATGGCTTGGTGTGCTGTCACCGATTTGTCGTAATCGCCGACAAGCGCCACGCGAAAATGTGCCATTGAAAAAGTATAGCGAAAAGGGCGTTAGTCGCCATAACCCCCTTCCCACTAGCAGTCGTTCGCGGTGCTCCGCCTGCGACCGCGCGTCTATCTTAGACTGGGGGCGTATACGTCGCCCACTCGGAGGAAGCAGCGCTTGGGTGCGGCCGGAGGATTAGTCCCGTGAAGTCCTGATCGCATCACCCTGCCGGAATAGCCTGCCATCCGGACTAGTCCTCGACGGCTGCCGCTCTGCCATCCCGCACGCGCGGCACGCCGCTCACCGCCCCGACGAGCCGAACCCGCCTTCCCCTCGCCGCGATTCGTTCAACTCCCCCTCCTCCCACTCGATCGCCTCATACCGCGCGATCACCATCTGCGCGATCCGGTCGCCAGGGTGAATCTCATACGGCTCCCGCCCCAGATTCAGCAGAATCACGCGGATCTCGCCGCGATATCCCGGGTCGATGGTGGCCGGACTGTTCGGCAGCGTGATGGCGTGCTTGGCGGCCAAACCGCTGCGCGGGCGGATCTGCGCCTCGTATCCCGGCGGCACCTCGATCGACAGGCCCGTGGCCACCAGGTGCGGCTTGCCCGGCTCCAGCACCGCGCCCTCCACCGCCCGCAGATCCAGTCCCGCATCCTCCTCGGGGCCGTGCGCATAGGCGGGCAGCACGGCGTCGTCTCGCAATCTTCGGATTCGTATTTTCACAATCCGTTATCATAACTGTTTCATGCCGGAATCCAAACCCAAGCGCGTGATTTCCGTTTCGCCCATGCCGCCGGAAAAATGCGCCTACGCCCTGGCGCGCTACAGCCGCTCGCCCGATTCCATCCGCGAGTCGCTCGCGTGGGTGCGCACTCACGATTCGCAAAAGTTCCTGGAGAGCTTCTATTTCCAATACGGCCACGCTTCCATCGCCGACCTCGGCCATACGGTGCTGTGCTTCGAAGGCCTGTCGGAGCTGGCCGCCACCGAAATCGAGGAGGAGCCGCTGTGGGACGGGCAGGCGAAGTCGTCGCGCTACCAGGATTTCTCGCGCGCCGGATTTGTTACGCCGCCCGAACTGACCGGCGACACGGCCGAATGCTATCAAGCCGCCGCGCGCAAGCTGCTGGACGCCTACGCGCAAGTGAATGCGCTGGTCTTCGATTGTCTCGCCGCCCGCCTGCCGCGCCCCGACGATATGAAGCCCGAAGCCTACCGCCGCAATCTGGCGGCGCGCGCCTTCGACGTGGCGCGCTATCTGCTGTTCTGGGGCATTCCCACGAACGTCGGGCAAGTCACCAGCATTCGCACGCTTGAAAAACAGATCCGGCGCTTGAAGGCGGCCGAGTACCAGGAATTGCGCGATGTGGGCGACGAGATCGCGCAGGCCTGCGCCGCCGAGCCGGATTGCGTGTGGGACGCGAATGCGGCGCGCGAAGCCCTGGCCCCCACGCTGGCGCGCCATGCCGAGGCGGATGAATGTGCCGCCCGCGCCCAAAGCCACCTCCGCCGCTGGGCCGATCGGAACCTGCCGCGCTTCGACGGCGGCGAACCCGCGCGCGTGGACCTGATTCACCCGTCCGACACGGCCTCCGATATCGTGGCCACGCTCCTATATCCGGCCACGGACCGGCCATTTCGCGAACTATACGAGATGGCGCGCGGCTGGAGCGCAGCCCAGCGCGCCGAGGTGCTGGATGTGGCTCTGGAATCCCGCACGAAGCGCGACGACCTGTTGGCCGGATTCCACGGTGGACTCTACGCCTACGATTTCGCGATCGACATTGGCGCATATCGCGACCTGCACCGTCATCGGCGCTGCCACAAGTTCCGGCAGAGTTACTCCGGACGGCTGGGCTACGACACGCCGGCGCTGGTGGAAGAGTCCGGCGCAACGGCGGTCTATCGGGAGGCGATGGATTCGGCCCTGGCCACGATGCAAGGCTTGCCGGCCCCCGGTGCGCATTACCTGCTGCCCTTCGGCGCGCGCGGACGTTTTCTCTTCAAAATGGATTTCGCCGAAGCCGAGTACATCTCGCGCGTGCGCAGCGGCGTGAAGGGTCACTTTAGCTATCGCGAAGTGGCGTGGGAAATGAAGCTCAAAATGGAGCAACTCGAGCCACAGCTGGGCCGCCTGATGCAAGCCACCCCGCCCTGGGTCGAAGACATGTTGAAGCGTTAGTGGGGCAGGCTCGCAGCCTGCGGCGGCCTCGTAGGCCGCCCCGATTCCGCTGGCCAGATCGCGCTTAGCACCCGCACCGCATTGCCGCCCAGAATCGTCTTGATGTCCGCATCGCCATACCCTTGCCCGATCAGGCCGCCGCCCATCGGGCTCGCGTTGCCAGGCGCTCCACTCCGACCAACTTCCGCGCGTAATCGAAATGATCGAGCGCGTGTCGATGGTCACCGGCTCGCGGTCGCGCACCATGAAGCGAATGAAGCTGATGCCCATCGCGCCGCCCGTCTGCGCATCTTGCGGATGGATGCGTGGAGTTAGCATCGTCAGCATCACGCCGATCTTGCGAGTCTTGTGCGCGTGCGCGAAATCGGCCGCCGTGAAACTGCCCGGCTGCTTGAGCCAACGGTCGATTCTGGGCGGCTTTTCGGCGTAGTCCGGAAAGCGGAACTGATTCAGGAGGTCGACGACCGTGGCCTCCCCCCATAATTTGAATCGCGCGCGCCGAATACGCGGCCGGCGATTGCGCGTCTTGAAATGGCCGCCACTAGACGCCTACCGGAGCCGCGGCGATCTGGCGCAGCACGTAAGGCAGGATGCCGCCGTTGCGGTAGTATTCGACTTCCTGCGGCGTATCCACCCGCACCAGAGCTTCGAAGGTCTTCTCGCCGCCCGCATCGTCCACCGCGCGCACGCGGGCGCGGCGCGCAGCCCCACTCAGCGCCCCTTTCACGCCTTCGACGCTGAACGATTCCTGCCCCGTCAGCCCCAAACTGGCCGCATTTTCTCCATCTAGAAACTGCAGCGGCAGCACCCCCATGCCGACCAGGTTGGTGCGATGGATGCGCTCGAAGCTCTCCGCGATCACAGCCTTCACACCCAGCAGCAGCACGCCTTTGGCCGCCCAATCGCGCGACGATCCCGAGCCGTATTCCTTGCCCGCGATAATCGTCAGCGGCACGCCTTCCCCCTGGTACTTGATCGACGCATCGTAGATATACATCTGCTCGCCATCCGGCAAATGCCGGGTCCAGCCGCCTTCGGTCCCCGGCGCGAGCTGGTTGCGCAGCCGCACGTTCGCCAGCGTGCCGCGCACCATCACTTCATGGTTGCCGCGCCGCGCCCCGTAGGAGTTGAAATCCTTCGGCTGCACGCCTTCCGAGATCAGATAGCGTCCCGCCGGCGTATCCTTTCCGATCGACCCGGCCGGCGAAATGTGATCGGTCGTGATGGAGTCGCCCAGCAGTGCCAGCACGCGCATGCCGGCCAAATCCCGCACGGATGTTTCCGGATCCACCATGTGGTCGAAATACGGCGGACGCTTGATGTAAGTGGACTTGGCGTCCCACACGTAGATGTCGCCCTTGGGCACCGGCATGGTCTGCCAATTCGCGTCGCCCTCGAAGGCCTTTGCGTATTCCTGCCTGAACATGTCCTGGTTGATGGACGCGCGCACCGTCTCGCGCACCTCTTCATCGGTGGGCCAGATATCGCGCAGATACACCGGCGCGCCGGCGGAATCCTCGCCCAATGGCTCGGTGGTCAGATCGATATCGATGCGTCCGGCCAACGCATACGCCACCACCAGCGGCGGCGACGCCAAATAATTCGCCTTCACCTGCGCATTGATGCGGCCTTCGAAATTACGGTTGCCGCTGAGCACCGCCGCCACGGTCAGGTTTTCGCGCTGCACGGCCTCGGCCACCGCCTCCGGCAGCGGCCCGCTGTTGCCGATGCACGTGGTGCAGCCATAACCCACCAGGTGGAAATTGAGCGCTTCCAGGTATGGCGTCAGCCCCGCCTCGCGGTAATAGTCCGTAACCACCTTTGAACCCGGCGCCAGGCTGGTCTTCACCCACGGCTTCGGTTTAAGCCCGCGTTCCACGGCTTTCTTGGCCAGCAGGCCGGCGCCCAGCATCACCGACGGATTCGACGTATTCGTGCAACTGGTGATGGCCGCGATCACTATCGACCCATTGTCGACCGTGGCTTTGCTCCCATTCATCGCGATGGAAACCGGCTTGTGCGCGCCGCCGAACGCCGCCTCGAAATTCTTCTTCACATCCGGCAGATTCACGCGGTCCTGCGGACGTTTCGGCCCGGCCATCGACGGCGTCACCGTAGCCAGGTCCAGATCCACTGTGTCCGCATACACCGGATCGGGCGTCGTGTCGGTGCGGAACAGTCCCTGCTCCTTGGTGTACGCCTCCACCAGCTCGATCAGGCTCGCATCGCGGTTGGTGAAGCGCAGGTATGCGAGCGTCTCCGTGTCGACTGGGAAGAAGCCGGCCGTCGCGCCGTATTCCGGCGCCATGTTGCCCACCGTGGCCCGATCCGCCAGGCTCAGCGCGCTAAGGCCCCGTCCGTAAAACTCCACGATCTTGCCTACCACGCCCTTCTTGCGCAGGATCTGCGTGATCGTCAGCACGAGGTCGGTCGCGGTGCACCCTTCGTGCATGCGGCCGTGCAACTTGAATCCAACCACCGGCGGCAGTAGCATCGAGACTGGCTGGCCGAGCATGCAGGCTTCGGCTTCGATGCCGCCCACGCCCCAACCCAGCACGCCCAGCCCGTTCACCATGGTTGTATGCGAATCCGTGCCCACCAGCGTGTCGGGATACGCTTCCCATCCGTTCGCCGTTTGCAGGCGAAACACCACCGAAGCCAGATATTCCAGGTTCACCTGATGCACGATACCCGTATCCGGCGGCACCACGCGGAAATTCCGAAACGCGGTCTGGCCCCAACGCAGCAGAATGTAGCGCTCGCGGTTGCGCTGGAATTCGAGCAGCGCGTTGATGCCGAATGCGTCCGCGCTGCCGAACGCGTCCACCTGTACGGAGTGGTCGATCACCAGGTCGGCGGGCAGCAGCGGATTGGCGCGCTTGGGGTCCGCGCCCATGGCGGCCAGCGCGTCGCGCATGGCGGCCAGATCCACCACGCAGGGCACGCCCGTGAAATCCTGCAGCAGCACTCGCGCCGGCATGAAGCTGATTTCTTTCGCGGCGGACGCGTCCGCGCCGCGCGCGACATATTCGATATCGGAGGCGCTCACGCGGCGGCCGTCTTCCTGGCGCAGCAGGTTTTCGAGTAGAATTTTCGTGGTAAAGGGCAGGCTGCCGACGTTGCCGACGCCTTGTTCTTCAAGGCTGCGCAGGCGAAAAATGCGGTAATCGGCGTTACCGGCGCGCAGCGTGGCCGCGGCTCCGAACGAATTGGTGGGCATGCCTAATTATAACGGGCCGGGTGCCGCGCGCACTCAGCGCTAGCAGGCTTTTTGCAGGCTTGGTGGCATCTCAAGTTTGCGGTGGGGGGCGGGCTTGAGCCCGCGCGGGGCTTTAGCGCCGCTGGTAGCACAGGCTTCAGCCTGTGTTGGGCGAGCTTCGCTCGCCGTATAATGCCCCGGCACACCACGGCAATAAAGGCGTTATGATTACCACGGCCCAAGTTCTCAAAGGACGCTCAGGAATACTGTAAGATTCCTTAAAATATCGTCCTGGTCGTAGGCAAACCACTTGCGGAACTTCGAAGTCCTCGACACTTAGCGCGGCGTCAACACCCTCTCCGCCATCGCGTATCGCAGCTCATCCAATCCCTGCCCCGTCACGCTCGATATCTCGAAGAACGCCAGCCCGCGCTCCGCCGCAACCCGCCGCAGCGACTCCACGCGCGCCGGATCCTGCGCGGCATCCATCTTCGTAGCCACCAGGATCATGGGCTTGGCGGCCAGGTCTTCGCTGAAGCTCGCCAATTCCGCCATCACCGTTTCAAAGTCGTGGGCCGGTTCGCGGCCGGTCGCGTCCGACACATCCACCAAATGCGCCAGCAGCCGCGTGCGCTCGATGTGCCGCAGGAACTGCACGCCGAGCCCGTGTCCCAGATGCGCGCCCTCGATCAGCCCCGGAATGTCCGCCACCACGAAGCTGCGAAAGTCGTCCAGCGAGACCACGCCCAGTTGCGGCTCAAGCGTGGTGAAAGGGTAGTCGGCGATCTTCGGGCGCGCCGCGGAAATACGCGAGATCAGCGTGGATTTGCCGGCGTTCGGGAATCCCACCAGTCCCACATCCGCCAATAACTTGAGTTCCAAGCGCAGCCGGCGCTCCTCGCCGGGTTGCCCGGGCGTGTGCTCGGTGGGCGCCTGGTGGGTGGAGGTGGCAAACCGCGCGTTGCCCTTGCCGCCGCGCCCACCTTTTGCCACCAGAAAGCGTTCGCCCGGCGCCGTGAAATCGTGCAGCCGCTCGCCGGTCGATTCATCGTAAACCACCGTGCCCACCGGCACCTGCAGGTCGATCGAATAGCCTTCCGCGCCGGTACAATTGCTGCCCTCGCCATGCCGGCCGCGCTGCGCCTTGTGCTCGGGATTAAAACGGAATTGGATGAGCGTGTTTTGGTGCTCGGTGGAAACCAGGAAGATGTCGCCGCCGCGGCCGCCATCGCCGCCGCTTGGCCCGCCACGCGGAACATACTTCTCGCGCCGAAAGGCCAGGCAACCGTTGCCGCCATCCCCGGCCTTTACCAGGATGCGAGCTTCATCTATAAACATGGGGACCGCTCCCTGACGGTCGCGGCTCAGTACGGTGGCGGTTCGGTATGGCAGTGCGCCGGCTAGGCCACGGCTTTGACACTGACGAATTTGCCTTGCCGCCCGCGGTCGCGGAACTCGACCACGCCCGTCACCTTGGCGAACAGCGTATCGTCCTTGCCCCAACCGACGTTGTCTCCGGGCTTAAGCCGGGTGCCCCGCTGGCGAACGATGATCGACCCGCCCGGCACCAACTGTCCACCGAACACCTTCACGCCCAGCCGCTGCGCGTTGGAATCGCGCCCGTTCTTGGAACTGCCTAATCCTTTTTTATGCGCCATACTTCACCTAAACCAGAATGTCGCCCACCTTCACTTCCGTGAAGTTCTGGCGATGCCCTATCGTGCGCTTGTACTGCTTCTTGCGCTTGAACTTGAAGACCAGCACCTTCTTGCCCCGGCCGTTGCCCACTATGGTGCCCTTCACCGTGGCTTGCCCGAGATCGGAGCCGACTAGCAGTTGGCCCTCTTCCTTGAAGACCGCCTTCAGCGGCAGTTCGATTTCGGAGCCGACGTCGCCTTCCAACGTCTCGACGCGGACTACGTCGCCAGGGGCGACCCGGTACTGTTTTCCGCCGGTCTCAATGATTGCGTGCATGGATAACCTCTGAATTTCGCGCCAGGACACACCAAGTGCGTCGGAGCTTGTGGACTAATCTATCAGTGTACAACAATCGGACCGCCGTGTTCAAATCGTGTTCCAATCGTTCTTGCAATCGTGAGGAGGCGCCTTGGATTCAGCCCCGCGCGCGGCATTCTTATTCGACCTGGACGGTACCCTGATCGACAGCGTCTACCAGCATGTGCTGGCCTGGCGCGAGGCGTTGGAGCAGGGCGGCATCCGCCTCGCCGTCTGGCGGATTCACCGGCGCATCGGCATGAGCGGCGGCCTCTTCGTGAATGCGCTGCTGCGCGAAACAGGCCGCGAAATCGCCAGCGACGAAGCCGAGAGCCTGCAAAAATTGCACGCCGTGGCATACGCCCGCCTGGCCTCCCAGGTGCGGCCGCTGCCCGGCGCGGAACAACTGCTGGCACACCTGTCGCAGACGCAGGTACCCTACGCCATCGCGACCAGCGGAAGGCCGGAGAGCGCCGCGCTAGCGTTGAAAGCTCTGCACGTCCCGCCTGAAATTCCGGTCGTCACGCGCGACCAGGTGCGCTATGCGAAGCCCGATCCCGACCTGTTCCTGGCCGCGGCCGCGCGGCTGGGCGTATCCATCCAGGACGCCATCGTGGTCGGCGACAGCGTTTGGGACCTGCTCGCCGCCCGCCGCGCCCGGGCCCTCGGCGTCGGTCTGCTTTCCGGCGGTTATGGCCAGGAGGAGTTGGAGCGGGCCGGCGCTTTTCGGGTTTACCAGGACCCGCTGGATTTGCTGACGCACTTGGACGAGCTCGGCATTCGCCGTGCGGATTAGTTTAGATCACGCCGCATGCCGCTTCCCGCGAAACCTGCGCACTTTCGCCCGGTTGCCGCAATCCCGCATATCGCACCACTGGCGCCGGTGGTTGCGGCTGGTGTCCAGGAACATCCATCCGCACTCCGCGCCGCCGCATTGCCGCACCTGGGCCAAGTCGCCGGAGGTAAGCAGTTCGGCCGCCGATAGCGGGACCGGCCATAGGATACTGTCCAGCGCGCTGGGCTTCCGCGGAAAGGTCCACCGAAACCCGCCGGCGCCGGCTTCCAGACGCTGGTGGTTCCGCGAGAGGGAGAGTTCATTGCGCAACACCTCCGCATCGGCTTCCACCGGCCGCCGGCCTTCGGCCGCGCATTTGAAAATTCGGTACAGCGCTTCGCGCAGCCGGATGGCGCGCGCCAACACGCGGTCCGCCTTCTGCGCCTCGCGCGCGGCCAGCCGGGCCAGACCGCCCGCGCGCCGGCGATCCACGCCGGCCAGCACGCTCCACGCCAGCAGGTCTTGGTAATTCGCGATTTTGTCGCGGATCGCCGCGCCCGTGCCGTCCCGCCCGCCCACCGTGTTTACGAAATCCAGGCACAGCCGCCCGCCGATAAATTTTACAGGTAACCGTTCAATGATCTTTGACAGGTTACCGGAGCCATGATATTCTGTAACCACTATGCTTAGAATAGCAGGTTACACGAGCGCTGCCGCGCTGGCCATCCTGGCCGCGGGCGCGTGGGCCCAACCGCAGCAAACGCCGGCCGAGGAACTCGCCGCATCTTTCGCCAACGTCAATCGCAATGTGCTGGATATGGCCAAGGACTTCCCCGCCGACAAATACGACTACAAGCTCCGCCCGGAGATGCGCACTTTCGGCGCGGTCATCGTGCACATCGCCTCCGGCAACGTCTTCGCCGCCAAGTTCGGCCGCGGCGAAAAGGTCAAATGGGACGAGCTCGATCCGGCGAATTATAAAACCAAGGAACAGGCTGTCGCGCTGCTCGAAAAATCCATCGCGGATGCCACGGCCACTTTGAAGTCCCGGCCCGCGGACAGCTTTCATAAATCCGTAGAGCCGTGGCTATCGGTCATCGAGCATGCCGGCGAGCATTATGGCCTCTTGGTGGCTTATTACCGGGCAAACGGGATGGTGCCGCCGGCCTCGCGCAAGAAGTAGGGCTTGGTGGGGCAGGCTCGCAGCCTGCGGCGGCCTCGCAGGCCGCCCCCCTGGCCGCGCGTCACTGCTTCGTAACATCCATCAGGTTGTCGTCCGAGTTACGATCGATCAGCTTGTTGTAAGGATCGATGCCCGCCCGGGTGGGCGGCCGGTCAACGATAATCTCGAAGGTCTGACTAGGCTGGGTGAGCCACTCTTTCTTGAGATACAGCGGCTTTTCCTCGTCCTTCTTGCCGGTGAAGACGCCGATGTCGATGAGGTCGTGCAGCGGCATGGGCGATTCGTTGCCGCTGCCATCGGACTGTACCTTGCGCACCTGAACGCCGAGGGTAACTTTGTATTTGCCATCCGGAGTGGGCGTGACGCTGGCGGAAACGGCCTTGTTGTCATATAAGACGATGTTTTCAAAGGCATCGCTAATGAAGTACTGTAGATCGGCCGGTGTCTGCGCGCGCAACGCTGCCACGAACTCCCGCGTATCGGGGTAGGGCCCGGACTGGGAATCGTTGGCGTTGGCGTAACGGTACCGCATCAGGAAGTTGTGCAGAGCCAGGTTGACCTTGTCTTCGCCGATGTAGTCCGCCAGCGTGTACATGACCTGGCCGCCCTTTTGGTACCAGACATAAGGCTCGTTCTGCACCAGGATTACGGGGCGCTCGCGGCGGATCTCGCCGGCGCGTCCACGCAGGTACCTGTCCAGCTCGTGCTTCAGGAAGCGATGCATGTTGTCGCGGCCGTACTTCTGCTGCATCACCATCAGCGCGGAGTACTCCGCGAGTGTCTCGGCCAGCATGTTGGAGCCTTCCACGTGGCCGCCGATCAGTTGGTGCGCCCACCATTGGTGGCCCAGCTCATGCGCGGTGACGAAGTAGGCGAAGTCGATATCGTTGGGCTTCTCCACGCGGCCGATGAAACCGATGCCTTCCGAAAACGGAATGGTGTTGGGAAAGGACTGCGCGAAGGTGCGGTAGCGCGGGAACTCGAGGATGCGGTACTGCCGGAACTGGAAGGGGCTGAAGTTCTTTTCGAAGTAGGCCAGGCCCGCCTTGGACGCGGCAATCATGTCGTCCACGTCGTAGGTGTGCGCCGGGTTGTAGTACACCTCGATGGCGACGAGGTTGGCCGCGCCCGGATACATTTCGCGCTTGACGTCGTAGCGGGCGGAGATATAGGAGAAGAAGTCCAGGGTCCTGACGTCGCCCATATCGTAGGTGAAATAGTGGCGGCCGTTGGCATGCCATTCACGGGTGAGATAACCGGGCGAAAGGACGATCTGATCGTCTGCCGTGCTGACCGTTGTGTGGTAGCTGACCCAGTCGGCGTGCAGCGTGAAGAGGTTGGTGGCCGCGCCTTCCGGATCCCCGCGGTGGGGTAGCAGTTCCTGCTCTGGCAGATGCTCTTCGCGCCGCCGGCGGGGGTCGTCCAGCTCAATGTTCAAGTCGTACCCGATGGTGGGAAAGTAACTGGTATCGAAAAATGTGCCCGAATAGGCGAACTCCGGGCGCTCATTGCCGTCCTTGAAGCCGCGGCTGGCGTAGCCCACGTTGAAGGTGAGGTTAAGCGTATCGCGCGGAGCCAGGGGCGTGTCGAGCTGGTAGATGGTGTAGAGCGCCCGGGGGCTCGACGACACAACGTGGAATGGGCGGTCGAAGCGCAGGTTCGAGATGGACTGTTGCTGGTTGCTGATGTGGACTTGGCCGATCGGCTGCGCGGTCTTGTTCTGCAGAACGAAGTGGCCGGCGCCGGAGAAGGAGCGGCGTTCGGGAAAAATGTCGATGTTAGCGTCCACCGCCACGATCTTGGGTTGGGGCAGGTGTTCGTACTTCTTGAAATCGCGCTCATAATTGGCTTGGATGTCGCGGCGGTCCTTGGCGGTGAGGTATTCGTTGAGGACGTGCGCGTTGTAGTAATACCATGCGCCGCTGCCGATGGCGGCGATCAGGAAGAACGCCGCGGCCGGCATCAGGCCCGGAGCGCGTTGCAGGGCAAGGCGGAAACGGGCGGGCCAGGCATCGTCCGCGCCGCGGCGCGCCAGCGCGATGGATGCCGTAGCCAGCAAGCAGGCGATGGCCAGCCAGTAAGCGATGGACCAGAATAACGCCGGCACGAAATGGCCATAGCCGTTCATGTCCGAGTAAGTGTACGGCGGCGTGTTGCCAAAGAGGTAGAGCGTGTTCTCCCAACCGAAGCTGAACAGGATGGGTACGATGACGAAGATGCCAATGACGATACCGTGGCCGATGAATTTGTTGGAGACCACGGTCTGCAGGAAGATCGCCAACAGGGCGAACGTGAGTACCTGGGGAAAGGTGACCACATAGAGCTCCTTGGCGTATTGCAGGAGTTCATAGTTGTGGTATCCGGCGATGGTCTGCATCACGATGCCGCAGAGGCCGGCCACGGCCAACAGGATGACCTCGACAAAGCACAGGGCCAGAAGTTTGGAGAACCAGTCGGTGGCCTCGGAAATCGGCAGGGCGTCGTGGATGCCGGAGAACTGCGTGTCGCGCTCGCGCCAGATGAGCTCGGCGGCGTACAGGGCCGCGACAATGAAAAAGAAAAGTTCGGCGCCGCCTTCCACGGCTTGCAGCATGAGGTAAGTGACCGGCCAGACGTTTTGATCCGCGACATGGCCGGCATAGTGACCGTTGTTCAGCGCGATGCCGGCCATCAGGATGACAATGCCCCAGAAGGGGACCTCGCGCACGATATTGGAGATGCGCAGGCGGGTGAGCGAGGCGAACTGCGCCAAGCTGGTTCGCAGGCCGAAGACCTGCCGGACGGCGGCGAACCTGGCCGCCACCAGGCTGCGCCGGGACGCCACCGTAGTCAGTTCCTGCTCGCGCGCCAGGGCGGCGCGCTTGCCGCTCGAGCGGGCGGTGAGCGCCTCCACCGACATGGGGAAAACCTTCCAGAGTACGATCAGCGAGACCAGACCTACGGATCCCCAGAGCAGGCGGTTATACAGGAAGACTCCGCCGGCGGAGTGCGGCGACCAGGAGTACAGCAGCGAGTTTCGTTCGACAACGGTCCAGTAACGCGTGATGGCGTCGTGGTAGAGGAAGCCGACAGGGTCCAGGATGCCCGACCAGAAGTGCTCGAGCGAGCGCGTGGCGTTGAAGATGGTGATGCCCAGGAGGTAAAGCATGAAAATCGCCGCGCCTTGCAGGTAGACGATAAAGATCTTGCGCGAGAGGGCTGCCACCAGGAAGAAGAGAGAGCCGAGAAAGAAGATCTGGAAGACCACGATGGAGCAGAACGGCTGCAGATACCAGGAAAGGTGATTGGGGGCGATGCGGGTGTGGTCGGCCCAGGGCGCCAGGGTCCCGAAGAATTCGCCGAACAGCAGGCCGGAGAAGGCGAAGACCGTGGCCACAAACGATCCGGCCCACCGCCCGCCCAAATAGGCGAACTTTGAGATGGGCTTGGTAAAGAGGATCTGAATGGTGTCGCGCTGGAAGTCGCGCAGGATGGAGGTGCCAAAAATCGCAGCGATAATGATGATGCCGAAGAAACTGATGCCGATGTCGTTGTACATGTTGGCGTACGGGCCGTTCAGCAGCACCTTGCCGTTGGAATTGCCGATGGGCCCGAAATTCTCGCTGGCGATATCCAGGAAGCTGAAGGCGAACCACACCGCGAAGTAAATGTAAGTCGACAGACTCTTGAAACGGAATTTAAGTTCGAAAGTGAAAAACTCCCAGAGCATGGCCATTGGTCGTCTCCTTTCCTTGTTAGTTCGCCGCCTGGCGGGCGAGGCTTACAAAGTAGACGTCTTCCAGGTCGGAGTCGACCGGGCGGAAGCCGTCGCCTGGATTGGAATCGGCAAAGACGCGGACCTCGTGCAGGCCGCCGATCAGATGCGTGGAGACCACGTTGAAGCTGGTTTCCAGGGCGCGCAGTTCGTCGTCGGTGGCCACCACCTTTGACCACATCTTTCCGCGCAGGGATTCGAGCGCTTCGGCGGGCGCGCCTTCCAGCAGCACCTCGCCGTTCGAAATGATAGCCATGCGCGGGCATAGCTCCCGCACATCTTCGACGATGTGGGTGGAAAGGATGACGGTGACGTTGGAGCCGATGGAGCTGAGCAGGTTCAGGAAGCGGTTGCGCTCGGCGGGATCCAGGCCGGCGGTGGGTTCGTCCACGATGATCAGCTCAGGATTGGCCAGCAGCGCCTGGGCGATGCCGAACCGCTGCTTCATGCCCCCGGAGTAGGTGCTCAAAGTCTTCTTGCGCACGTCCCACAGATTGGTCTGGTTCAGGATACTGTCGACCATCTGCTTGCGCTCAGTCTTGTTGGTGACGCCTTTCATGACCGCCAGGTGTTGCAGCAAGTCGATGGCCGAGATCTTCGGGTAGACTCCGAACTCCTGCGGCAGATAGCCCAGGATTCTGCGCACCTCGTCCTTTTGGGTCAGCACGTTCAGCCCGTCGAGATCGATCGAGCCGGAGTCCGGGTCCTGCAGGGTTGCCACCGTGCGCATGAGCGAGCTCTTGCCCGCGCCGTTCGGACCTAAAAGGCCGAACATCAGGTTGCCAATCGTCAGCGAAAGATTCTTCAGCGCCTTTACGCCGTTCGGATACGTCTTGGACAGACCGGTTATCGTAAGTGCCAAGGGAACTACCCTCCGATTTTGCGATTTCGACCAGCTTTTCTCCAGCCACTCTGACGCGCCCGCGTGGCTGGGGGTTGCTTGGAATTTTCCGATGATACCACTCCAGGCGTCAACGTTTCTCACCTTCAGGTACAATCGCCTTGTGCCCCATCCCAGACAGGCCCTGCTGTTGGTCTGCGCCGCCGCGGTGCTGACCGCGGCGCCGCCCGAGGTCACTCCCGCGGTGACCAAGGTCGAGCCGCCCAACTGGTGGATCGGGCATTCCATCAATCCGGTGCGCCTGCTCATCTGCGGGCATAACCTGCAAGGCGCGCGCGCCGCAACGGATGCGCCGGACCTGTCGATCGGCCCCACGCGCATCGACGCGGCCGGCACTTACGCGTTCGTGGATGTTTCGATCGCCCCGCATGCCACGCCCGGCCCCCACCCGCTGCGCCTCATGACACCCGCCGGCGAGGTATCCGCGCCCTTCGAGGTGATGCGCCCGCTGGCGCGCCCCGGCCGCTTTCAGGGCTTTTCGCCCGACGACATCGTCTACCTCATCATGCCCGACCGCTTCGCCAACGGCGATCCTACCAACGACGATCCAGCCGTGTCGCACGGTCTGCTCAACCGCCGGAAGCCGCGTTACTACCATGGCGGCGATTTCCAGGGTATTATCGATCGCCTGCCCTACCTCAAGGATCTCGGCGTCACCGCCCTCTGGATCAACCCGGTGTACGACAATGTCAACCATTTGAATGAGCGTGAACGATACGACAACGAGGCCATCACCGATTATCACGGCTACGGCGCGGTGGATTTTTATGGCGTCGAGGAGCACTTCGGCACCCTGGCGAAGTTCCGCGAATTGGTGGACGCCGCGCACCGGAAAGGGCTCAAGGTGATTCAGGACCAAGTCGCCAATCACACCGGACCGTATCATCCGTGGGTGAAGGATCCGCCCACGCCCACCTGGTTCCACGGCGCCGAATCGCATCACGTAGCCAATACCTGGCAAACCTGGACCATCGCCGACCCCCATGCCACCGCGGAATTGCGCGCGCCCACGCTGGATGGCTGGTTCGTCGACATCCTGCCGGACCTGAACCAGGACGACGAAGAGGTGGCCCGCTACCTTATTCAGAACACGCTCTGGTGGGTGGGGATCTCCGGACTGGATGGCATCCGGCAAGACACGCTGCCTTATGTGCCGCGCCGTTTCTGGCGCGCGTGGACGGCAGCCATCAAGCGCGAATATCCCGAACTGCGCGTGGTGGGCGAGATGTTCGACGGTGACCCGGCCCTGGTCTCGTTCTTCCAGGGCGGCCAGGCGCGCTTCGATGGCGTGGACTCGGGCGTCGACTCGGTCTTCGACTTTCCCACCTACTTCACCATCCGCCGCGCGTTCGCCGAAGGCAAGCCCGTGCGCGACGTGGCGCAAATGACCGGCCACGACTACCTGTACCCCAATGCCAGCCTGTTGGTCACTTTTTTGGGGCTGCACGACGTCGGCAGATTCATGAGCGAGGCCGGCGCGACGCCGCAAGGTCTGGATCTGGCATTCACGTTCCTGATGACCGCGCGCGGTATTCCCATGATCTATTACGGCGACGAGATCGGGATGCGGGGCGGCGGCGATCCGGACAATCGCCGCGATTTTCCCGGTGGTTGGCCGGAGGATACGCACAACGCCTTTACCGCGGCGGGCCGCACGCCGGAGGAGCAGGCGATTTGGGGCCACGTGCGGCGTCTGGCCCGGCTGCGCGCCGAGCTGGAGCCGCTGCGCCGCGGGCCGATGGTCAACCTGTGCGTGAGCGATCAGTCTTACGGCTATGCGCGCACCGGGCCCGCCGGTCCGGTAGTGGTGCTGATCAACAACGCGCCCGCCGCGGCCGAAGTGGATTGCAACCTTTCGCCGCTGGGATTGGCGGAAGGCGCCATGACGGACCGGCTGGGAGCGGCTCCGGAGTTGCATCTCGCGGCCGGCCAGGTTCACGCGCGGCTCCCGGCCCGCACCGCGGGCATTTACGTGGGGGGCGGGCTGTAGCGTCGTGGGGCAGGCTCGCAGCCTGCGCGGGCCTCGTAGGCCCGCTCTTAGTTCGGCGAGCGAAGCTCGGGTGTTTTGGTATAAACATATGTTGACCATGTCGTCGCTTACTCCCGAACTTGCCGAACTCACCCGCCAGTTCGCCGCCATGAAAACGGAGGCCATCGAACTCGTCGACGGCCTGGCGGAGTCGCAATTCAATTGGCGCCCGGACCTGCGCAATTGGTCGATCGCCGAGTGCCTGCAGCACCGTATCGCGCCATATCATGCGCAGGATGGCGCCGGGCTGCGATCCGAGCGCCATGCGGATCCCGATCTCGCGAGTGCGGCGCGTGACTGTGTATGACATCGGGCCGAACAGCCCGATGCCGGCGAGCGGCAGCGCAGCCGCGGCGAAGGCGCTGGAGAGGATCGCGGTATTGCTTACCCAAACAAATGCGCATGCCGCGCTTCCAGATCCAACAGGAAACGTTTGAGCGGCAATCCGCCCCCATATCCCACCAGCGATCCGCCCGCGCCGATCACGCGATGGCACGGCACCACAATTGGGATCGGGTTCCTCCCGTTGGCTGCCCCCACCGCCCGCACCGCCTTGGGCGCGCCGATCGTGTTCGCCACGAAACTGTAGCTGCGCGTCTCGCCGTAGGGTATGTTCATCAATTCGCCCCACACGCGCCTTTGAAATTCGGTGCCCTGCATGTCCAGGGTCAGATCGAAGTCCCGCAATTCGCCGGCAAAATACGCACGCAGTTGTTCGATCGCTTCCTGCAGCATAGGGTTGGACTCGCACTCGCACCCAGGCAGTTCGGCCACCCCATTCAACTCTATCGCACGAATGCCCGCCTCCGATGCCACCACGCCGAAGGCAAACTCGCCGGCAGTTTCAAAACGGCGCCATTCCAGCATCAGCCCAGTTTAAACCCATCTTGATGACACCCCGCAGCACACCGCCAACCGTTTGAAAACAAGAGTTCGGCCACGACCGGTCCCCGGCCCCTAACCGCCGCCGTGCTAAGCTCGTCCTGAGTACGGTCAGGGGCGGGTCCTTGAAATCCGGATGTTTGGTCCCAGGGCGCCGATGTAACAATGTTACCGCTAGAAAAGCCCCCCCTGAAAATCCACGCGGAATTACCATTCAAACCCAAGAATATGGGGGCCGAAGCCAAAGAACACTGAAAACAAATCACTTGCTCTTTGTCTTAGCGGCGTTCCATCGGCGGCCAAACCAGCTTTTCCCGCAGCCCAGGCTCGCTTTGCTGGATCGCCCGCGGATCGCCGATTTGGTGGCCGGCGTTTGGATCGTTCTGGCCGCCAGGTGAATCTATGTTGTATGCCCGTATGCGCCGGACCGCGCCTGTTATAATTGGTTAATTCAACGCCCGTACACGTCAACATGCCATTGAAACCCATCGCCGCCAATCCCGGCTCGGAAAAGAAGGTGTATCTGCTAAAGCCGCGCGGATTCTGCGCCGGTGTCGTGCGCGCCATCGATGTGGTGAAGATCGCGCTCGATCTCTATGGTCCGCCGGTTTACGTGCGCAAGGAAATCGTGCACAACAAGCACGTGGTGGACGAGTTGCGCCAAGCCGGCGCCATCTTCGTGGAGGAGATCGGCGAAGTACCCACCGGCGCCCGCGCTATTTTCAGCGCGCACGGCGTGGCCCCGGAAGTGCGCCGCGAAGCGGCCGCGCGGCGACTGGAGATCATCGACGCCACTTGCCCGCTGGTCACCAAAGTCCATCTCGAGGCGGTGCGTTTCGCGCGCGACGGTTACAGCATCGTGCTCATCGGCCACAGCCATCACGACGAAGTCATCGGGACTCTCGGCGAGGCGCCTGAATCCAGCTACCTGGTCGAAACCGTCGAGGATGTCGACCGCCTCGCACTGCCCGATCCCACGCGCGTCCGTTATCTCACTCAAACTACGCTGAGCCTGGACGAAACGCGCGACATCATTCTACGTCTCAAGGAACGTTTTCCCCTGATCGAAGGGCCCCCCGCCCAGGACATCTGTTACGCCACCGAAAACCGCCAGATGGCGGTCAAAGGGGTGGCTCAATATTGCGACTTGCTGCTGGTGGTGGGTTCGCAGAACAGTTCCAATTCCAAGCGGCTGGTCGAGGTCAGCGCCAACGCCGGCGTGCGATCTCACTTGGTTAACGATTATGGCGAAGTCGATATCGCCTGGCTGAACGGCGTTCGTAATGTGGCGGTCACCGCGGGAGCCTCCGCGCCGGAACATCTGGTGGAGGACCTGGTCGGATTCCTGTGGGGCCAAGGCTTTCACCGGCTGGAAGAAGTGGAGTTGATCGACGAAGACGTGCGCTTCTCCCTGCCACCCGAGCTGACTCGCGCGGCTCCGGGATTAACCCTGCTTTCACAATGATTTCCGCACGATGAGCACATCAACCGCTTTCGCACAAGAAACTCTGGCTTCGACCGCCGCGCGGGCCTCTCGCCGTGCCGCGGATCGGCTCTTGGCCTTGCAGGATTCCGACGGATATTGGTGCGCCGATCTCACCGCCGACACCACGCTGGAATCCGATTACATCCTGTTGCAGCTTTGGATGCACCCACCGCAAGCCGGCGTCTGGAATCCGCCCACGCGCGCCCTCATCGACAAGGCCGTCAACTCGATTCTGGCGCGGCAGCTCCCGGATGGCGGCTTCAATATCTATGTCAAAGGGCCGTCGGAGATCAGCGCCACGGTGAAAGCCTACTTCGCGCTGAAGGTGGCCGGCCTGCCGCTCGACGATGCGCGCCTGGCGCACGCCCGCCAGCGCATCCTCGAACTTGGCGGCATTCAGGCCGCCAACAGCTACGTCAAGATCAACCTCAGCCTGTTCGACATGTATCCGCGGCAGTATACCCCCTCCATCCCGCCGGAGGTTATGTTTCTGCCGGGAAATTTCATCTACCAGATGTCGGCATGGACACGCGCCATCGTGGTTTCGCTGGCCATCGTGCACTCCAGCAATCCGCGCCGCCCGGTACCCGCCGGTTTCAACCTCGACGAGCTTTACAAACCGGGTGTCAGTCCCGCATTCCAGCCCAGCGAGGGTTTTTTCACCTGGCGAAATTTCTTCCTCAGCGTCGATCGTTTTCTGAAATTCTGGGAGAAACACGGTTCCCGCACGCTGCGGCGCAAGGCCCTGAAAGCCGCCGCGGAGTGGATGCTCGCGCGCTGCGAGAACTCCGACGGCCTGGGCGCCATCTATCCGCCCATGATGTACGCCATCATGGCGCTCGACGTTCTCGGCTATCCACCGGATCACCCCGCCAGCCAGGAAGCCCGCTACCAGTTCGAGCGGCTCATGATCGACGACGGCGAGCGATTCCTGTTCCAACCCTGCTTCTCTCCGATCTGGGACACCGCCATCGCCGGCTTCGCCCTCGGCGAATTTGGGGGGCGGGCTTCAGCCCGCGCCGGACTTGAGTCCGGCTCCTTGCAGCGCGCCGCCGACTGGATCCTCTCCAAAGAAGTCCGCGTCAAAGGCGACTGGTCCGTCAAACGCCCGAAAACAGAGCCCTCCGGCTGGGGATTCTTCTTCCGCAACGATCACTATCCCGATATCGACGACACCGCCATGATCCTGCTGGCGCTAAGCCGGGCCCAGGCATCGGACCCTGCCGCCCAAAAGGCCTGCCATCGCCGCGCCCTCAACTGGATTCTCGATATGCAGGGCTCCGACGGCGGTTGGGCGGCCTTCGACGTGGACAACAACTGGCAGTTCCTCAACGCCGTCCCGTTCGCGGACCACAACGCCATGCTCGATCCTTCCTGCCCGGATATTACCGGCCGCGTGATGGAAGCTTTGGGTGCACACGCCTTGGCCGGCTCGCATCCGGCCGTTAAACGCGGCGTCGATTTTCTGCTGCGCAACCAGCAGCCGGATGGAAGCTGGTACGGCCGCTGGGGCGTCGCATACATCTATGGCACTTGCTTCGCGCTGCGCGGACTGCGCGCCGCCCAATACGACGACCGCGAAGCCCCCATCCTGCGCGCCGGCGAATGGTTGCGTTCTATTCAGAACGCCGACGGCGGCTGGGGCGAGAGTTGCGCCAGCTACGACCAAGGCGGCTTCGTGCCGGCCGAAAGCACGCCCTCCCAAACCGCCTGGGCATTAATGGGCCTGATCGCCGGCGGCGACACCAACAGCCTCAGCGTGCACCACGGCATCGAATACCTGTTGGTCACCCAGCGGTCCGACGGCGGCTGGGATGAAGAACTAGCTACCGGCACCGGCTTCCCGCGAGTCTTCTACCTGAACTATCATTACTACCGTCTATACTTCCCGCTAATCGCCCTATCCGAATTCATACGTGGGGCGGGCTCGCAGCCTGCGGCGGCCTCGCAGGCCGCCTCCTGGACTAACTTATGAGATTTCCCCTATCCATGACCGCCGGCATGGCCGGATACATATTCAAAAACCGCCTCCGTCCCCGCCCGGAATGGCAAAAAGACGTAGCCGCCGCGCCGGACACATCGAACCCGTTCCGCATCATCCATGGCGTACCAGCCGATCGCGCCAATCGCCAGCCGCATCCCATGCTCCGCAAGCGCTTCCCCTTGGTGATGATGCTGGAACCGCTGCACGCCTGCAACCTCACCTGCACCGGCTGCGGCCGCATCCGCGAGTACGAGTCCACCATTACCGAGCGCGTGCCGCTTGAAGAATGCCTGGCGGCCGTCGACGAATGTGGCGCGCCCATGGTTTCCATCTGCGGCGGCGAGCCCATGATGTATCCGCAAATCGGCGAGCTGGTAGCCGGCATCCTGCGGCGCAACAAGAATATTTACCTGTGCACCAACGGCATGTTCATCGTGAAGCGGCTTCACGAATTCAAGCCGGACAAGCGCTTCTTCTTCAACGTCCACCTGGATGGCATGGAAAAGACGCACGACATCTGCGTGGAGCGCGAAGGCGTTTTCCGCGAAGCCATCGAGGGTATCAAAGCCGCCAAGGCCGCCGGTTTCATGGTGTGCACCAACACCACCATCTACAAAGAAACCGACATGCAGGAAATCGCGGCGCTGTTCGAGTACCTGGAGCAGTTCCACCTGGACGGCCACCAGATGGCTCCGGCCTACGGATATTCCGCCGTCAACGACCGTGAAATATTCATGACCCGCGACGACATCCGCGAGAAATTCCAGGATATCGACCGGCTTGCCGCAAGGTTCTATATCAAGCAAACCCCGCTGTACCTCGATTATCTGAAAGGCACGCGCGAGCTTCCATGTACCGCCTGGGGCACGCCCACCTACAACATCAAAGGCTGGAAAGGCCCGTGCTACCTCATCACCGACGGTCACTACAAGACCTTCGAAGGGCTGATGACCGAGACGCCCTGGGAAAACTACGGTCCGGGCAACGATCCGCGCTGCGAACATTGCATGATGCATTGCGGCTTCGAACCCTCCGCGGCGCTGGGCCTCACCGCCAGCCTGGCCGACAGCCTGAAAATGCTAACCTGGGCCCTAAAATGACGCCACCACTGCAATGCTGCAGCTCGTGGGGCAGGACTCTAGTCCTGCGCGGGGCCTCCAGGCCCCGCTCTCACTAAATGAAGCCCACCCTGGTAACCGGCGCATCGGGTTTCCTGGGCTGGCATGTAGCCCGGCTCCTGATCGAGCGCGGGCATCGAGTAAGGGCGTTCGTCCGCCGCAAAGTACGCGAGTTGGATGTGGAACCGGCGCCCGGAGATTTGCGCGATGCAGCGTCGGTCGAACGCGCCGTGGCCGGCTGCGGTCTCGTCTTTCACGTAGCCGCCGATTACCGGCTATGGGCCGCCGACCCCAGAGAGATCTATGACTCCAACATCGACGGCACACGTCATGTATTGGAGGCGTCCCGCAAAGCCGGTGTGGACCGCGTGGTCTACACCAGCACGGTAGGCTGCATCGGCGTGCCAAAGGACGGGGAAGGCGACGAAGATTGCCCCGTCTCCCTGGATGAGATGAAAGGCGCCTACAAACGTTCCAAGTTTCTAGCCGAGCGTTGCGCCGTGGCACTCGCGGCTTTTGGACTGCCCGTAGTGATTGTGAATCCTACGGCGCCCATCGGGGATCATGATATTAAGCCGACCCCCACCGGCAAGATCGTTCTGGATTTCTTGAAAGGAGACATGCCCGCTTTTATCGACACCGGCTTGAACGTGGTGGATGCGCGCGATGTAGCCATCGGGCAGCTTCTGGCCTGCGAGCATGGCCGCCCCGGCGAACGCTATATTCTGGGATCGGAAAATCTGACGCTCCTGCAGATCCTGGCGAAACTGGCCGCCATCACCGGCCGCCCGGCGCCCACCGTGCAGTTGCCCTACGCGGTCGCGTATGCCGCGGGGGTGGTCACCACCGCGTGGGCCGGCGTCACCGGAAAGCCGCCGCGGGCGCCGCTCGACGCCGTCCGCATGGCCCGTAAGAAAATGTTCGTATCGCACGCCAAGGCCGCGCGCGAGTTGGGCTTCGCACCCGGTCCCGCGGAAGGCGCGCTGCGCCGGGCGGTGGAATGGTTTCAGGCCAACGGATATTGTTAGTCGCCGCCGAACCTCGCGAGTTCGACGGGCTCCTGCGGTTTTGTTCCGGCGTACGCAAGCTGGCGTGGCCGGTCTACTGGGCGCGGTCGGGCGTTTGCGCCGGCCGGCGGTTGTGGATGGTGGCGAATGGCGCGGGCGCGGCGCATGCCGGCAGGGCCGCTGCAGCCGCCTGTGCGGCGTGCCGGCCGGAAGCGATCGTGAGTATGGGATTCTGTGGCGCGCTGGATCCGGCGCTCGAAATCGGCGATGTCTTCGTGGCCACGGCAGTGGATGCCGCCGGCCGCCGGTTCGACGTCCGCCTGCCCCAATCCGAGACCCGGCACGCGACAGGCGTGTTGGCCTCCATCGATCACGTGGCGCAGACCACCGCCGAAAAGGCCCTCCTGCGGGCCGCCGGGGCATCCGCTGTGGAAATGGAAGCCGGCGGCCTTGCCCAATTCGCCGCCGCGCACCGGGTCCCCCTGTTTTGTGTACGGTCCGTCACGGACACGGCCGGCCAGGGCTTTGTTAACGATTTCAACAAGGCTCTGCGTTCCGACGGGCATTTCGCTACAATAAGCCTTTTAACGTCTGCATTGGGAAATCCCGGAAAAGCGTTCCCGGAGTTGTTCCGGCTGCGCCGTTTCTGCCGCATCGCTACGCGCACATTAGGAGAATTCATTGCTGGTTGCCGATTCTGACTGGAGTATCCCGCCCACCATGCACGCGGCTGTTTACAAAGGCCAGAGTGTCGTCTCCGTCGAGCAGGTGCCCATTCCGGACATCGGGCCGGGCGAGATGCTGGTGCGTGTGGAAGCTTGCGGCATCTGCCACACCGATCTGAAGAAAATCGAATACAACCTTCTGGCCCCCCCGCGCATCTATGGACATGAGACGGCAGGAGTGGTTGTGCGCACCGGGCGAGACGTGTGTCGCTTTGCGCCCGGCGATCGCGTAGTGGTTTTTCACCATATTCCATGCAAGAACTGCTTCTATTGCCGGCGGAAACTCTATGCGCAGTGCCCTGTTTACAAAAAGGTCGGGGTCACTGCCGGATTTGAGCCCGCTGGCGGCGGTTTCTCTCAGTATGTGCGGGTTATGGATTGGATCGTTGAAAATGGCGTGGAGAGAATTCCGGATGGTGTTTCGTTCGAACGCGCCAGTTTCGTCGAGCCGGTGAATACCTGTCTAAAGGCCGTGGTCCAGTGCGCCCCGCAACCCGGCGAAGTGGCCGTGGTCATCGGCCAGGGACCCATCGGCCTGCTGTTTACCATGCTGCTGCGGCGCACCGGCGCAACAACTGTAACGACCGACACCATCGCCACGCGCCGCGAGCTTTCCCGCCGTTGTGGCGCAGTGGAAGCCTGGGATCCGCGCGAAACCAACGTGGAGGCGGAGGTCCGCCGGCTGACGGACCAACGCGGCGCGGATCTGGTGATCGTGGCGGCTTCCGTGCCCGGCATTGTGGCCGAGGCCATTCGCTTCTCCCGTCCGGGCGCGCGCATTTTATTGTTTGCGCAAACATCCGAAACCGAGCGCGTGGAGGTTTCCGGCGCGGCGATCTGCGTGGGCGAGCGCAGTCTGTTCGGATGCTATAGCGCTTCCGTGGATTTGCAAAAAGAATCGGCGGAATTGGTCTTCAGCGGGGCTTTGCCCGTGGAAGAGCTCATCTCCCACCGCGTGCCCCTCGTTAAAATCCGTTCAGGATTCGATTTAGCGTTGCATCCCGGTCCCGAATCGTTGAAAATTATCGTTCAGCCACAGAGGTGGACACAGTGAAAACGCAGATGATGGCTGCCGTGCTGTATGGCAAGGAACACTTGCAGGTAGAGCCGGTCTCCGTTCCCAAGATTGACGATGGCGACATCCTGGTTCAGGTTCGCGTTGCGCTGACATGCGGCACCGACGTCAAGGTGTTCCGCCGTGGGTATCACGCGCGGATGATTGTGCCGCCGGCCGTGTTCGGGCACGAATTGGCCGGCGACGTCGTGGCTGTGGGGCAGGGAGTCGAGACCTTCAAGGTGGGCGACCGCGTAGTGGCCGCCAACTCCGCTCCTTGCGAGGAGTGTTTCTTTTGCCGCCGCGGCTTGCAAAACTTGTGCGAGGACCTGCTCTTCAATAACGGCGCGTACGCCGAGTATATTCGCATTCCCGCGCGCATCGTGGAACGCAACACTTACCGCATTCCGGAGAGCGTCAGTTATCACGATGCCGCATTGATCGAGCCGCTGGCTTGCGTGTTGAAAGGCTTTGAGGAGACAGGGCCGCGTCCGGGCGACACCATCGCCATTTTGGGGCTGGGACCCATCGGGCTCATGTTCGTGCGGCTGGCCAGCCTGTATGGGTGCCGCGTGATCGCCATCGGCCGGCGCCGCACCCAACTGGATCGCGCCGAGGCCATGGGCGCGCACGAGCTGGTGCGCGCCGATCAGCACGTCAATACGGTCGAAGCCGTGCGCAACCTCACCGGGGGCCGCGGCGCGGATATCGCCGTGGAAGCCGTGGGCAAGCCCGAAACCTGGCACTGGGTGCTGGATATGGTGCGGCGCGGCGGCACGCTGAATTTCTTCGGCGGCTGCCCCAACGAAAGCCGCGTGATGTTCGATACCAACCTGCTGCACTACTCCGAAATCACCTGCAAGGCCAGCTTCCATCACACGCCCGCCTACATTCGCAAGGCGCTGGACCTGGTCACTCGCGGCGACATCACTTCCCGCGACTTCGTCAACAGCGAGGAGCCGCTCGCCAACCTGCTGGAAGTCATGCGCCATCTGATGAGCCACAATGGCCATCTGAAGACGGCCATAATCCCGTGATCGGAAGTGGGGCAGGCTCGCAGCCTGCGGCGGCCTCAGAGGCCGCCCGCCTGGTTCCCCGCGACTTCGTGCATTCGCCCGCCGCGCTAGCGGAACGCTACTCGTCCGCCGAAGCTGAGGCCTACACCCGCTGGCTCGCCACCCATCACTACGAGAATTTCCAGGTGGTCAGCTTCCTGCTGCCCAAACGCCTGCACCAAGACTTCTACAATGTCTACGCTTATTGCCGCTGGGCCGACGATCTGGGCGACGAAATGGGCTCGCCGGCCGAAAGCCTGCGTTTGTTGGCTTGGTGGCGCGAGCAACTGCAAGCCATGTATGCGGGCCAGGCGGCGCATCCCGTGTTCGTCGCGCTCCGCGGCACGGTGGCCCGTCACGCGATCCCGCAGGAGCCGTTTGCGGACTTGATCGCTGCGTTCGAACAGGATCAGACAGTCGCGCGGTACGCCACCTGGGAAGATGTGTACGCGTATTGCCGCTGCTCGGCGAACCCCGTGGGCCGCCTGGTGCTCTATCTGTGCGGCTATTCCGATGCGGAGCGGCAGCGCCTCTCCGACGCTACTTGCACCGCGCTGCAGCTCGCCAACTTCTGGCAGGACGTGGCCGTGGATCTCGAAAAGGACCGCGTGTATATCCCGCTTGAAGTGCTCGCGCGGCACCGTTACACGCTCGAAGATCTTTACGCGCACCGCATGACGCCGGCTTTCCGCGATGCGATGCGCGAGGCCGTGGCGCGCGCCCGCGAACTGTTCGTCGAAGGACTGCCGCTCTCTTCCATGTTGGACCGGCGTCTGGCGCTCGATATCGATCTGTTCAGCCGCGGCGGAATGCGCGTGCTCGACAAGATCGCCGGGCAGGATTACGACGTGCTCTCGCGGCGGCCGGCTATCTCCAAGGCGGAGCGCGTCTGGCTGCTGCTCGGCTCGCTGGCGCGCGTGACCTTGCGGGCGGCGTGATGACCACCCTCGCGGATTCCTACGCCCACTGCCGCCGGGTGGCCCGCACGCGCGCGCGAAACTTCTACTATTCGTTCGTGCTGCTCTCGCGTGCGCAACGCAACGCGATGTGCGCGGTATACGCGTTCATGCGTTATTGCGACGATTTGAGCGACGAGCCTGGCGCGAACCTGGCCGCCATCGAGGAGTGGCGCGCAGCCCTCGACGAAGCTCTGGCAGGCCGCTGCGACGCTCATCCGGTGCTGCCCGCATTCCACGATACGGTGACTCGCTACCGCATTCCGCCGCGCTACTTCCACGAGATGATCGATGGCGTAGCGTCCGACCTGGAAGCCCGCCGCTTCGAAACCTTCGACGAACTGTACCGCTACTGCTATCGGGTAGCCTCCACCGCCGGGCTGACGACCATCCACATCCTCGGCTTCGATTCGCCGGAAGCGCCGCCGTTGGCCGAGAAGTGCGGCATCGCGTTTCAACTGACCAACATCCTGCGCGATATCCGCGAGGACGCCGAGCGCGGCCGCATCTATCTGCCCGCCGAAGACCTGGCCCATTTTCACGTAACCGAGGAAGACATTCGCGGCGGCGTGCGCACCCCGGAATTCATCGATCTGATGGATTTCGAAACCGCCCGCGCGCGCCGGTATTACCAGGAATCGCAGCCGCTGTTGGGCCTGGTACACGCGCGCAGCCGGGCATCGCTGGGCGCTCTGATCTCCATCTATTCCCGCCTGCTGGATCGCATCGAGCGGAGTAACTACGACGTGTTCACGCGCCGCATCTCGCTGCCGGCGTGGGAAAAATCCGGGATCGTCTTGCGGGCGCTGATTTCCTAGTGGGGCAGGCTCGCAGCCTGCGGCGGCCTCGCAGGCCGCCCTGCCGCGCTTGCGAAGTGCAGTCCGCCCGCCGCCAGGAATCCGGCGAACCAGGCGTAGTCGTACAGCCAGCGCACCGCCGGAACCACCAGTCCCACCAGCGCTACGGCGATTCCGCCCGCCAGAGCCGATAGCGCCCGATAGTTGAATCCGCCCGCGTACTCATAGCTCCGTCCGCGTAGATACAGATCCTCCACCACCAGCGCCCGCCGGCGCACCACGAAGTAATCCACGATCATGATGCCGGCAATCGGCCCCAGCAGCGCCGAATAGCCCACCAGCCAGCCGAAGATGTAGGCGCTGTAATCGCCCAACAGTTTCCACGGCATCATCACCAGTCCCAGGCATCCCGTGATCAGTCCGCCGGTGCGGAACGAAATGTGCCGCGGATTCAGGTTCGAGAAATCGTTCGAGGGCGACACCACGTTGGCCGCCACGTTGGTATTCAGCGTGGCCAGCAGCAGCGCGATCAGCGCCACGAACGCCACCGCCGGCTGATGGAAGCGGCCTAACAGCACCACGGGATCCCAAATGGCTTCGCCGAAGATCGCCACGGAAGCCGAAGTTACCGCCACGCCAATGAAGGCATACAGCGTCATGGCCGTGGGCAGCCCCAGCGCCTGCCCCAACATCTGCGCCCTTTGCGAACGGGCATAGCGCGAGAAGTCGGGGATGTTCAGCGCCACCGTCGCCCAGAAACCCACCATGCCGGTGAGCGCAGGCATGAAGAATCGCCAGAACGCGGCGCTGTCGCGGAACCGGCTGGGCGCGCTCAGCACCGGGCCGAAGCCGCCCGCCTTGCGCGTCACCCACCACAGCAGCAGTAGCCCGACGGCCAGCATGAACGGCGCGCCGATGCCTTCCAGAAACTTGATGGTTTCGATGCCGCGCCAGATCACCAGCATATTCAGCAACCAGAAGCCTATGAAGCACACCGCCGATCCGCCCGCGAAGCGGTCCCACGCCGGCCACAAGATCCGTAGCATCGCATTCATGGCTTGCCCGCCGATCCACGTCTGTATGCCGAACCAGCCGCATGCTACCAGCGCGCGCAGAATCGCGGGCACGTTCGCACCCAGCACGCCGAACGGCGCGCGCACCAGCACGGGAAACGGAATGCCGTACTTCGTGCCGGCGTGCGCGTTCAGCAGCATCGGCACAAGCACCACAAGATTGCCCAGCAGAATCGTGCCGACAGCCTGCCACCAGTTCATGCCGCCGGCGATCAGTCCCGAGGCCAGCATGTAAGTAGGAATGCACACGCTCATCCCCACCCACAACGAAGCGTAGTTGTAGACGCCCCAATCGCGGCGGGATTGTGGGACCGGCGCGAGATCTTCGTTGTAGAGCGAACTCTCGCGAATATCGCCGATCGCTTCTGTGCTCACTTGATGGCCCCGCCCCGCGCGGCGCGCTTCAGGAATTGGCCGCGGCCCGCGCGTCCCAGGTGCCGCTCGCCATCCACAATCACCTCGCCGCGCGAGAGCACCATGCGCGCGTTGCCTTTCACGCGGAAGCCTTCGAACATGGAGTAATCCACGCGCATGTGATGCGTCGCGGCGCCGATGGTGTGCTCCTGCTGGGGGTCCCAAACCACGATATCGGCGTCGCTGCCGGGCGCCAGTTCCCCTTTGCGCGGATAGAGGCCGAACAGCCGGGCCGGCGTGGTCGACACCAGCTCTACGAACCGGTTCAAGCTCAGACGGCCCTCGTTCACGCCGTAATGATACAGAAGCTGCAGCCGGTTTTCGATGCCCGGACCGCCATTGGGAATCTTGGTGAAATCGTCTTTGCCTAGCGACTTCTGGTCGGCGAAACAGAATGGGCAGTGGTCGGTCGAGACCACCTGCAAGTGGTCGTTCTTAAGCCCGTCCCACAGCTTCGGCTGATGCCGCTTCTCGCGCAGCGGCGGGGTGAATACGTACTTCGCGCCTTCGAATCCGGGCCGCGCCAGATCGTCAATCGACAGCAGCAAATACTGCGGGCAGGTCTCCGCAAACGCCGGCAGGCCGCGGTCGCGGGCCTCGCGCACCTGGTTCAGCGCGTCCTCGCTCGAAAGGTGTACGATGTAGACCGGCGCGCCCGCCATCTCCGCCAGGGCGATGGCGCGATGCACGGCTTCCGCCTCCGCCGTGGCCGGCCGCGTGAGCGCGTGATAGATGGGCGCGGTCTTGCCCTCCGCCAGCGCGCGCCGCACAATCACGTCGATCACGCCGCCGTTTTCGGCATGCATGCAGATCAGCGCGCCGTTGCGCGCCGATTGCGAGAGAGCCCTAAAAATGGTCGCGTCATCGACCATCAGCACGCCCGGATAAGCCATGAACAGCTTGAAGCTGGCCACGCCTTCGGCGACCATGGCGTCCATATCTTCCAGGCCGGCCTCGTAGAGATCGGTGACGATCATGTGCAGGCCGTAATCGATGGAGGCGCGGTTTTCGGCCTTCTTCCACCAGATATCGAGCGCGTCGCGCATCTTCATACCGCGCGCCTGGATGGCGAAATCGATCAGGGTGGTGGTGCCGCCGAAGGCCGCCGCGCGCGTGCCGGTTTCGAAATCGTCGCTGGAGGTGGTGCCGCCGAAGGGCATGTCGAGGTGCGTATGTACGTCGATGCCGCCCGGCAGCAGCAGCATGCCGGAGGCGTCGATCACGCGGTCGGTTGTGTCGATAGGAATGTTGGCGGCGATTTCGCGGATGCGCTCGCCGTCGATGAGAATGTCTGCCGGGAAGGTCTTCTCGGATGTCACTACCGTGCCGTTTCGAATGAGTGTGGTCAACGCGCCTCCTTTGAAGTGGGGCGGGACTCCAGTCCTGCTGCCGGCGTCCACGCCGGCCTTGGGGCGGGTCTGGAGACCCGCCGCGGGCGTAGACGCCCGCCCCGTGAGTATCAGTATAGTGTAAACGCTATGATGGCCCTATGAAGGTTCTGCTTTGCGTGGTGCTGGCGGCGGGCGCTGCATGCGCGCAAACGTTCTCCGCATCGCCGTTGCTGGATCAAGCTGTGGAGCAGGCGATCGAGGCAGGCCGCATCCCAGGCGCGGTGCTCCTGATCGGACACAAGGGTCGGATTGTGCATCGCAAGGCATATGGCCTGCGCGCGCTGGCGCCCACTCCCGAGCCGATGACCGTCGACACCATCTTCGATCTGGCGTCGCTGACCAAGGTGGTGGCCACCACCTCGTCGCTGATGAAGCTTTTCGAGGAAGGCAAGTTCCGGCTGAACGATCGCGTGACGCAATATCTGCCGGAATTTCAGGAAGGCAAGAGCGAGATCACTATCCGCAACCTATTCACCCATTTTTCAGGCATGCCCCCGGACGTAACTTTGAAACCGGCGTGGAGCGGCTATCAGACCGGCATTCACAAGGCGATGACCGAACGGCCCAGCGCACCGCCGGGCGTGCACTTTGTCTATAGCGACATCAATTTCATCCTGCTGGGCGAGTTGGTGCGCCGGCTCAGCGGGCAGACGCTCAACGACTATTCCCGCGAGCATATTTTTCTGCCGCTGGGCATGCAGGAGACCACGTTTCAGCCGCCGGCATCGCTGATCCCGCGCATCGCGCCCACCGAACGCGATGGCGCGAACGGAGCGCCATTGCGGGGCGTGGTGCACGACGAAACGTCGCGCTATATGGGCGGCGTCGCGGGGCACGCGGGCGTATTCTCCACCGCGGACGACCTGGCGCGTTTCTGCGAAATGCTGCTACGCAAAGGTGAACTCGGCGGCACACGCTTGTTCAGCGCGCTCACGGTGGAGAAGTTCACCACGCCGCAGAGTCCCGCGGACCAGCCCATCCTGCGCGGCCTTGGTTGGGACATCGACTCGCAGTATTCCGGCAATCGCGGCGACTTGTTCCCAATCGGCTCCTACGGTCACACCGGGTTTACGGGCACATCCATATGGATCGATCCCGTGAGCGAGACTTATGTGATCCTGCTGGCGAACAGCGTCCACCCGTTCCGCAGGCCGGCCATTACAGGACTGCGCGGCAAGGTGGCGACGATAACCGCCGCGGCGCTCGGGATTGACGCGCCCGGCGTGGCTCTTACCGGCTACAACGAAACGATCGCCGGGCCGGGGCTACGGCGCGAAGTCGAGCGCAATGCCCTGACGCTCACCGGGCTGGACGTGCTCGCGGCCGATGGCTTTCAGCCGCTAGAAGGCAAGCGCGTCGGCCTGATTACGAACTTTACGGGCGTCGATCGTGCGGGGCGGCGTAATGTCGATATCATGCGGGCCGCGGGCGTCAACCTGTTGGCGTTGTTCTCGCCGGAACACGGATTCGCCGGGGTGGAAGACCGTCCGGATGTGGGCGACACGACCGATCCATCGACCGGTCTGAAGGTCTTCAGCCTCTACGGGAAAACGCAGCGGCCCACGCCGGAGATGCTGCGCGGTCTCGACGCACTCGTGTTCGATATCCAGGATGTTGGCGCGCGGTTCTACACCTACGAAACCACTATGGCCTACGCCATGGAAGCGGCCGCCAAAGCGCAAATCCCATATTTTGTTTTGGACCGGCCCAACCCCATCACGGGCGTCCACGTGGAAGGGCCGATGCTCGATCGCGACGCGCTTTCGTTCGTCGGCTACTTCCCGCTGCCGCTGCGCCACGGCATGACGATCGGCGAGTTGGCGAAGCTGTTCAACGCCGAAAACCATATCGGCGCGAACCTGACGGTGGTCCCGATGCAGGACTGGGCGCGCGGCGACTGGTTCGATGCGAGCGATCTGCCGTGGATCAATCCGTCGCCCAATATGCGCAGCTTGAACGCGGCGCTGCTCTATCCCGGCGTGGCGATGCTCGAATATTCGAAGAACTACTCGGTGGGCCGCGGCACGGACGCGCCATTCGAGCAGATCGGCGCGGACTTCATTCGCGG
>Ga0181526_10000120_pt1 | contig 77968 bp, 70 predicted proteins | sample PEATcosm2014_Bin_35_FD_119750 | JGI IMG/M metagenome (GOLD analysis project Ga0181526, IMG submission 119750) | Peatland microbial communities from MTU Mesocosm Facility, Houghton, MI, USA - PEATcosm2014_Bin06_30_metaG | ecosystem: Environmental > Terrestrial > Soil > Wetlands > Peat | place... | reverse complement strand
CGACGGATCGAAATTGGCGCGCACGGCCAAAAACACGCCGGCAATCGCCACCACCGCGAGCGACAGCGCCATGGCGAGCGCAAAGACATGGCGATTGTCGAGGCCCATGAGCTGCGCCACCGCGGGATCATCGGCGGCGGCGCGGAAGGCGCGGCCGAGCGCCGTGCGGTAGAACACGAATTGCAGCCCCGCGATCACAGCCACCGCGACCGCGAATTGCAAGAGCGGCAGCACGCCGACATAGACGCCCTCGGTGAGCCTTATCGTCGCCACTTCGATGTCGCCGGCTTGCAGCTTGAGACTATCCGCGGTGAACAGCGTCAACAGCCCGTTCTGGATGATGACCGACAGCCCGAAGGTCACCAAGAGCGGCGGCAACAGATCGTCGCCGAGTGTGCGGTTGAGCACGAACCATTGCAGCGCGTAGCCGATCAGCGCCATCACCGGCACAACGACCACGAGCGAGGTAAGCGGCCCGATGCCGAGCGTCTGCGTCGTCACCAGCGCCACATAGGCGGCAAGCACGATCAGATCGCCGTGCGCGATATTGACCAGCCGCATCACGCCGAAGATCAGCGACAGGCCGGCGGCAAACATGGCGTAAAGCCCGCCGACCAGCACGCCCTGCAGGATGACGTTGATCCACTCCATTACGCCAATCCTTCTCCCTCCCCCCTTGTGGGGGAGGGTCGGGGTTGGGGGGCGGGAGGTGGCGCGACCACGGTGACGCTCGCGGCTGCTTCGATGCTTGAGTTCAACCTCACGACCCCCACTCCTACCCCTCCCCACAAAGGGGAGGGGAAAAATTCACACCCCGAAATAGGCCGCGGCGATCTGTTCGCGCGACAGATCCTTCGCTAGGCCCGCAAGCGCCACCCGGCCTTCCTGCAGGCAATAGACGCGGTTTGCCGCCTTCAGCGCCTGCACGATGTCCTGCTCGACCAAAACGATCGAGGCGCCTTCGCTCAAGATCGCCGGCAGCCGCGCATAGATGTCGCGCACCACGATCGGGGCCAAGCCGAGACTGATCTCGTCGCATAACAGCAATTTCGGATTGGCCATCAGCGCGCGGCCGATCGCCGCCATCTGCTGCTGGCCGCCGGACAGCGCCGTGCTCGGAAAATGGCGGCGCTCCGCCAGCACCGGAAAAAGCTCATAGACGCGCGGCAAATTCCACGGCCCGGCCCGGCCGAGCTGGCCGCCGATCAGAAGATTTTCCTCGACGCTCAGCGACGGGAAAAGCCCCCTGCCCTCGGGCACCAGCGCGATGCCGCGCGAAGCGACCGCATAGGCCGGCAGTCCGCCGATCGGCGCGCCGTCGAAGGTGATCGCATCCGATCGCGCCCGCAACAGTCCGGCGATGGTCTTTAACAGCGCGCTCTTGCCGGCGCCGTTGGCGCCGATCACCGCGACGGCTTCGCCCGCGGCGACCTCGATCGACACGCCGAACAGCGCCTGGATGTCGCCATAAAAGGCATCGAGCGCCCGCACGGCCAGAAGCGGCGCCGGCTTGGCGGGTTCAGGCATCGGCTTCGATCCCGAGATAGATTTCCGCCACCGCCGGACTGCGCAGCACGGTTGCGGGATCGCCTTGCGCGATAAAGCCGCCATTGTGCAGCACGACGAGGCGGTCGATGCTGGCGATCAAAGCGTGCACCACATGCTCGATCCAGATGATCGAGACGCCGCTTTTCTTGACGTCGCGGATCAGGTCGATCAGCGCCTGACATTCGTGCTCGGTAAGCCCGCCGGCCACTTCGTCGAGCAACAATAGTTTCGGATCGGTCGCGAGCGCCCGCGCCAGTTCGAGCCGCTTGCGATCGAGCAGGCCGAGACTGCCCGCCGGCCGGTTGGCCTTATCGGCAAGGCCGCAGCGGCCGAGAATGTCGGCGCATATCTGGTAGGCATCGCGTTCGCGGCGGCCGGCGCCGAACGCCGCCGCGACAACCAGATTTTCGAACACGCTCATGCCGCCGAACGGCTGCGGAATCTGGAACGAGCGGCCGATGCCGATGGCACAGCGTTGCGCGGGCGACATCCGGGTAATGTCGGCACCGCGATAGAGCACGCGGCCTCGATCGGGCGCCAAGACCCCGCTGATCATGCCGAACAGCGTGGTCTTGCCGGCGCCGTTCGGCCCGATGATGCCGAGCGCCTCGCCTTCGGCGACCGCAAGATCGACGGCTTCCGCGATCACGATGGCGCCGAAGCGCTTTGAAATCTTGTCGAGAGCAAGGATAGGCGCGGGCATTTAATTCCCGCTCGTGGCAGCGGATTTTTTGGCTTGCTGGAGCGCATTCCAGATCGCGTAAGGCGTCGCTGGCATCGCAATGTCGCGCACGCCGTAATCGCGCAAGGCGTCGAGCACGGCGCTGACCACGGCAGCCGGCGCCGCGGTGGTGCCGCCCTCGCCGCCGGCCTTGATGCCGAGCGGGTTGGTCGGCGACAGCACTTCGGCGATGCCGACCTTGAACGACGGCAGCATATCGGCATGCGGCATGCCGTAATCCATCAGCGATCCGGTCAGCGGCTGGCCGGAATCGGGATCGAGGTAGACCTGTTCGCAAATCGCCTGACCAACGCCCTGTGCGATCGCGCCATGGGTCTGGCCGTGCACGATCAGGGGATTGATGCAGCGGCCGACATCGTCGATCGAGGTATAGCTGGTGATCGCAAGCGCGCCGGTCTCGGGATCGATCTCGACTTCGCAGATCGCGGTGCCGTTCGGAAACACCGGCTCGTGCATCTCGTTGTCGGTAACGACCGCGATGCCGTCCTTCAGCGCCTCGGGCAAAGCGTGCCGCGCCGCCTCATTGGCGAGTTCGAGAAAATCGAACGTCAGGTTGGTGTCGCGCGAGACGAAACGGCCGTCGGTGAAGGTAAAATTCTCCGCCGCGACGCCCGTCACCGCAGCGGCGATGTCCTTGCCTTTGGCGATCAGGTCGCCCGCGGCCTTGGAGAACACGGTCGCGGCATGGCGCATCGAACGGCCCGAATGGGTGCCGCCGCCGGCGCGTACCACGTCGGTGTCGCCCATGATGATGCGCACGCTCTCGACCGGTACGCAGATGAGATCGGAGAGCACTTGCGCGAAACTCGTCTCGTGGCCCTGGCCCGCCGGCTGGGTGCCGATGACGGCATCGACATGGGCGGAGACTTGGGCCGGCCCGGCGCCCTGCTGCGGCACGATTTTGATACGCGCCTGTTCGCGCGGCGCGCCGATCGAGGACTCGACGTAATTGGCGAGCCCCAGGCCGAGCAATTTGCCGCGCCGCTTCGCCTCGCGGCGCCGCAGAGCGAAGCCCTTCCAGTCGGCGAGTTCCATCGCCCAGTCCATATTCTCTTCGTAGCGACCGGAATCGTAGACCATGCCGACGGCATTGCGGTACGGCATGGCGTCCGGCCGCACCAGATTCTTGCGGCGGAGCGCGATGCGGTCGACGCCGAGTTCGAGCGCCGCGGCATCGATCAACCGTTCGATGGCGTAAGTCACTTCGGGCCGGCCAGAGCTGCGATAGGCCTGGGTCGGCATGGTGTTGGTATAGACCGCCATGGCGCGGAGCGAGGCGGCGGGAATCGCGTAGGAGCCGGGGATCAATCCGGCGCCCTTGCTCAGCGGCGACAGCGACACGCAGCGCGCGCCCACATTGCTGATATTGGTCGCGCGCATGGCAAGGAAGCGGTTCTTGGCGTCGAGCGCCAGCTCGACTTTGGTGACGAGGTCGCGGCCCTGATAATCGGTGAGGAAACATTCCGAGCGGGTCGCCAGATATTTCACCGGACGCCTAAGTTTTTTCGAAGCCCACAGCACAAGGCCGAATTCGACGAAGGGGCGATTGCGCGTTCCGAAATTGCCGCCGACGTCGTACGACAGCACCCGCAAGCCGTCCGGCGGAATGCCCAGCACTCCGGCGAGCTCGCTTTTCTGCCGCACCGCGCCGCCCGAGCCGGCATAGAGCGTGTAGCGCCCGGTCGCCGCATCGTAATTCGCCAGCGCCGCGCGCGGCTCCATCGGCACGCCGGTGACGCGGCCGACATGAAACTCGCGCGCCACGACATGCGCGGCGCCCGCAAAGGCCCGGTCGGTCGCCGCGGCATCGCCGAACGGCGTATCGACCAGCACATTGTTCGGGACTTCATCCCACAGCACGGCCGCGCCCGGCCGAATGGCGTCTTCGGAGTGCAGCACAAAGGGCAATTCCTCGTAGCTGACCTCGACCGCCTCGGCTCCGTCCATCGCCTGGGCCCTGGTTTCGGCGACCACCATGGCGACAGCCTCGCCGACATGGCGCGCTTTGTCAGTGGGCAACAGCAGATGCGGGCCGATGAACACCGTGGCGCCGCCGCGCGCCGAGAGCTTCATGTCGAATTTGGTCTTCGGCAGCGGGTCGTGCGGAATGGGATTTAGATTATCGGCCGCGCAATCGGCGCCGGTGAAGACGCCGAGCACGCCCGGCATTGCTTTGGCCTTGGCGGTTTCGATCGCGACAATCCGCGCATGCGGATAAGGCGAACGCACCATCGCCACATAGGCCTGGCCGTCGAGATTGAAATCGTCGGTAAAACGGCCCTTGCCGGTGGTGAGCCGCGCATCTTCCTTGCGCACCATCGGCTTGCCGATGAAGCGATAGCCGGTCTCGCCCAGTTTTGTCGTCTCGTCCATGCACCCATCCCGGCTGCCGCCGCGCGGCGGCAACCTACTACGCCGCGCCGCCGGCAGAAACCCGCGCCCATCAACTGGCAGGAATGCAGCCGATGTGCTGGAATATCGGCAATCGCACCGAGCTGCGAACCAACCGGAGGAGACCGCGATGGCAAACGAGCCAGGCACCTCACGACGCGAATTTGTCGCTGCAATCGGCGCCGCCGTCACCGCGGGACCGCTCGCGACCGAGGTCGCCAAGGCAACGGAGAGCGCGCCACCGTTGCCGATCATCGATTTCCACAATCACTATGCGGGCCCGTCCTTTACACTGACGACGCTGGCCAGTGTCCCGCCGGCGGCGCGGCCGGCCTGGGAACGGATCACCGCCAACCTGCAGAGCCAAGAGTCGCTTCTGACCTCGGTCGAGACCGCCGGCATCGCCGCGCGCGTCATCAATACGCCGACCGCTTTCCTTGAAGATGCCGATGGCAATTTTCCTCCGGACGCGGAGCGGCGCATCAACGACCAGATGGCCGAATTGGTCGCGAAATTCCCCGGCAAGCTCTATGGGCTCGCCACCGTCAATGCTTTCTCGGGCGACGCCGCAGCGCTTGAGCTCACCAGGGCGGTGCGGGACTTGCGCCTGCGCGGCGTCTTTCTCGAAGCCGCTCGCGGCGACCTTGTGCTCGGCGCAAAAGAGACGCGCCCAACGCTTGCCGCAGCGGCCGCGCTCGGCGTGCCGGTCTTCGTGCACCCGCTGACCGATCGGCAGTTGAACACGCGTTTCGCCAGGAGCGGACCGCTCGGCGTTCGGCTGGCGCGCGGCACCATCAACAGCGCCGCCCTGATCTCCATGCTCGAAAGCGGCACGTTCGATGAAAATCCGAAGCTGCAGGTCGTGGTTACGACGCTCGCCTTCGGCGGCTTGATGCTGGCCGGAGGTTTTGGCGACGGGCAGCGTATTCGCAGCGATGCGCCGGCGCTGACACGGCGCCACGTCTATGTCGATACCATGGGATTGAACCCCGTGGAGGTCCGGGCCGCCGTCGACCTCCTTGGCGCCGACCATGTGATGGTCGGGACCGATTGGCCGATTACGGTGGAGAAGTCCGTGCCCGAGCGGCTCGACAAAGCCTTCGCGCATGCCGCGCTGAGCCGCGCCGAACAAGAAATGATCGCGAGCGGCAACGCACGACGGTTGCTCCAAATCGCTTAAGCGCTGAAGTAGCTCACGCCACGCGTTTGAATTCCTGGGCGCTCCGGCGCACGCGACGCTCGTCGACCTCGACACCGAGACCGGGACCTTCCAGCAATTCGACGTGGCCATTGTCGATTGCGAGCGGCTGCACGGCGATATCCTCGGCGAGGCCGAAACTCGTCAGCGTCAGCCCCCAGGCGATGGCCGGCGCGACCGCGGCGACGTGAAGCGCCGCCGCCGAGGCGAGACTCGATTCACCGGTCTTGCAGGAAATGTTGACGTTCATGCCGAAGCGGTCGCAGAGACGGCACGCATCGAGCACCGCGCGCAGGCCGCCGAGTTTGATCGCCTTGAGACTGCCGCCGCGCGCCGCATGCCTGGCGTGATGGCGTTCGATATCGTCGAGAGAGTGAAGTCCTTCATCGGCACCGATCGCGATCCTGGTCGCCGCGGCGACCCGCGCCATGCCGTCGAGATCGTGCGCCTCGACCGGCTGCTCGAAAAAATCGAGACCGCAATCGCCGACCGCGCGCACGTAATCGAGCGCCGCATCGACGCCAAAACCCTGATTGGCATCGGCCGAGACCAGGCATTGGCCTTTGTTCTTGAGCGCCGTGCAGACGGCGCGGGTGCGCGCGCCATCGGCCTGCGCCGCAGCAAGCCCAACCTTGATCTTGAAGGCGCGATAGCCCGCCGCCCAGCGCGCCTCGGCGTCGCGCAAATCGGCGGCAGTGTCTTCCGATCCGACGATCGCCAACAGCGGCATCCGGCTGCGCAGCTTCGTACCAAGCAGAGCATGAACCGGCCGCCCGGTGGCGCGGCCGACGAGATCGTGCAGCGCCATCTCGATCGCGGCCTTGGCGCCGCTGTTGCCGTAGATCCGCGCCGCCATGGCGGCCGACGCGCCGGCGAAATCGTCGGCCGACCGGCCGCGCAACCCGGACGCCATGTGATCGACCGCCGCCATCATGCTGGCGACGGTTTCTCCGGTCATGGTCGGAGCGGAAGCCGCTTCCCCCCAGCCGACGGCGCCGTCTTCGGCTTCCAGACGCACCAGAACATTATCGGCCCGCGCGACGGTCTCGCCCGCCATCTGCACCGGCTTCTTCATCGGTAAACTGATCGCGAACGGCTCGATCGTCTTGATCCTCACGGCGTTCCTTCCTGGTGACGCATTATTCCTTGGCCGCGCGATAGTAGCGGCGCGGGACAGGGGCCGACAAGCGCGCGAACGGGCCGCGGCGCGGCGTGCCGCCATGCCAGGTTCCTATGGCCTCGTTCCAGGGATTGCACGGCCGCAGCGACCGGCATATCTGCCATGACGCCGTCGATTCGAGGCTAATAATTCGGTCGCAATCGCGCTTTATGCCGGGGCGGAAGAAGCGAGGAGTTCGGACGATGCGGGCAAGAGTGTTGATCCTAGTTGCGGCGCTGTGGCCGTCGATCGCGCCTGTTGCAGCGTCCAGCGCCGACCTCACCCCGGTGGGCCTTTGGCAGGCCACGGACGACAAGACCCAGGAGCCCACCGGCTGGTTCCTGATCAGCGATCACGACGGCGTCTATGACGGCATCATCGCAAAAATGTTTTTCAAGCCCGGCGAAGACGCCAACGTCGTCTGCGATCAATGCAAGGACGACCGCCAGAACCATCCCTGGCTCGGCCTCGAAATCATCCGCGGCATGAAGCAAGAAGGCGAGGACCGATATGGCGGCGGCAGTATTCTCGATCCGCGCGACGGCAAGGTCTATCACGCGACGATGAAAGTGGCGCCCGACGGCCAGACGCTGATCGTGCGCGGCTATGTCGGCTTCGAATTGCTGGGCCAGAACCAGTATTGGACGCGGCTGCCGGATTCGGCTTACAGCCAGCTCGATCCGTCGATCAATCCCAATGTGGCCGCGGCCCCCGGTCCGGCGGCAAAACATCCGCCGGCGCACAAAGCGGCGCAGCAAAACGCGCTCGGCCGATAATCCACGTGAGTTGTTAGGATTCTTCGGCCGGCTGCTGCTGGCGCGGCTTACCCATCAGCACCGGCTGGAACAGCGCCGCCGCCGCCATCGTCGTCAGCAGCGAGATCGCCAAGAGCTTGCCCATGCTCGACGTGCCGGGGTGACTGGAAAACCACAGGCTGCCGAACGCGGTCGCCGTGGTGCAGGCGCTAAACGTCACGGCGCGGGTGAGCACCGACTGCAACAGATTGGTCTGACCCTCGCGCCACGCCATGATGTAGTAAATTTTGAAGGCGACGCCGACGCCCAACAACAGCGGCAGCGCGATGATATTGGCGAAGTTGAGCGGCAGCCCGACCAGCACGCAGATTTCGAGCGTCACCACGCCGGCGAGCAACAGCGGCACCAGCGTCAGCATCACGTCGCTGATCCGGCGCAGCGTGATCATCAGGATGATGCCGATCGAAACCAGCGCGCAAATGCCGGCCTCGATGAAGGCGAAGACGACCGCGCGCTGCGCCTCGAGGATCGATATCGGTCCCTCGGTAGCGCCCGGCGCGACCGACTGGACCGCGGCCGCAAAGGCGCGGAGCGTCGCATTGTTGTTGGCGTCGCCGGCCGGAGCGACTTGGATGCGCGCCTGGCCGTCCGGCGTCACCCATTGCTTGGCGAGGCTTTGCGGAATGTTGTCGCGCGTGATCTCCTTGGCCTTGAACAGATTGCGCAGGTCGTCGAGCGCGGTGCGCAACGGCTGCACGAATACCGTCTCGGCGCGCTGCCTTACGGCGGGATCCGCCTTGGCGAGCGCCGCCATCGCCGTCGCCAGACGCCGTGCGGCGGTGGCGCCCGGTCCGGTCGCGGTGCCGGCAAGCTGGTTGAGGAAATTGATGGTCGAATTCATCATGCTGACATTTTGCGCGTCGGTCGGCGGCGAACTCGATGCCGCCGGATTGAGCGCGGGCACCAGCGTCTTGGCCGCGTTCTCGATCAGCGGCAGCTTTTGCTGCTGATCGTCCGGAATGAAACTCGACAGCGTGACCGCGCGCGCCACCTGCGGCAGGGCGCGCAGTTTGGCCGCCGTCGCATCCGCGGCGGCTAGCGACGGCGTCAAGACCTGGATGTCGTTGGCGCCGCTTTCCGGGTCCTTGATCAGTTCGAGATAGGTCGCAACCGATTCGACCTTGGGGCTGCGCAGATTGATCGGATTGAAATCGAAGTGCAGCCAATAGAGCAGCGGCAACCCGGCCACGACCACGATGCCGGTGACGATGAGGATCGCGATGCGATGGCGGGCGAGAAACCCATCGACCGGCGCCAGCACGGCATAGCCGAGCTGCACCGGCTCGGGCGGCGGCTTGAACAGGCACAAAAGCGCGGGCAATAGCGTGATGCTGGTCGAAAACGCGATCAGCATGCCGACGCCGGCGATCAGGCCGAGCTCGGAGACGCCCTTATAGACCGTCGGCAGGAACGACAGAAAGCCCGCAGCGGTGGCGAGCGCCGCCAGCGTCAACGGCGCGCCGGCGCGCCTTGCGGCCTGCAGCAGCGCGCCGCGCACATCGTCGATTTCATGGCGCTCGGCGCGATAGCGGACGCTGAACTGAAGTCCGAAATCGACACCGAGGCCGACGAACAGAACCGCGAAATAAACCGAGATCAGGTTCAGCGTGCCGACCATCAACAGGCCGACCGCGGCCGTGATCGACAATCCGACCACGAGACAGGCGAACACCGAAAGGATGATGCGGCACCAGCGCAGCGCCAGCCAGAGGATGACGAGCACGATCGCGATCGTCACGCTGGCATTGACGCCGGCGTTCTCTTTGATGGTGGAGAATTCCTCGTCGGCCATCGGCACCGGGCCGGTCAGCCGCAAGCGGGCCTGATATTTGCCGGCAAAGTCGAGGTCGACCGCGGCGGCCCGGATGGCATCGGTCGCTTGCTGGCCCGGCTCGAGCTTGGAAAAGTCGAGCCCCGCCCGAATGATCAGAAAGCGCAACCGCTCGCCGGGCGTCGCGGCGTGGCCTTGGGCCAGGTCGTGCCAGGAAAAACTCGCCGGTTGCCCGGCATTGATCTGCTCGACCGTCGCGGCGGCGAGATTGAGCGGCCAAGCCATCTGGTCGAGCTTAAGCTCGCCGCCCTGCACGCCGAGCAGTCCGAACTGCAATACCTGAATGACCCCGCGCAGCGTCGGGTCGCCGGCCAGCACCTGCACCAGGCGCTGTGCCTGAGTCAGCGCGGTCATTTGCGGCGCAAGCTCGCTCGGCTTTTCGAACAACAGCCCGTTCTGGGCAAAAAAGCTGCCGCCTTTGGGCTGTTCGATGGAAAGGAACAGGTCCTTATGCTGCGACAAGCGTTGCACCAGTCCGTCGGCCGCCTCGTCGGCCAGTTCGGTGGTCGGCGCATCGACCACGGCGACGATGGTTTCGAATTGGGGAAACGCCTTCTCGAAGGCGGCTTCGCGTTCCCGCCACGCGATGTGGGGCGAGATGAGCTGGTTGACATCGGTCGTCATGGCGAAATGGGTCGCCGCATACCAGGATGCCAGCAAGGTCAGGAGGAGCGACGCAACGATGACCGGCCAGGCATGCCGGGTAGACAAATCGACCGCGCGGACGACGAAGGCAGTAATCGATTTCATGGGATGATCAGCGACCTGGGATGATTAGCGACCTGGGATGATCAGCGACCGGGGATGATCAGCGAAATGCCAATGGGGCCAGCAGCGGGCAGGGTGTCAGGCGTCAAGAGAAAGGCGAAATGGTGGCGGACGGTTCCGGCCGCGAAGGATATCGCGACCCTAATGCCCTGAAAGCCGGCAAAAGTGAAATCGTGGATATTTTCCTAGCGGGCCACCGCCACGACGCCGGAGCGGCACCCCAACGGGGCGGCGGCTGGACAACACGGCCCATTTCCGCTCAATGGAGGCCGGTTTGCGGATGATTGCCCGAGGACCAAGCGGCGCGTTTGTCGTTTCTGGTCCCATGCGACGCCCCGGACCCAAGGGCTTAAGAAGTATAAGACTTAAACGGGGCGGGTCCGGGCTTGATTGCATGATTTTTGCAGCCAAGTAACTGGGCAGACGAGATTGGGGCATAAGCGGTTGCGGCGCCTGGCCGCAGTCTAAAACGCAATGGTAAACCGGGCTTAGGGTGACCGGCCACATCTTTAACCAGCGGCCCGTAACGGGCTTTTCAGTAACCGGCCTTTGGACCGGGAGGTCTTGATGAAAGTTATACTCGCCCAGCCTCGTGGATTTTGCGCCGGTGTCGTGCGCGCCATCGAGATCGTCGAACGGGCGCTGCAGAAATACGGCCCACCCGTCTATGTGCGCCACGAGATCGTGCACAATAAACACGTGGTCGAGGGTCTCAAGGCCAAGGGCGCGCGCTTCGTCGAGGACCTGTCCGAAGTGCCGCCCAATGCTGTCACCATCTTCAGCGCCCATGGTGTGGCCAAAAGCATCGAGGAGGAAGCCGCCGCCCGCGCGCTGCCGGTCTTGAACGCGACCTGCCCGCTGGTCACGAAGGTCCATAATCAGGGCAAGCGCTATGTCGGCCAGGGCCGCAAGCTCATTCTGATCGGGCATGCGGGCCACCCCGAGGTCGAAGGCACCATGGGGCAGATTTCCGAGCCGGTCACGCTGGTGCAGACCGAGGCCGATGTCGGCAAGCTCGACATTCCGGCCAACACTCCCGTCGCCTATGTCACGCAGACCACGCTCAGCGTCGACGACACCCGCGGCATCATCGCGGCGCTGCATAACCGTTTCACCGATATCGTCGGACCGGAAACCCGCGACATTTGCTACGCGACCCAGAACCGGCAGACTGCCGTGCGCGAACTAAGCAAGGCCGTCGACGTTATCCTGGTTGTCGGCGCCAAGAACAGTTCCAATTCCAACCGGCTGCGCGAAATCGGCGAAGAGGACGGCACGCCGAGTTATCTCATCGCCGACGGCAGCGAACTGGATGCGAGCTGGTTCCGCACCGCCGAGACCGTCGGCATCACCGCCGGCGCCTCGGCGCCGGAAGTGCTGGTGGAGGACGTCATCGACGCGCTGCGCCGGCTCGGCCCGGTCCATGTCAGCCAATTGGCGGGCCGCCACGAGACAATAGAGTTCCGCCTGCCGCCGGAATTGACCGACGGCGCCACCGCGGGCCGCGTCACCGCAAAGGTTTAACGACAAGGTTCGATCGACGCGGCAAACGACAGCAAGCAGCGATTCGAGCGCAATCAACAAAAAGGAAATCGGTTTTGGGTGTATCTCTGCGACAAATGGCTAAAGTCGGCGCCTATGTGATGCGCCAGCGTTTGGCTGGACGTAAACGTTATCCGCTCGTGCTGATGCTCGAACCGCTGTTCCGCTGCAATCTCGAATGCGTCGGCTGCGGCAAGATCGATTATCCGGATGCGATCCTCAACAAGCGCCTGTCGGTGCAAGAGTGCCTCGACGCCGTCGACGAATGCGGCGCGCCGATGGTCGCCATTCCGGGCGGCGAACCGCTGATCCACAAGGAGATCGGCGAGATCGTCGCCGGCATCGTTAAGCGCAAGAAATTCGTTTCGTTGTGCACCAATGCGCTCCTTCTGGAGAAGAAGCTCAATCTGTTCACGCCGTCGCCCTATCTCTTCTTCTCGGTGCATCTCGACGGCATCAAAGAACATCACGACAAATCGGTCTGCATGGACGGCGGCTTCGAACGCGCCGTGTCGGCGATCAAGGCCGCCAAGGCCAAGGGTTTTGCCGTCAACGTCAATTGCACGGTGTTCGACGGCCATCCGGCCGAGGACATCGCCAAATTCCTCGACCTCACCGCGGAGCTCGGCGTCGGCGTTTCGATCTCGCCCGGCTATGCGTATGAGCGCGCGCCCGACCAGGAACACTTCCTCAATCGCAAGAAGACCAAGGAACTGTTCCGCAAGGTCTTCGCGCTGGGCAAAGGCAAGAACTGGAACCTGACCCATTCCGGCATGTTCCTCGACTTCCTCGCCGGCAATCAGGAATTCCACTGCACCCCCTGGGGCATGCCGACCCGCAATATCTTCGGCTGGCAGAAGCCGTGTTATCTGCTCGGCGAAGGCTACGCCAAGACGTTCACCGAATTGATGGACACCACGCACTGGGACAGCTACGGCACCGGCGCTTATGAAAAATGCGCGAATTGCATGGCGCATTGCGGCTACGAGCCGACCGCAGCACAAGCGATGATGGACCATCCGCTCAAGGCGGCGCTGATCGGCTGGCGCGGCGTCAAGACCGAAGGCGCGATGGCGGCCGAAATCGACATGTCGCACCAGCGCCCTGCGCAATACGTCTTCGACAGCCAGGTGCAGCTCACGCTCTCGCAAATGCGCGCCAACGAAGCGCGCGAGAAGGCGGAAAAGGCGGCGTAACTATTAGCCGTCGCCCTTCGACGACCGCTGCGCGGCCGCCTCAGGATGACGGTGAACTAAGCCGCCTTGCCTTTCTGCGACGGCTGAATCAGCACCTCGGCGGAAATTCCGAGGTGCTTATGCAGGCGCCGGATCATGCTAATCGACAGGCTGCGTTTGCGATTAAGAACTTCCGCGACCCGCGTCCGAGTCCCGATCAACGGCTCCAGGTCCTTACGCGAGAGGCCCTGCTGTTCCATCCGGAATTTTATCGCCTCGACGGGATCCGGGGGGTCGATGGGATAATGCTCGGCCTCATAGGCGTCGATAAGCGTAGCCAGCACATCGAGACGATCACCCTCGCGCGTGCCGAGTTTGGCGCCCCACAGATGTTCGACCTCAGACAACGCCCGCTCGTAGTCCGCCTTCGTTCGAATTGGTTTCAGTCCATTCGCCATGCTCGACTTTCCTCGCGTCAATTCGATCGTAGTTCTTGTGTGTACCGATCCATTTGATCCAGACGATGCTTTTTTCAAAATCGACCGCTACCACCAAACGGTGAGCGTTTCCCTTCACGTTGAAAACGACTCGTTCGGATGACACTATGCTCGCTGTGGCATATGTGCGCTTGATTTCCGCAGCGCTTCGCCACCGCGCTCTTTTTACTTCGCCAAACCAAGCATCCAATGCGGCCTTTACCGCATGCTGATCCTTGTATCCGGCAAGGGACTGAACGAACTCCCTTAGCGTCCGCCGGGCAATGATCCGCATAAAGCAAACTTAGCCTGCACCCATTTTGGGCGCAAGAGCAAGTTAGGGCGGCAACGTCGGAGCCCTCACATCCCCCACGCCACCGCGCGCATATTGCCGCGCTTGAGATTGCGGTAGCGCGCCAGTGCCCAGAGCGGGAAGAACTTCGCGTAGCCGTGATAGCGCAGATAAAACACGCGCGGAAAACCGGTCGCGGTGTAGCGGGCTTCGTCCCAGAAGCCATCGCTGCCTTGATGCGCGGCGAGATAGGCGATGCCACGCGCAACCGCCGGATGATCGACCTCGCCGGCCGCCATCAGGCCGAGCAGCGCCCAGGCGGTCTGTGATGCGGTCGACGGTGCTTTCTCGTAGCCCTTGTAGTCGAGCTTGTAGCTCGAACCGTCCTCGCCCCAGCCGCCGTCCGGGTTCTGGATCGCCGTGAGCCATATAGCGGCCTTGCGCATTTCCGGCGCCTCGCGCGCAAAGCCCGCGGCGTTGAGCGCACACAGCACCGACCAGGTGCCGTAGATGTAATTCATGCCCCAGCGGCCGTACCAGGAGCCGTCGGCGAGTTGGGTACGGCGCAGATAATCGATGGCGCGCGTCACGGCCGGGCTTTGCGTGTCGCCGAACTGCGCCAGCATCGACAGACACCGTGCGCTGACGTCCTCGGTCGGCGGATCGAGCAGCGCGCCGTGATCGGCGAAGGGAATGTTGTTGAGATAATAAAATTCGTTGTCGGCGTCGAAAGCGCCCCAGGCGCCGTTTTGGCTCTGCAGGCCGAGAATCCATTCTTTGGCCCGCGCGAGACTTTCGCCGTACTGTCGTCCGCCCGAAAGATTTTGTACCCGATCCATCGCCATGGCGACGACCGCGGTGTCGTCGACATCCGGATAGTGCGGATTGGCATATTGGAATGCCCAACCGCCGGGCCTCACGTCGGGCCGCCGCGCGACCCAGTCGCCGCCCACGTCGAGAATCTGTTTCGGCACCAGCCAATCGAGCCCGCGTGTCGCTTCGTTAACCGCACGCTCGCCGCCGGCTTCGAGCAGCGCATGGCAGACGAGGCCGGTGTCCCAAATCGGCGACACGCAAGGCTGGCAGTAAGCCTCGCCCTCGTGCACCACCAACAGTTTCTCGATCGACCTCCGCGCGATGGCGCGCTGCGGATCGCTCTCCGGATAGCCGAGCACGTCATACATCATCACGGAATTCGCCATGGCGGGAAAGATCGCGCCGAGACCGTCCTCGCCGTTGAGCCGTTCGCCGACCCAGGCTACCGCCGCGTCGACGGCGCGTTGCCGTGTGCGCTTCGGAAACAACGGTTCCGTCGCGCGCAGCAGATTGTCGACGCCGCGGAAGAACCAGAACCAAGACGCTTTCTGCTGCGGCGCTTTCGGTGCCGGCCCGAGTGTCGGCGGCGGCGCCACAAACAATTCGTCGATGCGCACACCCTTGGCGTTGCGGGCGCGCGGCTTCTTCGCCATCAGCACCAGAAGCGGCACGATGACGGTGCGGCTCCAATAGGAAATCTTGTCGAGATGAAACGGAAACCATTTTGGCAGCAGCATGATCTCGACCGGCATCACCGGCACCGCGCGCCAGGGAATAAAGCCGAACAGAGCGAGCATGATGCGGGTGAACACATTGGCGCGCTCGGCGCCGCCGCGGGCGAGCACGGCCTCGCGGGCGCGCCGCATATGATCGGCATCGACCGCGTCCCCGATCATCTTCAGCGCAAAATAGGCCTTTACGGTCGCCGAGATATCGAGCTCGCCCTCGGCGAATAACGGCCAGCCGCCATGCGCGCCTTGGATACGGCGCAGATAGACCGCGATTTTCGCTTCCAGCGCGGCATCGACCGGCTCGCCCAGATAATGCCGCAGCAGCACATATTCGGCCGGAATCGTGGCGTCGGCTTCGAGCTCGAACACCCAATGGCCGTCGGCGCGCTGGCGCGACAGCAAGGCTTGCGTCGCCGTTTCGATGGGACGGTCGAGATCGATCGCGGGCTGTTCGGTCATGTGAAGATTCAATAGAAGCTCCGTTCAGCGGCTGGCGATCAGCGCAGCAGCGCGGTTGCCGGAACGGATCGCGCTCTCGATGGTCGCCGGGAGGCCGGTATTGGTCCAGTCTCCGGCAAGAATAAGGTTCTGCCAGGCGGTTTCGGCGCCGGGCCGCTTTTTATCCTGCTCAGGCGTCGCCGCAAAGGTGGCGCGGCGCTCGCGCACGATCTGCCACGGCGGCAGTTCGGACGGCAAGCCGGTCAGCGTCGCGACCTCGCCCCAGATGGTCTTGGCCAAGGCCTCGCGCGGCGTCGCGATCAGCCGGTCGCCGCCGCTGATGGTAACCGACAGCCGCCCCGGAAAACTGAATAGCCATTCCACCGTGCCGCCGAGCACGCCGAGGATCGGCGGCTGGCCGGCGGGCGGCTCGATACGGAAATGCGCATTGACGATGGCGCAAAACTCGGTGGGCACTTCGAGCCCGCGCACCAGCGCGGCCGCGATGTAAGGCGGTACCGTAAGAATGACCGCGTCGTCGGACGACAACGTGACGATCTCGCTGCCAAAATCGAGCGCCTCGATGCGGCCGTCGCCAAAGCGGATTGCACGAAGCTGGTGTTCCAGACGAAGAACGGCGCCGCGTTGTTGCAACACCATGAGTGCGGGTTCGATCAGCGTCGCGCCAAGTCCCTCGCGCGCCAACAGCGGCCGGCAGGCTTGCCCGCCGGCGGCAAGCGTCTCGCGGATCACCGCCGAGGCAAGCTTCGCCGAGCCTTGCGGCGGCGCGATGTTGAGCGCCGCGAGCAGAAGCGGCTCGACCAGCCGCCGATAGAGCGGCCCTTCGCAGGCGATCGCCTCGCCCACTGTTTTATCCGCCGGCGGCCACAACAGTCGCGCCAGCGCGAGGTAGTCGAGCGCCCGCGTGCCCGGCACGCGGCGCGCGGCGTCGAAAATCCACAACGGCAACCGGCCGTCGTTGAAGCGCAGCATCCAGCGCTCGCCGGAGGCGAGATCGGCAAAGCGAAACTCGGCATGCGGCGGACCGATCAGGCGGTCGGCGGCGCCGATGTCGCGCAAATAGGCAAGGGCCGCATGATTGCCGGACAGCAGCAGATGATTGCCGTTGTCGATCGTCATGCCGACCGCGGCGTCGTGATAGGAACGGCAGCGCCCGCCGGCGAATGCCGTCGCCTCGTGCACGACGACGTGTCTCCCCTGCGCGCTGAGCTTCAACGCCGCCGACAGGCCGGCGAGGCCGGCGCCGATGATGTGGACCGTTCCGGTCATGACGCGACGAACATCAAATCAGATTGCGCAGCACGATGAGCAAAAATTTCGCGCGTGGCAGGCGGACGCGCGTGCGCGGAGACGCGAAGCCGCGGGCGATCAACCCGTTGAGGATGAGTCGATAGCCCTCGCTCATGATGCGCGGCGCCTTCACCACGCGGCGCGGGCTTTGGGCCATGATCGCGCGCGCTTTTTGAAACTCGGTCTTGGCGAGTTCGACGATGACATTGCACGCCTCCCCCAGCATCGGATTGGCCAGCACTGTCCCCGGATCGGTCGCGATGATGCCGGCATCGCGCAGCGCCTCGCGCGGCAGATAAAGCCTGCCCATCGCCGCATCCTCGTCGAGGTCGCGCAATATGTTGGTGAGCTGCAGCGCGCGGCCGAGATGATGCGCCAACGCAAGCCCCGGGTCGCGCTCCATGCCGAAGACCCGCACCGAGAGCCGCCCGACCGCGCAGGCGACGCGATCGCAATAGAGATCGAGGGTGGCGCGGTCGGGCGCGCGGATATCGGCGACCACATCCATCTCCATGCCGGCAATAACGGCAAGGAAATCGGCTTGATCGAGCGCGAAAGTGCGCACAGCTTGCGCGAGCCCCGTCAGTTGCGGCGGGGCCGAACCGGCATAGAGCGCATCGAGATCGCGGCGCCATTGGTCGAGCGCGGCCTGACGCTGATCGCGCGGCCCCGGATCGTCGGCGATGTCGTCGACGGCGCGGCAGAACGAATAGATCTCGAACATCGCCTCGCGTTGCGCGCGCGGCAGGATGCGCATCCCGGAATAAAACGAGCTGCCGGAAGCGCGCTGGGCGGCTTGCGTGGGCGCGTTCACTCAAGCGCCCCGCGGCGTTTCGGAGCCGGCAAAGAACCGCCGGCCGAGCCGGCGCGACGCGCCGTGCAAAATTCCAATGAGCGTGAGGCCGGCGACGGCGGGCAGCGCGAGATGGACCTTGTCGCGCAGCGGATCGCGCGCTTCCAGCAAGCCCGTCAGCCGGTGCGCCAGCGTATTGATCACGGCGACTTCGAGCGCGAGCCGCGTATCATTGATCGCTAAAGCGAAGTCGCCGCTTTCGCCGAGCAGCTGCCCTGTTCGCGCTGCGAGTTTGTGCAAGCAATCGAGCAGCGCAGGCGTCGCGCGTTCGGCGCCGAGCGCCTCGACGGTGGCGCCGCTCGCTGAAAGCGCATCCTGCGGAATATAGACGCGATCGAGATTGAGATAGTCTTCCTTGCAGTCCTGCAGGTGATTGATGATCTGTAATGCCGCGCACAGCGCATCGTTGGCCGGCCACACCGCGCGGCTTTCGCCGTGGACGTCGCAGACGAAACGGCCGACCGGCATCGCCGACAGCGAACAGTAGGAAATCAGATCGTCCCAGTCGCGATAGCGCAATTTGGTGACATCGAGCCTGAAGGCCGCGATCAGATCCTGCGCATGCTTTGGCGCGAGATTGCGTTCGGCGAGCGCCGCCTTGAGCCGCACCGCCACTTCATCTTCGGCACTCGCGCCCAGGAGTCCGGCTTCGAGGCGGTCGAGGAGCTTAAGTTTTTCTCCCGCACCAAGCGTCGCGTGATCGGCGATATCGTCCGCGGTGCGCACGAAATTATAGAAGGCGAGGATCGGACCGCGGTGGCGCGGGCGAATGAGAAAGGACGCGACCGGGAAATTCTCGTCCCGGTGGCCCTTGCCCGAGCGCCAGTCTTTGGCTTTAGGAGCGCTGGCGTCATGTGTCACGGCGTCATTCATCGATCGTCAACTTTGCAGTTCCGAAATATTGGGCTTTTCTGAAACATTGGCTTGGGCGCGGCCCTTCCACATGCCGCCGCGGCCGCGGGCATGCTGATAGGCGGAATCGAGCGTGAACGCCATATAGACGGCAGCAATCGCCGGCAGCACGGGCGCCCAGAGCCGCGACAGCCCGTAGAACCGCACCGTGCGCAGGAAAACCAACGTCATCAAGAGCCAGACGAAGAGGCCGATGAATTGCGCAAAGCCTTCGCCGAAAATCGCGAGCGCCACCGGCGCCAGGTAAGTCAGCGCCAGCCCCAGCACGGTGCCGAGCAGCAAAACCGGCGAATAGCGCAGCTGCGCATAAGCGGTGCGCGACACCATGCGGCGGATATCGCCGATCCGCGGATAGGCGCGGATCGAGCGCACCCGCTCGGTGAGCGCGATGGCGATCGGTCCGCGGCGTTTGAGGAGTTTCGCCAGCGTGCAATCGTCGATCAAGGCGGTGCGGATCGCGGCAAGGCCGCCAGCGTCGGCAAGCGCCTCGCGGCGCACCAGCATGCAGCCGCCGGCCGCCGCCGCGGTCGAGCGGCGCGGATTATTGGCCCAGGCGAAGGGATAGAGCATCTGGAAAAAGAAGATGAAGGCCGGCACGAACATCCGTTCGGCAAAACTCTCGCAGCGCAATTTCGCCATCAGCGAATTGAGCACGAGCCCCCCCGCCTCCGACCGCGCGACAAGCGAAGTCAGCGCATCGGGCGTATAGATGATGTCGGCGTCGGTCAGGAGCAGATAGGCCGGCGGCTGCGGCGCCGCTGCGGCCTGCTCCACGCCCTGCTGCTGCGCCCAGAGTTTTCCGGTCCAGCCGGCAGGCAAGGCCCGCCCCGACAGCACCGTCAGCCGAGCGGCGGCGCCGAGCGCGGCGGCGGCCTCCTGCGCCACGCGGGCGGTGCCATCGCGGCTCTGATCGTCGACCAGGATCACGGCAAATTCGCCCGCATAGTCCTGGCGCAGCAGCGAGGTGACGGTCTCGCCGACGCAAGCCGCCTCGTCGCGCGCCGGGATGATCGCGGTCACGGCGGGCCATGCGGACGGCAAACCTTCCGCGGGCAGCGCCCCGTCGCGCTCGGCCGAGCGCCAAAACCCGCCGCGCGCGGCGACGAGATAGAGCCAGGTCAGCAGCACCATTGACGCTACGAGGTCGATAGCCACAAATTGCCCTTTCGGGGGTGAAGAAAGCCTTGGCCCTGGCGGGTTACCCGTTGGGGCGTCTCGTTATCCCCTAAATGCAGGACCTGATATAGGACCCCCCAGGTTTACCCAAAACACTGGGCAATAACGCAATAACGTAATGGTCATCGCGGAATGAATGACAAGAACAGCCCGTTTCTCGCCCGTCTCGACCAGGTGGCGGCGGAGACCGAGGCGCTCCTGGACAAGCTCCTCGCCACAGCCCCGATCGCGGGCGAATTAAGCCGCCCTGCCCGGCTGATCGAGGCCATGCGCTATTCGAGCCTCGGCGGCGGCAAGCGCTTCCGGCCGTTCCTGGTGGTGGAATCCGCGAGCCTGTTCGCCGTGCCACGGCGGAATGCCCTGATGGCGGGCGCTGCGCTCGAATGCGTGCATTGCTATTCGCTGGTGCATGACGACCTCCCGGCCATGGACAATGACGCATTGCGCCGCGGCCAGCCGACCGCGCACCGCAAATTCGACGAGGCGACCGCGATCCTCGCCGGCGACGGCTTACTCACTTTCGCCTTCGACATCCTGTCGCGGCCCGAAACCCATGCCGAGCCGAGCGTCCGCATCGAGCTCGTCATGGCGCTTTCGCGCGCCGCGGGGCTCGGCGGCATGGCGGGCGGGCAGATGCTCGATCTCGCCGCCGAGGGCCGTTTCGGCGCGGCGAAGCTCGGCGAGGCCGATGTGCGCATGCTGCAGGCGATGAAGACCGGCGCGCTGTTGCGCTTTGCCTGCGAGGCCGGCGGCATTCTGGCTAACGCGTCGCAGCCGCAGCGCGGGGCGCTCGAGCGCTTCGGCGCGGTGCTGGGCGAGGCCTTCCAGATCGCCGACGATCTCCTCGACGTCGAAGGCGATCCGGCGCTGGTCGGCAAGCAGACCGGCAAGGACGCCGCCGCCGGCAAGGCCACCATGGTCAGCGTGCTCGGCATCGCCGCCGCCAAAGCGCGGCTGCAAAAACTCGTCGCCGAGGCCGAAGCAGCGCTTGCGCCGTTCGGCGCCGCGGCCGCTAATCTGATCGAAGGCGCGCGATTCGTCGCCGCGCGGAATGCTTGAGCCGAACCGCCGCGGCGGCGGCTAGTGGCTCGGTTTGACGTTGGCGCGCAGGAGAGCGATCGGGAGTACGCCAATGGTTGCGTATGTTGTCTTCACGCGCGAAAGGATGAGGAACCGCGAGGAATATGAGCGCTATCGGGAAAAATCGCGGATCGCCACCGCCAGCCATCCCTTGAAGCCGCTGGCGCTTTACGGCAAGCACGAAGTGCTCGAAGGCCCGGCGATAGAGGGCGCGGTCATCCTGGAGTTTCCAACCATCGAAGCCGCCAAAGAATACTACCACAGCGAAGCTTATCAGGAGGCCGTTAAGCATCGTTTCCTCGCGGCCGACTATCGGGTGTTTATCGTCGAAGGGGCGTGAGGCGCAGTCTGGCGATCTTGGGGCATAGTGCCGCTTCTTTGCCGGGGCGATTGACGTTCCCCGGCGCTACTCCTATCTGCGAGCGGTTGCCGTGTTCCCAGTCCCGTTCGCGTCGTCGAAAAAGCGAACCACCCGCCTGTTTCGGGAGACTTACTCCCTAATGACCGAACCCACGCGCTTCACCACCTGGGCGGCCACGCTTGCAGTCACCCTGTCGGTGTCGATGTTGATTCCGGGAGCGCCGCGCATTGGCGCGGCGGCGCTGGCGCAGGACGCCCGCAAGCCAGCGACCCATACTCAAGGCAAAAAGCCCGCCACGCCGTCGACCGCCGCACCGGCGGCGCAAGCCCCAAAACTGCCGCCCCGCATCCCCTTCACCGCGGCCGACGACGCCGTGGCCACCATCCCGGGCATGCCGGATGTGCGTTTCTTTGCCGATTCGATTGCGGATTTTAACAAGGCGCTGCCGTCGCAGCCCGGACCCTGGCTGGTGCTGTCCACCGGCGGCTCCGATGGCGCCTTCGGCTCAGGGCTGCTCAACGGCTTGAGCGCCGCCGGCAACCGGCCGGACTATTCGGTCGTCACGGGAGTATCGAGCGGCGCCCTGATGGCGCCCTTCGTCTTCGCCGGCTCGCGCTACGACGGCGCGCTCACCGACGCCTATACCAAGACCACCGCGGCCGATATTTTCGAGGTCGGCGGCACTGGCGAAAGCTTCCTCGACACTTGGCCGCTCAAGGATCTGATCGCCAAAGAGATCACCCCGCAGCTCATCGCCGATATCGCCGCCGCCCATCAGGCCGGCCGGCGGCTCTTCGTCGTCACCACCGATCTCGACGCCGAACGCTCGGTGGTCTGGAACATGGGCGCGCTCGCCGTGCATGCGCAAAAGGACGGCGGCGACGCGGCGCTGAAACTGTTCCGCCAGGTGCTGCTGGCATCGGGCGCCATTCCGGGCGCCTTTCCGCCGGTGCTGATCGACGTCGAGGGCAACGGCAAAAAATTTCAGGAAATGCATGTCGACGGCGGCGTCGGCGGCCAGTTCTTCGTCGCGCCGCCCTCCGCGATGGAAAGCAATAGCGGCTACAAGATTCCGGCGACGCAGCTTTATATCGTGGTCAACAGCTCGCTTACGCCCGACTTCGACGTGGTCGAGCGTTCGACGCCGCTCATCCTCGCGCAGAGCGTCGGCGCCGCCGTCAAGGTCGACCTGCGGCTGATGCTCGACCGCGCTTATGTGGCGGCGCAGAACTCCGATGTCGGCTTCAACGTCGCCGCCATTCCGGCAAGCTTCAATGCCCCGAGCCGCGGCGCCTTCGATCCGAAATACATGAAAGCGTTATACGATGTCGGCTACGATCAGGGCAAAGGCGCCAATGCCTTCGCACCCGCACCGCCGGATTTTCCGGGCGGGCCCGCGGTGTCGCCGGCCGATCCTGTTCCGGAGCCGAAATCGAACGACGCGGATAAGCCACCGCAAAAATAGCATTGCCGACATAACGTGTGACACTGGGGAGCGACACATGGGGAATTGCGGAGACAAACGCGGAGGCTTGGTCCTGGCGGTCACGGCGGCCTTGTTGTTGGCAGCGCCCGCGCATGCCGCCGAACGCCACCACGCGCGCGGCCCGGCGCACGCCTATGACGGGCTGTGGAGCGTTTCGATCCATACCCAGACCGGCCCCTGCGATCCGAGCTATCGTTATCCGGCGCGCATCGTCGGCGGCCAGATCGTGCAGGCGGTCAACGATTTCAGCTATCAGATTTCCGGCAATGTGGTGTCGAGCGGCGCCATCGCGGTCACGGTGAGCCGGGGCCTGCAAAGCGCCACCGGTTACGGCCGGCTGCACGGCGGCAACGGCGGCGGCCGCTGGAGCGCCGGCGGCAATACCTGCACCGGCACCTGGACCGCGATGCGCCGCGCGTCGAACTGAAAAATCCCGCCACGGGAAGGCCGCGCACCGCCGCCAAGACTTGCGGCCAAGCCGCCAAGCCTTGTGGCCAAGCCGCCAAGCCTTGCGGCCAAGCCACCAAGACTTGCGGCCAATACGACTCAAATAAGCCATGAGCTTGCGGTAGCCGGCAACCCTCGGCGACCGCCGCCGATCGATTGTACCGGTGGCCGGTGGAACAAGTAACGGCTGCCGGCATTTGCGTTGGCACACACTGCATACCGTGGAGACCATCTCCACTTTTCCGGGAGCGACTTATGGATAAGAAAATTGCCGGTCTGCTTGGAGCGGCGGCGGCCCTGACCACCTTGGGCAGCGCGAGTGCCGCAATGCGCCTCCGAGCCCGCGTCGGCAACGAGCTACCGCGACCTGCTCGAACCGGTGCCGAATGCGGTGGCGGCGCTGATCGCGGACGAAGCGGCGCGGGCGCAGCGGCCGGCGGACGTAAAGCTCGCCCAATATCATCATCACCATCACCACCATGGCTACGACCCGGGTGCCGCCATCGTCGGCGGTGTCATCGGCGGGATCATTGCCGGCTCGCAGCCGCGCTACTACGGACCGCCGCCGCCTCATTGCTACTGGACGGCGGGCGAGCCGCAGTGGAACGGCTATGCCTGGGTGCGGCCACGCGTCAGGGTTTGCCAATAACGCGCTCTTCGTCTCTCCCGCGGCGTTGACCTACATCAAGGCCACGGCCGGCCATTATATTAGTATTCTCTAATCGACAAACCGCTCGATAGAGGAGAATGCTCGATGACCGATTGGCCCGACCGCACCACCGAACTGACCGCGCAATTGCGCAAATTGCGCGGCAGCGCGCCGGACGTCATGAAGGCATTTTCGGCGATCGCCCAGGCCGCGACGGCCCCGAAATCGCTCGACGGCAAGACCAAGGAGCTGATCGCGCTCGGCATCGCGGTCGCGGTGCGCTGCGACGATTGCATCGGCTTCCACGTCAAGTCCGCCTTGCAGCTCGGCGCCTCCCGCGACGAGATCGGCGAGACGCTCGGCATGGCGATCTATATGGGCGCGGGTCCCTCGGTGATGTATGCGGCGCACGCGCTCGAGGCGTTCGGGCAATTCGAAAGCAGCGGCGCCGAGGCGGCAAAGCTCGCGGTCTAGAACCGGCCTGCCGCCGCTAACCCGTCTTCCGCGCCGGCACGTTGGCGTTCCACCACGGGCAGACGTCGGCGGCGCGCAGATAATTGCCGTCCATCACGTTGAGCGGCTCGCGGCCGCCCGCTTCCGCGACCCGCATGCGCAACGCGCGGGCCTCGTCGCGGCCCTCGTCGGTGAGCCACATGCGGTCGTGGCCCCACAGGCTCGGGCCTTCGGTGCGCTCATGCGGCGTCCAATTCGCGGTATCGATCGAGCGGCCGCCGAAGCCGTATTCGACCAGAAATTTCGACGGCGACCAGGAATAGAACGAGGTGACGTGATCGTTGACATGGCGGCCGAGCGTGGTGCCGATCATCTCCGGCTTCGCCAGCGCCAGATCATAGGCCTGCCCGACATCGTCGAGATAACAGACCTCGAACATCATGTGATGGATGCCGTTCCGGCCGGTGTCGATGAAGGCCAAGCTATGGTGGCGCGGATTGACGTGAAAGAAATAGGCCTTGAAGGGCTTTAGAATGTAATCGGTCGGCTTGAAATTGAGGATCTCGGTATAGAACGGCACGACGTCGTCGAGCCGTTCCGCGGTCAGCACCGCATGCCCCATGCCGAGGACGCCGGTGCGAAAGCCGGAGATTGAACGGCCGGGCTTGAACGGCTCCGACGCGATTTCCGGGCCGTGAAACACTTCGAGCCGATTGCCGATCGGATCTGAAAACACGATCAGATCGCGCACCCGCCGCTCGTCCGCCAGCGCCCGCGAACCGCGCGCGACCTTTACCTGGTTTTTTTCCAGATGCGCCGCCAGCGCATCGAGCGCCGCAGCGTCGGCCACTTCCCAGCCATAAAACGCCGGCCCCTCGTCCGCGTCGCTATGCACGATGACGCGCTGCTTGCGATCGTCCATCCGCAGCGCAAGCGTGCCGCGGCTCTTGTCGGTGAGCTGCATGCCGAGAAAGCGCGTGGCGTAAGTCGCCCAATCGTCGAGATTCTTGGTGCGAATGCCGAAATAGCCGAGGGAATGGAGGTTCATGGGCGTTGCCTTGGCGGCGCGGTTGTTGGCCGATGACATATCATATGGGGCCCAGAGGGTAAAATAATGGCCAGGACGCGTCCCATCCGGGCCGCTTTTCCCGGGCGCAGCGCAGCACGGAGCAAAGCGCAGTGATGCGCTGCAGACCCGGGATCGTTACAGACGCCGAGCCTGCGGCGATCCCGGATGCGGTGCATCACTTCGTGCTGCACCGCATCCGGGAAACGTAGTCTTTTACGCGTCATGCCCGGGCTCGTCCCGAGCATCCACGTTTTTGCAGCCTCGCGAAGCGAGTTATTTGAAAGGCACGACAAGAGCGGATCGTCTACCGACCGTCGCTTTTTTCGCACGGGAAAGTATCCTGCAGGCCGCTGAGCAGCAGGATAGCGATCAACATATCGCCCTTCGCCGCCCGCTTGTCGGCTGACTTGAGCATAATGTCTTCGGTTTGCGCCGTGGTCATGACGAGGTTTCCGGGCACGCAGAACGCCGGTTGGCCGCCAAGGCTTTTTATCCGCGCATTGTAAGCAAACAGGCCGCTCCTGACGCCGTCCAGGTACACCTCATTAAACTCGCGAAGCGCTTCATTCTGCGGATTACGGTAGGAATCCAGGCGCACATCGGCGGCCGCAACGGGAGCCGCCGTAAGCGCCAAAAAGCACACCGACAATATCGCCTTGTTCATCGCTGCGGTTTCCTCGCGTTTGCGGCGGCGTCTTTGCCAGCCGCTTCCTCGCTCTCCCCGTCCTACGGGCTGGGCACGGCGCTGCCAAATGAATCGGGATGGCCGGGAAAAGTCCGCCCATCGCAGCTCTCGATTTGTCATGACATTGTCTGGCGCTATGTGCTATCATGTTTTTGAGGAACCCAACATGCCCCGACGCACCACTCGCACTGAAAAGCTCGATCTGCGGCTGAGCCGCACCGCCAAACAGACCTTGCAAGCGGCGGCTGCCGCCCAGCGCAAATCGGTCAGTGAATTCGTGCTCGACACCGCGCTGAGCGAAGCCGAGGAGCGGCTCGCCGACCGGCGGGTGTTCACGCTCGAAGCCAAGCGCTGGGACGCCTTCGTCGCGGCGCTCGACGCGCCGCCGCGCCGTCACCCGCGGCTGGAGCGGCTGTTTCGCGAACCTTCCGTCTTCGATCCCAAAAGCTAGCCGTGACGCCGGCGCTGCGTATCGAGAAACTGCAGCGCACACACGCCGTCGACCAATTCACCTGCGGCCAGCCGGAGCTCGATCGCTTTCTCATCCGCCACGCGCTGCAAGCCCAGCAATCGAATTCATCGCAGACCTATGTCGCCTTGAGCGGCAACGAGGTCTTGGGCTTCTACACCATCGTCGCCGGCGAAGTTGCGCACGCCCAAGCGCCTGAGCGCGTCGTCAAAGGCATGCCGCGCCATCCGATCCCGCTCTTGGTTCTCGCACGCCTCGCCGTTCATTCTAAGGCGCAGGGCCGCGGCCTCGGCGCAGGCCTCCTGCTCGACGCCCTCGGCCGCACGCTCCAGGTCGCCGATATCATAGGCGTGCGCGCGCTTGCCGTTCATGCCAAGGACGAACAGGCGAGCGCCTTCTACCGCCACTTCGGCTTCACGCCGTCGCCGACGGATGCGAGGCATCTGTTTATGCTGATCAAGGATATAGGGTTGGCGGCGGGGACGAAAAGATAATCTTACGCCCTGCCGTCATGCCCGAGCTCGTCCCGGGCATCCACGTTTTCGGAGCCTCGCGCAATAGAGGTCGAAGATAGCCGCAAGAATGCAATGACTGCAAAGACAGTTGAGACTCTAAAGAGCCTCCATTAATAGTAGTGGCATGTTTAAACGCCAGACCCTTTTTGTCTTGGGTGCCGGTTCTAGTTTTGAGGCAGGATTGCCGGTAGGCCAAGAAATAGCCCGCACGATCGGCAAAAAAGCGGACATCCGCTTCGAAGGTTTCAATCAACCGGTAAGCGACGGTGACTTTCCCCTTTTTGGTCAGGTCACAAATTCCTTTCAAGATCACCCAAATGAGTTTCAACAGGCCGCGTGGCTGATTCGCGACGGCATCGCCTTCGCTCAGTCCATAGACGATTTTCTAGACCAGCATAGAACCAATGCGTATGTGAACACCTATGGCAAAGCTGCAATCGCGAAAACAATTGTGGAGGCGGAGCAGAATTACAAACTTTACTTCAACCGTTTCCAAGGGCAGGAAATGTTTGACGGCTCTGCCCTTGCAAATACCTGGTTCGTCAAATTCATGTACATGCTTGGGCGGGGCGTGCCAAAAGAAAATGTGCGCGAGATTTTAGACAACGTAGCTTTCATTGTGTTCAATTACGACCGCTGTCTTGAGTTCTTTCTCGTTCATGCAATAAGAAGGCTTTATCGCATCGAAGAGCAAGAAGCACAATCAATCGTCGACGATCTTCATATCGTTCATCCTTACGGCATGGTTCCTCGCAGCATCCCTTTCGGCAATCCCGGCACCAATTTCGTTCGCGTGGCCAGTCAAATCAAAACCTATACTGAGCAATTAGGTGCAGGCGGGATAATCGATGAGATCGCCGCCGAACTCAACCGGGCGCAATGCGTCGTTTTTTTGGGCTTTGCTTATCACAATCAAAATATGAATCTGTTACGGCCCGGCGAACGAGTAAACATGCGCCCGATCTTCGGGACGGCCTTTGGCTTGTCAGATGCCGACGTAGAGGTCGTATCTCACGATTTGGCAAGCTTTTTCAAACCACCAATGAATACTCACACCCGCTCGCGCATGATCCGATTGGAAAACAAACTGAAATCCGCAGACTTGTTTGATCACTATGCCAGGTCACTGACTGGTGGGGACTGAACGCATGGAATGGCTTTGGCAACTGCGAAAGCCCGACCGACACGGGTGGATTAGCCAAAGTGTAATCCGCGGCATCCCAGAAGGAATGGCGCCCCGCGGCTGCGTTCGGAGATTTGGGCAAAAACCTAAACCGATTTGGCTTGTCCCAATTTAAGAGACATCACTTGACACCCGTCCCCATTTAAGTTACACCTCTCCCCGAATCTCGCTCCGTAAAGGACATGACCCGGAGGCACGCCGGGTCATGGGGGCGAGTGCGGTGCCCGCGGGCGGATTTGCAGTCCGCTCTCGGGCGGCTCCGGGCATCAGCCTGCCGGCACTAGGACCGGCGTGCGAGGTGCCTCGCTGGACTAAGACGAGGCCGGGGCGGGTAACGCCCGCTCAAACTGCGTAAGGTCGGCGCCCCCTGGTTGGGGCGAGCTTATCCGACCGAGCGCTCCGGCAGCGTCTTGGGAAGCCTGGCCTGGAGCTGAGCCTTGGGCGACGAAAGTCCCCTTGGCGAGAACCGTGGTGGGACGCCGACAGGCGTGCGCATCCCCGCTGGATGCGCGGCCGTGCTCAGCGGCACGGCAGGTTGAGGATTGCGTCTGTCGGCGTTCCGCTTCCTTTATTTTTTGGCGGACGGGGTGAGGCGAACGGGAAAACAGAGAACCCACCGCTCTGTTTCGGTTCGCGAGCCCAGGGTTCGCGCTTCACGTGGCTGGTATTTGCAACACCCGGACGCCAAGGCGCGTCCGGGAGCGCATCCTCACGTCGTCATTGCCGGGCTTGACCCGGCAATCCATGCGGCCCCGAGGCGCACTAGGATTTACGCACCGCTCTATTTCGCCGCACTTCAGCATGGGCCACCGGGTCAAGCCCGGTGGCGACGAGGAGTTGGGGTCCTCGCCGGCAAGACAAGAAAGGAGTCACAGTGACCAAAAAGCCCAAACCCAAACTCGATCCCGCCGTCTACGCCGCGCGCTTCAAGGCCGAGAAGGCGCGCCAGCAGCGGCGCTATTGCGACGCGTTTGCGCTGTGGCGGGACTGCCGGCGCAAGGCCTGCCGCCGCCACCTCACCTGCACCGGCGATCCCAAGGCCTGCCTGAAACAGGCGCTCGATCGCGTGCCGCGGCAGACGCAATGGCGGACGCGGCAGGACATCCTCGAAGCGTCGCCGCGCAATATCGGCGCCCCCGAACGCGCGGCGCGGGAATGCATGCCGCGGGATTTTTATGAGTAGGGAATCATCCCGCCCCGCGATAGCGGGGAGGGGGGACCGCACGAAGTGCGGTGGGAGGGGCGCGGGCGGTGACGTGATGCCTGAGTTTCAAGGAAATGAAGGTCGCGACGCTTGTGCTTCTTCCGCAACGGCAACGCAGCGTCGAGTCAGAGGCCCCCTCCACCATCCTTCGCTCTACGCGCTGCGGATGGTCCCCCTCCCCCGCTTCGCGGGGGCGGATGCACGGCGCTCAATCGAATCCGAAAAACCGGCAAAACTCCGCCGGCTCCGCGCGGGGCGAGCGGAAGGAGTTGGCGGGGTGGCCGTGGTCGCCGTAACCGAGCGCTACCGCGCAGAACAGCATCTGTTCGGGCGGCATGCCGACGAATGCGCCGACCAGACGATGCAGCCGCGCCCAGGATTCCTGCGCGCAAGAATCGAGGCCATAGCCGCGGGCGAGCAGTTGCAGCGCATTGATATAGCCGCCGAGATCGGCCCATTGGCCGGGGCCGAGCTTGCGCTCGATGGCGATGAACAGCGCGACGGGAGCGTTGAAGAATTCGAAATTGCGCTTGTACTGCCCGAGCCGCGCCGCCGCATCGTCGCGGTCGATGCCGAGCGCGCCGTAAAGCTGCACGCCGTGCTCTTCGCGGCGGGCCTTGTAGGGCTCCCACATGGTCTTCGGATAGATCGGATATTCGGCGTCGTCGTGGCGCGGATCGCGGCCCGCGATATAGTCCGCGACCTTGCGCTTGAGTTCGGCGAGCGGGTGGCCGGTGAGCGCATAGACCTGCCAGGGCTGCAGATTGCCGCCGGACGCCGCGCGCGCGGCGCGCAAAATCAGCGCCCGCACGATCTTGGTGTCGACCGGCCGGTCGAGAAACCAGCGGCAGGAAATACGCGAATCGACGGCTTCGAAAACGTCCATGGTCTTGACCCCTACCTGTCATTCCGCGGCGCCCAAAGGGCGCGCCCGGAATCCATAGCCACAGGTCGCGCCCATTCCGCTCGGGCGGTGGTTATGGATTCCGGATTGCTGCTGCGCAGCATCCGGAATGACGAGCATGCCTCCCTGACTCGAACTCAAATTCGTATACTATCGGCGGCAAAAGGCGAGACCATCGCCAAGACCACACAAGACAACGTCGACACAAGACTTCGGCGACACGAGACTTCGGCGACACAAGACAATAAGGGGGGAGCACACATGACGGAGAGCACCATCACTATTGCGGCGCGGCTCGACCGGCTGCCGCCGTCGCGGCATACGCGCAAGCTCGTCACGCTGCTGTCGCTCGGCGGCTGGTTCGAATTCTACGATCTGTTCTTCACCGCCTATATCGCCATCGGGTTGTTCAAGGCCGGCCTGTTCCGGCCGACCACGCAAGGGCTATTCGACCTGCACGGCTTCGCGAGCTTTGTCGCCGCGCTGTTCTTAGGCCTCTTCATCGGCACCATCGCCTTCTCCTGGCTGTCCGACCGCTTCGGCCGCCGCTCCATCTTCACCTTCGCGCTGCTCTGGTACTCAGTCGGCGCGCTCATCATGGCGTTCCAGAATTCGCCGGAGACCATCGATCTGTGGCGGCTGATCGCCAGCATCGGGCTCGGCGTCGAACTGGTGAATATCGACACTTACGTGTCGGAACTGGTGCCGAAGACCGAGCGCGGGCCGGCCTTCGCCTACAACCAGTTCGTCATGTTCACCGCGGTGCCGGTGGTGGCGTTCCTCTCCTGGCAATTGGTGCCGCAACAGATTTTCGGCCTCGACGGCTGGCGCGTGGTGGTGATCCTCGGCTCGATCGGCGCTTTCGTGATCTGGTGGATCCGCCGCAGCCTGCCGGAATCGCCGCGCTGGCTCGAGCAGCACGGCCGCAGCGCCGAAGCAGAACGCATCGTCGCCGATCTCGAAGCCAAGATCCGCGCCGACGGCTACGAGCTGGCAGCGCCCGAAACCGTCAGCGGCGAGGCCGAGCGCAAGACGGGCAGCTTCGCCGAAATCTGGAACGAGACCTATCGCGGCCGCACCGTGATGCTGGTGATCTATAATCTGTTCCAGACCGTCGGCTATTACGGCTTCTCGAGCTGGGTGCCGACGCTTCTGATCTCGCAGGGCATCGAGGTGACGAAGTCGCTCACCTATACGTTCATCATCGCGGTGGCGGCGCCGATCGGCCCCCTGGTCGGCTGCTGGTTTGCCGACCATTTCGAGCGCAAATGGCAGATCGCCTGGGCCGCCGCCGGCATTGCCGTGTTCGGGCTGTTGTTCGCCCAGCAGGGCAGCGCCGCGGGCGTCATCGTGTTCGGCCTGTTGATCACGCTGTGCAACAACTGGATGTCGTTCTCGTTCCACGCCTATCAGGCCGAGCTCTACCCGACCCGCATCCGCGCCCAGGCGGTGGGCTTCGTCTATTCGTGGAGCAGGTTTAGCGCGATCTTCTCCGGCTTCATCATCGCCTTCTTCCTCGGCAATTACGGCACCATGGGCGTGTTCGGCTTCATCGCCGGCGCCATGGCGGTCGTGTTCATTGTCATCGGCGTGTTCGGTCCGGCCGTTACCAAGCGGCGGCTCGAGGCGATCGCGACATGACGGCCGAAGCGGCGCCTTGCTTACGGCGCCACGATGACGACGCAGGGCGCCAAGCTGCAGAGTTTCTGCGACACGCTGCCGAGGAGAAGGCCGGACAGCCGGCCGCGGCCGCGGCGCCCGACCACGATTGTGTCCGCCTTGTCGTGCCGAACGGCCTCGATGATCCCTTGCGTCGGATCGCCCCAGACGAGGTGAGTTTTCGGCGACGAAATCCCGGCCTGTTGGGCACGCCGCTCGGCTTCGAACAGATTGCGCTGCGCCAGCGTCTCGGCCGGGTTCGCCTGATCGCCCTCGATACGGGTGAAATCCGCAAGTTCTTCGGCGCGCAACGGCCGGCCGACCGTAACGATCGACAGGCCTGCATTCAGCGACTTCGCAAGTTCGGCGGCAATATCGACCGCGCGATTGGCGCCATCGGATCCGTCCGTCGCCACCATGATGTTGCGCATCTTCAATTCCTCCTCGGCCGCCGTTCGCTCCGATTATTCGAACAATACGCGCGACGCGACAGATCGCTTTGCGCGACATCAAAAACCAGCCGGCATTTGATGACGCTTCGATGACAGAACTCGAATTCGTCCGGGGCTTTGATCGCGATCAAAGGCGACATTCGCGCGGTCTGATTTCATGCAGCGCACCATGGGCGGCGCATGATGACCGATCTGATCCTCGCCAAAGCCGGAAAACAAAGCGACAGGCTCAGCCTCGACGCCGGCCTGTTCGCCAGAGCCCCGCGCGCGGAACCAATCGTCGAAAAACTCTCTATCCGCGGCCTGAATTTCTATTACGAGGACGGCAACAAGGCGCTGAAGAACATCTCGACGCCGATCTACCAGAACTGCGTCACGGCATTCATCGGACCTTCCGGCTGCGGCAAGTCCACGCTGCTGCGCGTGTTCAACCGGATGTACGATCTGTATTGCGGCCAGCGCGCCGACGGCGAGGTGCTACTCGACGGCAAGAACATTCTGGAGATTCGGAGCGATCTGCCGAGGCTTCGCGCCCGGATGGGCATGGTTTTTCAGAAGCCGACGCCGTTTCCGATGTCGATATACGAGAACGTCGCGTTCGGGATCCGGCTGCAAAAGAACGTCACGAAAGCGGCTCTCGACATCGAGGTCGAAGCAGCCCTGCGCCGCGCCGCGTTGTGGGACGAAGTCAAGGGTCAGCTCGCGAGCGACGGCATGTCGCTCTCGGGAGGACAGCAGCAGCGTTTGTGCATCGCCCGCACCATCGCCACGCAGCCCGAGGTCATTCTTCTCGACGAGCCGTGTTCCGCCGTCGACCCGATCTCGTCGGCGAAAATCGAGCAGACCATTCACGAGCTCAAGGAGAGTCATACGATCGTCATCGTTACCCATAACCTGCAGCAGGCGGCGCGAATCTCGGACTTCGCCGGTTTCATGCTCCTCGGAGAGATGGTCGAATTCGGCGCCGCACCGAAAATTTTCGTCGCGCCCGACGACCCGCGGACGCAACGCTTCGTGACCGGGCGCTTCGGCTGATTTGCCCGGGCGCACGGCATTACCGCCGCGACTATCGATAGATGCTCGTCATATGCCGGCTCTGCTATCGAATGCCATCGTCCAGACCCATTGGGACAAATTCGCTCCCTACAGCGCGCTGCACCTGGTTTCGGTCGGCATCTGCCTCGCCGCCATCACCGGCCTGGTCGCGGCCGGCCGCCGCTCGCGCGCCGCGCACGGAACGATATTCCGGCACGCGCTCGGCGTTTTGGCGCTCGCCTATTGGCTGTCCTATAATATCTGGTGGAATTGGCACGGCGTGGATCCGGCGACCGGACTGCCGCTGCAGATCTGCGACATCAACGGCGTGATCGCGCCGCTCGCGCTGTTCACGCTTAATCGCTGGCTGCGGGCGACGCTCTATTTCTGGGCCTTCGCGCTGACCACGCAAGCTTTCATCCAGCCGGCCTTGCAGTTCGGCCCCTCGACGCCGCTGTTCTGGTGGTTCTGGGCGCAGCACACCATCATTCTCGGCTACGCCGTGTTCGACGTCCTGGTGCTCGGCTTCCGGCCCGATTGGCGCGATCTGTTGCGCGCCTGCGGCTCCGGCGCGATTTATCTGGCGATCGTGGTTCCGGTGAACCTCGCGCTCAACGCCGACTACGGCTATCTCGGCAATCTCGATGCCGGCCAAATTCCGCCCTTCGTGGCTGCGCTCGGGCCGTGGCCCGAGCGCGCCATCATCGTGGTCGTGCTGGCGGTTGCGGCATTCGTCATCGTCGAACTGCCATGGCAGCTTGGCCGCCGCCGCCATGTGGGCTGGAACGAGGTGGGCTGGAACGATGCGGGCTCGAACGATGTGGGCTGAAGCGCTGCCGCGGTTATTTGGTCGCCGCGATGCGCTGCAATTCGGCGCGGTCCATGACTTTGACCGAACCGTGCCCGACGTCGCAGATGCCGTTCTTGCGGAACGAGCTCAAGACCCGGCAGGTATGCACCGGCGTCAGTCCGGTGACGAGCCCGGCCAAGAAAGTGACACGCGCCGACTTCGCGAGATGCGGCACCGGCTGGATCTTGGCGACTTCCACGTAAACGATGTCCAACACCCGGTCGGCAAGCAGGCCAACGAGGCGATTGTCGACGCTCACGATGATGACGACGTGCCCGCCGGCATTAACGTGGCGGCTGGCGCCACGATGGCACGCCACAACTAGCAAGAATAAAACTATCCTATTGTTTCTCTGATAACTTCGATTTCGATCTTAACCGCGATCAAGCGATGCCGGCGGCGCACGCTCGCCTCGGAGCGGTCAGTCGAGAGCGGACGCAAGCGCTCGTATCGCACCGGACCCGCTAAAGCATGATCCGAAAAAGTGGAAAGCGGTTTTCGGAAAAGATCATGCGCAAACAAAATGCTAGAGCCCGGTTCCGATTCAATCAGAACCGATTAGGCTCTAGCTGAAATTCTGCAGCATCGCTTCGCGAATGAATTTCGGTAATTCGGCGAGATCGCCGGAGCCGCGCTCGGCGGCAACCGCGGCCGAGAGCGAACCGAGCGTCGCCGCCGACAGCGGCATCGGCACGCCCGTGAGCGCGCCCGTCGCGACCGCCGACATCAAATCTTTGCGCAGTGTGCGAATGTCGAGCGTCATTTCGGCGGCGCCGCCCTTGAGCACATCGATTTTGCTTCTCAGCCAGCCGCTGGCATAGGGCGCCTCTTGCAGAACGTCGAGCATCTGGTCGAGCGTGAGGCCTTGTTTCATCCCCAAGGCAAGCGATTCCGAAACTGCCTGAATATAGCCACCGAGCCCGAGATTGACCGCGAGCTTCATCGCATAGCCGCTGCCGTTCGGTCCGAGATGGGCAATGCGGCGCGTCATCTTTTCGAGTACCGGACGTGCCCGCTCCAGGTCCTCGGATTTGCCGCCGACCAAAGCGAATAATTTGCCGTCACGGGCCTGCGGAATGGTGCCAAGCACGGGCGATTCGATGAGCCGCGCGCCTCTTGTCTCGACCAGCGGCGCGAGTTCGCGCCCGGTCATCGGCTGCAATGTGCTCATATCGATGAACAACTTGCCCTTCACATCGCCGGAGAGAAAGCCGTCGGGCCCGTTGAAAATGCGCCGCACGCCGTGGTCTTCGGTAATGATGGAGATGACAATCTCGGATTGCACGGCGACGTCACGCGCGTGATTAGCGATCTTCAATCCGCCGGCCGCTGCTGCCTGGTTGGCCGCGGCATTGTGGTCCCAGCCCACCACGGCAAATCCTTGATCGCGCAAGCGCTGGGACATTGCCGCGCCCATTCGTCCCAAGCCGACCACTCCGATATTCATCTTGTCCTCCTCCGCATAAGATTTTGTCACGAGCGCAATAAGGCAACGCACCTTTGTCGCACTATAATTGACAGCAATCTGTGCTGGGATACTGTGTCGCCGTCAACGCCGCCGGCGATCAGCATGGCGGCGACAATAAAAGATAATGGGCGCGGCAAATGACCGCTGACCTGGGGAGGCACCATGAAACTTCACGTTCCCGCCGCTGTGGCGACGCTTGCACTCGGGGCCGCGTTGGCCTCGACGATCGCTCCCGCACCGGCATCCGCCGCTGAATACACCCTGAAATGGGCCGTCGTCACGCGCGGCGACATGCAGGAAAAGTTCGGCCACAAGCTCGCCGAAGTACTGCCGGCCGCCACCAGAGGGCGCGTCGAGGTTCAGGTTTTTCCGGGCGGCCAGCTCGGCAGTCCATCGGCCATGATCGAAGGATTGCAGCTCGGCACCATCGAGGCCTACGAAAATCCGGCCGACTTCTTCACCGGCGTCGATGCGCGGTTCGGCACTTTCAGCATTCCCTTCCTGTTCAAGAATACCGCGCAGGCCAACAAGGTTCTGGCCGATCCGGAATTCAACGACTACGTGCTGAAAATGGCCGAAGCGAAAGGCCTCGAAGGCGTCAATCTCGCGGTCGCCGCGGAATCACTCTACTTCGGCGCGAAGAAGCCGCTGCGTACGATCGAGGATTTCAAGGGCTTGAAGCTCCGTGTCAATGCGACGCCGGCCGAACGCGCCCGCATGGCGGCGTTGGGCGCAACCGCCGTGCCGATGGGTTTGCCGGAAATGATCACCTCGTTGCAGAACGGCGTCATCGACGGCACCATGAGCGGCATCTCCATCTTCACCAATTTCAATTTACAGAACATCGGTAAGACGCTGCTTGAGACCCACGACACCCTCTTGGTGTCGTTCGGCGCCATGAGCAAGCCGTGGCTCGACAAGCTGCCGGCCGATCTGCGCGACACGGTCGTCTCCGAAGCGCGCAAATTGCAGCCCTGGGCGCGGCAGACGGCAGTCGACGAAGTGGCCGAGCTGCGCCAGAAGTGGATCGACCGCGGCGGCGAGATCGTCACCCTGCCGCCCACCGAGCAAGCTGAACTCGAGAAACGCCTGAAGCCGATCGGTGCCGAGGTCACCAAGGACGATCCGGTGCTCAAGGCGTTCTACGAAAAGATCCAGGCGATCGAGGCGAAATACCCATAAGCCTGCGATGTCGGATCAAGCGCCACCGTCGAGACAGCGGCAGATCGAAGAGTTCGTTTTCATCAGGATTCCGCACGTGCTGTCCGGCACGCTGTTCCTGATTGCCGTGGTCCTCAACATCGTCAATGTGATCGGACGTTACGTATTCGGCATGCCGGTGTTCTGGGCGGAGGAGACGCTAACCTTCACGATAATCTGGATCGTGTTCCTGGTGGCCGGCTCGATCGCCTATCGGGGCGCCCACCTCAATATGGACTTGGTATTCTCCCGGCTGCCCGGCCCCTGGCAAGTCGCGATCAGGGTGGCGATCGTGCTGTCGCTCATCGCCTGCACGATCTTTACCGCCGTGCAGTCATGGAAAGTGGTCGAGCTACACTACATGACCGGCGGAGTCACGGCAGGCACCAATATTCCGCTGGTCATTCCCCACTCGGCACTGCTGTTCGGCTTCAGCTTCATGGCACTAGCGGCGATCCTGCGTTTTCGCTCCTACCTCACCGGCAAGTTCGATTGAGCGGAGAGGCACCATGTATTGGGTGATGGGTCTCCTGCCTTTTGCGTTGCTCTTGCTCGGGTTCCCGATTTTTCTCCTGCTGCTGATTACTTCGCTCGTGGTCCTGTTCGGCTTCTTCAATGTGCCGATGACCGTGGTCGCCCAGGACATCTTCAACAGCCTCAATAAATATGCGCTGTTGGCGGTGCCGTTTTTCGTTTTTGCCGGCAGCCTGATGTCGCGCGGCGGCATCTCGGTGCGGCTGTTGCGCTTCGTCGGCTCGCTCATCGGCGGCTTCCGCGCCAATATTCCGTTCACTTCGCTGGGCTTCGCCGCCCTGTTCGGCGCCACCTCGGGCGTGACGACGGCGGCCACCGCGGCGATCGGCACGCTGACCTATCCGCGCATGCGCGAGGCCGGATACAGCGAACAATTCGCCGCGGCGCTGATCACCTCCGAAGGCGCGCTCGACAATCTCATTCCGCCGTCGATTGCGATGATCATCTACGGCATCGCGTCGGATACGTCGATCATTCAGCTTTGGACGGCGGGTATCGGCCCGTGCATCCTTTTGGCGTCGTTCTTCGGCGCCTACATCTACTATCATTCGGTCAAGAGCGGCATCAAAGATACCGGAACATTTTCGTTCAAGGAATTATTGCAGGCGACGCGCGATGGCAAATGGTCGCTGGGCGCCATCGTCGTGATCATCGGCGGCATCTACTCCGGCGTCTTTTCGCCCACTGAGGCGGCCGGAGTCGCCAGCGTCTACGCCATCATCGTCAGCTATTTCATCTATCGCGAAGTGACGCTTGCCGACATCTTCGAGACCGCGGCGCGCTCGATGTATCTCACCGGGCTGATCTTCATCATCGTGGCCATCGCCGGGCTCTATTCCTGGCTGTTGACGATCAGCGGCATCGCGCAGGCCATCGTGACCGTGATCACGAGTATGCATTCCGAGCGCTGGGTAGTGTTGCTGGTCATCAATCTGTTCCTGCTGTTCATCGGCTGCTTCCTCGATCCGGCCTCCGGCCTGATCATGCTGACGCCGCTTTTGGCGCCGGTCGCGGCGTCGCTCGGCGTCGATCCGATTCACTTCGGTGTCATCGTCGTCATGAATCTCACGATTGGCACCTTCCATCCGCCGTTCGGACTGAACATTTTCGTCATCCAGGCGCTGTTCAAGACGCCGTCGGAGACGCTGTATAAAGGCCTGATACCGTTCGTGATCCTGGCGATCATCGCACTGCAGATCGTGACCTATGTGCCGGCGATCTCGCTGACGATCGAGCGTGCGCTGCTGCGCTAGTACTCTCGTAGTTACGCCGGTCCGCCGTGGCTTTCGATCATGCCCGCGACGTTCTTCAGCGCCGCGCGCAGATTGTCGAACAGCGCAAGACCTTCGGCCGCGACCTTGCGCTTCACGGCGTGGCCGCGCGCGCCGGGCAGACGTGGCGGCGGCGCGCCCTGCATCGGCCTTGCCTTGCCGATGACGTCGGCGATATGCGACATGCGGGCGTCGTACGCCTGTTTGCTTACAAAGCCCTGCGGATTGAGCGCCAGGAAGAACTGGCAGATATTGCTTGGCCGCTTGACGACATTTTCGTAGGTGACCTGGAAGCCGGGCTCGCCATCTGACAAGACGCTGCAGAAGATCTCGACCATCAAGGCGAGCGCATAGCCTTTCGGGCCGCCGATCGGCAGGATCGAGCCCTTCACCGCGAGCGCCGGATCGGTGGTGGGAAGGCCCTCCGGATCGAGCGCCCAGCCTTCGGGAATTGCTTTCTGGCCGGCGGCGAGCGCGTGGCGAATGCGTGAGCGCGCCACCATGGCGGTCGCCATGTCGGCAACAATCGGATCGGCATTCGGAACCGGAAATGCAACGCCAATCGGGTTGGTGCCGAGGAGGCCCTCAAGCCCGCCGGTCGGTGCGATCGCCGGCTGCGCATTGGTGAAGGCGAGGCCGATCAGCCCCTCTTCCGCGGCGCGGTCGGCATAATAGCCGGCAGCGCCGAAATGGCTCGACTTGCGCACCGCAACCGCGCCGAGACCCTGCGTCTTGGCAAAGCTCATCGCAATGTCGAGCGCGCGCCGGCTCGCCACGAGGCCGAGGCCATGGTCGGCATCGAGCACGGCGCAACATGGCAGCGTCTGTTCGGTTGCGAAGGCCGGATTGCTCTTGATGGTGCCGTCGAGCAGACCTCGGGTGTAGAGCGGCAGATGCACAATGCCGTGGGAATCCGAGCCGTGCAGCTGCGCCCAAAGCGCGACTTCGGCCGCAATCTCGGCGTCAGCGCGCGGCATGCCGCAATGCAAAAAGACATCGGTGGCGAGCGCCGCAAGCCCGGCCGGCGCGATCCGATCGGCACCGGCGGCATGCCGAAGCTTTGCCACCAAGCCTGCGCTATCGCCCATCTCTCTTGCCTCGGTTCTTGATTCACACGGGCGCCGCGCCGGGAAAAAACGCCTCGGCGTTGCGGTAAAACACCTTCTCATAGACCTCTTCGGCATAGCCGAGCGAGCGCCAATCGCCGACGAGCCGTTCGTGGGTCAAGGTCGGCCAGTCCCAACCGAACAGGATACGGTCCTGCAAGCGGCCGCCGATTTCCTTTTTCAAGGCGGGGGTAAAGTATTTCGGCGACCAGCCGTGCACCTCATATTGCACGTTCGCTTTATGCAGCAGGATGGCGATCATGTCGTCCTGCCACGGCCAGGCCGGCCGGCCGGCCAGTATTTTCAACTCGGGAAAGCGCGCCGCGACGATGTCGACATGGCGCGGATGCCCGTCATCGAGAATGACGCCCATGCCGCCCGGCATGCCCTGCCCGATGCCGGTAAGCCCGGTCATCAACAGCACCGGCACTCCGGCTTCGATCGACAGTTTATAGAACGGGTCCCAGATCCGGTCGCTCGGCGGATAACCAAGACTGTTCTGGCTTTGACAGAAGCCGAGGAAGCCGCAATTGGTCGCGGCGAGCCGCTCATATTCCTTGAGCCAGAAATCCCTCATCGCCGGATTGGCGGCGAGCCAATTGCCGTAGACGATATCGCGATTGTTGCGCGCGAATTCGGTGGCGTAATCGTTCGAGGCGCGAATCTCGTCCTCATCGGTCATCCGCCAGGTGCGGTAGATATCGAGGATGGTGCGGACGGAGCGTTGCCGAAAACCTTCCGCCATTTCGGCTTCGGTCTGGAAGGTGCGCTTGCGCCTGAAGATCCGCTCGGCATTGGCGAGCTCTTCGGCGCTGCGATGATGCAGGCCGGCGCGGGTGGAGAAGTGCGAATGACAATCGAAGTAGCGCACGATCATCACTGCTTATCGTAGCGGTGATCGAGAATGCGCTTTGGCTTGCCTTCGCGGCCGCGGTTCGACCATTCCATCAAGGCATCTTCAGGCACGAGTTCGACATCGAGCTTCAGCCCGAGATCGGAATGCAGCCGCTTCTCGATATGTTCCTTCAGTCCCTCCCAGCCCGCGGCGTCGTCGCGGACCTCGACCTTGACCCTCATCTCGTCGCGCACCACGCCGTCGCGCACATGGCGTTCGGCGACGCAAAGCCACTCCCCGGTGGTGCGGCTGTCGCTCTTGATCGCCGGCAGGCAGGCCTGCGGCCAGATGCTTACGCCGCGAATGCGCACCATGGTGTCGCTGCGGCCGAGCATCTTCTGCATGCGGCGGAACGAGCTGCCGCATTCGCAGCGCTCGGTCGAAATCACGCGAGTGAGGTCCCGCAGATTGAAACGGATCATCGGCTGCTGGCGGCGGTGCAGAATGGTGCAAACCATATTGCCGATCTCGCCATTCGCGACAGGCTCGTTGTCCTCGACGCCGACGATCTCGAAGAAGGTCGAGTCCTCGTGGAAATGCAGTCCATTCTGCTGTTGGCACTCGAAGGCGCCCATGCCCATTTCGTGCGTGCCATACATGTCGTAGACCTTGCAGCCCCAGAGCTCCTCGAGCTGGTTGCGGAAGGTATTTTCGGTGTCGGGACCGAGACCGCAGCCGAGGAATTTTGTCTTCAGATCGCGCACATCGAATTTGAGTTCGTCGCGCGCCACCTTGGCCAGTTGCGTGGCGTATTCGGGCCGCACGTACCAGACATTGGTGCCCCATTCCTGCGCGATTTCGATCTGCCGGCGCGACGCCGTCACCGCGCCGGTACCGGCCGTGATCGGCAGCGCGCCCAGATAGTCATGGCAGGCCTTGTAGCAGCACCAGCCGGCATTCCCGAGCGAACAGGTGTGCGGAATCTGCACCCGATCACCGGGCCGCACGCCGCAGATATAAAGGACGCGGGCGTGGGTGAGACCGTTCAGCTCCCATTCCAGCGGCGCATAGAGCGTGGGGCGCGGCTTTCCTGTGGTGCCGCCGCTGGTTTGCAGCTTCAATGGCTGCGTCTGCATGATTTTATCGACATCGCCATTGATCAGGCCGAACGGCGGGTTTTCCTCCTGGTCCTTCTTGATATCGGCCGAATCGAACATCGGCAGCTTGACGATATCGTCGATGCTCTTGATGTCGCCCGGTTCGAGGCCCGCAGCCTTCCAGCGCCGCTGATAAAAGCCGTTGCGCCAGCCAACTTTCATCAGATCGAGAAATTGCTCGTTCTGAAAGCCGCGGATTTCGTCGGCCGACCACTTCCAGCGGGTTTTGGCGAAAACATCCGGCACCGGATAGCGCCGGTACAGCGCGTCCCAATCGATCGAGCGGTGATAGATCGGCAGCGACGTCTCGGTGACGGCGCGCTCCATGACGGACATTCTCGTCTCCATACTCGCTTCATGCGCAGCCCGGTGGGCGGCGGCGCGATACAAGCCTGCGATTGTTACGTCGATTAGGTCTTATAATCGGGGGCGTCGCGGTCGAGCTTGCGCAGTAGCGCCCGCCAGGTCATCTGATTGAACGGCTCGTTACCGTCGGTAATGATCCGGGCTTGGCCGACCGTGGCATCCAACACCGATTGCGGCGGGACATAGGGCTTCAACGCCCCGGCCCCCGAGCGGATTTGCGTCTCGCAAGCGCGGATGACCAGGAACGCCAGCATATAGGCTTCGTGAATCGTGTGACCCCAAAGCACGAAGCCATGGCCGCGCTGCAGCACGATCTGGCTCTTGCCGAAATTGCGGGCGAGCCGCTGGCCCTCTTCGGCCGTCGATACCAAGCCTTCGTAATCATGGTAGCCGATATCGCCGAGCCACAGCGCATATTGATTGCCGCGAATGAGCCCCTGCTCCTGCATCGCCACTGCGGTCGCGTATTTGGTGTGCAAGTGCATGACGCATTGCGCTCGCGGATACGCGTCGTAGATGCCCTTGTGGAACGGAAACGCAAATTTATGCGGCATCTCGTCACTCGGCTCGACGTGGTTGCAGTTCTCGTCGAGCTTATGCAGGTTCGAGGCAGTGACTTCCTCGAACAGTATTGCCGCGGGATGCATCAGAAACTGGTTCGGGTGGCCCGGCACGCGGGCCGACAAATGCGCGAACAAAAGCTCATCCCAATCCTGCATCGCGGCAAGCCGGAACGCGGCAGCGAGCTCCACACGCGCCTTCCATTCCGCCGGATCCATGCCCGGTTTCAGCGCCCTAGCGACATTTGTCGAAGCCTGCACGGCGTCTCTCCCTGGTGCGCGCCTTTGCGGCGCAGTCCTCGGCGGAAATTATGTCCGGCGGACACCCCGTTGTCCATCGCGCATCCGGCATGAGCGGGCCCGTCGCGATGCAGGTCTTGCAGGACCGATGGGCGATCGCCCCGCACCGATTTCAACTTCAGGCAACGATGCCTGCGTGATAGAAATAACGGGATGACCGAAACCACTATACTCAATCGCCGCGCCCCGGCGCGGGTTGACGAAAGCAAGCTGTCGCAACCGCTGCGCGACTTGTTCGCCGCCTGGCGCCAGGCGCTCAAGGAAGATTTCCAAGGCCTGACCGCGAACGGCGTGGTCAGAAGAGACTTGTTTCCTGCGCACCCGACCGGTATTTCGACGCAACCGATAGTCGCTGTCGTCAAGCAATTCATCTCTTCGCTCGATGCCAGGGAACGCGCTGCGGTGAGCTTTCCGGTCGACAGCGAGGTTTGGCGGCACTGGAGCAACATTCACCGCAATGTCATGCGGCATGGACTGTGTCTGGCCGACTTGAGCGAACGGCAGCGGCAGCTGGTCTACGACGTCATGCGTACGGCACTGGGTGCGAGGGCCTATGAGACCGCGCGCAACGCCATGCGGCTCAACGAGCATCTGGCCGAGTTGACCGGACTACCCGACGAATTCGGCGAGATGTTCTACTGGATTAGTATTTTCGGTATGCCGGCGGCCGAGACGCCTTGGGGGTTTCAGATCGACGGCCACCACTGCAACATCAACTGCTTCGTGCTTGGCGATCAGGTCGTGTTGACGCCGATGCTGCTCGGTTCAGAGCCCGTTTCGGCTGAATCCGGCAAATACAAGGGCACGGCGGTACTGCGCGACGAGGAAGCGGAAGGCGCCGCTTTCATGAAGATGCTGACGCCGCAGCAGCGCACGAAAGCGACCATCGGCTACGACCTGCCGTTCGACGGCTATGCGTCCGGATTCAAGGACAATGTTGTCGTGCCTTATGACGGGTTACCCACGACCGAGATGACAGCCGACCAATTGGCGGCGCTCGCGGATTTGATCAAACTCTACACCGACCGCCTGCCATCGGCGCACGCCCAGCTCCGGCTTGACGAAGCGAAGGGTCATCTCGACGAAACGGTGTTTGCCTGGATCGGCGAGTTCGATGCGGTCGCGCCATTTTACTACCGCATCTACAGCCCGGTGATTTTTATCGAGTTCTATCACCAACCCGGCGTGGCGCTGCCGGACACCGGCTATAGCCGCCGCCATGCGCATGCGCTGGTGCGCACGCCGAACGGCAACGACTACGGCCGCGCCTTGCTGCGTCAGCATCGATTGAAAGCACAGCAGGCTTGAACGCCTGAACTACGCTTCGGACGGCGCGGTTCGGCCGCCCAAGACTTCCGCAATCCAGTCGGTCATCACCTCGCGGGTCAGCGCGACGTTGTCGATGCCGCAATGTTCGGCGCCGCCGTCGGCGAGCGCGTGCACATAAAGCTCGGCCTTTGGGCTTGAGACGCAGTCCGCGATGAGCTGCTTGGCCTGGATCAGTGGGATCTGACGGTCGTTCTCGCCGTGGACGCACAGAATCGGGCACTTGATCCGATGCAGAATGCCCTTGAGCGACAGTTTCGCCGAAACCTCGATGACTTCCTCGACCGACGATTTGCCGAATACCCAGCCGACATGTTCCCAGTAATGCGGTACCGGCAGGCGCTGTTCCTTGGCCTCGTAACGCCGCCGCTGCGTCTCGCCCCAATCGTAATTGGCGCCCCAGGCGACGGCGCATTTGAAGCGCTGCTCGAACGCCGCCGCGCGCGGCGCGTGGTAGCCGCCGAGCGACAGCGCCATCATGCCGATGCGATTGCGGTCGATGCCGGGAGTCATTTCAAGAAAATCGACGGCGGCTTTCGCCGGCACTTCGGCATCGGGCCCGTTATGCAGCCCCTTCAGGCGCAGCGATTCACCGACGCCCGGATTGTCGACGACGAGCGTCGCGATGCCGCGCGCCGCGAGCGCATCGGGGATGCCAAGCAGATAAACAATCTCCTTGGTGACATCGAGCCCGTCGAAATGCACCATGCAGGGCGTTTGTCCGCCGTCATGTTGCGCACCGACGAGAAGCGCCGGCAGCGCCGTGTCGAGATACGGCACCTCGACGCGCCGGCAGTTGCCGCGTGTGTGTTTTAGAAACCGTGAGAAGCAATCGAGCGCCTCTCGATAGGCCTCCTTACGCGGCGCGAAATCCGGACCCTGCATCCGCTCGGCCTGAATGTAATAGATGAAGGCGCGGCGATATTTGGCGCCGGCACTGAGCAGCCGGCCGCGGGCTTCATCGGCGGCGGCGAGCCGCTTCAGTTTTACGCCGAGCGCTGTCCAACTCTCGAAGAACTTTTCCGCTCCGGCCTGATCGCGGTTCTTCGCCAGCGGCCGCAGCTCCCGCGACGCATCGTCGATATCGCCGATGCTAGCGCCCATACCGAGCGCCAGATTGACGGCCATGTTCCATACATAATTGTCCTCGAAATATTCGAACATTCTTTTTCCCTACAATGCCTGGATGGAGCCGCTCTAATACGGCGCGCCGGTTAATACGCCGTCTTGTTGATCTCGCCCGAACCGGTGACGTACCAGCGCTCGCTGACGAGAGGCTTACCGGCGAGCCGGTCGGCAAGCCAGTCCGCGACCAGGATCGGCGGGAACGGGCCGAGATTGGCGGCGGGAACGTTGCCGACAGAATGGCGCGATTCCTGGTACACCACCATCTGCTTCGGGCCCTTGAGCGCCGCCATCAGCCGTTCGGAGTGCAGCAACGGACTTAGCTCCTCGGCCTCGCCAGCAACGCAGAGATAGGGCACGCGGATTTTCTCGGCGTGACCGTGCCAGGTGATGGTTTTGCGAAATTCGTCGAATTCGGCCTCGTCGGTAATGCCCGACATATACATGAAGCGCTTTTTGAAGGTCGGCGAGGCCTCCTGGAAAATCGTGTGACAGCCGGGCTCATGGCATACCGACGTCACCGCGCAGGCCTTGATGCGCGGCTCGTTGGCGGTGAGCACGGTACCGAACAGCGAACCAAAACTCGTACCGGAGATGCCGACGCGCGTGGCATCGAGTTCAGGTCGCGCCGCGATCCAATCGACCAAAGCCGGGCCGGCCGCGATCCAGTTCTCCATGGTGAAGTGCAGCCCGATCATCGGCGCCTCGTATTGTCCGGGCCCGTCGATTGCCAGCACCGCCATGCCGCGGTTGAGAAACTTGTCGCCATAGAGCGCGACCTGGATCTCTTTATAGCTGTCCATGCCCGGGACCGCGATCACCACCGGCAGCCGTCCGCTCGAATGATTCGGCGGCAAATGCAGCCAGGCCGGGATCGCCTTGTCCTTGAACGGTACCCATACTGCCTCGACGTGATGATCGGCGAGCGCCGCGTATTTGGCGTAGCATTCGCGCTTCTTGTTGTTATAGGCGATGTTGGTTTCGTCGTTCTCGTCATAGGGCCACTGCGCCGCGCCCCAGTGCACCGCGGCCATGAAGAAATTGTCGCGCGCCGTCACCTTGCGATCGGCCTCAATCGCCGCATTGGCTTTGGCTTCGCGGCGGCGCGCTACGGCGGCGAAGGCCGGGCCGATATCGGCCATCTTCTTCACCCGCTCGCGGATACCGGCAAAATCGGCATTGGCTTCGATGCCGCAGGGCGCGTGGATATAGAGCGAGCGCGGCTGGTCCCAGTCGATGCCGTTGGCGCGGATGATATTGTCGATCAGCCAGCGCTGCTCGTCGAAACGGCGCACTTGCGGCGCACTGCGCTGGTCGCGAATCGGTGGGAATCCCTGCTGCGGACGGTTCATGGACGTAACGCTCCCTCGGTCGTTTATTAACGGACAGACGCCGGCCGATCAGGGCTTCTTGGTCAGTCCGGCCGGCGTGATGAAGACCATCAGGTTGGCAATAATAATGGTGCCGGCAAGAAAATAGAATGCGGACATGATGCCGTAATGATCCGCCACGATGCCGGCGGTGATCGGTCCGATCGCCGCGCCAAGTGCCTGCGTGCCGAACAATACGCCGATGGCGCTGCCGCCCATACCGGGTGGCGTCGCGTCTAGGATCCATGCCTGGAGCACGGCCCGCACCGCGAACAGAAAGAAACCGAGGACGGCCACCAGGAGGACGAACCAGCTGGTGCCGCCCGCAAAGGCCATCGCGACAATGATGATGCCGGTCATCGACATGCTTGACATGATGATTTGCCGGCGTCCGACCATGTCGGACAAGTGCCCAGCGATCGGCGCCGCCACGAAGCCCGCGGCCTGCAGAGCGAACATGCAACCGCCGATCCAGAGCGACGGGTAACCCATTTCCCGCGCCAGATAGACCGGCAGAAACGTCAACAGCGCGCTCTGCGTCATGCTGCGAAAACCCGAGCCGATCGCAAGCGTCACGAGCGCGCGGTTCTTCAAGAGTGAGAGCAGCTTTTTGATCCGCTCGGCGCCGCCCATTTGCGCGTGATGTAATTTGGCGATGCCGTCGCGGATATCGGCCATTTGCAATCGGCCGACATAGACGAGGAGGATCCCGGCCACGACGATGCCGGGTACGACATTCATCACCACGACACTGCGCCAATTGAACGACTGCAGCAACAGGCCGACGACCAAAGGCGCGACTGCGTCGCCGACATTGCCGCCCATGCCGTGAAACGACATCACCAGACCCTTGCGATCGGGAAAGCGGTCGGCAAGCCACGGAATCGCGGTCGGGTGCCATAGATTGTTGCCGATCCCGACCAGCGTCGCGCAGACGAGGATCATCCAATAGGCGTGAGAAACGCCCATGATGAGATAGGGGATGCCGATCCAGCACAGCGAGATGGCCATGAGCAGGCCCTTGCGGCCGACCGTGTCGACGAAAATTCCGCCGGGCACGTTGGCGATGGCGCCGGCCGCATATTGGCAGGTCAGGATGGCGCCGATCTGTTCGTAGCTGAGACCGAGTTCTTTGCCGATCAGCGGCAGGAGGAGATAGAACGTCGCCGGGTACCAATGGGTCAGCGCATGCCCGACGCTGATCACGTAAACTTCGCGAAACGGGCGCCGCCGGGCCGCACCCATCTCCATTGCCGTCGCGGTCATTTCGTCTCCCTGCCCAGCCTCGGGTCCGGCCTCCCGCCTCGCATACTACCCGATGAGAGGTTACTCAATACCCTTTTCCGCGCAACGGGATAGGCTGCACTACTGTTGCGGAACCTTGCTGGCCTTCATGATGCCAGCCCATTTCGCGATTTCGCTCGCCAAGTAATCTTTCAGATAGGCGCTCGACCGCCGCTCGGGCGCGACGACCGTAGCGGAAGCCTCGCGCAAGCGCGCCTGCACCGCCGCGTCATTAAGGGCGCTGCCGAGTGCTGCATTGAGCGTCGTCACGACCGGCGCTGGCGTGCCCTTGGGCGCGAACATGCCCATCCAGTAATAGCCGTCGACAACATCGAACCCTTGCTCGCGCGCCGTCGGCAGATTCGGAAAAAGTGGTGAGCGATCGTGCGTGAGGATCGCCAGCGGCTTGACGGACTTGCTGTCAATCAGGCCGCTCACCGATATCGACAGCGGGCAATAGTAATCGATATCGCCGCGGATCATGTCCTGTAACGCGGGCGCGGCGCTCCGATACGGCACGTGCGTCGCCGTCGCGCCGATTGCGGCGGTCAGCATCGAGCAGGCGAGATAGGGCGCGGCGCCGATGCCGGCCGAACCGAATTTCATCTTTGCCTGATTGGTTTTCAGATAGGCCGCGAACTCTTTCAGATTGGAAGCCGGCAGGTCGTTGCGCACCACGAGCAGCAGCGGCTGTTCAACCGCCAAACCCACCGGTTCGAAGTCGGCGACGGAATTTGAAGGCGGTTCTTTGAAAAGATACTGGCTCTGCGCAAAGGTATCGACCGCGCCGAGTACCACCTCATAACCATCGGGCGTCGCCTTGGCGACGCGGCTGACCGCGATGGTACCGCCCGCGCCGCCCAGATCCTCGACGATCATCTGCTGGCCGAGCGCGTCGGACACTTTGGCGGCAAGAATGCGGCCGACAATGTCGGTGCCGCTGCCCGCACCGAAGGGAATCATCAAGGTAACAGGCCGCGACGGCCAACTCTCTGCCAGTGCCGAGGCGATGCCGCAGGCAAGCACGATGAGACAAACCAGCCATGAATTGCGCAACGCTATCGATGTCACGATGACCTCCCCGATTGACGATGTTTTTTGTCCCGTGTGGCGTTGTGGAGCGCCAGCCAGATTTTCTCGGGCGTTGCCGGCATATTGATTTCCGACGATGCGCCGGCGCGCGCCAACGCATCGGCGACGGCATTCATCAGCGCCGGCAGCGAGCCGGTGACGCCGCATTCGCCCGAGCCTTTGACGCCCAGCGGATTTTTCGGCGACGGCACCGGATGAAATTCGGTTGTCACCGACGGAATATTGTCGGCCCGCGGCATGGCATAGTCCATGAACGAGCCGGTGAGGAACTGGCCGTCATCGCTATATTGGCAATGCTCCATGAGAACCTGGCCGAGACCTTGGCAGACGCCGCCGTGAACCTGGCCATGCACGATCGGCGGATTGATGATGGTGCCCACGTCGTCGACTGCGACGTAGCGGTCGACGGTGATCGCTCCGGTTTCCGGATCGAGCTCGATCTCACAGACATGACAGCCGTTGGGAAAGTGCATGTCGGGCGCCACGTAGTCGCCCTCGGAATCGAGACTCGCTGCCGGCAATGTATCCGACGAAAGCATAGCGTGCCGCGCTAGATCGAGCAGGCCGACCTCTCGGTCGGTCCCCGCCACGCGAAAGATTCCGCGCGTGAACTCGATATCGGCTTCGTCCGCCTCGAGGTGGACCGCCGCCGCCTTGCGGCCTTTCTCGATGACGAGGCTGCAGGTATTCGCCAGAGCCGAGCCGGCCATGATCATGGAGCGCGAGCCTACCGTGGCAAAGCCAGCTGCCGGGAGATCGGCGCTGTCGCCTTGCCGCAACTCGATCAAGTCGTAAGGCACACCCAAGCGCTCGGCGACCACTTGCGGAAACGAGGTTTCGTGACCCTGTCCGTGCGATTGGGTGGCGACGACCAGAAGCACGCGGCCGTCTGCCGTGAAGCGGATGTGCGAGCCTTCATGCCAGGACCCGCCGACGCATTCGAGGAAATTCGCGATGCCCTGGCCACGAATGAGGCCGCGCTTGGCGCTCGCTCTGGCGCGGGCCGCAAAGCCGTTCCAGTCGGACAAGTGCAGCGCCTGGTCCATCACCGCCTCGAACTCGCCGCTGTCGTAGAGCCGCCCTGACGGAGTCTTATAGGGCATGGCCGCGGCGGGAATGAGATTGCGGCGGCGCAGATCCACGCGGTCGATCTTTAACTGCCGCGCCGCCTCGTCCACCAAACGCTCGACGATGTAGGAGGCTTGCTCGCGCCCCGCGCCGCGGTAGGGCCCGATCGGCGCCGCGTTCGTCATCGCCGCGATGACTTCGGCATGCATGAGCGGCGTTCGGTAGACGAGCGGCAATCCCCACGGCGTGTTGCGGATCGAGCCATTGGGACCGTTGCAACCGAAATACGCGCCCATCGACGCCAGGATGGAAGCGCGTATCGCGAGAAAGCGGCCGTCGGCATCAAGCGCCAGCGCGCAATCGATGACAGCGTCGCGCGCATGATTGTCGGAGAGCAGATTTTCGGCGCGCGTGCCCTGCCATTTGACCGGGCGGCCGAGCACGCGCGCGGCGTGGAGCAGCGCAACGTCTTCGGGATAAGGCTGCTCTTTCGAACCGAATGCGCCGCCGACATCGTAGGTCAAGACGTGCATCCGCTCATCCGGAATTTTGAACACCTGATCGCACAGCACGCGGACCATATAACGGACACCCTGGCTCGGCGTGATCCAGGTAAAGCGATCCGCAGCGGCGTCGTACTGCGCAATGCTGGTTCGCGGTTCGATCGGGTTGGCGAAGATGCGCGTGTTGACGAGCTTCAACCGCGTGACATGGGCGGCGCCGGCAAACGCGGAGTCGACCGCGGCCGGCTCGCCGCTCTGCCATCGAATCGCAACATTGTCGGGCGCCTCGGGCCAAATGGCAGGAGCGCCCCTGTCGATCGCCCGCTCGACGTCGATGACGGCAGGCAGCGGCGCGATGGTGACGCCGACCATCGTCGCGGCATCGGAAGCCTGCGCCGCGGTTTCCGCCACCACCATGGCCACCGGCTCGCCGACGTAGCGGACCCGGGTTTGGGCGAGTCCCGGTCGCGGCGTGTCGAGCGTTCGGCCGAGTTCGAACCCCTTGAGCGGCAGGCGATGGATAAACCCGACGCCTGCCCGCAAAAGGTCGTCACCGGTGAAGACGGCACGGACGCCGGGTTGTCGCAAGGCCTGTTCGGTCGCGATCGACACGAGTTCGCCATGGGCGTGATCCGAGCGGACGAAGACCGCATAGGCCTGGCCGGCAACATGGATATCGTCGGTGTAGCGGCCTTGGCCGGTAACAAAGCGGCGATCCTCACGGCGGAGAACGGCCGGCGTCGTCAGCGCGCCCTCATGTCGAGCCTCGTTCATGCGGATTCAGTCGATGGTCTTGATGCTGAACCGCTGCACCATTCTGGCATTCCAGTCGTAATCCTGTTGAATGGCCGCCTTGGTCTCTTCGGGTGTGGTCGGCTCGGGAACGACGCCTTGTTTGAGCAAGGCTTCTCGAAAGGCCGGCTCGCTCATGGCACGCCGCAGCAAGCCGTTCAGCTTATCGACGATCGGACGCGGCGTACCTTTCGGTGCAAGGACCGAATAAACATTCTCAAGCATGAAGTCCTTGTAGCCGAGCTCGAGCAGAGTGGGCACGTCCGGCGCGCCGGGCGAACGCTTCCGCCCGGTCACCGCGAGAATTTTGAAAGTACTGGCCTGGTACAACGGCAAAGTCGACGAGATCGCGTCGAAATAGGAATCAACGACGCCCTTCAGTAGGTCGGCAACGGCAGGCGTTGAACCGGGATACGGCACATCCGTGATATTGATGTCGAGAATTCCCCGCGCCATGCCGTTGATGATCTCGCCGACACTGCCTCGGCCGGGAGTAGCTATCGTTACGCCATTGGACTGTTTCCGGGCGTAGTCGACAAATTCTTTCACGGTCGACGCGGGAAACTCCTTGCGTACGTCGAAGGCGAGCGGCACGCGGGATATCAGCGTGATCGGCTCGAAGTCGTCCAGGCTGTAGCGCAGATGATGGTAAAAATTCGGGTTGGTCGCGAACGGCGTCGAACTCGCCACGTAGAGAGTGTAGCCGTCCGGACTGGCATGCGCGACTTTCTCGGTGCCCGTCATGCACGCGGCGCCGGGGATATCCTCGACCACAACCGGTGTCCCGGTATATTCGGACATCTTATTTGCCAGAAGCCGCGCGATGATGTCGCTCGTTCCGCCGGCCGCGAAAGCAACGACGAGCGTGATGGTGCGATCGGGGAAGACTTCTTGCGCCAATGCCGGGCCAGTGAAGCCCGCCGCGCCGATCGAAGCAGCGACGAAAGACAATAAAATATTTCGTAACATCTGCGCTGCCCTTTCGGCTCTTATTGTCCTCGGCGAGGACCGATCCTAAAAAGCCTCGCCGGTTTTACGGCCGCGTTCGATCTAGGCCGCGGTGAGACGCCGATCCTTCTCGAGGAAGGCGGTAAAGATTTCGGCGAGCTTGCCCTCCTTGTCTCTCCAGTCCTGCTGGTCCCACTGGTCGAGGAGATCGTCGTCCGCGCGCTTTTCGACCACGTCGTCGTGGAATTCGCTGCCGGGGATGAGGCTCGCCGCCTTGCGCGCCGCCGACGGCGTGTGGACTTTGTCGTTGCCGCAAACGATGCAAACTGGAATCTTCAACCCCCGCAACTGCTCCTCGGTCGCACCGACGACCGGCAGTTCCGCCGCCGCCAAGAAATTCTCCCGCCACGAGTTCATCACGGCGATAAAATCTTCGGGCTTCATCGCCATCAGCCGGTCGCGATTGGACGGTCGCGCTTTGATGCACTCGCCGAAATGTTCGGACGCGCAGACCGCTGCCATGCCGCCCGATTTCGCAAGTTCAATGAACGCGCCGTAATATTGTTGCGCCAACTTTTGCACCGCGTGTTGCCCGCCGGTCACCCGCCACAATACCAGTCCCTTGACGGTCGACGGATGGCGTAGCGCGAATAGAAGCGCGAGACGCGCGCCGGCCGACGCTCCGCCGGCATAAACCTCCGTGGCACCTACTGCCCGGCACAGTTCGTTGAGGTCGTCGGCCCAGACTTCGTGCTCCGAGCCACGCGCCTCGATGCCGACGTCGGAGCGGCCGCAGTTGCGGCGATCGTGCAGCAGCACACGATAGCCCTGCTTCGCCAATCGCCGCGCGAGGGGAACAAATTCGTCATAGGACCGGCGGCTGCCAGGCGTGAGCGCAATGAAGGGCTCGTGATCGCCGATGATCTCGTAGTTGAGCGTTACGCCGCGAACTTGGGCCTCTGGCATGGGTCGGGCCTCTTTTCTGGATGCGTGGTGCTGCGGATGTTAGCCGACGGCGGCGAGCGTCTTGCCGGCGACCGTCACCGGCTTCGCGGCGACGAGGACGAAGGCGACGACAGTGACCTCTTTGCCGCGATTGACCCAGTTGTGAACCGTGCCGCGCTGAACCAGAACGTCGCCGGCTTTCAGCGTCACGGTCTCGCCGTCGAGTTCCATGTCGATCTCGCCAGATATAACCACGGCATAATCAACGGAATCGGTGCGGTGCCGGCGCGGCGTGACGCCGGGCTCATAGCGCACGACGCGGAACACCGTGCCGTTCTCCAATGTCGTGCCCCTGACTTTGTCGCTGCGGTCGTCGTCGCCCTCATTGACGACCGGAAAGGTGTCGGTCGACCAGATCACCGTCGAGGATGCGCCCGGGCGGCGCGACGAGACGTTCTTCGCGATTTCATCGATCTTGACGACGGCGCGGCCGGACGCGTCATGGCCGGTGACGACGCGGCGAATTTTCAAGCTCATAGGGCATCCCCCCGCGACATTGTTTTTTAAGGCGCGCGCCGAGGTGAGCGGTAGCCTCTAGCAGCGCTTCGAACGTTATCGCCCGTCCCGATCGTTAGCAATGACGCGCTGCCGGGCGATACAACTAAAAGTCGGCGTTCTATACAGAAATCGCTTTACGCTGGGCGCGGCATCCGTCCGAATTGCATAGCGAGAATGTGTCGTCGCCGACCGACGCCGCAATTGGCCGCATCTCCGCGCTCTATTCACCCAGCCATTTACACCGAATTCGCCGCAAAGTGCCGTCGAGGTCGATCTGATCGATCCAGATATTGATATAGTTCTGCAGCGTCTGGTCCTCGCGCCGCAGCAGAATCGCGACATAGACCGGATTGAAGACATTGTCGGGTGACATTGCCGCGAGCCGTGTATCGGTACGGCCTCGGTAGATCGCGGCGGTGGAATCCTGCACCTGAGCGTCGACTTTCCCCGCCAACAGATCGGCGGTCGCCAATTCATTACTCGGATAGCCTGTCGGCGTCGCCCGCGAGAATCGAGTATTGGCAAAATGATCGTTCAGGCCGCCTCTGTTATAGGCGATCTTGAGGCCCGGCTTGTCGAGATCGCCGAGAGTCTGGAACCGATCTTTATCGGTGCTCCTGATCATCATCAGCTTTCCGTACCGCATATAGGGCTTCGAAAACGTGGCTGTGCGCGCCCGATCGAGCGTCCTGCCCATGCCCGACATGGCGATGTCGAACTTGTCGGCCAGGAGATCCGACAGCATCGTTCCGAACGTCATCCTCACATATTCGACGTTCACGCCGAGCGCCGGAGCCAAAGTCTCCAGCGCATCCATATCGAAGCCTTCGAGTCGGCCCGATGCGCTACGCATGCTGAATACCGGCGTGTCCATCGTCGTGCCGACACGCAAAACTCCACCGCTCAGAACTTTCTCCAGGCGATCGGTCATGGCGCGGTCCCCTGATATGCGAGCATCCGCCGGCATCGAGCGGCGCAATCTATCGGTTCGTTCGTTGACTTACGATGACCAAATCCGCATAAGGCAACAAGCGGGCTACGTCAGCAAATCCTCCGGCAGCCGAGCGTTCGGCCGCGTCAGCAAAAAAGCGCGACGGCATGCGCACCTCGGCACATACCATAACCAATTCGGCCGCAGCGGAAGCTCTGCCTTTGCTCGACGTTCGCGACGTGACATTGCGATATAAAACACCGCAATCCTTGGTCACGGCGACGCACCGCGTCAGTTTCACGGTGAACCGAAGCGATCGCTACGTCCTGCTCGGCCCGTCCGGCTGCGGCAAGTCGACGCTGCTCAAGGCCGTCGGCGGCTACCTCACGCCGAGCGAAGGCCAGATCCGGATCAAGGGCCGGCTGGTCGAAGAGCCGGGCGCCGACAGAATGATGGTGTTCCAGGAATTCGATCAGCTGCTGCCGTGGAAGACCGTGCTGCAAAACGTGATGTTTCCGCTGCTCGTCGCCCGGAAAATGTCGCGCCGCGAGGCCGAAGAGCGGGCGCGCGATTATATCGAGAAGGTCAAGCTGACCCGCGCCGTTGACGCTTTGCCCCACACTCTCTCCGGCGGCATGAAGCAGCGGGTGGCGATCGCGCGCGGCATGGCGATGGAGCCCGATATCCTGCTGATGGACGAACCGTTTGCGGCGCTCGATGCGCTGACGCGCCGGCGCATGCAAGACGAGCTGCTGCAGCTTTGGCAGGACACCAAGTTCACCGTGCTGTTCGTCACCCACTCGATCGCGGAAGCGATCCGCATCGGCAACCGCATTCTGCTGTTGTCGCCCCATCCGGGCCGGGTCAAAGCCGAGGTCGACGACGTTGAAACAGTGAACGCGATCCAGGGCGGCGCGACGAATCTCGAAGCGCAGATCCACGACCTCCTGTTCATGGAGGAGGAATCCGAGGCGGCCCATGAATGAGCCGCGCATCACCGTTCATTCGGCGGAAACGCTCCACGCCGGAGTCGATCAGGCGGACGTCGAGCGCAAACTGTCGGTCGCCGAGCGGCTATGGGCGAGCGCGACGGTACGCAAGCTCCTCCTCATTCTTGCCATTGGACTCGTTTGGGAACTCTACGCTCGCCACCTCGACAATCCGCTGTTGTTTCCGACCCTGACCGACACCGCCACTTCGCTCGTCAGCCACACGCTCGACGGTACCTTGCCGCTGCGGGTGTGGTCGTCGCTGAAGATTCTGCTGATGGGCTACAGCCTCGGTACGGCGCTCGCCGCCATCATGACCGTGGTCGCGATCAAGACGCAGATTGGCACCGATCTGTTGGAAACCTTGACCGCCATGTTCAATCCGCTGCCGGCGATCGCATTGCTGCCGCTGGCGCTGATCTGGTTCGGTCTCGGTGCCGGCAGCGTCGTCTTTGTTCTGGTGCATTCGGTGATGTGGGCCGTCGCGCTCAACACCCATTCCGGCTTTCTCGCCGTGTCGCCGACCTTGCGTATGGTCGGGCGCAATTATGGCCTGCGCGGTACGGCCTATGTGGTGAAGATTCTGGTCCCCGCCGCATTCCCGTCGATCCTCACCGGGCTCAAGATCGGCTGGGCCTTCGCATGGCGAACGCTGATCGCGGCCGAACTGGTGTTCGGCGTATCATCAGGCCAGGGCGGCATCGGCTGGTTCATCTTCGAAAACCGCAACATGCTGGACACCGCCGCCGTTTTCGCGGGCCTGTTGACCGTGATCATCATCGGTCTTCTCGTGGAAAACCTGATCTTCCGTACCCTCGAGCGCCGCACCGTGCGGCGATGGGGCACGCAGAGCTGAACCACGCGATAGGCCAGCACACCCGGCTTGCCTCGCCCCTGCATCGCGGCCGGACGACCGCCGGCCGCGATGCGCCAAAGCCGGGTCTCAATTACCGTCGAGCCCGGCAGCCTGATCGAAGAACAAATCGCGCCACGACGCCGGCTCGGCATTGACGGCGCCGGTCTTGTGCAAAAATTCCGCAAGCTTGCCGAAGCGATGCGGATCCGGCGTGAATTCGACCAGTTTCTTGTTACTTAGGATGTTCACGATCCAATCGGCATCGTGCTTGATCGGCTCGCGTTTGAGGAACAGTTCAGCCGCAGCGCGCGGATTCGCATTGATGAACTGAATGGCCTCGATCAATCCGGCCTTCACTGCCGCGAATGCTTTTGGATTTTGCGAGTGGAATGTCTCGGTCGTCGCAAAGACATTCAGCGTGCCGTGGCCACCCAGGACGTCATCGAGGCTCAGAACTTGGTGGCCCTTGCCGGATTCCAGGAGTTCGGCGTCATAGGGCGGAACGATCACCGTGGATTTGATCTCGGTACCGCCCGACATTAGCGCTGCCATCGTCTCGGCAAAGCCGAGCTGCACGCTGATGGCATCGAATTTGTTGCGCTGATCCCAGCCATAACGTTGCGCGGCGGCCATCTGCATCATGATCGCGTAGCTCGAGCTCTTCACCGTCGCCATCGCGATACGATCCTTGTCGGTGTAATCGTCGATTGTTTTGATCCGCGGATCGACGGAAATCAGCAGGGGCGGTATTTCGGAGCCGGCGAGCACCCCGCGGATGGCCTGCGCGCCGCGCGTCTTGTTCCAGAACAATACGAGCGAGGGACCCGGCACTTGGCCGACATCCGAATTCCCCGAAATCAGCGCATCATTGATGGCGCCGCCGTTGCTGACCCAATTAAACACCACCTTCGGATCGGCAATGCCGAGCTCCTTGGCGTGTTTCTCGATGAGGTGATTGTCCACCGCCACATAGGTCGGCAGAAACTGCAGGCCATAGGCGCCGACCACGCGGATTTCATTCTCCGCCGCCGGCGCTGCGCCGGTTGCCGCCGCCAACATCACAGCCGCGAACGCAAATGCGGCAATTCGTCGTGTCATCATCGCTTCCTCCATGTCGCTTTCAGTCCTGGTACAGCGGGGAGCGCGCCGAAATCCCGCCGTCGATATTGATCAGCGTCCCGGTAATGAATTTGGCGCGGTCCGAGGCTAGAAAGGCGACGGCGTCGCCGATATGACGCGGCTCGGCGAACGGCCGCGAGCCCAGCAGTTCGGCGTAGCGGCCCGCATCGCCGAGTTCGGCCTGCGCACGTTCTTTGAAGCGCTTCATTTGGCGCTCGGTACGGGTCGGACCCGGATTGATTCCGACGACGCGCACGCCGCGCTCCAGACTGTGCGAACCGAGCGCCTTGGTGAAGGCTATTAGTGCGGCGTTGGCGGCAGCGCCGGCGACGCCGTCGAACGGCGGACGCTCGCCGGCAATGCCGATTATGTTGACGATAACGCCACGGCCGCGATCGCACATGCCGGCATAGATCGGGCGGGCCAGATTGATGTAGCCGAAGAGTTTGAGATTCCAGCCGTCGCGCAGCTCGGCGTCGTCGACAGTTTCGAAATGGCCCTTCGGAATGGACCCCGCATTATTGACCAGAATATCCAAATTCCCGCAGCGGCTCGCGAGCTCCTCGGCGGCTGCGGGATCCGATAGATCGCTGACATGCGGCGTGACGCTCACTGCGTGCGTGGCCGCGAGTTTTTGCGCAGCCTCTTCGAGGGTCGCCTTGGTTCGAGCCGCGATATGCAGATCGCAGCCTTCCGCCGCCAATGCATTGGCGATGGCGTAGCCGATGCCACGCGAAGCTCCCGTAACCAGCGCTTTCCGCGATTTGAGTCCGAGGTCCATGTTTCAGCTTTCGTTCCTGCTGCTTGTTGTGGGATACGGGGCCGGTTCGGCGATCGCTTCACGAACCTGATAATTCGGCGCCGTGGCGCCCGCCATCTACCGGGATCGCCGTGCCGTTGATATCGCGGCTGAGCGGACCACAAAGAAACAGCAGCACGCCCGCGACGTTTTCCAGCGCGTTAAAACGGCCTCGCGGCTCTCGCGTGCCGAGATATTCGGCCTCGGCTTGCTGTTCCGAGACATTCTTGGCGTTCATGATTTTCCGGATACCGGCATCGCTATGGGGTGTGCGAAGCGAGCCCGGACAGATTGCGTTGCAGGTAATGTCGTCCTTCAGCACTTCCTGCGCGACGGCCCGGGTCATGCCGATCAGCGCGTGCTTGGCGGTGACATAATCGATGCGATTGGCCACGGCCAGATAGGAGCGGATCGATCCGATATTGACGATGCGGCCCCATTTCGCACGGCGCATGTAGGGAAGCGAGCGTTTGATCAGGTGAAAAGGGGCGGAAACGTTGACGGCGAGCGCCCGGTCCCACTCGTCGTCGGGAAATTTGTCGACTGGAGAACGGTGCCGGTAAACTGCGTTGTTGACCAGAATGTCGATCGAGCCGTGAATCCGGCTCGCCGTCGCAACCAGGTCGTCGATTGCCTCCGGCCGCGTGAGATCGGCATTGTGGAAGGTAACGCGCACCCGATATTTCCGCTCGAGCGCCGCGCGTTGCGACTCGGCGACCGTTGCGTCCTCGAGCCCGCTCAGCATGATGTTGCAGCCGCTTTCCGCGAGCTTCCCGGCCAGAGCATAACCCAGTCCTTGGGTGGACCCGGTCACTATGGCCGCCTTCCCTTCCAGCATCGGCTACCTCATTCGTCCACGAACGTGCCGAACCCCGCACACCTGCGTCCGCTTCCGATCAGGCGAGGATCGGACCGGCATTATCGTGCAGCGTTAGAAGCTGAGATAAGGCGCACACAGGGCGGCGTAAAAAGCTATGAGGTTCACTCTTCGCGGTGTCAACGCGACCAATTTGCCTCGGCATCCGGCGTCGCTTGCGACGCATGATTGCCGCAAATTGTGACCCGCATTTGCCTCGCGCGATCAGATGCCGCCCGCCGCACAACGGGACGGCATGGTGAGGCTGAGCATTGACAAGCCCATGAGCATTGACAAGCCCAGCGCGCCGCCCATCCTGCCAATTGCGGAGGATCCGAATATGACGACCAGCAACGTCAAGGCCGCGATCGCCTACGACGATTTACGCGAATGGCTGTCCCACGCCGAGCAACTCGGCGAAGTGCGTAATGTCTCGGGCGCCACCTGGCAGGAAGATATCGGGCTCGCCGCCGAGGCGGTACTGCGCGCCGAGAACGGACCTTGTGTCGTGTTCGACGATATCCCCGGCTGTCCGAAAGGGTTCAGGCTCCTCCTCAACATGTTCGCCGGCACGCGGCGCAACATGACGCTCGGCTTTCCAGATCACCTGACGAAGTGGGAGCTCAGCGACGCTTACCGCGAAGCCTATCTAAAGGAACAAAAGATCATTCCGCATCAGATGGTCGAGCACGGCCCGGTGCTGGAAAACATTTTGATGGGCGACGACATCGACCTCACCAAATTCCCGGCGCCGATCTGGCACGAGAAGGACGGCGGCCGCTATATCGGCACCGGCACCTACAGCATCACCCGCGATCCCGAAGAAAATTGGCTCAATGCCGGCGCTTACCGCGCGCAGCTGCACGATCGCAAGTCGGTCGGCCTCCTCATCGCCGCGGGACATCACGGCGATATACATCGCGAGAAATATTTCAAGCGCGGCGAACCGATGCCGGTCGCTATGGTGCTCGGCGGCGATCCCTTGAGCTTCTTCTACGGCGGCATCGAAGCACCCTATGGCACGTTCGAACTCGACATCGTCGGCGGCTTGCGCGGGCGGCCGACGCAGATGGTGCGGGGAAAGATCACCGGCCTGCCCTTCCCGGCCGGCGCCGAGATCGTGCTCGAGGGCTTTGTCACGCCGGACCGCCGTGAAGTCGAAGGGCCGTTCGGCGAATGGACCGGCCACTATGCGGGCGGCGCCAAGCCAACCACCGTGCTCGACGTCAAGGCGATCTACCACCGCAACGATCCGATCCTCGTCGGGGTGCCGCCAATGGGCGCCGGACCCGACGAGATGGCCCGCTATCGCGCCGTGCTGCGCTCGGCGACGATCAAGCAGAATATGACCAATGCCGGCGTGCCCGGCGTGCAGCAGGTCTGGTGCCACGAGATCGGCGGCGCGCGACTGTTTCATGGCGTGTCGATCACGCAGCGCTACCCCGGACACGCCGTGCAGGCTGGCCACATCGCCGCGCAATGCGGCGCCTCGGCCTATGCGTCGAAATATATCGTGGTGGTCGACGACGACGTCGACGTCACCAACCTCGATCATCTGCTGTGGGCGATGTTGACGCGCACCGATCCGGCGCAGTCGATCCAATTCATCAACGGCTCATGGGATTCGCCGGCCGATCCGGCCCTGCCGCCGTGGAAGCGCGCGGCGGGCGACATGACGCATTCGGTCGCCGTAGTCGACGCGTGCCGGCCTTTCCACTGGCGCGACAAGTTTCCGCCCACCAATACGCCAAGCCCCGACGTTGCGCGCAAAGCGCGGGAGAAGTTTGGCTGGTTGTTGGAGGGGAGAAAGTAGCGAGTTCGTCTAAAATCCGCCGGCGCCAAATTGGAATCGCTGGGTTACGTCGGAGGACTGCTTGGCGATCGGATAGGCGTAGTCCACTCGGATCGGGCCGAACATCGAATCCCAGATCAGCCCGGCGCCGACCGAGGACCGGATGGCGCGTGAATTGGCGATCTGCTGCGATGGCGACATCGAAGCGATAGCAGAGACGCTCGATGCGCTCGTTGCCCAGAGGCTGCCGGTGTCGGAGAACAACGCGACCTTCAGCCCGGCGTCCGGGGGCACGAACGGCACCGGCGATTGCAGTTCCGCCGAGGTGGTCCAATAGGCATTGCCGCCGAGGTTATCGAATGTGGTGCCGGGAGTGATGTCGCGCGGGCCGAAGCCGTTCGGCGCAAAGCCTCGGACCAATTGCGGGCCGCCGAAGAAGCCGTCGAGCAGCGGCAATTGCTGGCCACCCCACGGCGTCACGTAGCCGCCCTGGGCGCGCACCATGCCGACCACGTCGCCCGCAATCTCGTGATAAAAGCGGACGTCCTCGGTGCTTTTTGCAAATTTCGCGGCGCCGCCGAATCCGGCGATTTCGTTCGAGGTCTGGGCACGAATGCCGCTGGTCGGGGTCTTGGCATTATCGAGCGTCGAGTAAGTCACGCTATTACCGATCGACGACACCCAATATGCGCCCGCGGCCGCCGCCTGCTGGATCGGCAGCGACGAGGTGCCGAGCGCCGGATCAAGGCTGAGACCCTGATTGTAGATCGCGTAGTTCCAGCTGACGCCAAGGTTCTCGGTCAGCGGCGTTCCGGCGGAAACTTTTGCACCATAGAGGCTGCTGTTGAAAGATTGATTGCTGTTGGCAAAAGTCTGCCGGCCGAACAATTCACCGCCGACGGCGAGACGCTCGCCGAGAAACCATGGATCGGTGAAGGAAACGTCGAAACCGCGCGCATATTGGCCGTAGTTCACGGCGGCCTTGGCGATGTTGCCGGTCCCCAGGAAATTATTGTCGCCGATACTGATCGAGGCGAGCCAGCCGTCGCTCGTCGAATAGCCGCCGGAGACGAAGAAATTTCCGGTCTGCTTCTCCTCGACCGCGACGTCGAGAATGACACGATCCGGCGCCGATCCCGGCTGCATCGCGATCTTCACCGACTTGAAATAGCCGAGCGCCTTTAAGTGCCGTTCGCCGCGGTCGACCAGCACGCGATTATAGGCGTCGCCCTCGCCGAAATCGAATTCGCGGCGGATCACGTCGTCATGCGTCTTGGTATTGCCGTGGATGTCGATACGCTCGACATAGAGCCGTTTGGCTGGTTCTACTCTGTAAGTCACATCGGCGAGCCGGCGATCCGGATGCCTTTCGCTGTGCGGCACCACTTGGGCGAAGGGCTCGCCGTTTTTCGAAAGCGCGATCGTCATGTCGTCGGTGCTTTTGGTCACGGCGTCGGCGTCGAAGATCTCGCCAGCCTGGGTGTGCAACGCGGCGCCAAGCATTGAGCGGTTGGCGCGAGTCACAGCAGAATCGATCTCGACCTTGCCGAAGCGATAGAGCGGGCCTTCTTCGATCTTGTACGTAATCGTGACCGCCTTGGTCGCCGCATCGTAGCTCGCCATGGATGACAACCGCACTTCGGGATAGCCGCGCGCGAGATAGAAACGACGCAGCAAATCGCGATCGTTTTCGATCCGGTCGGCGTCATAGGTATCGTTGCCGAGCAGGAAGCTCAAAACATTGGTGACGCCGGTTTTGACGACGGCCCTCAACTCGGTCGCGGAAAACGCATTATTGCCGACAAACACCACCTGCCTTACCGCGAGCTTCTCGCCTTCCTTGATCTCGAATACCAGATTGACGCGGGCATTCATCTCACTCTTCTTGGCCTCTATCGCCGTCGGGACGACCTGCACGCCGAAATAGCCGCGCTGGCGATAAAGCTCGACGATCTGCAGGACATCCGCTTGAACGAAGGCGGGCGACAGCGGACCGCCGGGCTTCGACTGGATTGTCTTCGTCAGGTCGTCGTCCTTGAGCTTCCTATTCCCTTCGAATGCCACCACGCCGATCGTCGGATTTTCCACGACCATCACCAGTAGACGATCGCCCTCGTGGGCGATCTTAACGTCCTTAAAGAACCCCGTGGCATAGAGGCGTTTGAGCGCCGCATCGATGCCGGCGGCGTCGAACTGCCCTCCCGGGCCGGCATGGAAATAAGAGCGGATCCTATCTGCGCCGATCCGCTGATTGCCGTTAACCGTGATGGTGGAATCGGCAGCGCCGGAACGCATCGCGTCCGCCATGGCGGCCGAGCCGCAGGCGGCGATCGCAATCATAGCCGCAAGGATTGCAGGGATCCCTCGGCACCCCATAACGCGCGGCTCCCGACCGAACGAGTTCGATCTCAGCCCGTCGCGAGGGCGGGAGCGTGACCGATTGTGTCGAAATCTGAGGTATTGTTGGGGCGCCTGCCACAAAGGTTTACGCGGGGAGGCGGAAGACCGATGCTTTAAGAGACGGCCAGGGCCGTGGCAGATAACAACTCAGCCCTGGCCGCCCGGCAGGCGGGTGTCGCCCCCGCTGAGCCGGCGAGTAACTTAGGCGGCGCGGCTCAGCCCGATTTGATCTGGATCAAGCCCGCAACGCGCGCGTGGTATCGTCGAACAACTCCTCGACGGTGTAACGCCGCGGGATGATTTTCATCTCCAGCGCATAGCTCGACATCAGATCGAGCGCGGGCTTCACCGCATCGAATCCGAACGGAATGGTGTCGATGGCGCCGGGCTTGGGCAGGCCGACCGCCGTCTTGCTGTCGTGGAGCATGCGGAAAACTTCGCGCACCGCGCCGGGATTGGACTGCGACAGTTCCGATTTTACGACCACCATGTGGTTGAGCGGCACCGTGCCGTGATTCTTGTACCATTCCTTCCCCGCGGCTTCGGGGTCGACGATGACGCTTTTGAGCCGCGGATCGGTCGGGATATTGCCGCCGAAGATCGCGGCATCGAGTTCACCGTCGAGCACCATCTTGGTCATGTCCTTGCCGTCGGCAGCGCGCTCGACGCCTGGTGGATCGCGGAATTCGGCCAAATGCGCATCCTCGAAGGTGACCCATCTCACCTTCCCAAGATCGAGGCCGTAATCCTTCCAGAGAATGCCGCGCAGCCAGACGCCGGTGGTCTGCGCGAAGGAACGGACGCCGATGCGGCGACCGGCCAGGCTGTCGGGCGTCACCGTGCCGCGCGCGGAATTGTACAGCATGGTGCCGTGTTGAAAGCGGCCCATCATGGTCGCCGGCAATAGCGTGAGCGGCTTACCGTAGGCCTTGGCCTGCAGAAAAGTGACCAGCGCCATTTCGCAGACGTCGAATTTCTGCTCCCGCACCATCGCCATGAACGCTTTGTAGATCGGACTGACCTCGGTCAGATGCAGCACGAGGCTGCCGGATTTGATACCGCCGCTTTTGAGCGCCTGGGTGTGCGGATAATTGCCGAAGCACGCATCCAGCGTTTTGATTTTTTCCGCGATCATTGTGCTCATGGCCGTTCTCCTCCCACGCTCGCTTTGTGATTGGCAGATCAGGATAGCATGCCGCGTTGCTGCATGAACTGGATGATGCGTTCGGCGAGATCGGCAGCGCTGTCCGTCGTTGCATCGAGCGTCAGTTCCGGATTGACCGGCGGCTCATAGGGCGAATCGAGGCCGGTGAAATTCTGCAGTTCGCCGCGCCGGGCTTTCTTATAAAGACCTTTCGGATCGCGCGCCTCGCAGGTCGCAAGCGGGGTATCGACGAAGATTTCGATGAATTCGCCGGGCTCGACCAGTTCGCGCGCCATCTCGCGCTCGGCCCGAAACGGCGAGATGAACGAGACGATGGTGATCAGGCCCGCCTCGACGAACAGCTTGGCGACCTCGGCGACACGGCGGATGTTTTCCACGCGATCGCCTTCGGTGAAACCGAGATCGCGATTGAGGCCGTGGCGGACATTGTCGCCGTCGAGCACGAAAGTGTGCTTGCCGAAGGCATAGAGCTTCTTTTCCAATAGATTCGCGATTGTCGATTTGCCGGCGCCGGAAAGGCCGGTGAACCACAGCAGCGCCGGCTTCTGCGCATTGAGGCTGCCGCGCGCCGTTTTGGTGACGTCGAAGGCCTGGAAATAGGTATTGGCGGCGCGGCGCAGCCCGAAGCGGATCATGCCGGCCGCCACCGTCGCATTGCTGTGGCGGTCGATCAGAATGAATCCGCCGGTATCGCGATTGTCGTCGTAAGGATCGAAGCTGATCGGCTCGGCGGTCGCGATATTGACGAAGGCGATTTCGTTGAGGCCTAGCTCCTTGGCGGCGATGTGATCGAAACTCTCGATGTCAATGCGGTATTTGAGCTCGGTGACAATGGCGCTCAGAGTCTGGCCGCCGCATTTGAGCAGATAGGTCCGTCCGGCCAGAAGGTGATGTTCCGACATCCACACTAGCGTGGCCGCAAAAGCATCCGCCCGTTGCGGCGGCTGTTCGGGCGACGCGATGATGTCGCCGCGCGATACGTCGATCTTGTCGGCGAGAACCACGGTGACGGCATCGGCCGCATTCGCAGCGTCAAGCTTGCCGTCCATGGTGACGATGTCGGCGACACGCGTACGCACGCCGGTACGCGACACCATTATCTCCGCGCCCTTGCGCAGCGAGCCGGACACGACGGTGCCGGCATAGCCGCGGAACTCGGCATTCGGCCGGCTCACATATTGCACCGGCAGACGCAACGGCATCGCTTCGCGGTTGGCGTCGACGGTGACGGCTTCGAGGTGTTCGAGGAGTTTTGGACCCCGATACCAGGGCATCTGCGCACTGCCGCGAACCACATTGTCGCCGAACCGTGCCGCCATCGGAATGGCGACCATGTTGCAGCGTTCAAATCGGCCGGCGAACTGGAGGAAGGCGTCGCGGATGGCGTTGAACCGGACTTCGTCGAAACCGACGAGGTCCATTTTATTGACCGCCAGCACGAAGTGGCGAATGCCGAGCAGCGCGCAGATGAAGGCATGCCGCCGCGTCTGCTCGAGAATCCCCTTTTCGGCGTCGACCAAAAGGATCGCAAGATCCGACGTTGAGGCGCCCGTCACCATGTTGCGCGTATAGTCCTTGTGGCCCGGCGTATCGGCGACGATGAAGCGCCGCCGCGCGGTGCCAAAGTATCGGTAGGCGACATCGATGGTGATGCCCTGCTCGCGTTCGGCCTCGAGCCCGTCGACCAGGAGCGCTGGATCGATGTCGCCGCGCACCGTGCCGTGGGTCTTGGAATCGCGCGTCAGCGCCGCAAAATGGTCGTCGAGGACGAGCGACGCATCGAGCAGAAGCCGCCCGATCAGCGTCGATTTGCCGTCGTCGACCGATCCGCAGGTGAGCACGCATAGCTGATCGCGGGTGGCGGCGGCCTGCCCCAACTCAACGGCGCCTGCGATCGCTTGATCAGAAATAGCCTTCACGCTTTTTCTTTTCCATGGAGGCTTGCTCGTCGTGATCGATCAGCCGGCCGGAGCGTTCCGACACCTGGCTGGCCTCCATTTCCTGCACGATTTCCGCCAGTGTCGTGGCGCTCGATTCGATGCAGCCGGTGAGCGGATAGCAGCCGAGCGTGCGAAACCGCACTGTGCGCGTGACGACCTGTTCGCCGGGCTCGAACTTAAATCTATCGCCGTCGACGACGAGCATGCCGCCGCTGCGTTCGACCACCGGCCGCGGCGCCGCAAAATAGAGCGGCACGATCGGGATATTCTGATGCGCGATGTAGCGCCAGACATCGAGCTCGGTCCAGTTCGACAGCGGGAAAACGCGGATCGATTCGCCGGCGCCGAGCCGGCAGTTGTAGAGGTGCCACAGTTCCGGCCGCTGGTTCTTCGGATCCCAGACGTGGTTGGCGTTGCGGAACGAGAACACGCGCTCCTTGGCGCGGCTCTTCTCTTCGTCGCGCCGGGCGCCGCCGAATGCGGCGTCGAAGCCATGTTCATTGAGCGCCTGCTTCAGCGCTTCGGTTTTCATAACGTGGGTATAAAGCGACGAGCCGTGAGTGAACGGAGTGATGCCCTGCTGCAGTCCCTCGCGATTGGTATGGACGATCAGATCGAGGCCGAGGCGCTTTGCGGTTTCGTCGCGGAATGCGATCATCTCGCGGAATTTCCACGTCGTATCGATATGCAGCAGCGGAAAAGGCAGCACCGACGGGTAGAACGCCTTGCGTGCCAGGTGCAGCAAGACCGACGAATCCTTGCCGATCGAATACATCAGCACCGGCTTGCGAAATTCGGCCGCGACCTCGCGGAATATGAAGATCGCCTCCGCTTCGAGCCGCCGCAGGTCGGGCGGCAATGATCGGTGAGGCAATGTTTTTGCGGTCAAGTCTTTGATCCAGGCTTGAGCAGGCGACGTCGGTTTGCCATGAGATATCTGATTATATGGTCCGGCGGGGCGCTAAACCAGTCCTGGCCATTCTCTGTTACGGCGTAGGGGGAGCACGAAATGCCTCAAGATGAGGGCCGTATTGGGTCGGAACAGCTCGCGGGCTTTGTGTCCCGCGCCTTCATCGCCGCCGGGCTGCCGGCAGACGACGCGCAGACTCTCGCCGGGTTGATGGTCGAGGCCGATTTGCGCGGCAGCGACACCCACGGCGTGATCCGGCTGCCGCTCTATGTCCGCCGCATCCGCGCCGGCGGCGTCAATGCCAGACCGAATATCCGGCTGGTCAGCGACCGGCCCTCGGCGGCGCTCCTCGACGGCGATAACGCGATGGGCCACCTCGTGATGCGCCGCGCCGCCGAGATCGCCATTGAGAAAGCCAAGACGACCGGGATCGGCTGGGTGGGAGCACGCATGAGCAATCACGCGGGACCCGCCGCACTCTACGTCACCATGCCGCTTCGCCACGACTTGATTGGGCTTTATTTCGCCGTCGGCAGCAATAATCATTTGCCGCCCTGGGGCGGCAGCGAGAGTCTCCTCGGCACCAATCCGATGGCGGTCGCGGTGCCGGGGCTGGAAGAGCCGCCGATCGTACTCGATATGGCGCCCACGGTGGCGGCCTACGGCAAGGTGCGGCTTAAAGCGCAGCGCGGCGAGGAGATGCCGATTGGCTGGATGATCGACCGCGAAGGCAAGCCGCTGACCGACCCAAAGCGCGCCGACGAAGGCCACCTCCTGCCGATCGGCGATTACAAGGGCTACGGCCTGAGCCTCATCATCGGGCTCCTCGCCGGTGCGCTCAATCGCGCAGCGCTCGGCCGCGATGTCATCGACTTCGTCAAGGAAACCGGCAAACCCACCAATACCGGGCAGGCGATCGCCGCGATCGCGATCGAGACCTTCATGCCGCCCGAGGAATTCAAACGCGCAGTCGATCAAGTGATCCGCGACATCCGCGCCTCGCGGCGGCTGCCCGGCGTCGAGCGCATCTGGCTACCCGGCGAGCAGAGCCACGCCAAACTGGTGGATCGCAAGGCGAACGGCGTGCCGATGCCGAAAGCCTTACGCGAGAGTCTCGACAACGTGGCGCGCGATCTCGGCATCGCGGCACTGGGCTAGCGTCATGAACGCGCCAACCCCTGTCGGATTGATCGGCCTTGGGCTGATGGGCGAGGTCTATGCGCGCCGCCTGATAGCGGCGGGTTTTGCCGTTACCGGCTTCGACGTCGACGCGGCGCGGAACGAGCGGCTTGCGCAAATCGGCGGCCGCGCCGGAACGCTTGCCGGCATCGCCCGCGACTGCGATCCGATCGTGGTCGCGGTGTTCTCCACCGATCAGGTCGAGGATGTGGTCGAACGGGCGCTCCTTCCCGCCGCCGCCGGCAAGATCGTGATCTGCACCTCGACCTGCGATCCCGACCGGGTCGCGGCGCTTGGCGCGCGGGTGGCCGAGCGACTGCGCTTTCTGGAAGTGCCGGTGTCGGGCACCAGCGAACAGGTTCGCCAAGGCGACGGCGTCGGGCTCATCGGCGGCGACGAGAAGATCGCGGCGGATGCCGCGCCCGTTCTCGCGGCACTGTTTCCCAAGCGCCACCATATCGGCAAAGTCGGCGACGGCGGCCGCGCCAAGCTCGCCATCAATCTGATCCTCGGTCTCAATCGCCTCGCGCTCGCCGAGGGGCTCGTTTTCGCGGACCGGCTCGGCCTCGACCCAGCGGCATTCCTGAACTTAGCCCGCGTCTCGGCCGCGGCCTCGCAAGTCATGGACACCAAGGGTCCGAAAATGGTGGCGAAGAATTTCGCGCCCGAGGGCCGCGTGCGCCAGACGCTCAAGGACACGCAACTGATGCTCGACCAGGCCCGCAAGATAGGGCAACAGCTGCCGCTCCTCTCAGTTCACGCCGAAGTGTTGGAAGCATGCCGACGCCACGGCGAAGGCGAACAGGACAATAGCATCGTCATCGAGGAAATCCGGAGACGCGGTCGGTAACCACCTGCCACGTTGGGTTCGTTCTGCCAAAAGCAGTACTGATTGTTCTGTTGGGTTCGTTCTGCCAAAAAGTCAGTTTTGATTGCTCTGTTGGGTTCGTTCTGCCAAATCGCAGTCTCTCGTATATTTGATTAATATTTGCGGCGATCAGATGAGTGCTCACGTAATGCATTACACTTCGCGGACGGATGGCGAGTAACCGCTTACATCGGGAGCCCCATGGCGGTGGGGCGGTCTGTAACCTGTTACATCTTACCGGGCATTGGCAGTCGGCTGGACTGTAACGCGTTACGTGGCCCAGCGTCGGGTCATTGGGTCGGACTGTAACGGGTTACATGGGCATGCGCCCTGTCACTCCGACGTACGGTGACCGGTCACACGGGGCAGCATCCTCTCATTAGAAGGGGCGGTGACCGGTCACACGGGGCAGCACCCTCTCACTAGGACCGGCGGTGACCGGTCACGCAGCGCATCGCGTTATTAGCGGGATGGAGCGCTCGCCCGTAGGCTGCTCGAAGCGACCGTGCCGCGCGCGGCACATGTATGATCCATAAACTCGCGAATCGCACGCTTTTGCCGTGACCATGTCCGGCGTTCGTAGCGTTCCAGGCGGACGAGGTCGGATATGGCCTCTTCAATGGCTTGGTATTCGTCGCGTTCGTCCTGCACGACGTGGGCTTCAGCACGCTTGAGCGCGCCTTCGTCGTCTTCCATTGAATCCGGCTCCTCCAGGAGGGCTTTGAGGCAAATTGGAATAATGCCATCGGTAGGTTCGAGGTCAATCGGCCCAATCTCACCGAATTCCAGTAGCAACTGGTCCCGGTATTTTTCGAACAGTTTTGGCACAAGCTTTGTGATTTCGCGATCGAGCACCCACATCTCGAGGAAGCGCGCTTTTGCGACGGTGAAACTGTTGTCGCCCTTGGACAGCGCGATGGCTGTGGTTTCGCGTAACCGCTCTATGACCACTATTTTCTGTTGCCGAATCGTCCGCAGCACAAACTCGTTCTCCGCAATGGCTATGGCGGCCGCCAACAGCGTCGGGTCATTGTCATTGGCGCAGATCGCCCGGGCCAAGCGCTCGACTTCCTCAGCCGGCATCGGCTGCCGGTGGGTAATGGACGCCAAGCCGTGGCGCAGCGCATTGCGGCTGGCTGTTATCTTGCCAGCCGCGGTGCGCGGTCCACGGCTTTTGCTGCCGTTACGCCTGTTCGCTGCTATTTTCCGTTCCGACGTCATCGGTGTCTGGCTCGCTTTGGTCTGTTGGAATGAGTTTGGGTGCGGCGGTCTCTTTGAGCTGAACCGAGGCATCGACCTCCTTGAATTCGCCCTCGACTATCTCGTCGAGCGCCTCTGAGGCCCGCTTGCCCAAGCCTTTGCGGTAGCGGTCCAGCATTTCAAGCGCTTCGTTTTTTCTCTTGGTTAGACTTGAGATCAAGAACTCCAGATCCTTGTGCAGCGCGATGCCCTTCTCGACCGCCTCGTGATGGTCGAATTCTTCTGGCGCGCGCTTTAACAGCCCCTCGATCCCCTCATCGTCTTCGAGGACCTTACGCTCGAGCTCGACCAGCGCTGCGATGTCACGGGGATGCTCCCCCGATTGCCGGTGGTAATTGGCGACCCGCTCCATTCGCCTCGCCTTTTGCTCCTTAAGTTGCTGGATCTGATGCTCGATGTTCTGCCGAAAGCGGCGGTTGAACGCGAGCGAGCGGTGCCTGATATACCGATCAGCCTCCCAGGACGCGACCGCGTAATCCCTAATCATCATGAGCTCGAGAGCATTCTGCGGTTTCAGGCATGCCACTAACTGCTCGAATACTCCATTGAAACGCTCAGTAGATTCAGTGCTCAGGATAGGTGGTGGACCAAGCAGCGTTGCCATCTCTACCGGGATTGATGAGCTCGCTTTGGCGATCTCGTTAGCGGACATGGACATGTCTCTCCTAATTTTGGACGGCGGCTTCACCGCTCCGGAGGTCGATTGCGGCTACGGGCAGTCTGCTCGCGTCAGGAGCACCAGGGCGCCCGTATTGGCGCTTACTGATCGAGCTCGCCGCCTTCGCCGCAATCGACCTATTGTTGAAATCGTACGTACGAATTTCCCATTCCAAGACTGATCAACCAGATGGCATGATTAGCCTCCTTCGGTGCTACGTTGCGTTCTGGACCGCCGGCGTCCCAACAAAGGGAACACGACCTACGATCCGGCACAGCCGCTCCGAGCGGTTCACCTCAGCGTGCTTCCTTGGTTTAGGAAACACCGGATGCGATGCATGCACATCGGCGGGAGTAAGGCGAAGCCAAACGCAGCTATGGTTTGCATGCGCGGGCCGCCGAACTGCCACCCCTGAATGAACTATGTCTCGGGCAGCATCTACCAAAGCCGCACGATTGCTTTGGTCGACCGTGCACGTGCACAAGATCGCTGAAGACCCGTCCTTCAGTCGAGTGAACCCCAGCGCAAGAGGGTGTTTCTCGCGATGGGCACTGCACACGAGGGTGTATCGCGTGCAGAGCACTCTAACCGCCGCATGGAGTAACTGAGTCACTTGGTCTCGGGTCCTTTCGATCCAGCCGGCCTGATTCACGAAGCTGCCGGCCGGAAACAATTATTCCCGAGCACTAATGTGGTGTCATATGGCCTTTTGGGGCGCCGTTTTGAGCCGCGCCTGCGCGTGTTTTACGTCGCGATCGGTAATTAACCATTCGTAATCCATACGCCTCCCCGCAGAACTGACCGAAGGTCTGATCTCTGCAGGTAAACGAGTATGCGCCTTTCGGATCTCCTGGCGCAGAGCTTCCGAGCAGTCGAGATGGCGTCGTGCGTTTGGCTCAACCACTTCGGTCAGAACGAGCTCCGCAAAGCGATGGAAGCGGCTTTTGTAAGTTGGGTCCATATGGTCGGCTGCCCGCCCCGGCCACAATCCAGCGCGACACCAAACGGCTCCAACTTCGTAAACATAATCCCTGATTAGGGCGCAACACCTGGTAGTCGGCCTTGTCTGTACTGGGCCATTCAATGAATCGGCCAGCACGTAAAACACGTCGTCTGCCGAAATGGCTTGCTTGGATTTCGAGGGCTTACCGAGGGCGGCAATTGCCGTTTCCGCTCTTTGTCTCGGATCTATGCCAAGTGCAGGGAATTCTATCTGCAGCCGCTTAATAGCCTTAAGCGCACCTTCGGATCTCTTGTAACTCGGACACTTATTTAAAATGCTCTCGGCCGCATCAAAAAGAGATTCAATGACTTCAAGATCGATTGTTGAAACCTGGATTAGCGGTAAAACTTCTGTGTTGAAACTCCGCCTGACAGCCGCCGGAGCACCTTTGATGCAATTTGCAACCTGCGTAGCGGCCTTTAGGACAACCTCTTGACTTCGTCCCTCCACAATTTGTCTTAGCTGTTGGGACTGCGCGCCTAGGTAATCGTGCGCTGCCTCAACGCATACGATCACTATATCTTTTGAGCTTTGCGAAGGGATCCTTAGCTCGGAATTCAAGATGAGCCACGCGTGGTAAAGATGGGGCGCCCAATCTTCCGGCAGCTCCTTTTCTTTGAGACGATCGATAAACCTGGTACGCGATCGCCTGTCGAAGACATTGGCGCGGATCCTTCTGGCCATCGACGATCACCGAATTTGGGTTTTGCTTAGGGCTATTGAAAAATGAATCCGAAGGGAGATGACCTACTCTACACGATTCGACTGTCACTCCCAACTCAGCGCGTCGCGGTAGTGTCTCAGTTTGAATTGCGCTTACGTTCCTGCTGAGCATTGCGGTGCCAGTGAAAAAGCATCCAAGCAACAATAGGCAGGTTCATCCCCAATACTTCGCATCCAAAATCGTCAATAAGCAGAGCATTATCGGCGGCAAATCCTCCGATCGGGTCGATTACACCCTTGGTCGGTCCAGCCGGCTACAGCCTGAAAATTCAAACTGAGGCACTACCCGCGTCGCGTCAACGACTTATAGAACCGCAGAGGCGATCAGCCTTGCTGAGGCACGGCTGTTCCCCCAAAGAGGGGTTCAATAGCGATATTATTGTGCGGATCGCGCGTTTCCAACCACAGCGTTCGTGCCGTGATGGTTGGATCGATCCCGGCGGTCTTCCACCACGCGGCTTCATCGCCAAGGCGATGTACTTCGCGATGATGTCCCCGGCATAGCGGCACCGTGAACTCGTCGCTGACTTTGCGGCCGAGCGCCCGGCCTTGTGCAAAGCGCAGATGGTGGGCATCCGAGGGCTGCCGGCCGCAGATCAAACAAGGCTGCTGCGCCACGTAGCGGACGTGCTCGCGGTCGCGCAGGCGGCGCAGCTCCGGAAACCCCAACACGCTTTTGTCGATTGTTTCCGCCGGTTGTTGGGCCGGTTTCGGGGCCGGTTTTGCCGGCTTCGGAGCGGGCTTGGCCGGCCCGGGCATGGCGGCCTCGGAAGTTGCAATCCCGTCGCCGTTATGGATCGCAAAGCTCGTGAGCTTGGTTTCACAGGTCTGCTCAATATGCTGCGCATCCTCCGCCGCGAGCCGGCCCTTGTCCGGTAGACTGCGCTTTGCCCAGAGGGCCGCTGCATCGGTATTGGCTATGTCGTTGAGCTCGGCGAGAAGTCGGTCGCGCAAGACCGTCGAGCTGCTTGTATCAGATTGCGGAAGTTTTTGAGGTGCCGGTAACAAACTTTTTCGAAACCGAAAGCAGAGCACGAACTAAGCACCTCTCGCCATTTGCACTGCTTAATGATCCGTTGGCTTTACACATGCTCAAGGAGTTTTCAAAGCTGCGCGATCGTAATCAGCGTCGCTCGGTATTGACAGTCGTAGAGCAGATAGCGCCTGCGTGAAAGAATTAATCGGGAGCGCTTCACTCCCTTGGCAACGATCTTTGGTAATCTTTCGAGGGGGTCGAAGGCCCGATCTCCCTAATATTTTGGTCGAACCAGCCGATGTTCGAGCGCGGCAAGCGAGTTCTTAGTTCTAGGGTTCGACGATGCTTGCGCATCGTGTGCTTGGCTTACTCGGCGCAGACGATAGAATTTCATGATCTGCTGTGCGCTCTGGAAGGTTAGACGATCGAAACTCGCCATACCGCGGTCGATGTCACTTGCGGGAAACCCTCCCCGTTTGACCCGTAGGGATAGGAGCATTTTGGCTGTCGATCGCGGCAGATCGGCCGCCTTGGCCAGAACCAGGAATGTTTCGGGTTGAGCCTGTATCGAGGACTGCTTCACCATTTCAATGGGCACCTCGCACAACAACGACAATGCCACCTGGATCTCGTCCCATTGGCCCTGTTCGGCAAAGCTCCGAACGATCTCCTTCGTAAGCCCCCCGGATTGCCTTAAGGAATAAACCAGGTCCAGCGCCGCGGTATTGACGGCTGCTTCGCCAGTAGCAGCTTTGTATTCCTCCTTCACCACCGTTACTGCGTCCGCAATGGCACTCGCGTTCTGGGGATCCGCGGTGGTCAACTTGTTACGCACCCGATCCGAGGCTGCGTCGATCAAGGCCAACAACAGTGGGCGTGGGATATCGGGTCGGGAACCCACGCACGCGGCCAATTCATCGTCGCCGTTCGCGTGGGCTACGAGGGATGCAAAACCCGCCGGTGAAAATCGGGCACCGCCATTTCTGGCGGCACTCCGCAGCACCCTGGGGGTTCCACGCCTAACGAGAACGTCTGTTAAGTTCTCGCTTAGTGATTTCCGCTGCGTGATTGCCAACAAATATGGCTCACCCTTTTTACGGGCAATTGTCATGAGCGTCGCGTCGTCGAGCCGCTCGGAGAGCCTCAGTACTGGTTCGGCAACTCTGATCTCGTCGTCGCTTGCCAGAATCCGCGAGATATTAAGTGGCGCCTTCGGATTTGGTGCGAGACCGCGAGCCAGCTTCTCACGGACCGAAACTTCCATTCCGACCGCGAGGCGCGTGATGACATCGTCGAAAAGGGCTATCTCGTTTTCGGAAAAGCGAGCCGAACCGTGAGTGAAAAGATCGGCGATTTTCAGCAGCATTTCGGCGCGCCGCTCCGGCGCACCACGCGTGATCGCCTGCTCCAATTCAGCGAGCAGAGGTAATGAAGTATTCATGGCCGCCCCGAAATCAACTATGGCGGGTATTCGTTTAACCAACCGCTAAAGGCTCGCCACAACACCTGGCGACGGCGGGCAAGCGGCCACCTTCATCGTTCCTTAAACATAAATGCCACTAATGCGTGGGCCTCTCACCGTGGGGAAGCGGGGTGCTATGCGCGTATTGTTGGTTGAAGACGACAGCAGCATTGCGAATTCGATCGAGCTGATGCTTAAATCCGAGGGATTTAATGTCTACACGACCGATCTGGGCGAGGAAGGCATCGATCTCGGCAAGATCTACGACTACGACATTATTTTACTCGATCTGAATTTACCGGACATGTCGGGCTTTGAGGTGCTGCGGAAGCTCCGCAACTCGAGGGTAAGGTCGCCAGTCCTTATCCTATCCGGGCTCGCCGGCATCGAGGACAAGACCAACGGCCTGGGTTTGGGCGCCGATGACTACATGACCAAACCCTTCCACAAGGATGAGCTCATCGCACGGATTCGCGCGATCGTACGGCGATCCAAGGGACACGCAGAATCAGTCATCAATACGGGTGATCTATCTGTCAATCTCGATAGCAAGACGGTCGAGGTCAACGGCGTACGCGTGCATGTTACGGGTAAGGAATACCAGATGCTGGAACTCCTGGCGCTGCGCAAAGGCACAGCGCTCACCAAGGAAATGTTCCTGAGCCACCTCTATGGCGGTCTGGACGAACCAGAAGTGAAGATCGTCGATGTCTTCATTTGCAAGCTGCGGAAGAAACTTGCTAACGCATCCGGCGGCAAGAATTACATCGAGACGGTCTGGGGGCGCGGTTATCTAATGCGCGAGCCGTCCGAGCAAGCGGCGAACATCTCCGCCTGACGAACTGGCCGTGTAGCGCCACCCTAAGGACACGACGATCCCGAAGGTAGTCGCGAGAGATTGCGCGCCCGAGACCGCCTTGAGTGTGACACGGTTCGCCGCTCCGAACTCACCGAGAGTAAAATCGCCCTGACACACGCCAACGACCGAGCCATCCGGCGCGCCCTAGAAGCCGCTGGCGTAGAACTCATCGATGAGAATGGTGACGGCCCGACTATCCGCTTACGAAAGCGACAACAGAATAATAACTAGCTGCCCCTGTCTCCGACTGGTCGGCAGCGGCCTGCACAGTCCGGTTGGCAATTGATTCACGCCCTGCAAGGGGTAGTGGCGCACCGCGCGGCGGACGGAATTCACAAGGCTAAGATTGAATTCCTTGCCATAAACAACTTTGACCCACCGCATGGACTATTGCGGTATTCTCAGACAAAAATGGTTAACGGGGCGGCTCATGTCTGCCGACACAAGTTTGTCGCAATACAAAGCGGAAGCGCCCCTATCGTTGGCACTCCGCTCGCTAGCGCATACGGAACGACAGCAATCGCAGTCTCAGACCAGATACTACTCAGGTATCGACAATGCCTCTTTCGACAAGACCGACTGCATTGCGGCAGGACCAAACGGCCAGGCCTGGAGCGTTGTTTCTGCTATCCACGCTTTTTGTCGGCTTGTCCGCCGCTGGAGAGTGGCTTGTCGGGCTTGAGTCAAACGATAGCGGTAACGACGGTAATGCGATACCCGGCACCAACGACAATCAACTT
>Ga0181526_10000119_pt1 | contig 78077 bp, 65 predicted proteins | sample PEATcosm2014_Bin_35_FD_119750 | JGI IMG/M metagenome (GOLD analysis project Ga0181526, IMG submission 119750) | Peatland microbial communities from MTU Mesocosm Facility, Houghton, MI, USA - PEATcosm2014_Bin06_30_metaG | ecosystem: Environmental > Terrestrial > Soil > Wetlands > Peat | place... | reverse complement strand
ATGTTTTTGCGGCAACGATGTTCTTCAACATGATCTTCTTCGCGGGCGCAAGGGATAGCGAGGTACTGTCTTCCGATCATACCAGGGACGTGGGGACAGCCTGCGCCCCCTTCGCCCTGCTATCCTGTACACTGGCATGCGAGCCACCCCCGAAAGGAGAACCTCCAAGTGAGAGTCGGCGTATTCACCGCCTTGTTGGCGCAACTATCCCTCGACGATGTTCTGAAAAAGCTCAAGAGCATCAAAATCGAGACCGTGGAGCTCGGAACCGGCAATTATCCGGGCGATCCACATTGCAAGCTGTCCATGCTGGACAATAAGACCGAGCGCAACGAGTTCAAGCAGAAACTGGCGGACAACGGCGTTTCCATCAGCGCGCTGAGCTGCCACGGCAATCCCCTGCACCCCGATCAGGAGCGCGCCAAGCACGATCAGGAAGTCAGCCGCAAAACCATCCGTCTGGCGGAGAAGCTGGGCGTGCCCGTGGTCATCGATTTTTCCGGCTGCCCCGGCGATTGCGACAAATCCAAATGGCCCAATTGGGTCACCTGCCCATGGCCGCCCGACTATCTCGAAATCCTGAAGTGGCAGTGGGAAGCCAAGGTGGCGCCGTACTGGACCAAGCAAGCCAAGTTCGCGGCCGATCACGGCATCAAAGTCGCCATCGAGATGCATCCCGGCTTCGTGGCTTACAGCCCGGAGACCATGCTGAAGCTGCGCGCTATCGCCGGCCCGTCGATCGGCTGCAATTACGATCCCAGCCATATGTTCTGGCAGGGCATTGACCCGATCGCCGCCATCCGCGTGCTGGGCGATGCCATCTTCCACGTGCACGCCAAGGACACCCAGATCTACGCGCGCAACCTGCCGCTGACCGGCGTGCTAGATACGAAATCGTACACCGACGAACGCAACCGCGCCTGGATTTTCCGCACTTGCGGCTACGGCCATGGCGGCGAATGGTGGAAGGAATTCGCTTCCACGCTGCGCATGTTCGGCTACGATTACGTGCTCTCGATCGAGCATGAGGACAGTCTGCTGTCGCCCGAAGAAGGTCTGCGGAAGGCCGCCGATTTCCTGAACGGCCTGGTGATGAAAGAGCAGCCCGCCGCTGCCTGGTGGGTATAGCCGGTGCGATTCCTTCTCCTTCTGGCCTGCGCGGGATCCCTTTTCGGGGAGTTCCGCGCGGGCGCTTCTAAGAGCGTGATCAGTCCGCCCTTGCAGGACCGTCCGCCGGTCTACATGGCGGGGTTCGGGCACAATCGCGTGGCCGCAACGGTGCACGACGATCTTTATGCGCGCTGCGTGGCTTTCAGCGCCGGCCAGAAGCCGCTGGTGGTGTGCGAGGTCGATCTGATCGGCTTTTTCATCGACGATGTGCAGCGCGTGCGCGCGAAAGTTCCGGACGCGGACGTGGTGGTGGCATCCACGCACGTACACGAAGGCCCCGACACCATGGGGCTGTGGGGTCCGGCCCAAGGGCAATCGGGAATCGACAACGATTACAACAGCTTCGTGGTGGATCGCGTGGCCGAAGCCGCCAAGGGCGCGCTCGCCGCTCTGGAACCCGCCACGCCGGCTCTGGCGGTGGTGCACAGCGCGGAGCTCGATTCGTTCATTGACGACACGCGCCCGCCGGTGAAGCACGATCCCGACCTGATCGTGCTTTCGCTCACCGGGAAGGGCGGCAAGCCCATTGCCACGGTGGTGAATTGGGCTAATCATCCCGAGACACTGGGGTCGCGCAACACGCAGATCAGCGCGGACTATCCCGGCTTTTTCTACAAGCGCCTGGAAGCCAAACTAGGCGGCATGGCCGTCCTGTGGAACGGCGCGGTGGGTGGGATGCAATCGCCGCTGGGCGCCAAGATCACGGACCCCGCCACGGGAACGGTCGCGGCGGAGAACAGCTTCCGCAAGACGCAGATCCTGGGTGAGCGCATCGCAGATCTGGCGGCGGATGCGGTGCGCCCGGCCAAGCCTGTGCGCATCGACAAAGTCGAGTTCGCGGAACGCATCATCACCATACCGGTCACCAACCGCGGTTTCGAAATGGCGGCGCAAGCGGACCTTTATAAAGGACGCAAGAAGACCACCGCGGACGGCGCCACGACCACTTCGGTCGGGCTGATCCGGATGTCGGCGGGCGATCCCGTGCTGGCCATCGCGCTGATACCGGGCGAAATGTATCCGGAGCTCAGCGTAGGCGGCGTGGAGCGCTACGCTGGCGCCGATTTTCCGGATGCGCCTATCGAAACGCCCATCAAATCCATGCTGCACGCGCCATTCAAAATGCTGATCGGTCTGGCCGACGACGAGATCGGCTACATCATCCCCAAGGCGGAGTGGGATGAAAAGCCGCCTTACCTGCAGAACGCCAAGAAGGCCTGGTACGGCGAAGAAAATTCAGTGGGGCCGGACGCGGCGGGGCGTATCGCCGCGGCGATCGAAGAGATGGCGCGTTAGTGACAGCCCAGGCAGTGGAACTTGCGCCCGTGGCATACCGCGCACGTCGTCTTATCCAGCGCTAACTTGCCGCTGGTGTGGGTATCCAGGAAGTCCGGAGTGTGACTGGCAGGCGCCAGCTTGGCCCCTTTCGCGTGGCAGAATTCACAACTGTACGGTGGATCGATCTGGTTGTGGCACACCAGGCAATCCGCCATTTGCGGCAACGCGCTGCGGTCCGGCCGGTCGGAAACTTCCAGGCCCCGATGGCATGCCTCGCAAGGATTCCGCGTGTTGAGCTGCGCCCGCAAGTCCGGGCCCGCCGCAGTCAGATACGTCTTCTTATCGATGGCGGCCGCGATCAGCGGCGCCAAGTTGCCCAGTTTCAGGTGCAGTTGGTGGTCGAACCGCGCCAGGCGCGTCGGCATGGGCGCACCGATTTCCGCGGTCTTGTGACACTTGAGGCAGACCTCCTGCTTTGGCAAAGCCTCCGCCGCGTGGCAGACGGCGCAATCCAGCTTGGCGGCCAAATGGACCCGGTGCGAAAAAGGTTGCGCCGTCTGCGCCGCCATCTGCAGCGATGCTGCGCCCGCCATGGCAATCGGTAGGAATAGAATTCGCAATTAGTGTTTGTAAGTGACGCGCCAGATCTTCTTGCCGCCATCGTCGGAGATCAGCATGCTGCCATCGGGCAGGATCGACAATCCGACGGGGCGGCCCCACACATCGCGGCTATCGGGCGCGATCATCCAGCCGGTGAGGAAATCGCGCTCCGGGCCCGCAGGCTTGCCATCGTGAAACGGGACGAAGGCGATCTTATATCCAACCCGCTGGGCGCGGTTCCAGGAGCCGTGCAAAGCCAGAAAAGCGCCTTCGCGATACTCGGCGGGGAACTGTCTCGCGGTGTAGAATTCGAAATCGAGCACCGCCTGGTGCGCCGGCATCAAGGGGAGGTCGGGCACGATCGTCTTCGCCACCAGGTCCGGCTTCTGGCCTTTGTTGCGCGGATCTTCATTCGGGCCGATGTAGGCGTAGGGCCAGCCATAGAAGCCGCCTTGCTGGATATGCGTGAAGTAGTCGGGCACCAGATCGTCGCCCAGCGCGTCGCGCTCCTGCACCGCGGCCCACAGGGTGTCGGTTGCCGGATACCAGTGCAGGCCGATAGGATTGCGCGTCCCGGCGGCGTATGTCTCATGACCGCTGCCGTCCGGATTGTAGCGGTTGATCGCCGCGCGCACGGGGTCCTCTCCAGGTGAGACGTTGGAACCCGATCCGACCCCCACGTATAGCTTCTGGCCGGCGCGATCGAACAGCAGGCTGCGCGTCCAGTGACCGTGGCCGAACCCCTTGAGTGAAATCACTTCTTCGCCGGGTCCGGCAGTCATGGCTTTGGCGTCGTATTTATAACGCTTGATGGACTCCGGCTCGCCGACGTACAGATACTCGTGCCAGAACGCCAGGCCGTAAGGGCGGTTCAGACCCGTGATCAGCTTCTTACGTTCGCCCGCTTTGTAGCCATCCGCTTCGTTCAGCGGCATCGCGTAGACGGTTCCATTCGGACTGTCCGCGGCGTCGGTGAGCAGCAATTCGCCGCTGGGGCCGAGAAGCATGTAGCGGGGAACCTCGAAGTTCTCGGCATAGACGCCGACCGAAAAGCCCGTGGGCACGTGCAATTGTGCGCCTTCCGGCTGCGGGATCACGTGCGGGCCATTATTGGCGGACGGCGTCGCGTAAGGCGGCGGCAGTTTCACATCGGCCGCGTAGAAAGCCGCAGCCACAAGAAGAACGGTGGCGAACAGCAGAAGCCCTCTGTTTTGCATCACTCCATTCTAGCGTGGGGAGGTGGGGCAGGCGTCCACGCCTGCGGCGGGTCTCCATACCCGCCTTGCGATAGGCGAGCTTCGCTCGCGCGCCGGCAGGGGTGCCGGCACGGCACGCCGGGGGCGTGCGCCACGAGGGCGGTCCACCCGGGCCCGCTCAGGAAAGGACGGCGTGGACGTCGGCCGCAGAATCCTGCCCCACTTTGGCCCTGGGGGCCGCAGTCGGCAGGTCCAGCCCGTACTGATCGGCGAACTGTCTGGCGTGCTTCAGGCAGCAGTATTGCCACCAATCCGCGCCATCCGGTTCGCCGTGCGAACTTTCAAGCGCCAAATAGGCCGCGCGCGCGGTGCAAGCCCGCACCTGGCAGGCGCCGGTGCCCCACTCCCGTTTCGCCTGTTTCTCCTGCGGCGTCATCGAACGAATGCTTCGGTCAACATGCATGAGATTGTCATTTCTCCGCGCCCGGCGGGTTGCGAATCAGGCGCTTTCTGCCTTCGTCCGCTTCACCGGCAACCGAGCTGAACAGTAATCCAACCATGTGCTTCATCCCGCTCCTGCGGCAATAGCGGACCGAGGCATTGCCCATCAGGCCGTAAGCCGCCGCCCGCACATAGACCCGGGTGCGGGATTCGATAGGGGCCTCGCATTCGATCCGCGCGCCCTGGTCCGAGAGATCCAGACACTTCGCCCGGACGACCTTCATCTCTCCGGAGCTGGTTTGCCACGAAACTTGCACCGCGCCTTGAAACGGACGACGTTCGCCGGTGCGGATATCTTTCCCATTTTGAACATGCATTTACTCGCCTCCCTTGCTAATTCGAATGTCCGGCCTCCATGGTTCCAAAGAAGAGATCCACAGCGCGTTCCAAGTCGGCTCGGCTGACTCCTAGAGCTTCCTCTTCGTATGTCTTGACTGCCTTGATGATCCGGCACATATCTCTCGGATAACACGGCCGCAGATCGCCGCCGCGCTGCAGGCAAAGCTTGCGCAGATGCTCGCTGGCGCCCTCTTCGCAACTCATCTTGAAACCCACCAGCACGCGCCGGAAGATTTCGTCGAAAACATCCGGGGCGATCGCATCCACCAGAATCTTGTTCGGGATGCGGCGCAGAAACGCTTCGTCCGCCAGTTCGCTCGGCTCCAGGTTGGTGGCGAACACGATCATGCACTCGAAGGGAATCTGGAAGCGCACGCCGTAATTCAGCGACAGATAGTCCACGCGCCGGTCCAATGGCACGATCCAGCGGTTCAGCAGGTCGCGCGGCGAAATCAACTGTCTGCCGAAATCGTCGATCACCAGCATGCCGCCGTTGGCCTTCATCTGCACCGGCGGCGCATAGGTGCCGGACGAATCGTCGCGCCGCAGTTCCAGCATGCTGGGAACCAGTTCGCCGCCCACGATCACGCAGGGCCGGTGGCACACCACCCAGCGCGGATCGGAGTCCTCCATATCGACCTGCACCCGCTCATGCACGGCCGGATCGAATAAGACAATAATCTGATTGTCCACTTCCACGGCGTAGGGCATCACGAGTTGGTCGCCATACACGCGCAACAACCTCTCGGCCAAGCTGGTCTTACCCGTGCCGGCCGGTCCGTACAGGAACATCGAGTTCTGGGCCACCAGCGCGGGACCCAATTGATCGAGTATCCGGTCGGTCACCACCAGGTCGCCAAACGCCAAGCGCAACGCCGAACGGTTGACGGTCACCTGGGGTCTTTGGTCCAGGATGGCTTGCTGATAGGAAGTCAGGCTGACGGGCGCCGGACCCGCATACTGGCACATCCGGCAGCGCTCCGCGGCCATCGTGCGTCCCGCCCCCGTGAGCGCAAAAATGTAGTCGTCTCCGGTCATGCCGCTCACTTCCAGCAGCCGCTGGTTGCGCACGTCCCGAAAGACCCGTTCCACGATCGGATATGCCAGGCCCATCGACTCGCTCAATGCTCCGATGGTGTTGCATCTCTTCAAGTGCACATGGCGAAGGAACAGGTCTTCGATCAATGCGGAGCTGATGCCAGCCTGTTCCTGAGTGTGGGGCGTCGGCGGCAGGTATCGCCGGATATTGCTGCGCGCAACGTGCGCGCCGTTCCGGTCGGTCGCCAATAGGGACGCCGGAACGCCCGATTCGGAACCGCCCATGACAAAACCCGTCGACATGCCTCGTTCTCCTTCTTAAGCAGACCGCTCCCGCGCCTGTCTAGCACTGGAGCTAACTTTGGATAACTCAGCCACGCTATCCATGGCTAAGTTGAGAACACATAATTTACAGCCTTGGTACCTGAGGTACTTCATCGTATTCAAATAACTATTGAAAGCCGGGCATTTAGAATTCATTATAACTATATGGTAACCGCGCATCCAGCGCAATATATTTCTTGCCGCATGACTACAACTTTTGTTCATAGCCTGGGTCGGCCAAAAGCTAGGTACCAAGGCCGCCGCCGGCGCTTATCCGCCAAACGGCGCCGCGCAAGCGGTACCTTGGAGTGACCGCGATGCCTCTGAAGGCCCGCATCTTCGTCGCTGTTGCCATTGCGGCCGGCGCCGCTTTCATCGCCACCTCCGTGTACCCCTGGCAGCCTGGCGATACGGTGCGGTTCTGCTTTTACCTGGTGTTGTCCAGCTTGGCCTCCGGCATGAAGGTTAATCTGCCCGGGATACCGGGCACCATGCCGGTTTGCTTTCTGTTCAGCCTGATCGGCATCGCGGAAATGTCCCTCGGCGAGAGCATGGCCATAAGCTGCATCGGAACCCTGATTCAGTGTCTCTGGAAATCCCCGCAGACGCCGCGGCCCGCCCAGACGGTCTTCAACGTCGCGATTACCGGCTCGGCCATGGGCTTCGCCTACCGGTTTTACCACTGGCCGGCCATCCATGCATTTGGCGCGGCCGGCCCGTTTCCGTTAGTGGTCGCGGCGCTCCTTTACTTCGCGCTGAACACCGTCCCCCTGGCGGCCGCGACCGCCCTGGCGGAGCGCAAGCCGATGGGAGCGGTCTGGCGCCGGACTCACTTCTGGTCCTTCCCGTTCTACATACTAGGTGCGTTGGTCGCCTGGATGATCAACTTGTTCAGCCGGCAGGTGCACTGGCAGGGATCCGTGCTGCTGCTGCCCATCGTCTACTTCATTCACCGTTCTTACCGGATATACCTGGACCGCCTGGGCGACGAAAAGCGCCATGTCGAAGAGATGGCCGGTCTGCACTTGCGTACCATTGAAGCGCTGGCGCTGGCCATCGAAGCCAAGGACCACACCACCCACGAGCACCTGCGCCGCGTGCGCGTTTACGCCGTCGAAATCGGAAAGGACATGGGCCTCTCGGCGCCGGACCTGGAGGCGCTGCGCGCCGCCGCCCTGCTGCACGACATCGGCAAGTTGGCGATCCCCGAGCACATCATCTCCAAGCCGGGGCGACTGGCTCCCGAAGAATTCGAGAAAATGAAGATCCACCCGGTGGTGGGCGCCGAAATCCTGGAGCGCGTTTCGTTCCCGTACCCCGTCGTGCCGTTGGTCCGCGCGCATCACGAGAAGTGGGACGGCTCCGGCTATCCGGATGGCTTGAAAGGCGAGGCGATCCCCCTGGGCGCGCGCATTCTAGCCGCGGTCGATTGCCTCGACGCTCTGGCGGCGGACAGGCAATACCGGCGCGCGCTGCCGTTGGACCAAGCCATGCAACAGGTAGTGGGCCTGTCCGGCACGGCCCTCGATCCGGCCGTGGTCGCGGTCCTCGCGCGGCGCTACAAGGAACTGGAGCAAATGGCCCAGGCGCAGCCTCCCCCGGAAACCAGGCTATCCACGAACCTCAAGATTTCCAATGGAAGAGAACCTGCTGCCGGCTTAGAAGCGCCGCAGGCGAACGGCGAACGGCGCGAGGGCGATTTCCTGGCATCCATCGCGGCTGCCCGCCAGGAGGTGCAGCTCCTCTTTGAACTGACCCAGGACTTAGGCAACTCGCTCAGTCTGGATGAGACTCTTTCGGTGGTATCCATGCGCCTGAAGAAGATGGTGCCGTACGATGCCATCGCCGTCTATGTCTGCCGCGGCAAGGTCCTGATCCCGCACTATGTGAACGGCGAGAACTTCCGCCTGTTTTCATCGCTCGAAATTCCCATTGGGGAGGGACTCTCCGGCTGGGTGGCCGAGAACCGCAAGAGCATCCTGAACGGCAACCCTTCCGTGGAGGCCGGATACCTGAACGATGCCGCCAAGTTCAGCACGTTGCGCGCGGCGCTGGCCGTGCCGCTCGAGGGCGTGAACGGCGTGATCGGCGCGCTGACGCTGTACCGTGTGGACAAGGACTCCTTTTCGCGCGACCACCTGCGGATCCTGCTGGCCATCACTTCCAAAGTCTCGCTGGCCATCGAAAACGCGCTGCGCTTCCAGCTTGCGGAGGACTCCGCCACTACCGATTACCTGACCTCGCTCCCGAACGCCCGATCGCTATTTCTGCGTCTGGACAGTGAACTGGCGCGCTGCCGGCGGACGCTGGAGCCGCTTACCGTGATGGTATGCGACGTGGATGGCTTCAAACAGGTCAACGACCGCTTCGGCCACCTGGAAGGCAATAAGGTGCTGCGTTACGTGGCGGACGTGCTGCGCGAGAATTGCCGGGAATACGATTATGTGGCGCGTATGGGAGGCGACGAGTTCGTCGTCCTGATGCCGGGCAGCGACCGGGAAGCCGTGTGCCGCCGCGTTGCGGAATTCCAGAGCATTGCCTGCGATATTGGCGGCGCGGTGAACGGCGCAGGCGTGATTGCCTTGAGCGTGGGCGAAGCTTTCTATCCCGACGATGGTTCGGACGCCGAGCAGTTGCTCGCCGAAGCCGACCGCCGGATGTACAAATCGAAGCACTTAAACAAAGCCGCGCGCAGCAACGGGATCCACCTGCTGACGCCGGGCCATTTTGAGCCTGGCCATTTCGACAAGCTGGGCACGGAGGCCGGCCGGCCCAACCAGGTGAACTGATGGGCGCCATGAAACATCTCGCGCAACTGCTGCTGTCACTCGCGGTTACCGTGCTGCTCGGCGGCTTTCTGACCGCCGCGCTGGTGCGTCTGAGTCCGGGCTTCGGCGTGGACGAGCACGAACTGGATCCCACCCGCGACGTGGCGGCGCTGCGGGCGCTGGCAGCCACGCGGCCCGAGCAGGGCAATTTCTTCGCCTATTCGGTGCGCCACACGGCCGCCATGTTCCGCGGAGATTTCGGAACCTCTCGCAACTGGAATCGTCCGGTGGCCGGCTTGCTCCGCGAACGGTGGCCGGTGACGGCGCAACTAATGGGAACCGGAATCCTAGGCGGATGGGCACTGGCCTTGGCCTTCGCCTTGCCGGGCTTGGTCTATCCCAGCCGGATTTGGACTGCGCTGGCCGCCGGCCTTAGCGGTTTGCTCTTGTGTGTGCCATCGGCCGCGCTGGCGCTGTCGATCTTTGTCTACGCCGGACCGGTGCGCGCGGTCATGGCGTTGGCCGTGTTTCCGAAAGTCTATCAGTATCTGCGGAATCTGCTGACGGACGCCGCCGCCCAACCGCATGTGATGGCGGCCAGGGCGCGCGGCATCGGCCCCGGGCGAATTCTGCTGTGGCACATCGTTCCGGTGGCCGCGCCGCAGGCGCTGGCGCTGGCCGGCGTGTCGGTGAGCATGGCGTTCGGCGCGGCCGTCGCCGTGGAGGTGGTCTGCGATTTCCCCGGCATCGGCCAACTCGCCTGGAAAGCCGCGCTGGCGCGCGATCTGCCTTTGCTGGTGACTCTTACCATGTTGGTCACGCTGGCGACTCAAATGGCGAACGCGCTGACCGACGCGCTCTCCAACCGACGCAACGAGGTGCGCGTATGACCCGCGCGTCTCTCCGCGTGCGCCGGCTAGCGTGGATTTTCCTGGCGCTGCTGTTCGTCGCGGCGCTATTCTGGGATCGCTTGGCCGGCGTATCCTACGCGCACCAGTTCCGCGATTTCCCCGGCGCACCCGTATCCTGGCGATTCCCTCTGGGCACCGATGCCCTGGGCCGCGACCGCCTCGCGCGTCTGCTGGCCGCCACGCGCATCTCGCTGCTTCTGGCGCCCGCCGCGGCCGTGTTTTCCACGGCGCTGGCGACGCTCGCCGGCGGACTCGCCGGCTACTGCGGCGGCTGGCTGGACCGCGTCGCCACGCGGGTCATCGATTTGATGCTTTCGCTGCCCTGGATCTTCCTGCTGATCGCCGCGCGCGCCCTGCTGCCGCTGAATGTTTCGCCGTCCGCTTCCGTATTGATCACCTTCGCGCTGCTAGGGGCCCTCGGCTGGGCCGCACCTGCCCGTGTGATTCGCGCCGGCGTGCGCGATATGCGCAACTCGGATTTCCTGCTGCAGGCGCGCGCCTGCGGATGCCGCGGCTTCCGCCTGCTTCTGCGTCAGATGGCGCCCAACCTCAAGCCCGTATTACTCGCACAGTTCCGGACGTCAATCCCGCTCTTCATCCTGAGCGAGGCCAACCTCGGATTGCTCGGGCTGGGCGTATCCGATCCGCTGCCCTCCTGGGGCAATCTGCTGCGCGAGTTGGAAACGGACCTGGCCTTCAATCCCGGCATCGTGGCTTGCCTGGTGCTGATGTTGGGGGTGATGGGGTGCTTCAAGCTGTTGCTGCCGTCCAATTCCGGCCAGCGATCCTGAGCGCGACAATCCTGAGCCGCGACCGTCAGGGAGCGTTTACTCTCGATTAGAATGTCTTTAACGCATGCCCTACGATGCAGCCGTGATCGGCGCCGGTGTGTTTGGCGCATGGACGGCCCACCATCTTCGCGCCGCCGGCCTGAAGGTTGCGCTCGCCGACGCATACGGCGCTGCCAATTCAAGGGCTAGCTCGGGCGGCGAATCGCGCATCGTTCGCATGGGTTATGGCGCCGACGAGATCTACACCCGCTCAGCCATGCGATCGCTCACGCTGTGGCGGGAGTTCTGCGTCCGGACCGGGGAGCCGCTATTTCACCAGACCGGCGTACTTTGGACCGCGGCCGAAGGCGACCCCTACACCGAAGAGACGCGCCAGACGCTGGCCCGGTGCGGCGCGCATTTCGAATCGCTCTGCCCGGCGGACTTAGAATCGCGATATCCGCAGATGCACTTCGCGCCCGGTGCTTGGGGCACCTTCGAGCCGGAAAGCGGCGCGCTGATGGCCCGCCGCGCCGTCGAGGCCGTGGTGGCAGATGCCGTGCGGCACGGTGTCACGTTTCTGCGCGAAGCCGTGACCGCCCCACACGGGGCTGGTCCGATGGCGTCGGTCGGCGGTGTGTTCGCAGGCGTGTTTGTGTTCGCCTGCGGCGCGTGGCTGCCCAAGATTTTTCCGGATTTGCTGGCTAAACGCATCGCGCCCACGCGGCAGGAGGCGTTCTTCTTCGGGACGCCGCCCGGCGACGCGCGCTTCTCCCCGCCAGCCATGCCGGTGTGGATCGACTTCAGCGATCCGCGGGGGCCGTACGGTTTCCCCGATCTGGAAAACCGCGGCGTCAAAATCGCACTGGACCAGCACGGCCCGCCCATCGATCCGGACACCGCCGATCGCGTTCCATCCGCCGATGCGCTGGCCGCCGCGCGCGATTGCCTCGGCCAACGCTTGCCCGCTCTGCGGCATGCGCCGCTGGTGGAGGCGCGCGTCTGCCAGTACGAAAATACCTCCAACGGCGACTTTTTGATCGATCGGCACCCGGACTTCGCCAACGTCTGGCTGGTGGGCGGAGGCTCCGGCCACGGCTTCAAGCACGGTCCAGCGGTGGGCGAGTATGCCGCCGCACACATCCTGCAGGGAGGGCCGGTGGACCCGCGCTATTCGCTGGCGAGCAAGGCGGAGGCGCAGCGGCGCACGGTGTTCTGACGTCAGACTCCTGAGTTCTTCAACGGCGCGTGGTGTTGTGCAGCACGGTAACGCCGTCAGGCCCGGCCGTCACGATATCCGTCCTGCCATCGTGGTCCGTGTCTCCCACCGCGATCGACGTCGGATAGCCGCCCGTCGCGAAACCGCGGGCTGGCTGGAAGGTTCCGTCGCCGTTGCCGATGAACACCGAAACTTCGCCGGATGCATCGTTGCACACCGCCAGGTCCAGCTTGCCATCCAGGTTGAAGTCGGCAACGGCGATGCCGGTGGGACCGTCGCCCGCGGCGTAGGTCGCGCCAGCCTGGAAGGTGCCGTCCCCATTCCCGGCGAGTACCGACACATCGTTCGAGGCCAGGTTGGCCACCGCCAGGTCGGCCTTGCCATCTCCGCTGAAAGAGCCTGCCGCAACCGAGAACGGCTCGTAGCCCACGGTCGCGCTTGGCGCCAGCCGGAAGGTGCCGTCGCCATTCCCCAGCACGATGTCCACCACTTGCAGGAACATCGCGCCATTTGTTACCGCGAGATCGGGAATTCCGTCTCCGTTGAAGTCCCCTATGACGGCATCGGTCGGCGAGCCGCCCAGATAGACGCTCTGGCCGGCGAGGAAGGTGCCGTCGCCCTTCCCCAACAGAATCGTCACATCGCCCGAGCCGCCATTGACCACCGCCAGATCCACATGGCCATCGTGGTTGAAATCGCCGGCCACGATAGCCGTCGGACCGAGATCGACTTCGTAGTAGCCTGCCACGCGGAAAGTTCCATCGCCATTGCCCAGCAGTATGGACACGTTGTTGCCGAGGTTGTTTGTCACGGCCACGTCCAGCTTGCCGTCGTGATTGAAGTCGCCCGTAGCCATGCCCCAGGATTGCGAGCCCCCGGTGGGCGTGATCGTGGGAGCCGCGTAGCCGCCGCCGGCGGTCTGTAAGAGGACCGCGACGCTGTTTGGTTCCGTCACCACCGCAATATCCAGCCTGCCGTCTCCGTTGAAATCGGCCAGGTGGACCGACTTAGCCGAGGTCCCGGCCGCTACCTTCACGCGCTCGAACGACAGATCTTGAGCCGCCATCGGCCCAGCCAACGCGAGCAACGGCAGCAGGCAGCTTTGCAGCACAGCGGTTTTGACGAATTCATGGGTGTATTTCAAGATGGGTTCCTTTTCTTGCCTTCGATGAGATCGTAACCCGGCGAAGCCTTGAAATTACGAAAACAAAGGGTTTGGTGAGTAAGGTGAACGTACCGGATGGTTCTTCGGTGAAACCGGCCGGGGATCGCCGGCTGTTAACCTTTGGGAACAGGGCTACGATCAGCGTGCGGGCTACACCGCATCCGAGATGCTGGTGAACGAGAAGTCCTTCACTACGATCGCCGGCGCGATCATGCCCTGTCCTTCCCCGCCGCGCACGCGCACGGGCGTGCCCATCGCCAGGGTGTTTTTCAGCATCTCCACGGGACTCTGGTTGAAGCGGAAGTTCATCACCGGGGCGGTGACTTTGCCTTGTTCGATCAGAAAAACGCCATCGCGTGTGAGTCCGGTGACCTGCATGGTCTGCGGATTCACGACCCTTATGTACCAAAATCGCGTGACCAGCAGCCCGCGATCCACCGACGCAATCAAATCGGCCAGACTCTTACCGCCGCCTTCCAGCACCATTCGATTGGGGAAAGGCGTGGGCTGCTTACCGGCTTTGGCGGCCCAATAACGGTCGTAGACCAGATTCTTCACCACGCCGTTTTCGATCCAGGTAATGCGCTCTGCCGGCAAACCGCCGCCTGCGCCGCCGCCCCCGCCGCCAAAACCGAAGCCGCCTCCGCCACTCCACGGAAGGGCTGAGTACAGCTTATTAAACGGATCGGACCGCAGTGTGACGAATTCCGGGAACAATTTCTCGCCCTCCAGTGTGCCGCCGCCCTGTTTGCTCAAGAAACTGCGGCCCTCTTCGGCGGCACGCGCCTGCATGCCGAATCCCATCATCTGCACGAGGTCGCCGGTGGCCGTCGGTTCCAGTACCACGGTGTACTTGCCGGGATCGAGCCGCCGGGGTTCCTTCCAGCGCAGGCACTTGTCGATGGCCGTCTTAGCCACGGCCGCGCCGTCGATGCTCTCGATGAGCACGGCCGGTTGGGATGCCCATCCCGAGCTGCTGCCGGCGGCGTTGCGGACGGTCGCCGAGAGGCCCGCGTCGGTGACTCGGCCGTATCCAAAATTGCCTTGTTTATTGGCGATCGCCGCGGTTTCGGCCGAGCGCTCGAAAAATCCCGCCGCCACCAGGTTGTTCGCTTTGGCGCCGTCGATGATCGCGCGAATGTGCGGGATCATGGCCTGGTTGCGCGCGCCGGCGGTGGAGGCGGCGTAGTTCTCCAGTTCGGGATACTTCTGCTTTTCGAGCGGCGGAACGCGCTCCGGGTTGGCCGGCGCGATCGTGGCCAGACGCTCGGTGCGCTTGACAGCTTCGCGCAACGAGTCGTCGTCGAATTCGTCCACGCGTGTACTACCGCTCTGGCCATCGCGCACCGACGAGATCGACATGGACTGCTCCACGGTGAAGCCGGAGGTAGTGACATCGTTCAATGCGAAACGGATGAACGCGCGCTCAGAGCTGTTCACGCTGATGTCGCATTCGGGAAAGGTGGAAAACGAAAGCGTCTTTGCGGTGATTTTCTGGGCCTGTTCTCTTGTAAGCATCGATTCGTCTCCTCTCACCAACCACCAGCCACCAACCACCAGCCACGGCGAGCGACGCTCGCCCTCAGTCCGTTTGAATCACATTCACCTGGCGGAAGCGCGCGGGCGAACAGCCGTGGCTCACCGAGTTGATCTGCTCGGGCTCGCCCTTGCCGTCGTTGGGTGCGCCCCACTGCTGCCAATAACTGGGTCCGGCGATCAGGTCGAGAGACTGCCAGAAGTCCGTGGTGCGCGACTGGTAGGCCACGCGCGACACCATGCCCTGCTTCTTGCCGTGCTTAATCTCCCAAAAGGCGTCGCCGCCGAACTGGAAATTGTAACGCTGCTGATCGATTGAAAAACTGCCGTCGCCGTCGATCAGAATGCCATCGTCTACGCCCGCGATCAGGTCGTCGATACTGGTGCCGGACTTGCCCGGTTCCAGCCAGACGTTGGGCATGCGCTGGAACGGAACGCTGGACCAGTTGTCGGCATAGCAGCAGCCGCGCGATTCGCGCTCGCCGATCAGATGCGCCTGATCGCGGATGGTCTGGTAGTGCTTGAAAATGCCTTTCTCGACGATCGGAAACTTGGTGGCCTTTACGCCATCGTCGTCGAAGCCCGTGGTGGCCAGGCCGCGGTCGGTGGTGCGGTCGCCCCAAATATTCATCAGTTCGCTGCCCACGCGTTCTTTGCCCATCTTGTCCGTGGTCAGGAAGCTGGTGCCGGCGAAATTGGCCTCGTAGCCCAGCGCGCGATCCAGTTCCGTGGAATGCCCGATGCTCTCGTGAATGGTGAGCCAGAGATGGCTGGGCATCAATACCAGATCCTTCTTGCCGGGCGTGACGGGCGGCGCATTCAGATGTTCAATCACCTCCGTGCGGATGCGTTGCGCGTTTTCCACCAGGTTCATCAGCGGCACATATTCGTACCCGGCCGTGACCTGCTGGGGCTGATAGCGGCGCGACTTGGTCAGCCTGCGCTTGAAATCGGTCGCCGTGGCGTTCACCATGGCGTAGGTCTGCAAATTGAGCTGCTGGATGGACGAACCCACCGACGAGGCGAAGTACTTGTCTTCGGAGCGGAACGACAGATTGCAGCTTGACGAGAAGACGCCCTTCTCTTTCTTCACCTCGGCGGCCGCCGTGCGGATCAGTTCCAGCTTTTCTTCGAGAGGCACCGCGAACGGATCGCGCTCGTGCGGCGTCTGCCAGCGTTCGCGATAGACCGGGACGGGCGCCAGTTCCACCGGCTTGGATCGGATCGCCACGTTGGCGCGCGCCACCGCTACGGCCTCGCCCACCATGCGCGCGATCTCCTCCTGGGTCACCAGCGGCGAGGCGGCGAAGCCCCATGCGCCATCCACGATTACGCGCACTCCGAAGCCAAACGAGCCGCCATCGGAAACCACCGGCACTTCCAGTGTCTTGCCGGTGCCGCGTTCGGGGTTCAGCCGCACGGTCAGGAATTGCTGGCGGTACCGGATGATCCGGATGTCGGCGTAGGAGGCTTTCAGCTTCTTGGCTTCGCGCAAGGCCGCCGCAGCCAGATTCTCCAGCTCGGGGTTGGGCTTGGTGGAACCCTCCGGGGCGGCAAACAAGCGCGCAGCCAGCGCCGCGGCCGCACTGGACCCGATGAACGCACGTCTGGTGAGCCCGTTTGCAGGCATGTGATCCCCTCTCGAAATACTGAGTATACACAGGGCGAGAGGGCGGATGGGTTTGTTACAAGGGGTGCCTGACAGTTTTGGTTTTTATCGGTCAGGGTCCCGCGGCGCCATTGGCGCAAACCATGTCGCTTCCCGTTGTAACGGTTGGTGCGGTCAATGCGCCGGTGAGCTGGTCGGGGCTGACTCCCGGTTTCACCGGCCTCTACCAGATTAATTTCCTGGTTCCCGAAAACGCGCCTGCCGGAAGCGCCATTCCAGTGACGGTGTCCCTGGATGGCGCAGCCTCCAATACGGTAACGATGGCGGTCGAGTAGTGCCGGCCAATTGCCGCAACGGCGCATGGCGACTTGCCGATACGCCGCCCAAACGCATACAATGATTTTCGGCGGTATTTTCGCCGCTCCGAGGGGGACTGTGTCGGATCGCGCAATTCTATTCTTGTTTAGTGTGGTAGTTGAGATCGCTTCGCTGGCGGCGGCGGGCTGGCTGTTGGCTACCGGCCAAGCCGCATCGGTGGACGGTCTATTCCTGTTGCTGACGTGCTTGTTAGTCGCGTTGGCGTTTGGGCTCTTTATCGCCTTCATGATCCGCCGCGCCATGGAACCGGCCCCGGCGCCCGCGGCCCAGCCGGCCAAAGCCAACGCCGCGCCGGCGCAGAGCAAACCCGCGCCCGCTCCCGCGGCGCAAGTTTAGAAGTCGGAGCGGCGCCGTCTTCGGCTAGAACGTGCGCCGCAGATACGCCGAAATCAGAATGATCAGCAACCCGGAGATCGCGGCCCCTCCGAAGAGGCGCCCGCGGTGCTCCGGGTTCTTCGTCACCAGTACGATCCCCACCGCGAAAACGTGGGCCACCAGCATCAGCTTGATGACGAGCAAGATGTAGTACCGCGCGTTGTGTCCCGGATTGGTGGCCAGGTTGTAGCCGCCCGAAACCAGTAGTGCGGCGATGGCGCCGAAAACCAGCGGGCGGTACAGCGCGGCGGTGCGGTCAACCAGCGACTTGCGCGCCTCCGCCGCCAGCGTTCCGGCCGCCGGAACCAGCACCAGCCAGCCGTACAACATGCCGCCAATCAGCGTGGCGACCGACGCGATATGCAGCCAGCGCATGAGGATGCCAAGAGCTTCGAACATGGGTTGATTATACAATCGTTACTTATGGTGCATGAAATCCTGCCGGTGGGCATGCTGCAATGCAATTGCTCCATCTTCGGCGACGAGCAGTCGGGCGACGCTGTGGTGATCGATCCGGGCGACAACCTGCCGCAGATCGAGCGCATCCTGGCGCGCCACGGCCTGCACGTGAAAGCCATCGTGATCACACACGCGCACATCGACCACATTGGCGGCGCGCACAAGCTGCATGCGTCCACTGGCGCGCCGGTCTACATGAACGAAAACGACGACAAGCTACAGGACATGATGGACATGCAAGCCGCGTGGGTGGGCGTGCGCACGCCGGAGCGGACCGTGATCGATGCGCCGCTGCGGGATGGCGATATCCTGCGCGCGGCCGGCGCGGAATTCCACGTGCTGCACACGCCGGGCCACACGCCGGGCAGCGTCAGCCTGTGGCTGCCCTCCGAAAAGAAGCTGGTGGCCGGCGACACGCTGTTCCGCGACAGCATCGGGCGCACCGACCTGCCGTTCGGCGATGGCGATCAAATCCTGAGATCGATTCACGACAAGTATTTCGCGCTGCCGGATGAAACCGTAGTCATACCGGGGCATGGGCCGGTGACCACGCTGGGCCGCGAGAAGCAGTTCAATTATTTCCTGCAGGGGATGTAAATGCAGATACCCAACTGGCCGGTTTCGACCGAACGCGAAATCGAGCTGCTACGCGAGGTGCTGGACAGCGGGCGCTGGGGCGGCCACAGCGACCTCGTGAAGCGGTTGGAGAGCGAGTTCGCCGCCTTCACGCATTGCGCGCATGCAATTTCGGCCATGAACGGCACCGTCACCCTGGAAATGGCGTTATGCGCGGTGGAAGTCGGCCCGGGCGACGAGGTGATCGTGCCCGCAATTTCTTTCGTCTCGACGGCCATGGCGGTGTCGCGGGTGGGCGCTACGCCCGTGTTCGTCGATATTGAGCCACTGAGCTTCAACATGGACCCGGAGCGCGCCGCCGCGGCCATCACGCCCCGCACCAAGGCCATCATCGCCGTACATTTCGGCGCCGCCATCGCGGATATGGACCGGCTCGTGCCGCTGGCCGCCGAACGAGATCTGGCGCTGATCGAAGACGCGGCGCACGCGCATGGGTCGGAGTGGGCCGGCCGCCGCGCGGGCAGCCTGGGCCTGGCCGGCTCGTTCAGCTTCCAGAATTCAAAGGTGATGACGGCGGGCGAAGGCGGCATGCTGACCACCAACGACGCGGCGTTTGCCGACCGCACATGGTCCATCATGGACCAGGGCCGCAAACCCGGCGGCGGATGGTTCCACCACTACTTGCTGGGCAGCAACTACCGCATCACAGGCTTGCAGGCGGCAGTTCTGCTGGCGCAGCTTGAACGCCTGCCCGAACAGAACTGCCGCCGCACGCGCAATGCGGCCTGGCTGCGGGCTGAACTGGCGGACGTGCCGGGGCTGGCGTTTCAATCCGTGCCGCGGCAGCAGAATGCCAACTCGTGGTATCTGCTGCTGGGCCGCATCGACGCGCAACGTATGGGCCGCACGCGCGACCAGTTTCATCGCGCGCTCGCTGCGCAAGGCGTGCCTTGTACGCCGTTCTATCCGCACCCGCTCTACGGTAATCCACTGTATCTGGAGGGCGGCTGCCGCGTGGAGCCTTGTCCAGTGGCCGAAGCCTGCATCGGCGACGCGTTCTGGCTGCCGCATCGCGCGTTGCTCGGCGACGAAGAGACTACGCGGGAGATAGCGGGTGCCATACGTAAAGCTTGTAATGAGGTCGCATCATGAGTAACGATCAAAATCCAATCAGCCGGCGCGGGTTTGTCCAAACCGCGGCGCTGGCAGCCGGCACGCTGGCTACGGCGGAACTGACGCGCGCCAAGACCCCGGCAGCCGATGTGAAGATCGGACTCTATAGCATCACCTACGGTGGTGTGTGGTATCGCGGCGATGCCTTAACGGTCGAGCAAGTCATCGCCCGCGCCCACAAGTTCGGATATCAGGGCGTGGAGATCGACGGCAAACGCCCGCATGGCAATCCGCTCGATATGCCGCAGGCCCGCTGCCGCGAGCTCCGGCGCGTGGCCGCCGATCTGGGCCTCGAAATCTACGCCGTGGCCGCGAACAACGATTTCAGCAGTCCCATTCCGGAGCATCGCGAATCCCAGTTGGTCTATACGCGGGAGTTGATGCGCATGACGGCCGACCTGGGCGCGCACGTGCTGCGGGTCTTCCTGGCTTGGCCGGGTGTCACGCTGCGGCCGGAGGGCGGCGGCAGCTACGATTTCGCGAAAGCCGTGTGGAAGGCCGAGCATCAAGATTTCTTCGCCGAGCAGACATGGTCCTGGTGCCGCCAGAGCTTGGCCGAAGCTGCCAAACTCGCCGGCGATTTCGGCGTCACGCTGGCTTTACAGAATCACCCGCCGGTGATCGACAAGGGCTACGTCGACTGCCTGCGCATGGTGAACGAAGTAGCATCGCCGCATCTTAAGATCTGTTTCGACGCGCGTTTAGAGCACACCCTGGACGAAGCCGGCGTGCGCCAGGCCGTGAACGAAGTGGGCGCGCTGCAGACGCTCTGGCACTACGGCGGCGAATACGACCGCGGCCCCGATGGGATCACGGTGAAAGGCGACGAAAAAGCACTGGCGGAAATGCTCGGCTTGCTCGATATCGGGTACCAGGGCTATGCGGGCTTTGAGCTGTGCCATCCGCTGCCGGTCGATAACGGCCAAACGGTGGGATTGGACTTTGTCGACAAAAACGCCCAACTGGCCGCCGAATACATGCGCGGCGTACTGGCGGAGGCCAAAAGGCCGCTCCCCTAAGCTTGTTCTTATCTGCGTTCATCTGCGTTCATCTGCGGCCATATGCTTTTCTTCCGGCCCGGCCCGAGAATCAAGACCCGATATTGGCCGCAGATGAACGCAGATGAACGCAGATAAGAACAAGCCATCCGTAACAGGACTTTCAGAGCCAAAACAACTATAATTTGCTTTAAGCCTCGCAAACGGAGTCACACAAATGAAACGGTCCACGCTCTCGCACATCGTGTTGTGCGCCGGGTTGTTCGCCGCTGTCGGCAACGCGCAAACCCTTCCGCTCGTCACGCAGACTATCGACGAAGCCCACCTCGTCATCCTACGAGGCAACGTGCATCCACTGGCGCGCCCTCAGTACGATCGGGGCCCGGTGCCCGACAGTTTCGAACTGCGGCATTTGTGCCTCCTCCTGAAGCGCGCGCCAGAGCGGGAGCAGGCAGTTCAGCGGTTTATCGGGCAGCTTCACGACCCTGCTTCGACGTTGTATCATCATTGGCTGACTCCGCAAGAAACCGGCGAACAGTTTGGCTTGGCCCAGCCGGACATCGACAGCATCGTCGGCTGGCTCGGCTCGCATGGCTTCCGGATCGACCAGGTATATCCCAACCGCACCGCTATTGAATTCTCCGGCGCTGCGGCCCAGGTACGCGAGGCGTTTCACGCCGAAATCCATCGCTATGTCGTGAAGGAGCAGGAGCATTGGGCCAACTCCGCGGATTTGCGGATTCCCGCGGCGTTGGCGCCGGTCGTGGCGGGCGTCGCCAAACTGAACGACTTCGGCGCTCACCCGGCGTACCACGCTGGCGGCCGGGCCATCCGAAGCCGGCAAACGGGCAAGTGGCAACCGGTCGATCCCGTCGCCGATGACACACTGTCCTTCAGCGACCTCGACTACTATCTGGTCGCGCCCTACGATTTCGCAACCATCTATAACCTGTTGCCGCTCTGGAACGCGGGCACGGCCGGACTGAATCAAACCATCGCCCTGGTGGAAGACAGCAACATCAATCCGTCCGACGTCGCCGCTTTTCGCGCCGGATTGGGGCTGGCCGCCTTGCAGCCGGACCAGTTGCAGCTAATATGCGTCCCGGGCGTTGCGTGCGCGACCACGGCTGACGAGACCGAAGGAGCCATCGATGCGGAATGGGCCGGCGCGGTGGCGCCTTCCGCCACGGTACTTTATGTCGCCGCGGACACGCTGGAAGACTCCGCCACTTACATCGTGACTAACAACCTGGCGCCGGTGGTCAGCATCAGTTTCAGCGCCTGTGAGAGCGACTTAGGCTCCTCCGGAAACGCGTTGTGGGCAAATCTGTGGCAGACAGCTTCCCTGCAGGGACAGACGGTGGTGGCCGCCGCGGGAGACTTTGGCGGCGCGGTGTGCGATAGCGATCAAAACGCCACAGCGCCGTACGCTACGCTCGGCCTCTCGGTGAACGGCATCGCTTCCACGCCCTATAATGTAGCTGTTGGCGGCACGGACTTCAGCGACACTTTCGCGGGAACCAACAACGCCTACTGGTCCTCGGGCAACACTTCCGGCAGCTTACAATCGGCGCTTTCTTATGTGCCGGAAATGACTTGGAATAACTCCTGCGCCAGTAATGTGCTCAGCGGGTTTCTAGGTTTCCCCCGGGGAGAATTCACTTGTGAGATCCTGCCGTACTTCTTCGGCACGAACCCGTTGAACGTGCTGAATATCGTGGCTGGCTCGGGCGGGCCGAGCTCCGTCTACGTGAAACCCACCTGGCAAGCGAATGTGGACGGCATTGTGAACGACGGAGTCCGCGACTTGCCGGATGTGTCCTTATTCGCCAGTGACAACGCCTGGAGCCACGCTTACATCTATTGCATGTCCGACCCCGCGGAAAATGGGACTCCGTGCGATTACACTAATGCGGGCGATACGGTTTTCAATTCCGGCGGCGGGACTTCTTTCGCCGCGCCGGCGTTTGCCGGAATCATGGCGCTGGTCGGGCAACAGACCGGATCCGCCCAAGGCAACGCAAACTACGTCTTGTACAGCCTGGCCGGGGACGAATACGGCACGCCCGCCGCTCCAAACACAGAAGCGTTGGCGGCTTGCAATGCGGGTGTCGGAAACCAGATCAGCAGTACGTGCCTCTTCTACGACGTGACTCTGGGCGACACCACCGTTCCCTGCCTGACAGGCAGCCTCAACTGTTACACGGTCACGGCCGGCGACGCACAAGGCGTACTTTCCACTTCCGCCGCCTCGTTGGAGTCGGCCTACCAGGCGGGCGCCGGCTGGGATTTCGCAACCGGCCTGGGCAGCGTCAATATCGCTAACCTGGTAGGCGGTTGGGGCACGTCGGCGGCCGATTACACGATCTCCGGTGAAGTCATGCTCGGGGACGCGGCGCTCGCGGGCGTAGCCGTGTCGCTGACTGGGGGCCGAACCGGTTCGGCCGTAACCAATAGCTCGGGTAAGTACACATTCGTGGTGCCGGGGAGCCGCGCCTACGTCGTAACGCCCGCGCTGAGCGGATACACGTTCAACCCGCCGAGTCAGAACTTTAAGACCCTGAGCGGCAATCGGACGGCGAACTTCACCGGGATAGGCTCTGTGCCGCTGGCGTCGCTATCAACCGGTTCGCTCGCCTTCGGGAACCAGGATGCGGGCGTTAGGAGCACGGCGCAATTGGTTGTGCTGACCAATACCGGCGACGGCCCGCTGACCCTCACGGCCCTGGCCGCCGGCGGTCCCAACGCGGCCGATTTCACCTGGACCCTGACCTGCGGAACACTCCCCGCGCAGATTGCGGCCGGCGCGAGCTGCACGGCCGAAGTGTCCTTCACTCCCTCCATCGCGGGAGCCGAGACCGCCACGCTGACCTTCACCGACAATTCAGACGCCAAGGCCGGCAGCACCCAAAGCGTGGGACTGAGCGGAACCGGCATCGTGAGCCTGGCGATCACGCCCACGAGCGTGAACTTCGGCTACGCGGGCGTGAACATTGCCAGCGCGCCACACACCGTGCAGATCTCAAACACCAGCGCTATCGCGGTGAGCCTCTCCAAGATTTCTGTTACGGGGACGAACGCGGGGGATTTCAAGCCGTCCAACGCCTGCGGAAGTTCGCTCGCGCCGGGCGCGAAGTGCGCTGTAAGTTTGGTCTTCAAACCCGCGGCTGCCGGCTCACGCTCGGCCGCGCTGTCTATCGCCGACAGCGCCACCGGCAGTCCGCAGACGGTGGCGCTCAGCGGCGCCGGTACCGAAAAGGCAGTTACCGAGCTGTCGACCACCTCGCTCGCCTTTCCGCCTACCAGCGTGGGAGCCACCAGCACCGCGCAAAAAGTCACAGTCACCAATGGCGGCCACGCCGAGCTGACCATTATCGGCATCAGCGCTTCGGACTACTTCGCGCAGACCAACACGTGTACTGCGCCGCTCGCGTCGGGCGCGACGTGCCCTGTCTCGGTGACGTTCAAGCCCACCCTGGCCGGAACGCTGACAGGCACTCTCACAGTCACTGGTAATGGGGTTGTGTTTAATACGGAGGTCAAGCTGACGGGGACGGGAGAATAGCACGCAGCCTAAGGGGCGGGGCTTAAGCCCCGCGCGGGATGAATCCCGCCCCCCGCCTACCCGATCTGCTCCATCTCCGTCTCCAACATGGCGATGTGCTCGTCTTCTTCCGACGCCAGTTCCTGGCAAAGCTCCTTCTCCAGGCCCTCCGGCAGCTCGCCGGCGAACTTGCGAAAGTGGTCGCGCGTGCGGCATTCCATCTCCAGCGCGGATTGGTAAAGGCGGAGGATACTGGCATCGTCCCCCACCGCCAGGTCGCGAAAGAGCCAGTCCGAGAGCAGCTTTTCGGCGTCCGGCGACATCTCCGTTACAGAGGCATCCAGGTGCGCGTGATACTTTTCGTTCAGCTCATGCAAGTGGTCGAGTTCGGCCTCGTACAGGCGCTCCAGGACCACCCGATGTTGCGGTTCCGCGGCCCGCTCGCGCGCCAATTTGTAGAAGTAGAATGCATTCAGCTCGAACTGCACGGCGTCGCGGATGGCGTGCAGCCGCATCGGGTCGCCCAACTCGCGGCTCTCCACCACGGCCAGATCGCCCCCGCACAAAAAACACTTGCCGTAAGGCAGTGCGAATCCGGTCGAAAGCTTGTGGCACTGTTTGCATTTCCAGGTGTAGCGGACCTGCGCGCAGCAGATCTCGTCCTGGTCCAACACATGATGACATTTAGGACAAGTAGAAGGCATTATACGCTCCCTGCGGCCACGGGTTCGGCGGCGGCGGCTCCCATATACTGCAGCATGCCGTGGGCGGCCCGGCGTCCGGCGCCCATGGCCAGGATCACGGTGGCGGCCCCGGTCACAATATCGCCGCCCGCGAATACGCCCGGTATCGACGTCATGCCGGTGCGCTTTTCGGTTTCGATGTAGCCCCACTTGTTGGTGCGCAGGCCCGGCGTGGTCTGTTTGACGATGGGGTTCGCGGTGGTGCCCAAGGCGTAGATCACGGTATCCACATCGAGATCGAACTCACTTCCCGGCTTGGGAACCGGCCGGCGCCGCCCGGATGCGTCCGGCTCGCCCAATTCCATCTCCTGGCAACGCAGCGCCGTGACCCATCCCGCCGAATTCCCCAAAATCTCAACCGGATTCGTCAGCCAGCGGAACTGGATGCCTTCCTGAATGGCGTGCTCCAGTTCCTCGGCCCGCGCGGGCGATTCGCGGCGCGAGCGCCGGTAGACGATCGACACCTGCTCGGCCCCCATGCGCAACGCCACGCGCGCGGAATCCATGGCGGTGTTGCCCGCGCCCACCACCGCCACGCGCCGGCCCATGCCCACCGGAGTATCGTAGATCGGCTGTCGATAGCCGCGCATCAGGTTCACGCGCGTCAGGAATTCGTTGGCCGAGAAGACGCCGTTGTACGCCTCGCCGGGGATGCCCATGAACTTGGGCGATCCCGCGCCGGTGCCGATGAAGACCGAATCGTAGCCCATCTCCGATATCAGTTGCGGGATGGTGAACAGCTTGCCGATGATGGTGTCCAGCCGGATCTCCACTCCCAGCTTGCGCAGATTGTCGATCTCCGTATCGATGATGACGTCCGGCAGGCGGAACTCGGGAATGCCGTATTTGAGCACGCCCCCGGCAACATGCAGGGCCTCAAAAATTGTGACGGCCACGCCGTTCTTGGCAAGGTCGCCGGCGCAGGCCAGGCCGGAGGGACCCGAGCCGACGATGGCGGCGCGCTTCCCAGCACGGCCGGCGGTTTCTACCGGCTCATCCCAACCGCGGCCCATGGCGGCGTCCGCGACAAAGCGCTCCAGGCGGCCGATGGCCACCGGCGGATACTTCACGCCCACCACGCAAGCCACTTCGCACTGCGATTCCTGGGGACACACGCGGCCGCACACGGCAGGCAGCGTGTTGGCGCTCTTCAGGATGCGGTAGGATTCCCGGACATCGCGGCGCGCCAGCGCGGAGATGAATCCCGGAATATCGATGGCCACGGGGCAGCCCGGAATGCAGCGCGGCTTCTTGCAGCGCAGGCAGCGGTCGGCTTCGGCCAGCGCGCCTTCCAGGTCGAGGCCCAGGTTGACCTCTTTGAAATTGTGAGCGCGCTCTTGGGCCGGTTGCTCCGCCATATGGGCGCGAACCGGAGAGATGGTGCGGATGTTCTTGGGCAGGCGCGGCCCGGGCGGCTCCGGCTGGGAGGCGGGCAGTTCCGGCAGGGGGCAGGGCGCCATCGCGGCCGGATGCGCGCCGTTCGAGCCGCGCCGGCTCATGGCCGCCATGCGGGCGCTCTCGCCGCGGAAGCGCTCCAACGCCTGCTTCTCTTCACGCTCGAAACGCTTCTGCCGCAGCGACAGTTCTTCGAAATTCACCAGGTGGCCGTCGAAATCGGCGCCATCCACGCAGGCGAATTTCATGGCGCCGCCCACCGTCACACGGCACGATCCGCACATGCCGGTGCCATCCACCATGATGGAATTCAGACTCACAACGGTAGGGATGCCCAGCGGCCGCGTCACCTCGCAGCAGGCGCGCATCATGGGGATGGGCCCGATCGCGACCACTTCGCAGGCGTCCTTCTCCTCGGCGAGCACATCGGCCAGGGCGGCGGTGACGAAGCCTTTGCGGCCGTAGCTGCCGTCGTCGCTGGTGATTTCGAGGCGGTCGCTGAAGGCGCGGAAAGGCTCCTCCCAGAAGACCAGTTCGCGCGTGCGAAAGCCGATGATGGAAACCGTGCGATTGCCCAGCCGCTTATATTCGCGAAGCTGCGGAAAGATGGGCGCCACGCCGAGGCCACCGCCCACAAGGATCACGGTGCCATCCCGCTTGCGGATGTCGCTGGGCAGGCCCAGCGGACCGATGAAGTCGAGCAGGTAGTCGCCCTGCGCGAGGCCCATCATCTCCAAAGTGGTCTTGCCGACCGCCTGGATCACCACCGTCACCGTGCCGCGCGCGGCATCGAAATCGGCGACTGTGAGGGGGATGCGCTCGCCATGCTCGTCGATGCGCGCCATGATGAAATGGCCGGGGCGCGCGGCGCGAGCCACTTCCGGCGCGCCTACTTCCCAAAGAAACGTCGTGGGACCGAATTGCTCTCGGCGGACGATCGGATACATCCAGCGGACCCCCTCCTTGCCAGGAAAGCGTATTATATCGGATTTTAAGAGGTTGTGGTGTTTTGCTACAGGCTTTGGCGGACGTGGCGCACGCTCTCGGCGTGCCGTGTTCGCACTCATGCGAACGCCTCTTGCCTTCTCAGATTCTTCCGAATTTGGCTACGGCTTCTTTAATGGACCGGAACTTCTCGATGAACGGAACCATGCTGTGCTCCGTGTTGTCCAACTCCTGCGCCTTCTTCAGAATCTCCGCGGCATGCGCGCGCGGCACCACCGCCACGCCGTCCTCATCCGCAACTACGATATCGTTCGGATTCACACGCGTCCCGGCGCAGGTGACCGGAAGGTTAGCGCCCGCGAACCTGTAATGGTCGATGGACGTAGAGGGCACGACGCCGCGGCTGAACACCGGAAACTGCAGGCGCTTGATCTGCGGCAGATCGCGCACGGAGGCGTCCACCACGGCGCCGGCCAAGCCCCGGTATTTCATGGCGGTGGACATCAAGCCGCCGATACCCGCGATATCCAGGCCGTCTTCGAGCACGATGACGTAGACCGATCCGGGCGGCGCGGCGTCGATGGCGTCCAGCATGCCCTGGGACGCCGCGGGGCCTTCGTGGTGTTCCTCCTTTTTCAGCAACACGGTGACGGCGGGGCCGGCGAACTTAGCGGTGAAGATGGGACGCATGTCGTGCGACATGTAGATGCGCTGGCCGTAGAGCTGTTCGGCGGCGTCGGCCACCGAGGCCACTTCGACCAGGCGCAGTCCTTCGACCAGAGGGTCGGGGGCGGGTTGGGCGGCGAGCCATCCGGCGGCGCACAAGACCAGCGCGGCGGCGGCGGCGACCAGCAGGCGGAGTTTCATGGAGGAAACGTAGCACGTTTCGGCGGGGCGGCCCGGGCGTGTTACAGTGGATTTGTCCTTCCTTTTTGGCCAACCAGTCCCCATCGTCTAGCCCGGCCTAGGACATCGCCCTTTCACGGCGGTAACGGGGGTTCGAATCCCCCTGGGGACGCCATACCCTGATTCGCCCTGTCGCTCCGTCCTGCCGCGGAAAATCACCTCCACCCGGGCGTGATCGTTCCTTGGGCTTTCATGAAGTCGTCAAAGCAAGCCAGCTTTGCTCACTGCTTCTCAGAAGTGTCAGCGCGGCAGGCAGAGTGCCTGCGCCACGAGGGCCGGTCCACCGAAAAATGGCCGAAACTCCTCCAATTACCTGGCACAGGCTACGCCGGCTTCTCCACCTTCACTTCGCCGATCTCCCCCTTGGCGTACCGCGACCGCAGCACCTTCTTATCCAATTTCCCGACGCTGGTCTTGGGCACCTCCTCGATAAACGCCCAGCGTTCCGGCAGCCACCAGCGGGCCACGCGCGCGGCCAGGAAATCGCGAAGCTGCGCGAGTGTCGTGGCCGCTCCCGGCTTCATCACCACGCACGCCAGCGGACGCTCGTCCCAGCGCTCGTCCGGCACGCCGATCACCACCGCTTCCAATACATCCGGGTGCGCAATCAGGTGATTTTCCAGCTCCACCGAAGAGATCCACTCGCCGCCGGATTTGATCACATCCTTGGCGCGGTCCGTGATTCGGATGTATCCCTTCGCGTCCACCACGCCGACATCGCCGGTGCGCAGCCAGCCGTCGTGGAACTTCTCCGGGCAGTCGTCCAGATAGTAGGACGCCGTAACCCATGGACCGCGCACTTCGATCTCGCCCACCGACTCGCCGTCCCAGGGAAGCTCCCGCTCGCCGCTCATCAGGCGCAGCTCGACCCCCACCACGACACGGCCGCTCTTGTTCAGCCAGTCGATCTCCTGTTCCTTCGGCGTGCCGCGTGGAGGGCGCGCGACGGCGGCCAGGGGGCTGGTTTCGGTCATGCCCCAGCCCTGAACCACGCGTACCCCGTGCCGGTTGAGGAACCCTTCCTGCATGCTGCGGGGCACCGCCGCGCCTCCGCAGACCACGCACCGCAACGACGATATGTCGGTCCCGTTGGCGTCCACGTAGCGCAGCACGTCGTTCCAGATGGTGGGCACGGCGCCCGCAATCGTGAGCCGCTCGCTCGCGATCATCCGGCTGATCGGCTCGGCTTGCAGATAGCGGTCCGGCATCAGGAAATCGGCGCCGCACATCCAGCCGGCATACGGCAGCCCCCAGGCGTTGGCGTGAAACATCGGCACGATGGGCAGGATCTTATCGTCCTCCGTTACGCCGATGGAATTCGCCATGGATGCAGCCGCTGCGTGCAACCATGTGGAGCGGTGGCTGTAGACCACGCCCTTCGGGTTGCCGGTGGTGCCGCTGGTGTAGCACATGGCGGCGGCCGCGCTCTCCGCGACGTCCGGCCAGGCGCGCACAGGATCGCAAGAGGCGATGGCATCCTCGTAGCGCAGCGTTTCACGCGGCAGGCCGCACCCGTCGCCGACCACGATATACCGCTCCACGGTGGTGAGTTGTCCGGCGATCTTTGCCAGCAGGGGCGTCAGAGAGGCATCCACAATGATGAGACGGTCCGCCGCATGGTTGACGATGTAGATCAGTTGCTCGGGGAATAGCCGAATATTGATGCAATGCAGAACGGCGCCCATGGATGGCACCGCAAAGTAAGCCTCCAGGTGCTCCCGATTGTTCCAGGCGAAGGTGCCGACGCGGTCTCCGGGGCCGATGCCCAGCTTTCCCAGCGCGGCGGCCAGACGGCGCACGCGTTCGCCGACCTGCGCGTAGCTGGCGCGGCGCATATGGGCTCCGCCGCAGGTGGTTACCTCGCTCGACGCGTGGATGCGTTCGCCGTGTTCGAAGATGCCGCGAATGGTCAGCGGGAAATCGGGTATGGTGCTGCGTATTTGAGTCATGCCGATCGATCCGAGCTAGTGTATCGCATCTGCGGCCGGCCTGGAGCTTTACGTCATGCAGCCTCACGGACGCGGGGGACTTCCTCGTCGCATTTGGTTAACGGTGGCGGACACAGGATGAGTTCAGCGGGTGAGATGATATCATTAAAGCACTCGCAGGGATGTGCTGCATATGACCGGCATTATCAATGTCCTGACGGTGGCGGGCGCCACGTTGTTGAGCGTCCGTTTGTACACTTCAGGCTTGCATCGCCGATACCGCGCGTTTCTGCTTTTCCTGGCCTTCTTCATCCTGCAGAACGTGGTCATGATTACGTTGGGCGCCGGCAGTGGCGCCTACCAGAAGGTCTGGGTGCTGAGCGAGCCCATCGAATGGTTTTTTTACGCCTGGGTAGTTCTGGAGTTGTATTCTCTGGTGCTCAAAGACTACCAGGGTCTGTATACGGCGGGGCGCTGGTCGCTAATTATGGCAGTTTCGGTAGCCTTGCTGGCATCCGGCTTCAGCCTGATCGTGCCTTCCCACTACACGCAACACAGCCACGTGATGGCGTATTACTACGTGGCGGAGCGCGCCGTTTACTTCAGCCTGGCCGTTTTCCTGTTGACGATTCTGACCCTGCTGACACGCTACCCCATCACGTTGAACCGCAACACGATCGTGCACAGCGTCGTTTTCTCGGTGTATTTTCTCAGCAACACGGCAATTTTCCTGGTATTAAGCACGCACGGCTATGAGGCGATACGCATCGCCACATATGCCATCCAGGTTGTTAACCTGGCCGCGCTGGGAACGTGGCTGGCGATGTTGAATCCGGCGGGAGAGCGGCGGCAACAGAGACTGCGCCCTACCTGGCTGCCGGACCAGGAAGAGAAGCTGACCAGCCAATTAAACAGCATCAATGTGGCGTTGATACGGATTACGCGGATCTAGCAGGCTGCTGAAAAATGTCAGGGGCCGCTTGCTAACGCGCGCGGCTCAGAATTGTGTGCACGCGTTTGCGGCAACCTACCGAGCCGCGATCGTGAGGGAGCGGTCTGGCGGACCCCTTTGTTCCGCAGCCTGCTCAGCGAAGAGCCGTCCCGGGGGACGCTAATTGCGGAGCGATTCTGCGGGCGGCCTCACGCGATGTGACCACCGCGTGTACCTCGAAATCGACGAGGTCGCTCCAGTTCGCCATCCATGCGTCGAGCAGCCGGCGGTCGTCCGTTTTCATCAACTGATAGCATCGCTCGAAGTTTTCATCGACCCAGCTCGATACGTAGACCAGGCCCTCGGGAGCCATGCGTCCGCGGTCCCGAAACCGGCGATACACGGCCGCGGCATCCTTGTTCTTGAAGCGCTCCACCACCATGTACATCATGCGAGATTCATCCGGTGCAGCAGGTCTCGATAACGCGGGTCGGAACGGAACGGGGCAAAACAGGGCTCCGCGCCTATACGCGTGAGGTAAGGATCGCGCTCGGCCAGCGCGGACCCGAGCGACTCGAACATCCTGTCCGGTTGTCCGAGGGCGGCATGGTACACGGCAAAGCAGGCCGGCGAGACATAATGCCGTGAGCCGCTCTCCATGACGTCCCGCATCGACTTTTCGGCCCGGCCCGGCTCGCCGGCCCGCGCATACGCGGCCGCCAGGAAGCCAGCCGCCAAGGTAAAAGACGGCGCGAGCCGCACGGCGGCTTCCAGGCTGGCGATGGATCGCTGGAGGAGGCCCTTTTGGCATAGGGCCAATCCCATGGCGAAGTGCACCAGCCAGTAGTCCGGATAGAGGTCCACGGCGGTCGCGGCATGTTCCAAGGCATCGTCGTAGCGGCCCTGGCAATAGAGCGCGAAGGACAGGCCGAAGTGGACCATCATGGACAGGGGGTCGGTTTCGAGCGCCAGGCGGTACTGCGCCACGGCTTCTTCGAATCGCGCGAGCGGTGTCAGGAAATAAAGCGCGTAACGAACGCGAACCAGCGGCGGGACGGGCTCCGAGGCCATGGCCTCCTGAAAATGACGCTCCGCCGATTTCCAATCGAACTCGACGGCGCCAACCACCAGTCCCAATACGCTGTAGGCCTCGCTCAGCGTCCCATCGATGGCGAGCGCGCTCTGGGCGGCGGCCTTAGCCAGCGGCGCCATCTCGGTCATGCGCTGAATGCCGAGGGCGCCCAGACCGTAATAGTAGACCGCCAATCCGGCGTAGGCGGGAGCGCAGTTCGGATCCTGCCGGAGCACGCGTTCGAACGACTCCTTGGCATTCGCCAGACTCTCCGGCGTGTAGCGCTGATACCAGTAGAGTCCTTTCAAGTAACTCTGAAAGGCGTCGATGTTCGTGGTGCTCCGCCGGGTGACGGCCAGCTTGACTTTCAAGGCGTTGGCAATCGCCTGTGAGATATCGTCCTGGATGGCGAAGATATCCGTCATCTCACGTTCGTAGCGTTCCGACCATAAGTGCGACTCATCGGCCGCCTTGATGAGTTGGGCGGTGACCCGAATGCGGCTGCCGGCGCTGCGCACGCTGCCTTCGAGAATGGTTCCGACTCTGAGCCGTTGGCCGATGCCGCGCAAATCCCGCTCTCTGGAGCGAAAAGCAAACGCCGACGCGCGCGCGATCACGCGCAAGTCCGGAACTTTCGCGAGGGCGTTGATAATCTCTTCGGCCAGCCCGTCGCTGAAGTAGTCGTTTTCCTTATCGCCGCCGAGGTTGACGAACGGCAGCACGGCGATGGAGGGAACTTCTTCGCCGCCGCCGTGCATCAGCGCCGCTTCCGCCAGCGCACGTTTGACGTCCCGCATGCTCTGGAAGCGCTGCGCGGGATCTTTGCGCAGGCAGCGGGCTACGTGCCGCGCGAGTGCGGCCGGAATCGCCGGATTGATCTCTTGCAGCGGACGCGGCTCCTCTTGCAGGATGGCGGCCAGGGTCGAAATCCACGAGTCATATCGGAACGCGCGCTGCCCGCAGAGCATCTCATACAGGACCAGGCCGAACGAGAAGATATCGGAGCGTGCGTCCAGGGTGCGTCCCTCCGCCTGCTCGGGCGACATGTAGGCCGCGGTACCCACGATCGTTCCCGGAAGCGTACGCAGGGTGGCAGTCTCGGCGGCGGGCGGCGGCGCATCGACGAATTGCGCGAGTCCAAAATCCAACAGCTTGGCACGGCCGTCTTGGGTGACCATGACGTTGGCGGGCTTCAGATCGCGGTGAACGATACCGGCCGAGTGCGCGGCGGCGAGGGCGTCGGCGATGCCGGCGGCATACTTAAGCGCATCTTTCAGCGGCAGGCCGTTGCCCGCGTTCAAATGCTCCAGCGTAGCGCCGGGGACGTATTCCATGGCGATGAAGCAGACGCCGTTCTCTTCCGAGATGTCGTGGATGGTGACAATGTTGGGGTGATTGAGTTGGGCGGCGGCGCGGGCCTCGATCAGGAACCGGCTCCTGCGGCTGGCATCGGCGACCTTCTCGGCGGGCAGGGTTTTCAAGGCGACGATACGGTTCAGACGAGTGTCGCGCGCCTGATAGACTTCACCCATGCCCCCAGTCCCCAGCAAGGCCAGGATCTCGTATGGGCCGATGCGGACGCCAGGGGAAAGGGCCATGCGGCTTCTACCGATTCTAACGCGCCGGGCTGGTGTTCGCTATCGGGTTCGTTGTTGCTCGCCGGAAAGCGTAAGTTAGAATGGCGTTGCGATGGACTGGCGTTTGCAGGGGCACGACGGATGGATTCGGCAAGAGGGCGGGTCTGGAGACCCGCCGCAGGCGTAGACGCCTGCCCCACCTAGAGGAGCAAGGGGACGAGGACGATCAGGACCACCAGGCCGATCAGGAGCCAGGATGCGCGATTGCCGAAGTTGATGGTATAGCCGACACCGAATCGTTTTTCGACCAGCAGGGCCGGATCGTTCGGATTGTAGTAGATCTGCCCCAGCTTCCAACATTCGTCAGGTGTGCCGTCGCTGCCGCTGCCGGGTTCCTGGCTGATGCGAACGATGGGCCAGACAAAGCCGGCTGTGACCGCCAGGACCGCGCCCACCATGAGCCACGCGGGTACGGCGAGCGCATCGCCGCGCGCCAGATAGGGGTTCAATGCCAGAACCGCGAAGAGCACCGCGAGGGTACAGCCCATCCCTACGATGAGCCGGAGATTGGCGCGGCGGAAGCGCGCCGTCCAGTCCGCCGTTTCGGCCGAACGTCCACGGGGCGATGCGGCTACGATCATATAGCCCAGCACGTGCAGCAATGCGATGACCATGAGGCCCGCCAGCAGCGGGCCATCCACGCCGCGCCAGTTGCGCTCGGCCCAACGGTCGGGCGTGCCGCCGATCCCCCAGTGGATCGGAAACCGGTTGGGGAGGCGCAGCCAGTTCGCCTGCAGGAAAATGGCCGCCGCCGCCAGGATGGCGTACGGGGCGACCACGCCGGCAGGCCCGCCAGGCAGACCTTCGGACGCGCTGGCGAGCGACGCGGCACGGGCTCCATCCGGGCGCCGCGCATAAGGCCGGGTGCGATTGCGTCCGCGGGCGAAGGCGACGGCCGCGCCCAAAGTTTGCAGGAACGGCCCGGCGGCGAGCATCCAGGCCGCTTCCCCGCGAACGCCGGCCCGCAACAGAAGCCCCGCGATCAGGGAGAGTGCCCACATCTCGATGCGGTATTGGCGCAATACGCGCCGGGCTTCGGGTGTGTTGCGGAAGTCCGGCGCCACGGTGACTCCAAACCAGAGGCTGCTGCGCCGCCACAAGGGCAGCCAGTTCAGCAGCACAGCGATCGATACGAGGCAAACGAGTAGTATCCAGGCATCGGCGTTCATGATTTGACAACCTCCATCAGCGACGCCAGCTCGCGGACGACGATCTCCGGCGATAGGCCTTGCGCGCGCATCTCCGCGGCCAGTTGCCGCAGCCTGCGGCGGAAGATGAGCAGCGTTTCTTCCTGCGCCTCTCGATCCCGACGGGGCGCCTGCCGTTTGCGCACGCGCACTCCGCGGCCATGGGCGATCTCGAGCCAGCCCTCGTCGGCCAGCGTGCGGTAGGCGTCGGCCACGGTATTGAAGTGCACGCCCAGATCGATGGCCAGGCGGCGCACGGATGGCAGGGTGTCGTCCGGCGCCACCGCGCCTTCGACCAGCAGGGTACGAAGTTGGTCCACGATCTGGCGGTTTACGGGTGCGGCGGAATCCAGATCGATGCGGATTTGAGCGGCGTGGGTCACGGCTGGGTCACTGTTTACTGTACATAGACAGTATACAGTCAGGCTGAGGGGTTCGTCAAGCAGTTTTCGGGGCGTCTGGCTCCGGGGAGGCTTTTGCTGGCTAGGAATTGGCTTTCGTTTTCAGGTTTTGTTGAAAACACAGGGCCAAATTGGGTTCGTTTGGTAATTTGGGTTTGGCTAAAACGCCCGCTCACTCACCCCAATGCCAGCCAGCCCAGTGCGCCGCGCGTGGCTCCGCGCGAGAGGGGCCTATCCACCGCCGGGTCCCAGGGCCGCTCGCTGAGCACCGTACGGCCCGCGAAGGTGGCCCCGCGATCGTAGGAAACCGCCATGGCCAAGTCCACCAGCAGGTCGCCACCCGGCGTTTTGGGACCGTATTCGTAGAACGCACAGCAGATCTCGCCGCCGGCAGTGACGATCAGATGCGGCTGGAATTCATGCTGGCCGGAGCCGGCACCGTCGATCAATGGCTCCCCGCCCGCCAGGCCGAGCCAGGTTTGGCCGCCGTCCAGCGAACGGCGGCGATAAATCCGGGCACGGCCTTCGCGGTCGTCGGCCCACACGCAAAGAGCCACGCCGTCCGCGGCGATGCATGTGGCGGGCGCCGTTTCCGGAAGCCCTTCCTGCACCCCAATGACCCCTTCGGCGACAGTCACTGGCGCGCTAAACGTATCTCCTCCATCGGCAGAATCGACCACCAGAATACTGCAGCCGGATGGGCCGGTCATCCACACCACATGCACCGATCCGGCCGCATCCACCAGCACCTCGGGATTAAAACACAGCCCGGGGAGCAGCGGTCCGGGCCTTGCATGCCCCCTGCCGAACCAGGACTCTCCGTCGCTGGAACGCGCGAAGCACAGCGTATTGCCCAGATCCGCAACCAGGTAAACGCTGCCGCGGAAGGCGCTGGCGGGGTTGAGATCCGCGGCGATCGAGTAACAGCACTCGGCGGCTCCCTGCAGCACGACCGCCGGGATGGACCAATGGATGCCGCCATCCTGGGAGCGGTAGACCACCAGGGAAGCGCGGGAGCGGTCCGGGTCCAAGGCCAGCGCGGCAAGGTTTACGGTGCCTTGCGCGTCGATGGCCAGCACGGGTCCCACCACTCCCGCCCAGGCCGTTTCCACGGGCAAGGGCCAGGATTCCCGCCAGGAGGCGCCGCCATCGAAGCTGACGCGCGCGGAAACAACCGGCGTGCCATCCGGCAGTGTGATTTCTTCGACACCCACGATGTGCTCGGAATCGAGCGGGTTCACCAGCAGCGCGGAGGCGTTCCGCGCGGCGGCGGGGCCTTCGCGGCTGGGGCTGCGTTTGTGGGCCATTTTCGCGGTGTCGATCATTGGCGCAGAGCCTGTCCTCATTATATTGGTGCGCAAAATCGCCATGTTGTTACTATATTGTGCGCGCATCCCGGCGGTTCCCGCCATTGGTGCGTAGCTTGTTGCAAATTCAGGAGATGCTTGAACCGGGGCGGCCCGACTGTTAACCTTTTGGGATTTGTCTGACAACCCTCAGCCATAACCTTAGTCGTGCAGGGTTATCCGAGCGCTCTTGAGCGTTTTTTCAGCCAGGCGTACTGGCCGCGCCGTTCCTCTACCATGGTAGTTCATGGACGCGATCATAGTAGGTGGAGGAATCGTGGGCGGCGCGATCGCCTGGCGGCTGGCGCAGGCGGGGGCGGCGGTCACGCTGCTGGATGCGGGCGTGCTGGGCGGCGAGGCGAGTTGGGCGGGCGCGGGCATGCTGGCGCCGGGAGGCGAGTTCGCCGGCCGCACGCTGTGGGCGGAGTTTGCCCTCGAAAGCCTGGCGTTGTATCCGGCATTCGTCGCGGAACTGGAGAGCGAGGCAGGTTTAGGGATCGACTACCGGCGCTGCGGCGCGGCCGAGATAGCCCGCACGGAAGCCGAATGGCAGGATCTGCTGGCTCGCCGGACAGCGCAAGCGGAGATGGGCATTCGCGCGGAGGTCACCGCCGGCGGGCTGTTCTATCCGGACGATGCGCTGGTCGATCCGCGGGACGTGACGCGGGCCCTCAGATGCGCCTGCGAGAAGCGCGGCGTGCGCATCCATGAGCGGACGCGCGCGCTGGCGGTGCGGGTCACGGCGGAACGGGCGGAGGTGGAGACTAGCGGCGGCGCGTTGCGGGGCTCGGCCGCGGTGCTGGCGGCGGGCGCTTGGAGCGGAGCGATTCCGGTCTTTGGCGAGGATGTGCCCATTGAGATTCCGGCGACGTTTCCGGTGCGCGGGCACCTGCTGGGGTATGCGCTGGAGCCGGGATCGGTCGGCCCGATTCTGCGGCATGGGCACACCTACGTGATGCAGCGGTCCAGCGGATTCACCATTGCGGGGACATCGTCGGAGCAGGTGGGTTTCAACCGTGAACCGGACCCGCGGATCGTGGCCGATATACGGGCGCGCGCCGGGGACTTGCTGCCGCGGCTGCGGTCGGCGGCGGATCCCACGGCGTGGTTGGGATTCCGTCCGGCGACCGAGGGGTTTGAGCCGGTGATCGGACGGCTGGCGGATACGTGCTTGTGGCTGGCGTATGGGCACTATCGGAACGGGATATTGCTGGCGCCGGGTACGGCAGGGCGGGTGGCGGCGGAGATTCTAGGGCGGTAACGGCGGGGATGCTACAGTAGCAGATAACCGCGTATGACCCGCTGCATATCCTGCGCTTCGGAGATTCCCGACACCAGCCGTTTCTGTCTGGCGTGCGGCAAGCCGGTGACGGACAATTCCGAAACGGCGGTGATGCCGATGGTCTCGACGCCCCGCTCGGGGGCCGGCGAATCGCGGGCCGCGTCGGTTCCGGCGCGGGTCTCTTCGAGCGACGGGCGCTTCGCCGCGGGCGTAATGGTCGCCGCGCGATATCAAATCATCGGACTGCTCGGCAAGGGCGGCATGGGCGAAGTTTATCGCGCCAACGACCTCACGCTCGATCAACCGGTGGCGTTGAAGTTCCTGCCGGAATCGATGGCGCGGGACGCCGCCATGCTGGCGCGCTTTCACAACGAAGTACGCATCGCGCGCCAAGTGTCGCATCCCAACGTTTGCCGCGTTTACGACCTCGGCGAAGTGGACGGGCAGCCGTACCTTTCGATGGAATACATCGACGGTGAAGACCTGGGCTCGCTGCTGCGGCGCATCGGCCGGCTGCCTAGCGACAAGGCGCTGGAGTTCGCGCGCCGCATCTGCGCGGGCCTGGCCGCGGCGCACGACAAGGGCGTGCTGCATCGCGACCTGAAGCCGTCCAACATCATGGTCGACAGCCAGGGTCAGGTCTTCATCACCGATTTCGGACTGGCGGCGGTCACCGGAGAACTGCGCGAAGCCCAGGCGCGCGAGGGCACGCCGGCCTACATGGCGCCGGAGCAACTGGCCGGGACGGAAGTGACCGCGCGCAGCGATATCTACTCGCTGGGCCTGGTGCTCTACGAGATGTTCGCGGGCAAGCGGCCCTTTGAGGCGGGCACGCTGGCCGAGATGATCCGGCTGCAGCAACTCTCGACGCCGGCCAGCCTGACGACCGTGGTAAAGGATATAGACCCGGCGGTGGAGCGCGTAATCCAACGCTGCCTGGCCGCGGACCCGCGCCAGCGGCCGGCGACCGCGCTGGCCGTGGCGGCGGCTCTGCCGGGAGGCGATCCACTAGCGGCGGCGCTGGCGGCGGGCGAGACTCCGTCGCCCGATCTAGTGGCCGCGGCCGGCCAGACGGTGGTTATCCGGCCGGCCATAGGTTTGGCTTGCCTGGCGGCGACCATCGCCGGTTTGGTGGCGGTCATGTGGATCGGGTCGCGCGTGCAACTGGTCTCGCGAGTAGCCATGGAGCATCCGCCGGATGTGCTCGTGGAAAAGAGCCGCGACCTGGCGCGCGCGCTGGGATACGCGGCGAACCCCGTGGGAGTAGCGCACGGTTTCACTTACGATAACGATTACCTGCAGTACGTCGAGCGTACCGACAAGTCACGCGGCCGCTGGCAGCACCGGTTGGGCAACATGCAGCCGCCCGCGATCGTGTTTTGGTACCGCCAGAGCCCGCGCATGCTGGTGCCGGAGGCTTTCGGCCTGGGTACCGTGGATCCGAACGATCCGCCGCCCGTTATCTCGGGAATGGTTTCAGTGATACTGGACCCGCAAGGCCGGCTGGTGGAATTCGACGCTGTACCGCCGCAGGTGGACACGGAATCCGGCACTGTCCCCCCGCCGGATTGGAAGCGCCTGTTCGACGCCGCCGGCCTGGACATGTCGCGGTTTTCCGCGGCCGCGCCGCAGTGGACGCCGCTGGGCATTTGCGACGCGCGCGCCGCCTGGACCGGAGTTTTGTCCAGCGGGCCGCCGAACCCGGTGCGCGTGGAGGCTGCCGCCTGGCGCGGCAAGCCTATCTACTTCCAGATCGTCGGGCCCTGGACCCGCCCGGAACGTATGCAGAGCTTTATGCTCACGGGGAGTATGAAGGCCGTGGCGATGACCGGTCTGGCGCTGAGCGGGTTGCTGCTGGCGGCCGCCGCACTGCTGACGCGCTACAATATCCGGCGTGAGCGGGGCGACCGGCGCGGCGCGCTGCGATTGGCCGGCTTCACAGCGTGCAACTTCATGTTGATCTGGGTCTTCGGCGGTTCGCACGTCGCCGGCTTTGCGGAACTCCTGCTCTTCTTCGGCGCGCTGAGTTTCGCGCTTCTTCTGGCCGCGGGCGTGTGGATCTTGTATATGGCCATCGAGCCCATCGCGCGGCGCCGGTGGCCGCACAGCATGATCGCTTGGAACCGGCTTCTGGCGGGCGGGGTCCGCGATCCGCTGGTGGCCCGCGACGTCCTCGTGGGGCTGGCTACCGGAACAGCCGCGGCACTGGTGGCGAAGGTGCACGAACTGGCGATGCGGGGCTTCGGTGCGACGCCTGGTTTCACGGTGCATCTGGGATCGCTGCTGGGTGTGATGGGGACTGTGGTGGTGTTCCTGTCATTGATTCCAAATTGCGTGATTCAGGCGCTGGTTTGGTTCGTGCTGATGTTCGTTCTGCGCGTGGTGCTGCGCCGCGACTGGCTGGCCGCGGGAGCCTTCGTGCTGATCTACATGGTTTTGGGCGCCATGGCCACCACCGGATCGCCGCCTCTGGCAGCCTTGTTTACGGCAGCTACCACAGGTTTGCTGGTCTTCACGATGTCGCGCTTCGGCCTGGTGGCGTTGATCGCATCGTTCTTCGTGGTGGTGTTGTTGCAGATTTTTCCGATCACCGCGGATTTCTCGGTTTGGTACGCCGGCGCTTCGATGTTCGCCCTGCTCAGCGTAGCGGCGATGGCGGCTTTGGCGTTCCGCTCGTCGTTAGGTAGCACGGGCTTCAGGCTGTGAGCGGGCCTGCGAGGCCCGCGCAGGCTGCGAGCCTGCCCCACTAGGGCCCGGCGTACGCGGTCAGCCGGGGCGGACGCGCATCGGGCTCCAGCAGCCACACGGTGCGATCCGAATAGTATCGGCGCAGCTTCTCATCTTCGGCGGCGCCCAGATCGCGCGCCCAAACCACCCGGGAGCCGTCGATATCAGCCGCGTTGTACACCCACTCATCCTGGAAGACATGCCCCGGCCAGTAGCGCACGAAGACCAGTTGTTTACCGGACGCGCGCGCAAGCTGCCGGTTGACGAATACGCGCCGTTCCGGATTCCGCAGCGCCAGCGACCATGGGTCGTGGCTATACACCTGCAGGCCGTATTCGAAGGCAAACTGCGCGACACACAGCAAAGCTACGAGGCGGGCCGCCAGTGCGTTGAAGCGGGACAGTTGCCGCACCGCGGTCACGCCGACCAGGACGAGCAGACATGTTACTCCGGCCATGTAGTGATACTGGAATGCCGGAAAGAAATTGATTCCCAAGGCGAAGACCAGCGGACAAACGATCACCCAGACAAACCGCCGATCGCGGAGAGCCGCGAAGCAAAACGGCAGCGCCAGATACAGCGGCGGCATAAAGAAGAAACGGTAATAGCGGATGCGGTAGGCCAGACGCCGAAGATAGCTTCCCACAGTCTCCGCATGTTCGCCACGAAAGGCGAGCTGCATCTTGTAGTCCAGCTCCTGTTCGCGGGTTAGTTCGCGGTGCGGCGCAGGATTCGCTTGAAACGTCAGCGCCGCGGGGACGCCGTACCGGTATTGGCCGAGCATATAGGGTGGAGTTGTCCAACTGCCGGTGACTTGCCGGTTCTGGAGCAGCGTAAGGCCGATCGCCGGCAGCACCACCAGGACCGCCACCAGCACGGGTTTTGCCACCGGCCGCCACGCCGGCAACAGATATGCAATTACGCACAACACCAGAAAGACAGACTCATACGGACGAGTCAGTAAGTGAATCGCCAGGCCCGCGCCGAGGATCGCCGCATCCCGCGGACGTCCGCGGCGCCGCAATCGGGGCAGCGCTCCGAAAACCAGACATCCGGCCGCCGCGGGCAGTCCTCCGCCCCAGTAGCAGTTCATCCATTGGTTCAGCGGTCCGAACTCCATGACTGCGAGCAGGCCGCCCGCCAGCGCCCAGCCGGGCGTGGTCCAGCCGCGCAGCATCCAATAACAGAGCGCGCAGAGCGCGGCCACCGGGACCGCTACGCCGGCCCAGGGAGTGCCGAAAACGATCCAGCCCAGCGCCAGTGCGATGCCTTGGCCGGGCGGATAGGTGGAGCTATAAGCCGGCTCTTGCAGAACGAAGAAAGTCTCGAAGAATCGATGGAACGGATGCGCCGGATTCGCCAGGCGAAAATGCCGTAGCGTATCCGCAACCAACAGATGATTGAATTCGTCGTAAATATCCGGCACGGGCGCGGGGTGCCGCGGCAGGAGCAGCAGGCGCAACGCGATCGGCAACGCGGCCAACAGGAACATGCACCATACCGGCCTTTGCGCCAGCCTGGCCGCATAGGGCTCCCACCATGGACGCCATGCCAGGGCCAATGCCAGCAGCAGCGCGGCCAGCGCCAGTTCGATGAGATCGCCCGCGCCCATGCCCAGCGGATTCGCGAGGGGTAAGAACTGGGCCAGGTGCGGGAGAAACATGCGGTCTCTTAGAATAGGAGGCAGTGCATGCGTCGATCTACACCATAACAGATCAGGAGCGCATGGCGCAGGCCGCCAACTACTTCGCCTGGCAAGGCCGGCTGGTTCTGCCGCAGGTGGGACGGCGGGCGATTGAGGTGGGCTGCGGCATCGGCAATTTCACCGGGATGTTGCTTGATCGCGAGGCGGTTCTGGCCGTGGACGTGGATGCCGCGTGCATCGAACGGCTGCGACAGCGGTATCGCAATCGGCCGAATCTGCATGCTTGCGTTTGCGAGCCGTCGAGCGGCGCATTCGCGGACCTGGCGCGCTGGCGGCCGGACACATGCATCTGCCTAAACGTCTTGGAGCATATCGAAGACGACGCACGGGCGCTGGCAGCCATGGCATCCGTGCTGGTCCCCGGTGGTGCGATCGTGTTGCTGGCGCCCGCATTCCAGGCCCTCTACGGCCCCATCGACCGGAATTTACGCCACTACCGCCGGTACAGCCGCGAGTCGGTCGCGAGGCTTGCGCAGGTAACCGGTCTGGTCATCCGGACGCTTCACTATGTGAATGCGATTGGTTTCTTAGGATGGTGGATGAACGCGCACGTTTTCCGGCGGGAAGCGCAGTCCGCGGCGCAAATCCGCATCTTCGACCGCTGGATCGTACCGTGGATGTCGCGCCTGGAAGGCATCGCCCCGCCGCCCTTCGGCCAGTCGCTGTTCGCCGTCCTGCGAAAGCCATGAAGGTTTCCATCGTCATCCCGGTGTACAACGAATTCCGCACTTTTGGCCAGGTGTTGGAACGCGTGCGGCGCGCGCCATTGCCCGCCGGGTGCGAGAAGGAGATTGTGGTGATCGACGATGGCTCCACGGATGGAACCGCATTGGCGGTTGACGGGGTCGCGCATCTGAGGATCGCGCACTCCGGGAAAGGATCGGCGATTCGCGCGGGTATCGCCCTGGCCACCGGCGACATTGTCTTGATCCAGGATGGCGATCTGGAATACGATCCGAACGACTACGCGCGGATACTCGAGCCGATCGCCAACGGGCGCGCGGACATCGTCTACGGCTCGCGCTTCCTGGCGCCCACGGTGTCGATGGCGTGGCCGAACCGCATCGCCAATCGCGTTTTGACCGCGGCGGCGAACCTGCTTTACGGCGCGCACTTGACCGACGAAGCCACGGCGTACAAGGCATTTCGCATGGCGGTGCTGCGCAAAATACGGCTTGAGTGCCGCCGCTTCGAGTTCTGCCCGGAGGTGACCGCCAAAGCGCGCCGCCTGGGGTTTGCAATCCACGAAGTGCCGGTCAGCTACAACGCGCGCGGCATCGCGGAGGGCAAGAAAATTCGCGCGCGCGATGGTTGGGAAGCGCTATGGACGCTGTTGCGGTACCGTTTCGTGCGGTGGGACAGGCTTTAGCGGGTGCCGTAATTCACAAAATGGAGGGCGGGCAATTCTGCCCGCAGCCGGCTTTCAGCCGGCTGAAAGGCGAGCGTAGCTCGCCTGTGCCGGCAAGAGTGCCGACACGGCACGCACGAGTGCGTGCGCCACGAGGGCTACCCAACTGAAACGGCCAATCTCCGAGGCTTCAGCCCCGCTGTTCGGCGCGACAATAGTGCTTCGCCCTATGTCCTCACAGAAGCGCGTCCTAGTGTCGGAAGGGTCGAGCCTCTCCGCGCGGCAGACAGTCACCGCGCTCGGCATGGCGGGCCACCAGGTGGGCGTGTGCGATCCCGATCCGCTCTGTCTGGGACGTTCCTCGCGATTCGTCACCCATTACTACCGGTGCCCGGCAATCGGCAAAGATCCCTGGGCGTACTTGGCTGCCGTGCTGGCTATTCTCTCCCAGGGCCATTGGGACGTGCTCTTCCCAACCCACGAACAAGCGTTCCTGTTCTCCCGGGAAAGAGCGCACATTCCACCCGCAATCGGACTCGCCGTCGCGGATTTCCGATCCTTCCTTCAGGTCCAGGGGAAGGTGGCGCTGGTCAGGACCCTGGAAAGGCTATCGATACCCCAACCGGCTTCACGCGTCGTGCGCACGCAGGAAGACTTGTTGCGCGAGCGCCGGTTTCCGTTTTACCTGAAAGCCGATTATGCCACGGCCTCGACGGCCGTTTGGCGCATCCACGGCGCAGAGCAACTCAGGTCGAAGACTATGGCCGGCGGCCGGGAATTCGTAGTTCAGGAACCGGCCGAGGGAAACCTGGAACGGGTGCAGGCTGTCTTCGATTGCGGAAGATTGGCCGCCATTCACGGCTACCGGCAGACGGCGGAGGGTCTGGGCGGAGGAGACATCGCCAAGATCGGCGTCAGCCGGCCGGCCGTGCGCGATTATGCCGCGCGGCTCGGCAGCGACCTGCGTTGGCATGGCGCGCTGTCGCTGGATTATATCCTGCAGGAGAATCGGCTCCCGCTGTTCATCGACGCGAACCCCCGCCTGGTCGAGCCGATGAACGCCGTCTTCAGCGGCGTGAACCTGGCCGATATACTGGTACGAATCTCCGCCGGCGAGTCTGTCACGCTAGAGGAAGCCGGCCCCGGCGAAGTCCGGACCCACATGCTGCTGATGGCATTGCTCACGAAAGCCGCCTCCGGGGCGAGACGGCGCGATGTCCTTACCGAGCTCATGCGCGCCATTCGAGGACGCGGCCTGTACGCGAATAGCCGCGAGGAGCTGCTGCCGTTGCGGATCGATTTCAAAAGCCTCTTCCCGCTGGCATACGTGGTCACGCGGCTGCTTCTGAATCCCAACTCGGCCACCGCGCTTAGCGCCGGATCGATTACTTCCTATTCGTTAGGTCCGGACGCCGCACGGCAAATCGCCGACCTCGCCACGTAATGGGGCGTACGCACTCGTGCGGCCGGCCCCGCGGATTGCCGCGTGCGCTTGTCATGCATTGCATATGCAATGAAGATGGCAGTGTTCGATTGGGATCGAAATAACCGGAAAAACAGGGATGCTTGAACAGGCTGGCAGAGCGAGCCACATTGTTCACTATTGCGTCAGCACACTGACTAGAATCTTCTTGTGGGGACCCCGCAGAAATCGATTTACAGTAAAGGTCAAAAGCGCGTTTCAATTCGCTCCGTTGTTCTTCTTCCGAGTACCGCACCTTGGCAAGACGGACGTTGCGGCGGCTCAATCGTTTCCCAGGGTTTTCAAAATCGAGCGGGGGAGGTTGAATGGCGGACCCCAGTGCTCGTTTAGCACAGTTGCATGTCTTCGATCATGCGTTTTCGTAATGGTGTCATGCGATAGCTCCCGATTCAAATCGCTTTGGTCTATTTGGACATAAACCCGATCCAGTTTGCCTCAGGAGCCTCGCGCCAGGATACGTTGGCAAAAGGGATGGTGCTCGATAACGGGCTACCGCGAAGCGGTTTAGTTCAACGGCCACGGCCCGCGGCCACAACGGGGCATGAAAAAGACGCGCGCCGCCTGAGGAGCCGCCGGCAGGCCACGGGCCTGCGCCACGAAGGCGCCGCAACGGTATAATGATGCGATCGATAGGACCGCACCTATGCCACGTCTCGTCCGCTGTTCTCTCATCCAGGCGCACACGGACGCCTCGCCCGACCTCCCGCTCGCGGAAATCAAGCAGGCCACGATCGGCAAGCATCTGGACTACATTCGGCAGGCGGCCGAATCCGGCGCGCGTATCGTATGCCTGCAAGAGCTGTTCAACGGTCCGTATTTTTGCGCCGAGCAGCAGGTGCGCTGGTACGATTTCACCGAGCCCGTACCCGACGGCCCCACCATTCGCCTGATGCAGGATACCGCCCGCCGGCACCACATCGTCCTGATCGTTCCGGTCTACGAACGCGAGCAGGAAGGCGTCTACTACAACACGGCCGCGGTGATCGCGGCCGATGGCGGGTATCTCGGCAAATATCGCAAGACGCATATCCCGCACGTGGCGCCCGGCTTTTGGGAGAAGTTCTATTTCCGGCCGGGCAACCTGGGCTATCCCGTGTTCGACGCCGGCGTGGCGCGTATCGGCGTCTACATTTGTTATGACCGCCACTTCCCGGAAGGCGCCCGCGCGTTGGGCCTCAATGGCGCGGAGATCGTCTTCAATCCTTCGGCCACCGTCGCGGGATTGAGCGAGCACCTGTGGAAGCTGGAACAACCCGCGCATGCGGTAGCCAACGGCTATTACATCGCGGCCATCAACCGCGTGGGCGTGGAAGCTCCCTGGAACATCGGTGAATTCTACGGCTCGAGTTACTTCTGCAATCCGCGCGGCCAGATCGTGGCCCAGGCGTCGCGCGACCGCGATGAGGTGTTGACCGCCGATCTGGATCTGGACCTGCTCGCGGAAGTCCGCAAAACCTGGCAATTCTTCCGCGACCGGCGTCCCGATATGTACGGCGCACTGACCGTCGCCTGAGCGGGCGTAACTTATGACCAACGAGCAGCAATTCGCCGCCAGCTTCGCCGAAATCCATCCGCCGCTCGGCCGCCGCGAAGCGCTGGTGGAGGCCAATCGCTGCGTCTACTGTTTCGACGCGCCCTGCGCCAACGCCTGCCCCACCCACATCGACGTCCCCGGCTTCATCAAGAAGATTTCGAGCGGAAACCTGGGCGGCTCGGCCATGACCATTCTGCACGCCAACATCCTGGGGCTGAGTTGCGCGCGGGTGTGTCCCGTGGAAGTATTGTGCGAAGGCGCGTGCGTGATGCACCGGTACAACCAACAGCCCATCGAGATTGGGCGGCTGCAGCGCCACGCCATGGACCATTTTTATGCCACCGGCCGGCGCTTGCCGGCGGCGGCCGCGGCGAAACCCGGGCGGGTGGCGTGTATCGGGGCCGGCCCCGCGTCGCTGGCCTGCGCGGCCACGCTGCGGCAGCTTGGATTCGCGGTAACGATTTTCGATAGCCGGCCGCTGGCCGGCGGGCTGAACACCTACGGCGTGGCCGAGTACAAGCTGCGGCCCTCCGATAGCCTGCAAGAGGTCGAGCTGGTGCGCGCGCTGGGCGTGGAGTTCCGCTTGAGCGTGGAGATCGCCGGCGAGTGGCGCATCAAGGAGCTCGAAGAAGAGTTCGACATCGTCTTCCTGGCCGTGGGCCTGGGCCGCACGCAACCCCTCGAGATACCCGGCGAGAGGCTGCCAGGGGTGGTCGACGCCTTGCGTTTCATCGCCGAATACAAGACCTACAGAGGCGCCCGCGTGGGCCGCCGCGTAGTGGTCGTCGGCGGCGGCAATACGGCCATCGACGCGGCCACCGCGGCCTTGCGGCTGGGCGCGGAGGAGGTACACGTGCTCTATCGGCGCAGCGAAACGGAGATGCCCGCCTTTCAGTTCGAATACGACTTGGCCAAGCAGGAAGGCGTGCGCTTCCATTGGCTGACCCAGCCCGTGGCCATCCACGGCGCCGCCCGGGACCATGCCGCCGTCGAGTCCGTGGAATGCGTCCGCATGGAACTGGGACCGCCCGACCGCCGTGGCCGGCGCCAGCCGCAGCCGATTCCCGGCTCCAATTTCCGCCTCTCGTGCGACATGGTGATTCCTTCCATCGGGCAATCCCGGCTGCTCGATTTTCTCGCTCAGTTCCGGGATATCCGGCTGGCGGGCGGCTGCGTAGTCGTGGACCCCGCCACCGGCCAGACCAGCAACCCGCGCTACTTTGCCGGAGGCGACTGCGTGAACGGCGGCCGCGAGGTGGTGGATGCGGTGGCGGAAGGCAAGCGCGCGGCGGCGGGCATCGCGCAACGTTTGGAGGCCATGCATGGCTGACCTGACCACGCGCTTTGCCGGAATTGAGTCGCCCAACCCTTTCTGGCTGGCCTCCGGACCGCCCAGCAATTGCGGGGACCAGGTAAAGCGCGCCCTCGACGCCGGCTGGGGCGGCGCGGTGTGGAAGACCATCGGCGAACCGATCGTCAACGTGTCGTCGCGTTATTCCTCGGTGGATTGGAACGGTCAACGCATGATGGGCTTGAATAACATCGAGTTGATCACCGACCGCCCGATCGAGACCAACCTGCGCGAAATCGCGGAAGTGAAGAAGCGCTATCCGAAGCACGCGGCGATCGCCTCCCTGATGGTGGAATCGCGGCGCGAAGCCTGGCACGAAATCGTGCGCCGCGCAGAGGGCGCCGGCGCCGACGGGTTGGAGCTGAATTTCGGCTGCCCGCACGGTATGAGCGAGCGCGGCATGGGCAGCGCCGTGGGGCAGGTGCCGGAATACGCCAAGACGATTACCGAGTGGGTGAAGGAAGTTGCGCGCACGCCCGTTTTGGTAAAGCTGACGCCCAATGTGGCGGACATCCGTACGATTGCGCGCGCCGCCAAGGCGGGCGGGGCCGACGGGCTGTCCGCCATCAACACGCTGAATTCCATTACCGGCGTCGATCTGGACACGTTCACGCCGCGCCCGGATGTGGGCGGCCAATCCAGCCACGGAGGGTACTGCGGTCCGGCCGTGAAACCCATCGCGCTGCACATGGTGCAGCAGCTTGCGGGCGACCGCGAGTGCGGGTTGCCGGTCTCCGGCATCGGCGGCATCTCCGGCTGGCGCGATGCCGCCGAGTTCCTGCTGCTTGGATGTCATAGCTTGCAAGTCTGCACGGCGGTGATGCATTACGGCTACCGTATCGTGGAAGATATGATAGACGGACTGAGTAACTGGATGGACGAGAAGGGATTTCACACCCTCGATGACTTCCGGGGACTTAGTCTGCCGCGAGTGACTGAGTGGCAGCACTTAGATCTGAACTATAAAATCGTGGCGCGCATTCATCCGGAGCTTTGTATTGGATGCGGCCTATGTTATATCGCCTGCTGGGACGGAGCGCACCAGTGCATCCACGTGGAGGGAGCCGGCTCGCCGGAGCAGCTTGTGGCCCAGAGCCGCGCAAGCCTGGCGCAAACCCCCGCCGTGGTGGCGGTGGACACGGCCCACACACCGGCCGCCCGCATCCCGAAGGTCGACGAACACGAGTGTGTCGGGTGCAATCTGTGCTGGCTGGTCTGCCCGGTGGAGCATTGCATCACCATGGACCGCGTGGATACCGGCTTACCTGCGCAGAGTTGGGCCTCCAGTGGGGCAGGCTCGTAGCTTGCGCGGGCCTCGCAGGCCCGCTGTTATTTCTTGACGTCCCGCACCCAGACAATATAATCCGTCGGCGGAGGCGCCCCACCCAGCGCCCGCAGCCGCATGGCGACCTGCGCCCGGTGATGCTCGCTGTGCATGGCCACCTGCATCAGCGCATCCCGCACGGCCGGGTGGAAGTCTTTCCACGCCGGCACCGGAAACTCGATCGTCCGCGCCAGTTCGGCCTCATCCAGGCGCGCGGTATACGCCGCGCCGTCCGCGTGCGCCTCCGCGAACTGCCGCTGGATCTCGCCGGCACTGCCCGGAACCTGTCGAAACCGCGCCATGTCGAAGGAACGCTGCTGGCACAGCGACAGGAAGAACCGCTGCACCACTACAATGTGATACAGCAACTTGCGCAATTCCTCGTCGGCAAACGCGCCCTCGTGCGCGCCAACCGCGTTGAAAAGCGCCGCATCGGCCCAAGCCATGTGCGCGAACAGCGATTGTATCGGCTCGCTCATTTCGACCCCCCGAATGCTATTCTATCCTGGAGAAAAGGAGCGCCACGACGATGCGTTTTATGTTCAAGATTTCCATGCCGGTCGAGGCCGGCAACGCGGCAGCCAAGACCGGCTTTAGCGCCATACGGGACATCCTAGCGGAGCAAAAGCCGGAGGCCGTCTATTTCGTGACCGACGCCGGCAGGCGAACCGCCTTTATGATCGTCCACATGGACGATCTCTCGCAATTGCCTGCCATTGCGGAGCCCTGGTTTCTAGCGCTGAATGCGTCGATTGAAGTCGCACCGGCCATGACACCCGAGGATCTCATGAAGGCGGGGCCGGCCGTCGCGCAGGCAGTCAAGGCTTACGGATAGCCCGGGCAGCCGCTCGCATGCACGTCGCCGGCATTCGGCTTCCGCGTCACGCGAAAGATGGCGAACCTGCCGTCCACACGCGCGTGATAGTAAAGCGAGAGGCCATCCGGCGAAAGCGCGGGCGCTTCCGCGAAGCCTGCAATGGCGCTCAGCACCTGCGGCGTGCCAAACGGTTCCCGCGCAGTGCGCCGGGCCGAACGCCAGATGCGCGGCTCGGCATCGGCGCGAATCTCGCGCACGCGCGTGAAGAACAACTCCAGTCCGTCCGATGAAACCGCCGGTGCGTACTCCAGTTCGTCCGTATTGACGAGACGCAGCAGATCGCCGCTATCCTTTGCGCGCGCGAACGCGCCGCCGGGCTCTCGCGCCATCTTGCGCGCAATAAAAAGGTCGGCGGTCAGCGGAGTACCGCCGGCGCTGAATCGGCTGTCCACCGCGTAGAGCGTCTGCCCGTCGGCGCTCACTTCGGCATCGAAATTCACCCAGCCGGGCGTGCGTCGCGAGATTCCGGGCACGAGTTCGACGCCGCTGGCCACGCCTTCCGAGAATCGCGCGCGGTAGATGGTCGAAGAGGTTTGCGGGTAGCTGCGTGTCGATACAAAGTATAGGTCGCCGCCGCAACTGACGGATGGCACGGCGTCCAGCGCGCTCGAATTCGCGCCTTTGATTTCGCCGCGGTAGGCGAAGTGCAGCGCATCGATCCGCGCGGCATAATGCAGGTTGGTGTCCACTCCCGGATCGTTGCGATTATTGAACAGCAGGAAGCGGCCGTCGCGAGTGAGAAACGGCTCCATGGCATCGCCCGCATAGTTGGCGATGGTCACCCGTTCCGGGTGCTGGAAGGCGGTGTACGGCAACTGCAACAGCGCAACCAATGCTATCGCGTGCACTACGAGAATTCCCACCGGCGCGCAAAGCGCCGCGCGATCAGGAACAGCACCACGCCGGCGCCCAGCAGCACGCCCACTTGCGGCGCCAGGTGCAGGATCGGCTCATCGCGCCAGAAAACCTTGGTAAACCCGTCGATGGCCCACGCGTTAATCGTGACCAGCCCCACCTTCTGCATGGCTTCCGGCATGAAGTAGCGCGGGAACATGCTGCCGCCGATGGCCGACATCGTCAGGATCAGCAGCGTGGCGATCGCGCCGGCCTGAGCGCGGGTATGGGACACGCTGGCCAGCAGCATGCCGAACCCCGCCACGGCGAACGACGTGACCGCCGTCATCACGAGAAAGCCGGGTATGTGGGTGAACAGGTCCAGATGGAACACCGCCGCGCCCCACAGAAACATCAGGGTAAGCTGCGCCGAAGCCAGCAACGCGCTGTACGCCATTTTGCCCGCCAGCAGCGTGGTCATGCTCACGCGCGCGCTCAGGATGCGGTCGAGCGCGCCGCTCTCGGCTTCATCCAGCAGGCTGCCTCCCGCCGCGCTGGCCGTGAACAGCAGGAACATCACGCCGATCCCAGCGGCATAAAACGCGATCATGGAGTTGTGCTTTTCGCCCACCACATCGCGCACCTCCAGCGCTATGAATCCGGTGCCGCTCCCTGTGCCGCTCGCTGTGCCGCTGCGTGCCCCGCTCTGCCCAGGCTCGTTCGGTATGCCCGACAGCGCCGCTTCGATGCTCTTGCGTTGCTCGGGCGTCAGTCCGCCGCTGGCTTTCTCGAAGTACTGCATGCCCATTTTGGCCATGGTGCCGGGCAGGGAAGTCATCACCACTTTTTGCAGCATTCCGCCAACCATCTGGGCGGCCACCGGGTCGGAACTATCGTGCAGGAGGCGGATCGGGGCGGGAGTTTGGCCCGGTGCAAGCGCGATGGGATGCGCACCGAATCCCTTGGGGATAATGACCGCGGCGGGAACGTTGCCCTGTTTCACCGCGCTTTCAGCGCTGGCGGCCGTGTAATCCGGCGGATCGGGTTCGCCCTTTTTCGCTTTGGGATGGGTGCTGGCATCGAGCGACGGTTCCTGTAGCAAAGCTTGAACCAGACGCCCCGAGACGGCGCTGCGATCCTCGTCCACCACCAGCACGCTGACGCGCGGCGTGCCGCCTCCGCCCATTCCGCCGAAGATGTAACCGAAGATGCTGAAGAACGCGATCGGCAAAATGAACGATAGAATCATCGCCCCGCGGTCCCGGCGAAGCGAGCGGAATCCGTTCCGTACGATGGCCAAAATCATTGCCGTAGGTCCCTCCCGGTGAGTTGCAGAAACACGGATTCCAGATTCGGACGGCGCAGCACCACGTCGATTACTTCCAAGCCGTCGCGGCCCGCGGCATCCAGCAGCGCGGCGATATCGGTAGGCTGTGCCACGGAGAAATGCGCGACGCCTCCGTCGCCCTCCTGCATGCCGCCGCCGTGCGCCGCGGCCCAAGCCGACGCGTTTTCCAAGCTGGACGCGAAGCGCATCAACACGTCGCTGCGCCGCCCGAACGATTGCTCAACCAGTTCTTCCTTGGCGCCCTGCGCGATCACGCGGCCATGATCGATAATGGCGATGGTGTCGCACAGCCGCTCGGCTTCTTCCATATAGTGCGTGGTGTAAACGATGGTGGCGCCTTGTCCGCGCAGTTCCGCCACCATTTCGAAAATGCGGTTGCGCGATTGCGGATCGACGCCCACCGTAGGTTCATCGAGCAATACGATGCGCGGACGATGCACCAGGCCGGCCGCCATGTTGAGGCGCCGCCGCATCCCGCCGGATAGAGTCTTCACCGTGGCGCCGGCGCGATCGGCGAGCGCCGCCCATTCGAGACACCACGCGATCCCCTCGCGCAAAGCTTGGCCGCGCAAGCCCTGGTAGCGCCCGAAAGCGTCCAGATTCTCGCGGCAGGTGAGCAGCGGATACAGCGCCAGTTCCTGCGGCACCCAGCCCAACTCCGCGCGCGCCGCGGCCGATCCGGCAAGCTGGCCGAAGACGCGGACGCTGCCGGAATCGGGAAGGACGCGGCCGGCGATGCTGCGGATCAGCGTGGATTTGCCGGCGCCGTTAGGGCCCAGCAAGCCCAGGCAGGCGCGCTCGCGAACATCCAACGAGACGCCATCGACGGCGGTGAGGCCGCCAAAGCGTTTGACGACGGAATCGATGCGCAAGGGGATTGCGGGAGCCGGGGTGGGCATTGAACGATCATACGCGGAAGCGCGGGAAGATGTTCCGCGCCTATTTCGGGGCAGTCGGGTCGGATACCACAACAACGGGATCGCCAAGTTTGACAAGCCTGTACTGTCGCGTCGCATGTCCAAATAGCGATTTCCGATTCGCCTGCATCGCCAGGGGTCCATAATGGACGAATCCGTGGCGTCCGCGGTAGGAGGTGGACAGGCAGGAGGGCCGGCAACGGAGATCTTCACGTCTGCTAAACGGCGTTCCGAAAGACGACGCCGTATTGCCGCTGACGAGGTCTACCTCTTGACAACTGCCGCCCGCCGCGCTATACAGGTAGTATGTCTACGGTAGACAATCCACGGGAGCGTCTCGAATTCCTGCAGGGCACGCTGGAAGTCCTGATCCTGCGCAGCCTGCAGCAGGGCGCCAACCACGCTTACGGCATCTCCCAATTCCTCGAACAGCAATCGGGCGACGAGTTCGCAGTGGATAACGGCTCGCTCTATCCCGCGCTGCAGCGTCTCTTGCAGCGAACCTGGATCGCGGCGCAATGGAAAATGTCGCCCAACGGCCGCCGCGCCAAATACTACCGGCTGACCCCCGCCGGCCGCAAACAACTGGTAGCCGCCACGTCCCGCTGGCAGCGCTTCGTCGAAGCCATGGGACGCGTGCTGGCGCCCGAAGGCTAACCATGCCGCGCGAATGGTTGTCGAAACTGCAACGCGTGGTCGCCGGCCGGCGCGGCCTGGCGGACGATCTCCACGCCGAGATCGATGCCCATCTGGAATTCGAAATCCAGGAGAACATCGCCTGCGGCATGCCGCCCGACGAGGCCCGCGCCGCGGCCCGCCGCCACGTAGGAAACCTAACGCAGATCGAGGAGCGCGCCCGCGATGCCTGGGGTTTCCCCTCGCTTGAAACCGTCGCGCAAGACCTGCGCTACGGGCTGCGCGGCCTCCGCCGATCCCCCGGTTTTTCGCTGGTGGTGGTGCTGACCCTGGCGTTGGGCATTGGCGCGAACACCGCCATCTTCAGCGTGGTCAATGCCGTGCTGCTGCGGCCTCTGCCCTACCCCGCGGCCGAACGCCTGGTTGAGCTTGGCGAATCGGACCCCAAGGCCGAAGGCATCAGCGTGACCTGGGTGAACTACCAGCATTGGCGTAACGAGAATCGCAGCTTCGAAGACATGGCCGGATTCCATACCGCGCATGTCACGCTGACCGGCCGCGGCGAGCCCCTGCCGGCCCGCGCGGCTACCGTCACCAGCGGCTTCTTCGGCCTGACCGGCGCGAAGCCCCTGCTCGGCCGTGTGTTCGGCGATGCCGACGACCGTCCCGGCGCCGCGCTCACCGCCGTGCTCAGCTACCGGTTTTGGATCGACAAGTTGGGAGCGGATGCCAACATCCTGGGCGCCGCACTGACCTTGAACGGCCAGCCCTACGTGGTGCTTGGCGTACTTCCACCGCAATTCAGTTTCTTCCAACAGCCGATCGATTTCTATCTGCCCCTGCACCGCATGCAGGGCGACATCCCAGACCGCGGCAGCCACGGATCCATGCGGTTGCTGGCCCGCTTGAAGCCCGGCGTCACGCTGCACGCCGCCGTCGCGGACCTGGATCTGATCATGCGGCGTCTGGCACAATCCGACCCCGGACCCGAGAGTCTGCATCGCGCCCACGGCGTGTTCCTGACCGAATACACGACGGGTGACATCCGCCCTACGCTTTTGATCCTGCTGGCGGCCGTGGGACTGGTCCTGATCGTCGCCTGCGCCAACGTAGCCAGCCTGGTGCTGGCGCGCTCGACGGCCCGCGCGAGAGAGATCGCCATCCGCGCCGCCATCGGCGCCGGCCGGACGCGCCTGATTCGGCAACTGCTCACGGAAAACCTGCTGCTGGCGGCCCTCGGAGGCTTTGCCGGCGCACTACTGGCGCAATGGGGATCGCGGGCGCTCATCGCCGCCGGGCCGCGCGACATTCCGCGCCTCGCCGAAGCTACATTCGATTGGCGCGTCCTGCTCTTTGCGGCCGCCATCACCATGTTTACCGGATTGTTCACCGGTATGGCCCCAGTTTTTACCGCGGGCAGAGCGAATCTGGTCTCCGCCCTGAAAGACAGTTCCCGCGCGTCCACCGGCCGCCGTGGGCAGCGGTCGCGGAGCGCGCTGGTGGTGGCGCAGATCGCTCTCACGCTGGTCCTGGTTTTCGCCGCCGGATTGCTGCTGCGCAACCTGATCGTGGCACAAACCGCCGATCCCGGCTTCGTCCCCGAACATCTGCTGGCCCTCGAGTTGGCGCTGCCCTCATCCAGCTACCGCAGCCCCGAAGCCATCCGGAATTTCTACGACCGGCTGCGGCAGGATGTGCGGGCCCTGCCCGGCGTCACGGGCGTGGGCGCGGTGAACTGCCCGCCATCGGTGGGCGATTGCGGCGACTGGTTCTACTCGGTGCTCGACCGGCCTGCGCCACAACCCGGCGAAGTGCCCATCTCCTTGTTCAACACCGCGGACCGCGACTACTTCCACACCATGCGGATTCCACTGCGGCAAGGCCGCGCGTTCACGGATCGCGACCCACCACGCGTGGCCATCGTCAATGAGACCTTCGCGCGCAAATGGTGGCCCAAGGGATCTGCCGTGGGAGGCCGGATCAAGTGGGGAGGTCCGTATCGCGATGGGCCCGTTTACGAAATCATCGGCGTCTCTGGCGATGTCAGCCAGATGGGTCTGGGCACCGAGCCTCTGCCGGAGGTTTACTTGCCCTTCTCGCAGTCGCTGTCGAAAGCGATGGTGGTGATGATCCGGTCCGGCGGCGATCCGCAACTGCTGGCGACCGCCGTACGCCGCCGTGTGGCGGCCATCGATCGTAACCTGCCCATTCAAAGCTTACGGCCTTTCGCGCGGACCGTGGCGGGTTCGCTGGCCCAACGCCGCTTCAGCACCCTGCTGCTGGCGTTGTTCGCCGGCCTGGCCATGATCCTGGCGGCCGTAGGCATCTACGGTCTGCTGAATTATTGGGTGCGCGTGCGAGAGGACGAGATTGCCATCCGCATGGCATTGGGCGCGCCGCGGCCGGTAATCCTGCGCTGGGCCGGTTGGCAGGCCTTGCGGCTTTCCTTGATCGGCGTTGCGATCGGCATGCTCGGAAGCTGGGCCGCCTCGCGATTTCTGGGCAGCCTGGTGTCCGGCGTCACGGAAAGCTTCGCCACGCTAGCCGCCGCGGCCCTGGCGGTAATCGGCATAGCCGCGATCGCGGCCGCCATCCCCGTCTGGCGGGCCACGCGTGTCGACGCCATGGACAAACTGCATCGCGCGTGACGTTTTATTCTGGCTCCTGGCTCCTTGTAACGCAACGGGTCCCCAGTGCGCCTATAATGCGTCATAGTTTCAGGGCCCGTGCGACTCGCAATACTCTTACTAACTTTGGTGTGCCCGTGCATCGAAGGCGCGGAGCCTGCGCTGCAGCCGGTCACAGTGTGCGAAGTGCTGCAGGATCTCCCCGCCTGGGACGGTAAGGTGGTCGCCGTGGTCGGCCGATTTTCGTACCGCCAAGCCGGCCGCTGGCTCGGAGAGCAGAAATGCGCGCAAAAGTTCGTTACGGGCGATCGGGAATGGCCCAACGCTTTTTGGGTTGCCTACGATCCCGCCACCGCGCCTAAGCCGCCCGAGGTGTTGGCGGTTGACGCGGCGCTGCTGGCGCAAAAACTGCGCGCCGTGAAACTCGGGACGTCGCTGACAAAGTTCCGTTTCGGCAGCGGGGATTACGATAACTGGGCCGTGGTGTACGGCCGTATCGAAACCCGCAAGGATCTCGTCACCGTTACCGCCGACGGCCCGCGGAAGAACGGCTTCGGGTACGGAGAGTCGTCCCCCGCCCGGCTGGTCTGTCACGGCGACGCGGTGGTGATATTCCTGAACGACGACGCTACGACGCCCGCTTCGCAGTGAATTCCTGGGGCGGCTGGTCGCCTCCGTCGCGCTGCCTGGTGAACTTGATCGAGTCGCCCGAAATCGTTCCCTTGTACACGAATTTCATCGAGTTCCCGTTGAATTCCATGGTTTGGGTGAAGGAGAGCGAATCGCCGTCGATTTTGCCATCGGAGATTTCCATGTCTCCCTGGCGTCCGCTCACCGTGCCGGTCAGCGTGTTTCCGTCAGCCTTAAAGTTGAAGGTAGCCTCGCGTGTTTGTCCGCCGCGGCCGGGCAACTGCGCGGTCCATTTTCCGGTCACATCCGCGGCCATCGCCGTCAGTGCGAGCAATCCCATGAGAAAGCCTGTGGTGATTAGTTTACGCATGCAGAAAGGGCGCTGGGAAAACCGCGAATGTTACGCATTGGCAATGGTTTACAATGTCTTAACAGAGTAACGGTTAGCGGTTTCCGGTCGTCGTTGCTTCTTGAGGCATTTGGAAATTTTGCCTACGTATCGTTTTCTTCTCCTTGCTTTCTGGGCCGCCGGCGGAGTGTTGTATGCCCAGAGCGGCGTGGTGAAGTCGGCCAACCAGCCTATCCCAGGGGCCACCGTGACAGCCACCATTGGCGATCGGAAACTGGTTACCACTACGGACCAGAACGGTCACTACGCGTTCTCCGGCGGGCCGGCTGGAGATTGCTCCATCGAAGTGCGCATGTTCGGCTTCGATGCCGCAACCAAGAAATCGAATTGCGCGGATACCGCGAAGATCGATTTCGCGCTGCAATTGCAGGAATCGCCGGTGGCGCAGCGCATGGCGCGCATGGGCGGCGCGCAAGGCGGCGCGAGCCAGCTTGAAACCCAATTGCAGAGCGAAATGAGTACTCCGGAAGCCGCGGCGCCCGGCGCAGCCCAAGTGGATGGACAAAACAGCAGTGAGGCGTTCCAAGTCTCAGGCAGCCTGAGCCAGGGCCTGGCGCAAAATGCGCAGCCCGACTTCTTTATGATGATGGGCGGTCCCGGCGGCCCTGGAGGCCCCGGGGCACCTGGAGGCGGGCAGTTCGGCGGACAGAGTGGTCCGGGCGGCGGTGGGCCGGGTGGCGGCTTCGGCGGACCTGGGGGAGGCGGCTTCGGCGGCGGTCCGGGTGGCGGAGGCGGCTTCGGCGGACGCGGAGGCGGACCCGGCGGCGGCCAAAACGGTAATCGGGGACAAGGCCAAGGCCGTCCCGGCGCGCAGTTCGGCAACCGCCGGGCCCCCAGCCAGATCCATGGCATGGTCTTCATGACGCTGGCCAATTCCGTGGCCAACGCGAAGCCATTTTCCATCACCGGGCAGGAAGCGCCGCAACCGCCTTACGCCAGCGCCCGCTTCGGATTTCTGATCGGCGGACCGCTGGTGATCCCGAAGATCGTCAAAGATACCGCCACTTTCTTTTATCTGAACTATACCGGCACCCGCTCCCGGCAGCCGTATGCGGCGGTTGAGACCGTGCCCACGGCGCAGGAGCGGACAGGCGACTTCTCCCAGGCGCTCGAATCCTCCGGACCGGTGCAGATCCTCCAACCCGGGACCACTACACCTTTTCCCAACAACACGATTCCGGCGAAACTGCTGAGTCCGATCGCGCTCAACCTGCTCCAGTACATCCCGCTGCCGAACCAGCCCGGCACGGTAAGTAACTATCAGTACTTCGCATCGCCGCCCAGCAATACCGATAATCTGAACGGACGCGTAATGCGCAACGTGAGCCAGAAAGATCGGCTGGCATACCATCTCTCCTTCCAGCGCCGCGACGGCGACAACGCGCAGCCCTTCGCATTTTTCGATACAGTCAGCGGCTACGGCATACAGACGGACCTTACCTGGACGCACAACTTCACGCCCACGACCATCCTCAGCTCGATGGTGTCATTCAATCGCAACCGTAACGAAACCACGCCGTTCTTTGCAAACGGAACGAACGTGGCCGCGGAATTAGGGATCGCGGGCACCTCCACAAACCCGTTGGACTATGGTCCGCCGAACTTGAACTTCACGAATTTCGGCCCGCTAAGCGACGGGCAGCCGCTGTTGTCGCGCAACCAGAGCCAGGGCGGGACCGAGAGCGTGATCCTCTCGCGCGGCAAGCACACACTCACTTTGGGCGCGCAATATAGCCGCAACGATACCAGCACCACCACCCAGCAAAACGGACGCGGCACCTTCAATTTCAACGGCGAGGCGACCGGCTTCGATTTCGCGGATTTTCTGCTCGATCTGCCGCAATCCGCCTCCATACAATACAGCCCGGCGATGTACTTTACGCAGAACGTCTGGAACGGCTACCTGCTTGACGATTGGAAAGTGAACGCGAATCTGACGGTGAACCTGGGCCTGCGCTACGAGTTTTTCGCCCCGCTGCAGGAGGAATACGGCGATATAGCCAACCTTTTGGTAGGTTCCACCAGCGTCACGCCTTTTGGGCCGAGCTCCGGCTTGTATTCGGCCGGTCTCATCAATCCCGACTATCGAAATTTCTCGCCGCGCCTGGGGTTGGCGTGGAAGGTGCCGTTTATCAAGCGCTCCACGATCGTGCGCGCGGGCTACGGCATTTATTACAACGGCCAGTCTTATATTCCGTTTGGCCTGAAACTGGCGCAGCAACCCTCCTTCGCCGTGTCTCAGACGGTGAATACCAGTGCGGCGAACCCGTTGAACCTGCAAACCGGGCTGCAGCCTCCGCCGCTCGTGCCGGGCGCGCCCACGGTCTATACCAATACGTTCGCCGTCAATCCCTATTACCGCACGCCTTATGCGCAGACCTGGAACCTTACCATTCAGCACGATCTCGGCAGAGGCTTCTTTATGGAGTTGGGATATCTGGGCACCAAAGGAACGCGCCTGGATGTGCTGACGCTGCCCGGCGAGGATTCCCCGATCCTGCCCCCCTCGGGACTCCAACTCGGCAACGCCACCGGATTCACTTACGACGCGCCGATCGGAGATTCCACTTACAACGCTTTACAGACTCACCTGATGCGGCGGTTCCGCGGAGGGATTTCGATGAATGCGCGCTACAATTTCTCGAAATCCATCGACGACGCATCCAGCTTCGGAGGCGTGGGTAGCACGGTCGCCCAGAATTGGCTGGATCTGGCGGCGGAGCGCGGTCTGTCCAGCTTCAATCGGACCAACGTGTTCACCATGAGTTGGGTTTATACGTCGCCGTTCGGCAACCCGAACTCGCGTTTTGCTTCGGGCGGCTGGGCCGGGCGGTTGTTGCGGAATTGGTCGCTTTCGGGGGGCATCACCGCGGAGAGCGGGACGCCGCTGACTGCCCGCGTTCTGGGAAAGGATGTGTCGTTGGCGCAGACCGGAGGGACGGGCAGCGAGCGCGCCGATGCCACGGGCGAGCCGGTGTCTTCCGGCTCCGGGCTCTTTAATCTGGCTGCGTTTACGGTGCCGCCGGCGGGCCAGTTTGGGAATGCCGGACGCAATACCATCCCAGGCCCCGGCTTAGTGTCGGTGAATGCGGCGTTCGGCCGGTCGTTCCAGTTTGGCGATACGCGCCGGCGGCTGGAGTTTCGCGCGGAAGCCAACAACGTCTTGAATCAGGTCAGCTATACCAATTACGCCACTGTGGTGAACGCTACGAATTATGGCCTTCCCACCGCCGCATCCGCCATGCGCACGCTCGACATAGTCATGAGGTTCCGCTTTTGAGACGCTCCGCGATATTAGTAGCCCTGCTGGCCGGCCAGTTGAGCTCGCAGCAAATGGCCACGTTTTCGACCACGGCCAACGTGGTCACGGTTAACGTGACCGTGACCAGCCGCGACGGCAAGAGCATCGGGACCCTGACCGGCAGCGACTTCCTGGTTTACGAAGACGGTAAGTTGCAGACCTTGCAAAGCTGCGAGCTGCAGAAGCTGGACACCACGCCCCTGGCGCCGATTCAGCCCGCTAAGACGCTGCAGACTCGCGAAGCGCCCAAGCCGGCTGCCGCGCCCGCGCCCGAGACGCCCGCCGCGAAGCCGGAGTTGCGCGACCACCGGCTGATCGTGATGTTATTCGATATCTCGACCATGCAGCCGCAGGAGCAGATCCGCTCCGTGGAAGCCGCCATCAAATTTCTTGGCACGCAAATGACCACCAGCGACATGGTATCCATCATGACCTTCGGCACCGAACTGAAAACCGTCCTGGACTTCACGGCCGATCGCGACCAGTTAATCTCCACCCTGCACGCCTTCCATGTGGGTGAATCGAGCGAGTTATCCACCCAGGCGGACACCGGCGCCGACACGCAGGATCTTAGCGGGTCGTTCGTGGCCGACGAAACCGAATTCAACATTTTCAATTCCGACCGAAAACTGGCTGCGCTGGAAGACGCGGCCCGGCGCCTGTCGCATTATCCGGAAAAGAAGGCGTTGGTGTATATTTCGAGCGGCATCCAGAAGACCGGCGTGGAGAATCAGTCGCAGCTTCAGGCTACCGTGAACGCCGCCATCCGGGCGAATGTGGCCTTCTATCCCATCGATGCGCGGGGCCTGATGGCCACGCCTCCAGGCGGCGACGCCAGCCAGTCGGCGTCCGTGGGATCGAACCTGTATAGCGGTTCGGCGCAACAGTCGCAGATGGACAACTTCCATAACACGCAGGAAACTCTGGATACGCTGGCTGCCGATACCGGTGGCAAGGCGCTGCTCGATTCCAACGATCTTACACTGGGCATGACTCAGGTGCAGAAAGACATGAGCAGCTATTATATGCTGAGTTATGCCAGCACTAACACGGCGGAAGATGGCAAATACCGCCGCATCGTGGTGAAGCTGGCTCCCAAGCTGGCGGACTTGAAAGCCAAGCTGGAGTTCAAACAAGGCTACTACGCTCCCACCACGTTCGCCAAGATGACGGGCGCCAACAAAGAAGCGCAGTTGCAGGAAGCGTTGCTCAGCGACAATCCGGCGACGGATCTGCCGATGGCGGTGGAGGTGGATTACTTCCGTCTGGCAAAGAGCAAGTACTTTGTGCCTATCTCGGTGCGCATCCCCGGCTCGGCATTGTCGTTCACCAACAAGGGGGCCAAGGCGGCCACCGAGTTGGATTTCGTCGCGGAAATACGGGACGCCCGCGGACGGCAGGCCTCCGTGGTGGGCGACACCATTCCGCTCAAGGTGGCTTCCACCACCGCCGGAGAGGTCACCCGTAAGCAGATCCAATACGATACCGGATTTACGCTGGGGCCGGGCAAATACAAGTTGAAGTTCGTGGCGCGTGAGAACGGAGAAGGCAAAACCGGCACCTTCGAATCCTCGTTTGTGGTTCCGGATCTTGGTTCGGGGAGCGCGTTGCGCATGAGTTCGGTGATCCTGAGCAACCAGGTACAGGCCGTGAAGGAACAGATCGCGGGCGCGAAGAACAGCAAAAAGCTGGTGGCGGAGGACCCTCTGGTGGACGACTCCGGCCAGAAGATCATGCCCAATGTGACGCGGGTGTTCCGGCCTGCGCAGAAGATGTCCGTATATCTGGAGCTTTACGATCCCGGAGTGATGCAGTTCCCCGGAACGAATCAGAGCCAGGGCCAAGGCCAGGGTCAAGGCGCCGGTGTCGCCAGTGTGACCGCCACAGTGGCCTTCTATCAGGGAGACAAGAAGGTGATGGAAACGCCGGCTGTGCGCGTCAACCGCTTAAACGCCAAGCGGCCCGGCGTGGTGCCCTTACGGCTGCAAACCCCGCTGAAGAGCTTGCCGGCGGGACAATATGTCTGCCAGGTGAATGTGATCGATCAACTCGGGCACAAGTTCGCATTTCCCAGAAGTTCGATCGTGGTGCTGGCCGATGGTGGCAAAACGGATTGATTGTGGGGCGGCCAATATTGGCCGCAGCCGCCTTTTAGGCGGCCAGGGCCGGCTGAAAGCCGGCTGCGGGCAGAATTGCCCGCCCCACACTATTAGGACAATAATCATATGAGGTTTTGCCGCATCGCTGCCGTCTATGTGATGTGCTTGAACGTTTGGGCTGCCGCTGGCTACACGGTTGAGCAGGTCAAGCAGTTCGTTCAATCCGCCGTTCAACTCAAGAACCCGGACAAGGATGTTGCCGAGACGCTGCGCAAAATGAAGCTGTCGGAACGTCTGGACCTGGATACCGTGGAAGCGCTGCAACGCCAGGGCGCAGGCCCGAAAACCGTGGCCGTGCTAAAGGAACTGGCTACCGAATCCTCCGCCCTTCCCGCGGCCCTACCGCCGGCCCCGAAGCCAGAGGTGGTTCTGCCGGCGCCGCCCTCTTCCGAAGAGCAGGCCAAGCTGCTGGACGAGGTGAAGGATTACGCCATCAACTATTCGCACAGGCTGCCAGATTTCATCTGCCTGGAGCAGACCCGCCGCTATGTCGACACTACCGGACGGGAAGCGTGGCGGCTGGCGGATATCATCTCGGCCCGACTGAGCTATTTCAACCAGAAAGAAGACTACAAGCTGGTTTCGCAAAACGATCGCCCGATCACCGAACGGTCGTACGAATCCGTGGGGGGCGCTTTGTCGACTGGCGACTTCGGCACCACCATGCGCGACATCTTCGACCCTAAGAGCCACGCCACCTTTGCTTGGGAGAGATGGGCCACGTTGCGCAAGCGCCGTACGCACGTCTTCTCTTTCCGCGTGCCGCTGGAGTTTTCCCGGTACACCATCGAGTACCAGGGCGAGAGCAAGGACGATGTGCAAAGAATCACGGTGGGCTATCATGGATCGGTTTTCGTCGACAAAGAATTCAGCACGATCGTGCGCATCGTGCAGGAGGCCGACAACATCCCGCCCAAGTTTCCCGTCCAGGAGGCCAAGGAAACCCTGGATTATGACTACATCAAGATTGGCGACAACGAGTTTTTTCTGCCACTGTTGGCCATCGTCAGGATGCACAGCGGCCGGGAGTGGTCCAAGAACGAGAAGGAATTCAAACTCTACCGCAAGTTCTCGGCCGACGCCGTGATCAAGTTCGATGCCGAGCAATCCACGCCCGAGCCGCCGCCTCAGCCACAGCCGCCGAAGTGATGGAGGGCGGGCCCAGGTCTTGGAGCGTGTCCTTTCTCACTAGTGGGGCAGGCTCGCAGCCTGCGCGGGCCTCGCAGGCCCGCTCTTCGGCGAGCCAGGCTCGCCGTTCAGAGGCTGAAACCCGTGCCACCAGCGGCTCTCCAGAGAACCATCGTGCAAGTCACTGATCTAGCGGGACTAACGTCCGGCTGGGCGAGCTACGCTCGCCTGCGCTGACACGAGTGTCAGCGCGGCAGGCAATGAGTGCCTGCGCCACGTCCCGGCGTCAGTTCTCCGATCTTGGTAACGACCCGCAGGATCGTTCGCGCTGAAGCCCTTGCCACGAGCGGCGCCGGCGACCCATGGCGTAAGCTAATGTCTTGGCAACTCTTTTTTCTCCCGCGCCGCCCAGCCGTTGGTCCCGCGCCGTGGACGCCTGGCGCTCCACCCTACGCTACTGCATGCAGACGGAGGTGCATGTCTACGCACTGGCCGTGGCCGCCAGCGTACTGCTGTCGTTCTATCCCTTCCTGAACGTGATGCTCTCGTTTTGCCGCGACGCGCTCCGCTGGCCGGCCGCGGTGGACGCCATCTATCTGGCATTGAACGATTACCTGCCCGGCGACGTAGCCATGTTCCTACAGCACAATCTGCCATTGCGGGGCCCGTTTCAACCTATCGCCATGCTGCTGCTGCTGATCACCGCCAATGGCGTGTTCGAGCCGCTGGAAGTGGCCCTCAACCGCGTGTGGGGAGTCACCCGGAACCGCTCTTACCTCCGCAACCAACTGGTCAGCCTCGGCATGATCTTCCTTTGCGGCGGCCTGGCGCTGCTCTCGCTAGTCCTCACCGGCATGAACGCCCAATGGGTGCGCGGCCTGAGCGGTCCGCATGCCCATTTGGAACTCTGGGTGAAGCTGCTGATCTTCAAGGCGGCCGCCATCCCCATCGGCATCGTGGTACTGTTCCTGATCTATTGGATCCTGCCGAACCGCCGCATTCCGGCCGCCCGCGTGGCCCCCGTGGCGATCCTGGCGGGGCTGGTCCTGGAGGCCATGAAATACGTATTCCTGTCGATCTGGCCGCTGCTGCACGTGAAGCTGGAGCGCGAGTACGGAGTGTTTCGCAACTCCGCGACCATCCTCATCTGGGGCTTCGCTTCCGCTATGATCGTCCTGGCCGCCGCGCAAGGGGCGGCCAGTATGGAGAGTCAAAATGAGCGCCGATTCAAGCAAGGATCTGAAGAAGGATTGGAAAAAGATAGCGCGAGCTAACGGACTGGCCATTCCGGACGCCGCCCTGGAGCGCATCGCGCAGTCGCTCGATGCACTGGAGGCGGACTTCCGTCCGCTGGTGCGCGCCCTGTCGCCGGAGACCGGGCCGGCTGTCGCCTTCCACGCGGCATTGTCCGTACCGGGCGAGGAGGCTGAGTGACGCTGCTCGAAGGCGCGGCCGCGTTGCGCCGGCGCGAGATATCGTCCGTGGAGCTGACCGCCGCCGCGCTGCAACGTATCGAGCGGCTCAATCCCTCCACCAACGCCATGCAAACCGTGATGGCCGAGTCCGCTCGGGAGCGGGCCAGGCAAGCCGACGAGGAACTGGCGCGGGGCGAAGGCCGCGGTCCGCTGCATGGCATTCCCATCGCGGTCAAAGACCTCTTCTATACCAAGGGCGTGCGCACCACAGGCGGTTCGAAGCTATTCGAGAATTATGTGCCGGACCACGACGCCACAGTGGTCGAATGGCTGCGCGCAGGCGGCGCGGTGCTGGTGGGTAAAACCGGCATGCACGAGTTGGCCTACGGCATCACCTCCAGCAATCCGCACTTTGGCGCGGTCCGCAACCCATGGGATCGGGACCGCATTCCCGGCGGATCCAGCGGCGGATCGGGCGCCGCTGTGGCGGCCGGGATGGTCTCGATGGCCATGGGCAGCGACACCGGCGGTTCCATTCGCGTGCCCGCCGCCTTCTGCGGGGTCGTGGGATTGAAGCCCACCTATGGGCGCGTCAGCCGCTACGGCGCGATGCCGCTGGCTTTCTCGCTAGACCACATGGGCCCGCTGACGCGATCCGTGCGCGACGCCGGCGCGGCGCTCAACGCGATCGCCGGCTACGATCCCCGCGATGAAACATCTTCCCGCCGCGCGGTCGAGAATTACGTGCCGGATATCGAGCCTTCCATGCGCGGCGTGCGGATCGGCCTTCCGGAGAACTTCTACTTCGAACGCCTGAACCCGGACGTGGACGCCGCCGTGCGCGCCGCCTTCCAAACCGCCGAATCGCGGGGCGCGCAAATCGTCCCGCTGCCGATGCCGGATATCGCCGCCATCAACACCGTGGCGCGCGTCATCTTGATGGCGGAAGCTTCCGCGGTGCTGGAGCCGCATCTGGAGCGGCGCGACCTATTCGGCGAAGACGTGCTGGCCCTGCTCGATCAGGGGCGCCTGCTGCCGGCGACCGATTACATCAATGCACAGCGCCTGCGGCGCGCCATGCAATGGAAGTTCGCCAGCCTGTGGACGCGCGTGGATTGCCTGTTCACCCCCACCGCTCCGATTACCGCGCCGCGCATTGGCGAGACTGCGGCGACCGTCGCCGGTGAAGACGAAGATGTGCGCCTGGCCACCACTCGCCTGGTGCGCGCCATCAACGCGCTGGGCTTGCCGGCGGTGTCGATTCCGTGCGGCGCGGACCGCCGCGGCCTGCCCATAGGGCTGCAGATTGTCGGGCCGCCCTTCGCCGAAGCCCTGATCTTGCGCGTGGCGCAGGTGCTGGTTCCGGCGGAGGTCCCTGTACCCCGTCTATAATCGCCTTTCATGGACATCACTCGCCGCAGTTTGTTACAGGCCGGCGCGCTGCTGGCCGCCGCGCCCGCCGCGCGTCCCGCTCCCAGCGGCCGTATCGCCGTCGGCGTGATCGGCACGGGGGCGCGCGGGCAGGAACTGATGGACGCGCTCCAACAACATCCGCAAGCCGAGATCGTGGGGCTTGTGGATGCCTACAAAGGCCGTCTCGATCGCGCCCAAAGCCGGGTCAGGGGCGGGGCGGGCCGGGTTAAGATCTATTCCACGCATAGCGAATTGCTGGCGGAGAAATCCATCGACGCCGTGGTGGTGGCCATCCCCGATCATCTGCACAAGGCCGTGGTAGTGGACGCGCTGCGCGCGGGCAAGGACGTGTATTGCGAAAAGCCCCTGACCTACACCGCCCCGGAAGGTCCGGAGATCGTCCGCGCGGCCGCCCAGAGCCAACGCATCGTGCAGGTGGGCAGCCAGGGACCCAGTTCCGACCTGGAACGTAAAGCCAAGGAAATGATTCGGGCTGGGAAGCTCGGCCGCGTCACCATGATCCACGCGGCCATCAATCGCAATACCGCATCCGGTGCGTGGATCTATCCCATCCCGCCGGACGCATCTCCGGAAACCGTGAACTGGGAGATGTTCCGGGGACCGGGATCGCGGCTGCCTTTCAGCCTGGAGCGCTTCTTCCGCTGGCGCTGCTATCGGGAGTACTCGGGCGGCATCGCCACCGATCTCTTCGTGCACCTATGCACCGCGATTCACTTCCTGATGGACGCCAGGATGCCTGCGCGCGTCATGGCCATGGGCGAGCTGTACCGCTGGAAGGAAAGCCGCGACGTGCCCGACACCCTGAACGCCATTCTGGAATACCCGGAGGGTTTCACGGTGAACCTCAGCTCGTCGTTCAATAACGAGCTGAATGCCGAGGCCGCATTCCAGGTGCTGGGCACTGAAGGCAGCATTACCATCGGCGGCGACGGTCTGGTGTTTTATCCGGAGAACGCGGTGGAAGATAACCGCTGGATCGTGGACGCATGGGCGCAGCCGCTCGAAGACGCCTATTACAAGGACCCGAAGGTGATCGCCACTGAGGTCGAGCCGGGCAAGCGGCCGCAGAAAGCGGCCGAGCACTTCAAAGACGAGGGACCGGAACCGACGGTCGCGCATTTTGGCCACTTCTTCGATTCGATCCGGTCGCGGCAGCCCTATTGGGAGAATGAAGTGGCCGGACATCACGCCGCCGCGTGTGCGCACATGATCAATCTTTCGGCGCAGGAGCGGCGGGTGGTGGAGTGGGATTTTGCCAAGGACCTGATCGCATAGCGGGGTGCTATGTAGGTCCGGGACATCGGCTACGATGAGGAATCGAGGTCCTGGAGTGGCTGTCGAGACGGCGCTTGTCACGGTCGAAGAATTCCTGCGGCTTTAGCCGCCGCGGGCGGGCCACTATGAGTTCCATTACGGGGAGATTATCCTTAGGACCTCACCGAAATGGGGTCATCAGCGCATCCAGGACCGGCTTGCGGCACTGCACGAGATGTGGGAGGCCGATGTGGGCCTGACACTCACGGAGCGCGCCGACGAGGTTGGGGACAACGAGTACCTGATGGGGGCGCCGGATCTGGCCGTCGAGGTTCTGTCGCCAAGCAACACGGTGGATGAGATCAACGACAAGATGTCGATTTGCATGGCCAATGGATGCGTCAGCCTCTGGGTTGTCGATCCGAAACGCAAGCGCGTGTCGGTCACGGAAGGCGACGTGACGAAACACTACGGCGTATCGGCGTCGATCTCGTGCTCATTACTGGGGGCGGCTGTTCGGGTGGGAGAGATTTTCCAGGGCTGAGGCCACTCGTGGCCCAGACTATGGATAAAGGTGGTTCAGTTGCACCGGAGGGCGGCCAATCGTGGCCGCAGCCGCCTTTCAGGCGGCTCGTGTTTCTACGGCGCCTACCGTCAAGGCAGGACTCCAGTCCTGCGGCTAGCGTCCACGCTGGCCTCTTCCCGCTCGGATCAGGCTCATTTCGTTGCGGGAAGAGCGGGTCCTGGAGGACCCGCGCAGACCTGGAGGTCTGCCCCACAAATTATGCGGCATTCCAGGTTTTGGGAAAAGTGATTGCCCGCACTGCAAGGTCGAAGGGCGATCCACGGGCCTGCGGCCGACGCGCAGCGGCATGCGATACTGAAATGAAGGATGCCAGCTACCAGCCAGATTCCGGACGAAACCGCGGTCGTCCTGCAGGCTCGCGAAGGCAACGCCATGGCCTTCTCGGAATTGGTGCGCCGTTACGAGGGCAAGATTTTCCGCCTGGCGATGCACATCACGCAAAACCGCGAAGACGCCGAGGATGTGTTGCAGGAAACCTTCCTCAAGGCCTACGAGCACCTCGATCAGTTCCAGGGTAATTCGAAATTCTATACCTGGATCGTACGCATCGCCGTGAACCAGGCGCTGATGAAATTGCGCAAGCGCAAGACCGATAAAACCGTGTCGATGGACGAAACCATCGATACCGGCGAGGACACGGTAGCGCGGGAAATCGCGGCTTGGGACGAGAACCCGGAACAGCGCTATTCCCGCGAGGAGGTGAACCAGATTCTCAGCTCCGCCGTGGATAGCCTGGCGCCGCCCTATCGCGCGGTTTTCGTGCTGCGGGATATCGAGGAGCTTTCCACCGAAGAAACCGCCGAGGCGCTCGATTTATCCATACCGGCGGTGAAAAGCCGCCTGTTGCGCGCCCGCCTGCAGCTCCGCGACAAGTTAACCCGTTTCTTCAAGCATAAGGAGGATGACGCCTTTGCTTACATGTAAAGAGTTTTTGCAGGAACTCAGCGACTACCTGGACGAGAATGTCGACGCGGAGATCCGGGCCAAGTTGGAACAGCACATTACGGAGTGTCCCAACTGCTGGGTGGTATGCGACACCACCAAGAAGACGATCCGCATCTACAAAGGGATGGAAACGCATCCGATTTCACCGGAAATCGAATCGCGCCTGATCGAAGCGCTCGAACGCAAAATGGCGGCGCATCCCAAGTAGCGTTACGGAATTCGAGCCGAAGAGTACGTGTGTACGCGGGCTTCGTCGCCGGGTACTGGGTGGACCCGGTTGACCGCCAAGGCTTCGGTTTTCTCCTGTTCGATACAGAGGAGCAAGCTCGCACGGCCGGCGTTTAGTTAGCCTAATCGGCCTCGTGGGGCGGCGCCATGCGCCGCCGCGGAGCTCTTATCTTAGCCCGCCGAGCCGGCTTTTAGTCGGCTCTGGCCGCCTAAAAAGGCGGCCTGCGGCCAGAATTGGCCGCCCTCCAGCTCATTCGTATCTTAGAGAGCGCATCGGATCCAACTTCGCCGCGTGCCGGGCCGGAATGTAACATGCCACCAGCGCCACGCCCATCAGCATCAGCGACGCCGCGGCGAACGTCAGCGGATCGGTGGGATTCACGCCATAGAGCAAGCTCGACAAAAGGGGCGTTAGCCTGAGGGCGCCGGCAATTCCAATCGCCAGGCCGGCCAGCGCGGGCAGCATCCCCTTCCCAACGACCATCCTGAGAACCGCGCCCCGCTGCGCGCCCAGCGCCATACGAATACCGATCTCGTGTGTGCGTTGCACGGCGATGTAAGAGATCACGCCATATATCCCTACCGAGGCAAGCAGCAGCGCCAGACCGGCAAAGCCGCTCAGAAGGAGCGTAACGAAACGCGGCACCGCCACAGACTGCGCAAAGTATCGGTCGAGGGTCTCCACATGATAAATGGGCGTGGTTTTATCCAAGGACGCTATCTGGCGGCGGGCGGGTGCGACAATGCTTTGCGGATCGTTGGCGGTGCGCACCACAATAAACATGGGGCTGATGCGGATCTGGGCCAATGGCGCATACACCTCGGGAGCGGCTGCGGCTCCGGGACCGGCCTGCTTCACGTCGCCGACGACTCCGACGATCTCGCGCATGGGCGGCTCGCCGGGGCCGCTGATGCCGGGACGGACATGCCTGCCGATGGGGTTCTGGTTCGGGAAAAAACGCTGCGCCAATGCGCGGTTCACGATCGCCACCGGGGTGGAGTTCGTACCGTCATGTTCCGTAAAGTCCCGCCCCGCGACCAGCGCGATACCCAGCGTACGAAAATAGTTCGGTTCGATGGCGTTGAAAGCAGCCGAGGGCCGCGATGCCATGGGAGTGGGCTGCCCTTCAAGCTCAATGCTGGAGCGGAGGCTCTCTCCAGTCAGAGGCAGCGACGCGACCGCACTGGCCGACCGGACTCCCGGGAGCGCGCCGATTTGCGCCACCGCGTCGCGAAAGAAAGCGGGGACCTGCGAGTCCGGCTTGCCGGCGGGCGAATCGAGTTGAAGCGTCAAGACATTTTGACGGTCGAATCCCGGATCGGCCTGCGTGAGGTGCTGAAAGCTGCGAATCAACAGGCCGCTGGCGAGCAGCAGCACGACGGCTAAGGCGACCTCACTCACCACCAGCGCATCGCGCGTGCGGCTGCGCTCTTTTCCTCCGCTTCCGGCGCCCCGGCCACTCTCTTTCAACGACGCGGTGACACCGATCTTGGAGACGCGCAGGGCGGGAGCGAGGCCGAACAGGATGCCCGCCGCGAGCGAGACCAGAAGCGCGAAGGCGAGCAGGCGGCCGTCCAGTCCTATGGAGTTCAGACGCGGGACTTCGGCGGGGATCAGCCGCACGAGTAAACGGAGCGATGCAACCGCCAGCGCGAGGCCGAGGGCGCCGCCCAGCAGCCCCAGCGAGACACTCTCCGTGAACAGTTGGCGGACTGCCCGGCCGCGGCCGGCGCCCAGCGCGGCCCGGACGGCCATTTCCTTGCGACGCCCGGTGGCGCGCGCCAACAGGAGGTTCGCCACGTTGACACACGCGATCAGCAGAACGCAGCCCACGGCGCCCAGCAGCACCAGCAGCGGAGTGCCGATAGGACCGACGATACCCTGGATCTCCGGCACAACCCGGACCGAGCGCGCCTTGTTCTCCGGGTGTTCCTGGTTCAACGCGCCGGCGATGGCAGCCAGCTCGGCCTGCGCCTGCCGCAGGGTGACGCCGCGTTTCAGGGCGCCGGCAACGTCCAGATAGTGCGCGCCACGCTGCGTGGTGACGGCGTCCGCGCCGCCTCGGGCGTCGACGGCGACGGTGGTCCACAACTCGACGGGCTCCGCCTGAATCGGATATTGGAACGCCGGCGGCATGACTCCCACAATCGTGAATGGGCCGTCCCCGAGGCGAATGGTGCGTCCCAGCACCGACGCGTCGGAACCGAACTGGCGTTGCCACAGACCGTAGCTTAGAATCACCGGGTCGGCGCCGCCTGCCGCGGCGGGCTGATCCTCCGCCGGGAGGAAACCGCGCCCCAGCGCCGGCATGGCCCCGAGCATGGAAAACAGTTGCGCGGACACCACTGCGCCTTGCAGATGCAGCGGCTCACGCGGGCCGATCAGATTAAAGCCGTCTGTCCGGGAAACAGCCATGGCGTCGAAGGCGCGCGTGCGTGCGCGCCAATCCAGAAAGTCCGGATAAGACGCGACACCGCCGTCCCCGGAAGCGGCGATCACCGACCGGATGCGTACCAGGCGGCCCGCATTGGGAAAAGGCAGCGGCTTGAAGACGATGGCATCCACCACGCTGAAGATGGCGGTGGTCGAGCCGATGCCCAGCGCCAGGGTTAGAACAGCGGTGGCCGCGAAGCCTGGATTCCTCCTGAGCACGCGCAGGCCGTAGCGCACGTCCTGAAGCAAGTTATCCATGGAAACTCCACCTCTGACGTCTCGCACGTTTTCCTTGATCTGTTCCACGCCGCCTAGCTCACGGCGCGCCTGCCGCAGCGCTTCGTCGCGCCCCATTCCGGATTGCGCCTTTTCTTCCGCCAACAGCTCGAGGTAGCCGCGGATTTCCTGGTCGAGATCCCGGTCGGCGCGTTGCTTGCGGAAGAGGTTTCGGCAGAAGTTGTAGCAGCGGCGAAAGGACACTGGTTTCCTATGTGGCGCGTAAGGCGCTGGCCATGGCGAGAGAGATCCGCTCCCACTGGGCGGTCTCCGCACCCAGTTGGCGGCGGCCTAATTTGGTCATCCGGTAGAACTTGGCACGCCGGTTGGTCTCCGCCTCGCCCCAGGAGGAACTTAACCAGCCCGCCTGCTCCATGCGATGCAGGGCTGGAAACAGCGAGCCCGGCTTGACCTCGAAGGTTCCGTTGGTGATCTGCGCGATGCGGCGCGAGATTCCCATCCCATGCAGCTTTTCAAGAGCCAGGGCCTTCAGAATCAGCAAGTCGAGTGTGCCTTGCAGCAGATCGGTGCGGGATGCGGCCATAGGGTTGCTATAGATATTCCATAGGCAGAGTAGCAAACCTCTTATAGACTGTCAATAGGAGAGCGCGAAATCGCGGCCGGCGCGCTCCAGCCACTCCAACAGTTCTTCGCTGAGGGTGTTCAGACTGTTGGTCACGCGGTCGGTTTCCACATTCACCAGCGCGTAGCGTTCCGTGGCCGGGTCCCCCGAGTGTGCCAGCGCGTGATGATCTTCGCGCAGGTCGGGTAGCTCGCCGCGCGTCAGAGGCGAGCCGCGCAGGGCTCCCGCCAATGAATAGAGCGTCAGCTCCACGTCGTCGGCGAAGCGGCGGAAAGCGTCGCGCGCGGGCGCGGCACGGCTGCTGTGGATACCCGCTTCGAGCGCCATGACGGCGTGGATCAGGCGGTGCGAACTGGCCAGCATGCCGCCGATCGCCGCCAGCCTCTCAGGGGTAGTTCCGGGCTCCGCGTGCAAACGGTCGAATGAGGCTTCCAGGTTCGAGCGCGCCCGACGGGCCGCCAGGCGCGCGCGGTCCAGAGCGTCTTCGAAGGACGCTTCGGGGTGGATGTAGCTTTCGCGAATGGCGCGGAAGTATGCGCGATAGGCGTCCAGCATTAGCGCCATGGCGTCTTGCACGCGGGTGCGCTCCCACGTGGGCCAGAGCCAATAGGCCGCCAGCGCGATCGCGCCGCCGATGGCGGTGTTCAGCCCGCGCGCGGCGATCACTTCCTTGGGGGATACGCCGGCCATGGCGATCAGCAGCACGATCATCCCGGTGACGGCAGTGACGAAGATACCGTAATTGGCGGGGCCCCAGCAGCGCAGGACGAACATCAGCGCCGTAATCGCCGCAACCTGTGCCGCGGGCGCCGCGGGGAGCAGATGAAACAGGCCCGTGGCAAAAACCAGGCCGGCGAACGTCCCGGCCAACCGCAGCACGCCGCGGCTGAATGTAGAGGCGAAGTCCGGTTTCAGCACGATGGCCACGGTCATGGGCAGCCAATAGGAACGGTGCAAATCGAAGCCGCGTCCCACTGCATCGCCTAGCGCCACGCAGACCGCCAGCCGGACCGCATGCCGGCAGGCGGCGGAGCGCAAGCTCAGGTTCGCGCGCAACGTGGCCAGTGTTCCGCTGAGCCGCAGATGCCAGGGCTTGTGCACTTCCTGGCGCGCGAAGTCCGCCAGGCCCGCCACAGTCGCGTGGCCCGCCAAATCGAATGCGGAACGCAGTTGGCCGTTGATCGCATCCATTTGGTAGCGCGCATCTTGCAACTGGGCCGCCGTCGCGCGCAACCGCTCGGCCAGCGCTTGCAGTTCGTCCAATTGCGCGCGCACGGATTCGGCGGGCTGCGCGGCGACGAGTGCCTCGCCGATCGACGCGAGCACACGCGAGGCGATTTCGAGATAACGTTCCACGAGCGTGGTTTCGGCTCCGTGCGGAGCCTCCCGCGCGATGCGCACGCGCAGCCGTCTCAGAGCGAACAGTGCCAAGCGGGTGCGCTCCGCCTGGTTCAACAACGAGCGGTAACGCTCGCCTTCGATCGAGTAATCGCCCTCCAGCGATGCCAGCGCCGTCTGCGCCTCCGTGCTTTGCGCGCTCGCCGGTGGAGACTGCCGGATATCCGGGGGAGCCACCGCGGCGCGCGCCAGTTCCGCGTACAGATTGGCCAATGCGCGGCGCTCAGGCAGGTACCGCCGAATGGGCCAGAACACCAAGGCCACCCCGGTTTGGAGCAGCCCTCCGCCCAGCGCCAGCAGTCCCGACAGCGCGGCCGATTCAGGAGGCAACGGCTTGGCGGCGAAAACCACCAGCGTCACCAGGCTCATGATCCCCAGGTCCGCGGCCGTGTTGCTCAGCGCCACCAGCATGCCGGCCGCGAAGGCCCAGGCGCCGGCCACCGGCACCGCGAGCAGGCGATGGTTGCCGCAGACCGCGCCTGCAAAGACGGCCAATCCCACCAGCGCGCTGGCCGCCAGCATGCGCCGCGCGCGCTGCAAGTAAGGATCGTGGCTATCGGAAAACGATACGTTCAGCGCCCCGATGCCGGCGATGAGCGCGGCCGGAACGGATCCCAACGCGATGCCCGCCGCCAGCGGCAGTGCGAAGCCCAGCGTGTTTCGCGACGCGATCCACGGAGAAATCTTTTCCGCCTGGAACTGAAGGACTGTCCGCCAGAAGCTCACTTCGGTGGCTGCGGCTGAGGCGGCTGTGGCGGAGCCGGCTGCTCCTTAGGATTATCGGCGGGCGTGGATTGCTCGGAGTCGAACTTGATCACCGCGTCGGCCGAGAACTTGCGGTACAGCCGGAATTCTTTCAGGTTCTTGTTCCAAACCCGGCCTCCGTGCATCCGCACATCCACGCTCAACGGCAACAGGAATTCATTATCGCCGATCTTGGTGAAATCGTAGTCCAGCGTTTCGCTCGCCTGTTGAACGGGGAACGACGCGGGAATGTTATCGGCCTCCTTCGTGATCCGCACGATGACATTCAACTCCCTATCCACGAAAATCGAGCCATGATAGCCCGCCATCACGGTGACGCCCGGATCCTTTTCGTCCTGTGCGGAGTGAATGCTGAAGTCCGAATATTCGAGCGGCACACGGTAGGAGAAGACGTGCGTGCGGCGTTTGCGCAGCGTCGTCCAGCGCTCCCACGCGATGTGCGTGTTGCTCTTCGGGTCGAAGATTCGCTCCATGGTGGTGCCGAAATCGCCGGTCGACGTGGCGCCCCCTACGGATTCGTACGACCGGTCGGTGATCGGGCGATCGTTTTGCGAAATCAGCTTGTAATCTTCCTTCTGGTTGAAATAGCTGAGCCGCGCCGAGACGATGTCCATGGGCCGCCACGCGTCCCGGCCGGTGGTGTCGACATAGCGCCGGGTCTGCTCCAGGCAGATAAAATCGGGAAGGCGGTGCGTATAATTAGTGGCATAATCGCGCACCTCGTCGAGCAGCTTGGCCTGCTCCTCGGAAGAAGGCGGGGCCGGAAGGACAGCCGCGGGTTTCGGGGCCGGCGGCTGGGCCACGGGAAGAGCCGAAGTTTCAGTCGCCAGTTCTTTCAGCACGGCCACCGTTTTGGGGCCTGCGCCTTGGCCTTGCAGGGTTTCGACGGTTGCCAGGTCCAGACGTTCGGACAGCTTCATTTTGCGCAGCGTTTCGGCGACTTCCTTGTCTGGGTTCTTGAGTTGAACGGCGGATTGAATGAACTGCTTGACCTGCTCAACGGTGTAGCCCGCGGCAGCCCAAACGTGCCAGCACATCACATAGACGGCAGCGATGCGGCAAAACCTCATAAGGACCATTGTCGTACAAACGTGAACCAGACCTGGGAGAGCTTCGCTCGCCTCATTTGCAGAGGCGAAACCCTGCGGGGCGGGCTTAAGCCACGCTTAAGCCCCTCGGCGGCGCATGGCGCCGCCCCACTGCTCCGTAGCGCCAGGCACCAATTCCAGTGCCATCCGCAGATCGCCGACTTTAGCCTCGAGTGCGGTATGGTCGGTCCTGGTCAGTCCGCCGATTCTCGGCAGCAGCATCCTCACCTGCACGTAGACCTGTTCGGCCTGTGCTTAGAAGACCGACTGCGGTGTAGCCGCCACGTTCGCCATGGCGATACCACGATCCAGCTCGGTGTTGACCATGGGCACGCCCAGCACGGCCGGAACGCCAATTCCCGCCGCCACCGCCAGAAGGAAGATGAAATGCAGGAACTTCATATCTTCAGACTACACCAATCGCCGATCCAGGTAGTGCGTCTCCGGCAAGGCGCGCAGCCGGGCGGCGGCGCTCTCGGCGGTGATATCCCGCTGCGGCATGCCCAGCATCTCGAAGCCGACCATGAATTTACGGATGGTCGCCGAGCGCAGCAGAGGCGGATAGTAGTGCGCGTGGAAGTGGCACTCCGGATGCGCGGCGCCATCCGTGGGCCGCTGGTGAAAGCCCATGGTATACGGGAACGGCGCTTCGAACACGTTGTCGTAGCGGGTGGTGATGCGCTTCAGAATATCGGCCAGGCGCCCACGCTCGGCCGCGTCCAATTCGTCCATGGCGCTGAGGTGGCGCTTGCCGACGATCATGGTCTCGAACGGCCATACGGCCCAGAAGGGTACCAGCGCGGCGAAGGACTCGTTCTCGCAAACCAGCCGTTCGCCGGAATCCCGCTCCAGCGCCAGATAGTCGCACAGCAGGCACGATCCGCGCGCGGCGCGCCACGCCTCTTGCTCCCGCAGTTCGGCTGCGGCCTCTGTGGGAATGCTGCCGCTGGCCCAGATCTGGCAGTGCGGATGCGGGTTGCTGGCGCCCATCATTTCACCGCGATTCTCGAAAATCTGCACGTGACCGATACCGGGCTCCCGGCCAAGCGCAGCGTATTGTTCGGCCCAGACATCGACCACCAGTGTCAGATCCGGCACACTCATGCGCGCCACGGTCAGATCGTGCCGTGGTGAAAAGCAGCCCACGCGGCTGACGCCCTGCTCGGCGGCGGCGACCAGCAGGCCGTCGCGATCCACGGTACCGGCGGGAGTGCCGGGCACCAGCACCGCAAAATCGTTGTCGAAGACAAACGTGCTGGTGTAAGGTGGATTGCGGACACCACCCGCGCGCGAGTTGCCGGGGCAAAGGTAGCAGCCGGGATCGTACTCCGGCTGCGCGGCCGCCGCCGTTTTCTCCACCTGGCCCTGCCATGGCCGTTGCGTGCGATGGGGCGATACCAGCACCCACGATCCATTCAGCGGGTTGAAGCGGCGGTGCGGGTGCTGTGTGAGATCGAGCATCGTACTGAGGATAACAGGGGACGCATGTTACGATAGTCCATTGTCAGGTCTCGGGCTCCGTGCGACAGGCGGCCGCAAACCCCGCCAGGTCCGGAAGGAAGCAACGGTAGTGGTTTAACCTGTGTGCCGCGGATCACCCGGGGCCTGGCATTCGCCCACCCATGTACCAGGT